>Ga0164318_10001494_pt1 | contig 20901 bp, 20 predicted proteins | sample GuaBasSedimGuay9_FD_113734 | JGI IMG/M metagenome (GOLD analysis project Ga0164318, IMG submission 113734) | Subseafloor sediment microbial communities from Guaymas Basin, Gulf of California, Mexico - Guay9, Core 4571-4, 0-3 cm | ecosystem: Environmental > Aquatic > Marine > Hydrothermal vents... | reverse complement strand
ATCTTTGTTTTCTTTGTTTTAAATACTTTTCTTGCTTGCTCGAATATATCAGGCATAACCAAGACCAAGACCAGCCAATAATCAACAACAATTATAAAATATTTTTGGTAAAATAAAAATTTTTAGTAATTTCAATTAAAAACTTGCAAAAAAGTTAATCTAGGAATAAGTAATTTATTCTAACATGATATTTTTGAATGAGAATTATGATCAAAAAAGCTATCCAAATGATTATCTAGAGGCTAGGAAGCTATCTAAACTTTTAATAGCCAACCTCTTAAGCAACCATGAAGATTGCATCATCCTAATCTGTTCTAATATGGGTTCTTTCTCAAGCATTAGTCGAATTAAATACTTATATTCGCTCTTTATTACTGGCCCATTCTCTAAGGCTAATTTTACAGATTCACGAATCTGCCAACTACCTACTGGAGCAATATAATTCGGTGTAATAATTCTTATTGCCAATGCTACCGCTTTACGCCGTCTTTTATAGAGAAATTCTAAAATCGACTTTTTGATAGCATAATATCCGCCATCCATTTTATTAGGTTTTCCTGTATAATCTTCGTATATTCTTATTACAACAGGTCTGCTGTACTTTGGTAACCAGACACTTTTAGGCAACCATATCTCAAACATTTCCATTGACCAGAATCTGCTCGGGATTAATATAATGTAGTACTTATTTCCCAGATACTCCCAAAAATAGAGACCAGCGTCTTCGATCTCTTTTGCATAACGAATACTTCTAATAAAAAATTCGCTTAAGATAGAATCCGTGGCTGTTATCGACCATCTAGTAGGAACCAATTTTCTCCTGAATTTTCTCCCTAATAATCCGGCAGATAATAATCTTTGCAAATAATAATATGAAATACCATGTTTATATAGTTCGGGTACAATAATCGTCGCTTTTACGTCCTCTTCTACAGCATTTTCCACCTTTCTTGGAGCATATATATTATCTTCAATGAATATCTTCTCCAGAATACTAGAAGCTCCAAACGGGGGTATCTGAGGATCAAGATAAATCCGAAAGCTAGGTTCCTTTTTTAAGCGCACCTCAACATTTACAGGTTTATAACTAATAGTTATTTGACCAAGAGGATCATCTATTTGTGGGACTCGTTTTATCAAATTCCTTTTAAGCGTATATAGTCCAAATTCTAGTTTTCAAAATGTCTGAGAAATCCAATCTTTTTTTTGCCCATTCCTCAGGATCCCCTGAAATTACATTAAAAGAGGAAATGGGCCCAAATCTTACATTCGGATAATTATATTCTCCTACTAAGACATTTATAGAATGCCCATCAATGCTCTTTTTACTGTATCTAGGCATCCTAAAATTTAGTGTTTGCTTTAGTAAAATAGGACATACCTTTGCACCACATAGTCCCCTTACCCCTTTGCAGTAAGCACATATTGGATTTTGTCTCCTCTGAAGCATATATTTTCACTTTAATATTTTAACCACAAATAGTATCTAGCCAGAACGATTTTAATTTTTGCCTTCAGATCTTAAAGATAATATTTTACAATTATATTCTATTAGTGTTATAGGAGATTCTAAAAAAATTAATAATATAAATTAGCCTCCTAATGTTTCCACTCTTTCGTTTGTTAAATCATGCAACATTTGTTCTGCTTGCATATCTGAAGCGGCCTTGTCTGCTAGAGTCAATAGATATTCTTGATCCTTATTCATTTGCAGAAAAACTAAAATGGCCCTTCTCAGATATTCAATAAGAGAGTCAAGAATATCCTTGTTTTCCTCTGAAAGCTCTATTTTTGTAGAAAAATCATAGATAAATTGCGGTTTTAAATTATAGCTCTTTTCGATAAAATGATAAATTCTTGATAATTCTTCGTCGGATAAGCCAAGAATCTTAGCGATCCTTTGAGCAAACCTATGCGAGTCACGTTCATTTTCTCCTTTCTTAAAGAATAAATGCTTAAGCCCTGTTATGGTATAGTTGATTTTATGACTTATCGATTCTAAGCTAGTAAGTGCATCTATATACTGCGATATAGCAGCTCCGATGGTACATGATGTTATAAGCCGTCCAGTTTCTGTTTCTGTTGGAAGTCTATCCTTTATTTTACTAACAAATTTCGGTAGTTTTTCCTTATCATTTTCATCCAAGGTATACTTATATATTGATGACCATCTCTTTCTGGAAGATCCACGGGCGCCTTTTGATTGTAATATAGATTTTGGTTCCCATTCAATTAGTATGTTTTTTACGGATCCAACTCTATAGAGCTGTAGTGTTAGAATCATCTTTTCTATTTCAGGATAAACGTATGAATGAATCTCTAGTTGTTTTTTAATTTCAAGAATAGCTGTTGGGTACGCTGGTGGTCCTCGAGTTAAAACAGGATATGGCCTTTCCCATTCGAAGTCTGAGGGATTAGGTCGTCTGATAATAACACCTTTCTCTATTTCAATTTCCTCCACATCCATTAGAATTCCAACGAGCCATACCTTTATTTTCCACTCTATGGGCTTTCCTTCTAGATCCTTTATAAACAAGCCGACATATTCCTTAATTTTCTCCAAGTTTATTTCCCTATCTAATGATTCTGTAACAACTTTTTGAAGAAGTTGAGATAGCAAAAATTCCGATCTAAATACATCAAGATCGTATCTATCTGCTATTAATTTTATTAAATTTCTAAACAAAGGTTTATCCTTTAATGAGCTAACCAATTTAGCTATATCATCATCTCTCCATTCCTTTTTCTTAATAACAGGAAATTCATCATGAACTCTCATTTCTCCCTCTTTATACTCGATCTTATAAACTTCATGTCTCATATAGAGATGTCCACTTTTTCCGATTTTTCCTGCATTTTTCCAGCTGTTACTTAATTTTATTGCCTCTTCAATAATATTCTGCAATTGGTCCTGAAGGACCATCCTAAACACCGAGTAATTTAATAATGTATTCTTTAGCAATATTACAAAAATATCTTGTTCTCTTTATCAAAAAAATTTTTCCAAATTTAAGGATGATTTATAAATTTAAGGATGAAAACCAGCACCAGAATCCCTTTTAGCCCAAAATGTTATTCTTCTTGAATCTATTTTCATATGTTCTATCCTGCAATTAAAACAATAAAGAAGGTACTAACTTTTCGTGATAGAAAATAAAAATAAGAGAAATATTAATTGCATAATAAAATTTGCCCTATTTGTTACTCTTCTAATTTTTCACCTTCCGGTTTTTTCTCCTCTTTCTTTTTCTTAGTCATCCTTCTTCTTTTGTAGGACGTCTATTTCGCCAGGAATTATTTAATTGAACCCAAAATATTCGCTTATTATAGGCCATCTTCTTGGGATATAAATAGTGTAGAAGCTTAATTTTAGTTATAGGGCATGTGTAGATCTACATATTAGAAATAAAAGTAGGAACCTTATTATCATTAAGATTCTACCTAAAGTCTTTAATAGAAGACTTTAATATCGAAAAGCATTCCTTAGAAATTAGAAATCACATAATATACATGTTAAAACGTAGGGTATTTCGAGATGGGAAGTATCAACTTTAAGAGCCTTTCAGGATTTGTTTTAGGAAATGTTCCAATTCTATTGATCTCTCTTCATGGAGGATATCATAGAATACTAAGTTTAAAGCGTACAAATAAAAGGAAAAAAGATATTGCTACGCTTCAAATATTATTTATGATATATAGAACGATTAGAAGGAAGAATTTTGCACGCACGCCATCTATCGCCTTTTCTTTAGTCCATCGTGGTTTTTGTGATCTAAATAGGCCTATAGGCGATTCTGCATATAGTAACTTTGCTCTAAATTTTCATTCCTTCTTTCATAAGAACTTACGTTCTATAATAGATAACATGCTTAAAAAATTTAATTCGATATTAGTATTAGATATCCATGGTACTACACGAAGAAAATATGATATTTATGTCAGAGTAAAGGACGAAAATTTTACTCCTCTAGAATTAAAATTCTATAAATTGCTTAGAATTAAGGGTTATGCCCTCCAAATTAAGACATTTGATACAGCGAAAATAAGATATGGCTTCTATACTATTAGAAGATATAGTACTGAGCGAGTTAGAGTACTTCAGCTGGAAATTTCTATCAAAAAAAGATCTAAGATGACATTAAATAAATTTGTGCGAGATCTTTCTGGCGTAGTAGAGAGTATAACTTCTTCAATAGATCAAAGCGCCACATAAAAATTATTTTTGAATAGAGCAGATACTACTTCTTCTTTCTTCGCTCAGCTATCAGATATAGCTTTTTGGTCAAGGAATCTATCTCATTTTTAACTTCCAGTCTTTCAATTAAGTAATCTGGAATGATCTCCATCCCATAAAATGCGCCTAGAAGTGCTCCTGCCACAGCCGCATTTGTATCCGTATCATCTCCTGCTCTGATTATCGAAAGTATCCCATCGATATATGTATCAAATTTTAGGAACGTATAGAAAGCTGAGGAAACTGTATGTACTACATAGCCAGAAACCCCGAGATTTAAATATGCTGTCATAGGGCTAACTTTTTCTTCATACAATTTTTGTGCTTTTTGTATATTATCTAGAACAGGATTTACAATTCCAAAACTTTTTAGCGTTTCTAATACCTCTTCAAGTATACTTTCTTTGTCTTTTTTAAATAATGCTCGATTGATACCAAGAGCGATTGCGAAAGCACCCGAGATTGCTAATTCATTCTTATGTGTAATCCAACCATCGTTCCTAACATGTTCATATAATTCCTCATAATCAGTAAAGGCATCATATAAAGCTATAGGCGCGATTCTCATGGCAACTCCGTTACCTGCGGCCCAATAGCTTCTGACTCCGCATGTTCTCCAATCTTTTGTCTCCTGAAATTTAAGTAGAGCTCTATTTACTGTTAATCCAATTCCATAGAAGCCTCCAGCGAGATATTCCTTCAGATATTCATTTGCAATATCTTCAGGATCCAGTATCCCCTTTTTTACGATGCTACGCATTATGCAGAGAGCCATTGTAGTATCATCTGTAATTTTAAGTCGCTTTAAATTTAGGATTTCCTCATTTGGTATCGCTTTCATATACTCATAATTTGAAGATTCATAAGGCCTCCCCAATGCATCCCCGATTGCCAAACCATAGATTGTCCCTAGAAATTTGCCCAGCAAAAGATACCCCTCTTATATGATTTTACATATTAACTAATAGTTGGTATAACATAGGGGCCATTAGGGATTACACCAATCCTAGCATCTTGGCCTTTGATTTCAAGTGCCATTTCTAATGCTTCATCAACCGTTTTTGCGCCAAGCAGTTTCATTTCATTTAAGACTTTCTCTTTAATGTTCTTTGTAACAACAATTATCTTCGCTTTTTTGAGGATTCTAGCCAATATTTGTGCCTCCCACTGATCCTGAATCGGCTCATATTCCTTTATGAATTCAAGTACGTCCTCTGGTTTATCTCCAATTACCATCAATTCCTTAAAGTGTTCGTGTGTTAGCCCATCACTACATTCTCCAGCATAGATGATCACGCCACCCTCTTTAACTACTAGTTCCGCGGTTGCCATTCCTTTGACTCCCTGATATAGATTGCGATCTAGAGGATAGCCACCGTTCGTAGTTATCACAATATCTGTAGGTTTTGGTACACTAACTTTCGAAAAGCTATCTAACAATTTTACTCCCATTCTATGAGCTAATTTAGGATCTCCAGCAAAAACACCTGCGATCTCTTTTTTGCTATTTATGACAACATTTATGATAGCATCAAGTCCCGACATCTTACCAGCTTCTTCTATATCTTCTCTTAAAGGATTTCCATCCAAAATACCATATCGTGATTTAGGATGATCAATCATTTTGTATGAATGATTAGAAAAGATTGATTCCTTAGCAGAAATTCCTGGCAGTATTATCTTATATCCACCACTATAGCCAGCAAAGAAATGGGGTTCAATTAGTCCTATACCAATAGAATATCCAGCTTCATGTAGTTCCTTATTTATCTTAACTGGAGTGCCAAAGGAGGTCTTGCCAAGAGCTATTAGTTCTTCTTCGTTTGTAGCATCATGGTGAAGGACAGTATACTCATTAGGATCAATGCCGAAGAAATCTTTTACATCCTTGTCGGTGATTTTCTTATGCAATCCATACGCAATAAGGAATCGAATATTATCATCTTTAAATCCGTTATCATGCAATTTATTAAGAATCAATGGAAGTATTTTCTTGTTTGGAACCGCCCTTGTATGGTCGCTTAAGAGAAGCAGTAAACCCTTTTTCAATATTTTATCTTTAACTTTATTAATTTGAAACATAAATCCATCTAAAACTTTATTAATATCATTTAGAGTCGCCTGGACTTCCTTTTTACTTTGTGCGATAAATTCAAGAAGATAATCTGGGATGCTTACGTATAGATCTTCCCTACCATATTTTAACCTAATTTCCAAACTATTCACCAAACAGAATGTTAAATTATTTACAACATAATTGCTTATATATATTTATTTTCAAAGAATAGAGTTCCAAAAATGAATGATTTATTCATACATATTTACTTATTTTGTGTTGAATTAATTCAAATAAAGCATTAAAAAATAGAGAGACTATTGAGTTAATTCTTGAGTTTCGCCGGCATCCGTGTCTTCACTATTTTCTGATGTCGATTCCGTTTTCTTCTCGAGTGTTTCTGGCACCTTGAGAAGTAATATTATGACCAACAACCAGAGCAAAACACTAATTATGAATGGTAATCTTGGGCTAAATGCTGAGTATAAGTACCCACCAACTAGCTGAAATGTTGCCATAATTGTTGAAAATAGGAGTTCATTAACCGCATAAGCTTTTCCTCTTATTTCTTGCGGTATAAGATCCGCTTCCATTGCAGGTATAGATGTTGTAGCTGCAGCATTACCCATGGATCCCAAAACGGCGAAAGCTATAACGTATAGCTCTGCACTAGGACCGATTGGTGCTATAGCGATGAGCACAGATGCGATGAATTCGCATATTATAGCAAAAGTTATTGGCTTTTTCCTGCCAATTTTATCTGCTAGGATACTAAACGGGTATGCCATACCAATGAATAGTATCTGCGATACGATTGTGAGGTAAGCCCACATTTCAGTACTAATCATGAGGTATTCCAGAGTATATAGCTGGAACAGGAATGTGAGACCTTCTGCAACACCAGCTAGGAGATAGCCTATCAAAAGGTATTTCATTCTCTGCCATATGATTTTTATAGCTTTTACGTATTCTTTTTTCATATCACCTAACATACTATGCTCAAATACTTTCTGATTATGATTATCAATTGTTTCTTTCAGAGTTAGAAGACGAACGATACCTGCAATAACTCCTGCAATAAATGACAGTATCAATAGCCATCTTGTACCTTCTATAATTCCATATCTACTCACGAAAATGAGTGCAATATATGGTGAGATGACAGTTACAACCGTTGGTAAAATATTTACAACAGCATACCCTCTACTTCTTTTTTCTGGTGGCAGACTATCCGCTATTATCGCTTGTAGTGCTGGCTGATAAAACAGAGCAATACTAGAAATTATATTTGCTATTAATATCCATTCCCAGCTGGGAGCAAATGCCATCATTAAGTACGTTCCAGTAATTACAAAGGTCATTGTTGTTATTAGCCTTACACGTCCTACTTTATCGGTTAGATATCCTCCAGGAATTCTTGAAATGGATAGTATTATTGTCGAGATTGCAGAGATTAATGATATTATGATCGGCGTTGCACCTAAACCTAATAGGAACACTTGCCAGTAAGTATATGTCGCGTTTTGAACAGGATTCCATATTAGCCAGCTTATAGTCAGGCCGATAACATTACTCCATAAAACTTTCTTTTCTAGAGCTTTATCTGGCGGTTTATCTTCAATCTCAGCTTCTAACATATTCTTTCGACCTTACTTCATAATACTGAAAAATTAATTCACTACTTAATATTTAAACTTTACTGAAGTAATAATTAACTTCAATCAACTGAACATATATTCTAAATGTTTAGCTGAGACGACGTACAATTTCTAACGTTTTATAGTCAATTTAATTGGCGTAATAATATTTTCTGCTAAAAACTTCTAATTTAAAGTTAAAAATTTCTGACTCTGAGATAATTAAAGTTGCTTAGATATTTAAATGTTTTCAGTGCTTTCATCTTATTTTAGATTCTAATTTACATGTTTCTATTTGGTCTGAAATTCCGAGTAAAATTGATTATTTTGAAGCAATAGCGATATGTATAGAAAAAATTAATTATTCAGTAGAGTCTATCTAATTAAGTATAAGGATTATAATTAGTGATGTAGTATGAAAGAGGAATTACGTGATTTACCCGAATTTATTACGACAGTATTCGAACCTTGCGGTTGTTTCGATGAAATTATTGCCTTATATAAGCCAAAATTCACAAGCCTTGTTTTTGAGCACATCCGAAAAAAAGTTAATGTCAAGAGATATATAGAAGATCTCTTACTAAAGGGTTATTACAAAGATTTTGAAGTTACTATATACTCTGATGGGAAGATTATTGTCTCGGGGGTAAAGGATAAAGAAGAAGGAATAAAAATTCTTAAGGAGCTTCTTGCTTAGGCTTTATTTCTAAAAGATTATATTTTCCTTAAATTATCTATCATGATCTGCAGGACAATTATCTAGACTCCAATAGATTACTGGTACATCTGCGATATATGCGCCCTTAAGGAGCTGGGGGAGCATAACCAGTATTGTATCGAATGTTGGACCTCTGATTTTTACCCTGTATGGCAGCGGCTTACCATTACTAACAGAATAAAAACATAATTCTCCACGTGCGCTTTCAACGCAATGTATACTTTCACCCTCAGGTATTCCCACAAATGGCATCATTTTTCTCCCGTTTTTCATTTTCCTATCCTCAATTGGTCCATTGGGCAACTGATCTAGCGCTTGTTCTATAATGTTTATACTTTCGTCTATCTCTTTTCTTCTACACAGTACTCTATGGTAAGCATCACCTTTTTTCGATGTAATCACCTTAAAATCAATTTCATTATAGGCTTCATAGGGTATTTGCTTCCTTACATCGAAATCAATGCCACTAGCTCTTAGATTTGGACCAGTAACATCATATTTAATTGCCTGTTCTTGAGAAAGCTTTCCTATATCTATTGTTCTTTCGATAAATATCTCATTATTAAAAAGTAGTTTATCATATAGTTCAAGCCTTTTTCTCATGAAGTCCATTGTTTCTATAACTGACTTTTTAAAGTCCTCTGATATGTCACGTCTAACACCACCAGGGAAATTATAGATACTATAAATTCTTCCACCAGTAAGTTTTTCAATCAGTAATAGTATTTTTTCTCGGTCACCCCAAGTAACTCTCTCGATAGTATCAAATCCGGTTGCTGCCCCAACTAAACCGATATTTAATAAATGACTCTGTATTCTCGAGAGTTCTGCTTGAATAACTCTCAGATACTTCGCCCTTTCAGGAACATTAATACCAGCAATTTTCTCAACAGATCCAACATATGCTAATTCATAACTTGCACCATCTAGAACACATACTCGTTGGACAAGCATAATATTCTGCCACCAAGTCCTGTATTCCATAAGTTTCTCAAAGCCTCTATGTAAATAACCGGGATTCGCTTTAGCATCTTTTACGACTTCGCCGTTAAGCGTTAATTTCATATCAAAGTTGCCCGTAGCGGGATGACAGGGGCCTAATGTTAGAGTGAATTCTTCATCCTTTGTTTCCAACTGTGTTTCTGGAACTTCAAATTCTCCTGCTTCTTTATTTACGAATTCTTCCTTTCCTGTATATCCGCTTTGTACTGCATGCATTGCTTCAACTACTGCTAGACCGATGGCTTCTGGCCTAGGAGGACAACCCCCAATCCATATGTCTACTGGGATATATTTATCAAGCCTTTTTATAGTACTGTAGCTATCCCAATAGGTTCCTCCTGTTATAGGACAGTTTCCAAATGCTATAACAAATTTAGGTTTTGGCATGAGTTCATAGATCTCTATAATTCGTCTTAGAGTTTTTACTGTTACGTATCCACCAACAATAAGGACATCAGCGTGCCTAGGTGAGGCTACAGGTATTAAACCGAATCGTTCCATATCAAAACCGCTTCCAACCCAAGGTACTGCTTCTATAAAACAACAACCCGTGAAGAAGTTAAGTACCCATAAACTTCTCGATCGAGCCCAGTGACCGATTCCCTTGATCTTTGGTGGTTGCTTCATTTCTAGCTTTGGTGGTTTCGATAACATTTCAGGTGTGTATATTAGTGTTTTTTTATCTGTTGTGACTAGCATGGGGAAGTTAGTGAAAGTTAAAGCTTTTGGAGGACAGACATCTACACAAAGACCACAAAAACAGCATTTTCCATAGTCGATCTCGGGTCTTAGAACTTTTTTATTGTCGATGGTCATTTCGACCATTTCGATGGCCTTGTTTGGGCAAACATTATAACATAGTTTACAACCTGTGCATTTATTAGTATCCAGTAAATGCCTACCTCTAAATCCTTTAGTAAGTGGCATTTCTGGAGGAAATTTATATGTCATTGCACTACTACTAAATAAATTTATACCCGCTTTTATTGGATCTGATATCCTTCTAGCCATCTTAGATCACCTTTTTTATTATGTTTTCCACAACGAAGGATATGCAATTCCATACTTCTCCTTCACATACTCCCGCCAGTTGAAGTCTTTTCTGAATGGCGGTGGGCCCTTCCAGTTCTCTGTTAGAAGTGGCTTAAGCATATTATTACCCTTAAATGATATACCAAATAGCTCCCACGTCTCTCTTTCATGCATGGCGCTATTTTTCCATATCGAGGCTAAGCTATCTATCTCTGGAGCATTTCTTGGAATTCTTGTCGAGATTTTCGCATATATGTTCTCTTCTAAGTTATGAATTAAAAAGTAAACCTCGAACTCTTCTTTTTCTATCCAATCAATAGCAGAAACCGTTAAGAGTCTCGTAAATTTTTGCTTTTTCATATAATTCGCAATAGCAGAATATTTCTCCTTGGAGACACTTACGAACAGAATGTTATTATCTTTCTCAACTTTAGCATTAAATAATGTTTCCAAACTTTGGATGAGAAATGTAATATATTGTTCATCCATCATAGGTTACCTTTTACTGTATCGTAAAAATAGAGAGAATTAGATATAATTATAAAATTTGTGATTATACACAAAATTATGACATAGTTCGATTCTTTAAGACCGAGAAAATCGATAAAAAAGCATAAAAATTGATTATGATAATTTTGTTAAATATCTAAAAATATCGCTCAGTTCTTCTTCTATTAGACTTGATACTACTAATTTTTCTCAAACGTTCTATTGCTGGAGGAATATTTTCTAGAACATAATCTATGTCATCTTCGCTATGATATCGTGACACCTTGAATAAGATACTACCATGAGCTTCCTCATGCTTACGTCCAATTGCTAGTAGAACATGACTTGGTTCTAAAACCCTACTTGAACATGCACTACCGCTAGAGACATATATTCCTCGTAAGCTAAATTCGACTGTAATTGCTTCGCCTTCCGCATATAGAAAGGCGGTATTAATATTATCTGGGGCTCGTTTATCCCCCATAGGGCCATTAACTAAAACATCTGGAACATTATCCAATATTCCCTTCATTAATTTATCTCTTAAATGCCTCATTTTACTTACATTACCTTTGAAGTTATTGAAAGCTAACTCTACAGCTTTCCTGAAACCGGCTATAAGGGGTATATTTTCAACACCAGGCCATAATTTTTCAACACTTAATTGGCCTCTTAAAATCGGTTCCACTTTTGTGCCTTTCCTAATGTATAAAACTCCAACTCCACGTGGTCCTAGAATTTTATGGCTACTTATGGTCAGCAAGTCTACGCCCAAATCCTTAACATTAAAATCGATTTTACTAAAGGCATCCGCAGCATCAGTATGAAATATAACGTTGGGGTTTATATCCTTGGCAATTTCTACGAGTTCTTTCAAATTTTGGATTGTACCTATTTCATGGTTTACCATCTGTATGCTTACTATAGTCGTGTCTTTATCTATGTATGCCTTAAAGATCTCGGGATCTATAAATCCTTGCTCATCAACAGGGATCCGTATGGGCTTGAAACCATATAATTTAGATGCTTGTTCTGCCGGGAAAATCACGCTAAGATGCTCTATTACCGACATCACTATTTTTCCTTTCTTATCTCTATTAGCAAGGCTTGTACCTAATATTGCTAAATTATTAGCTTCAGTTCCACTATGAGTAAATACAACCCCATCTATGGAATCTGCACCTATTCTCTTGACGAGTTCCTCTTTTGCTTCATAAAGGAGTTCATAAGCTTCCCATCCTTTTTTATGTGTAATTGCTGGATGGCCATAACCAATTTCATTAAAGTAAGGTATCATTGCATTTACAACTTCTGGCGGCACCCAGCCAGAGTTTTCTAGATCAAGATATACTTCCCTGGGAGGCTCACCGTGTGCTTTTAATAGATCTTTAACTGACATATTTAACAGCTCCATATTTTATTCTTTGATAGGTTTAGCCTCCACTGCAATGATAGAATCTCTGATATCTACTTTTACAATAGTGTATCCATGTTTCCCAAGAGAAATCTTAAGAACCGATAATGGAAGATCATCTTTATTAGCAAGGATCTTAACTTCCGTCTGTTTCCTATGGAGATCCCGTAAGATAGAGTTTAATTTAACTATTGGATGCTCAACACAGCCTTCTCCCACTTCTGTAAGGTCTATAGTTTCCATTTTTACTCGCCTTTACTCATTTTTCTTATAGAATTTTTCTATCAGTTCCTCCTCTTCATATGTTTGTTTTTCTTCTCTAGTCAGGTCTTTTGGCAACCAACTCGGATGTTCTTTTATCTTATTATAGTAGGCACGTACAGCACGTTTAAAAGCACCAACGGCTAAAATACTACAATGAAATTTTATAGCTGGAAGACCTCCTAACTGATTTGCTAGATCTTTCCAGGATATTTTCCATGCTTCCTCTAGGGTTTTACCCTTTATCATTTCTGTTAGAATACTTGCTGTTGCAATATTAGCTGCACAGCCATAACTTTCAAATGTGGCTTTCTCAATTATATCTTTATTATTTTCTCTCTTAATTTTTAAGTAGAGAGATATCATATCCCCGCACGCAGGACTTCCTGCTGTTGCTTGAATAGTAGCATCCTTCATCGGTCCTAAATTTTTGGGATTTCTGAATAATTCTAATATTTTTGGACTGTAAGGTAATGGAATTCTTGAGCTCATCAGTCTCACCGATGTATTATAACTATGTTATATTATAAAATCCTATCGGTTTTCTCTTAATTGTTAAGTTTTTAATTTTAGACATTGTTGATTACACCTTTATCTTCTTAAGGACATCTATAAAAACATCAACTTCCTCTTTTGTATTATAAATATAGAAGCTTGCCCTTGCGGTTCCTCTGTTTAGTCCTAATCTTAAGTGTAAAGGTTGTGCGCAATGAAATCCGCTCCTTACTGCGATCCCAAAAGTATCTAGGAGTATGGCTATTTCATGTGGAGACATCCCTTCCTTTAGGAAGGGTATTATTCCGCCTCTTACATTTATATCTCGTGGGCCAAAGAAACTTACATCTTCGATTTCTTCTAATCGCTTTAGAGCATACTGAGTGATATCAATCTCATGCTTTCTGACATTTTCCATACCCAACTTTTCTAGGTAATCTACAGCAACGCCAAGACCGATACCACCAGCAATATTAGGGGTTCCGGCCTCGAATTTCCAAGGGAGTTCGTTCCACGTAATATCACAAACACCATCAAGTGAGCATTTTACCGATTTTATCATATCCCCGCCACCTAAGAATGGTGGCATCTTCTGAAGAAAATCTTCCTTACCATATAATACGCCGATTCCAGTGGGCCCTAACATTTTATGTCCACTAAAAGCAAGAAAATCAATATCTAAACTTTTAACGTTAACCGGTAAGTGCGGAACTGATTGAGCTCCATCTACAATAAATAAAGCATCATGTTCATGTGCAAGCTTAGAAATTTTCTCTATATCATTTATTGTTCCAAGGACATTAGACATATGAACAACCGAAATAACCTTCGTTTTATCAGTAATCATTTTCTCGAATTGATCATAACGTAGTATACCTTCATCTGTTATGTTAACAAACTTTATCTTGATTTTATTTTTCTGTGCTATAAGATACCAAGGAACAATATTACTATGATGTTCCATAATTGTGGTGATTACTTCATCTCCTGGTTTTAAATTATTTAAACCCCAACTAAATGCTATTAAATTTAAGGCCTCAGATGCATTTCTTACAAAAATTATTTCCTCACGGCCACTAGCCCCAATGAATTTGGCTACTTTATCATGAGCTTCTTCATAAAGTTCCGAAGCCTCTTGGCTACATGTGTGAAGTCCCCTATGGATATTTGCATTATGTTGCTCATAGAACTCTTTTATAGCGTTTATAACTTGAATAGGCTTCTGCGATGTTGCTGTATTATCAAAGTAAATTAATGGTTTACCATTTATCTTTCGTTTTAATATCGGAAAGTCTTCCCTTATTTTATTAACGTCTAACATTTAAGGCACCAACTAAGAGGTTAATGTAGTTTATCTGAAATAAATAGTAATAAGTTTTTGAATAATTACTATGTTAATTATTACGTATTTATTAAAATCTAGAGCATCTGCGAATTTAATTACATTATCCTTAAAAAAATAGAAAGTTACAGTTTAAATATACAACATCAATCTTAAGGTGGTTAGATTGGATTCCTTAGAATTTAAAGCTCCAGAACTAAGTATTATATTTCTAATACCAGTTAAGATTACAAATATTCACGGAAAATTTGAAGATTTTGAAAAGTTTCTAGAGAAGATAAGATCTAATACTAATTCAATCGTCCAGTATTATATCCCCATAGATGTAAAAGAAAGGAATTTATATAATACATTAACAGAGGACCTAAGGATCTTTTATGATAGTGATATTGAATACTTTGATGATGAATATCTAAGACTTAGAAGATTTTGCCGAATAGACCTTGAAGATTTTAATCTGCAGATTTTATTAAAGGACATATCTAAGACAGTGAAAATTAAACCATATGTAACCATTTTTGATGTCGGTATAGCAATATATACCTTCTGGATCCAAGGTCTTAGTGATCTCAGAAAAGAAGAAATTATAGATCTCTGCTTTTTAAATAAGATTAAAATAAAGAAAAACGGTAAAATTGAAATTCTCTCAGATTTTATAAAGAATGAAATTACCAAAATTTTTGGGCAAAATAAAAATATCATTAAAAAAGATTTTACTGAAAATTCTTTAGTCATGCTTTTCATAAGAGATTTCCCTTTTAAGGGCGGGATTTTACCTGAGGATTTTATAAAGACATACAAGAAGCAAATTTTCGACATAGTAACATTACCCGAACGCTATTATGGAGTAACATACGAATATCATAAATCCCGAACTTCGCAATATATCGATTCTGTGCTAAAAAACATATCTGTTAGAAACGATTTTCCCGTTTTTCTTTTTAGTAATCGATTTTTAGGCATAAAAATTCGAACTGATAAACCGGATTATGGCTTTAAAAAGAGGATTACCTTCAATATTGTGCTATATACTAATGTTATACTTCAATTAAAGCTTATGAAAGAATTAAATAATGCTCTCTCGGATATCATCAAAGACCCAAAAAAACTAAGTTTAAGTCGCTTGGTTAAACTACGCCAAGCAATCTATGAAGATTTAGAGGAGTATATAAATACGAGAATACAAAGATACGAAATCTGGAAAATTGCTATGGAAGATGCGGCTGAACAGTTGGGAATACCCGCGCTATATGCCGCTGTGAAGGAAAGACTTGATATGTTGAATATGTACATTCAGTCGGCTTATCAATTACATTCTAATATTTTATTTATTATCCTTAATACATTCGCAATACTCAGTGCAATTATAGCACTAATAAGCTTTATGAGCCAGGCATTAACAGGAACAGCTTTAGCAATAATATTAACTACTATCGTATTGTGGATTGCTATTGTGTATAATTACTTCGCACCGTATATTAGATAAGCCGTTTAATAACATATTTAAAATCAGAATTAATAAAATATAGTTCGAGGGAATCTAAAATGACTATTAGGATAGTATTAACAGGCTTCGGGGATGTCGGTAAGAATAAGTTTACTCCAGCACTGCTTTCTTTAATTGATGAATCCCATAGAAAAAATTTCAGATTTATAAAAAAGGGGGAAAAAATAGAACTATATATAATTGATACCGATCCTAATAAAGGGAAAGAGATAGACGTATTAAGGAAATCCGTTCTTGAAAAGAATCTCAATACTGAAATTTTCTTCTTAAATTATACTAAGAAGGATTGTCTTGAAAATATCAAAGACTTTTTCGCTGATAAGAGAGTCAATCTACTATATATTGCCTCTCCAAACAAGACACACGCGAAATACATAGGCCTATTCTTGAGAAAAAGTGATAAAATCTTCGTTGAAAAGCCATTAGTCGACAATCTATATGAAATTGAAATGATTGAACAAAAGTATAGACCTTCAGAATTTTCCATTGTAAGATTATCAGATCATTATTTGTTTAAAGACGTCTATGAGGAATTTCTTTATAATCATAAAAAGTATCTTAATATGATAGGAAACATAAGGGAAATCAATTTTTATCTGATTGAATCAAGTATTATAAAGAAGGAAAGAGCTTGGTTATATTATTCAGGTATGATTAGAGATCTCGCTGTTCACTATTTTTCGATTCTCTTTAAACTCTACGAACAAGGATACAGTGTATTAGATCCCCAAAACTTTGATTTATTGGAAATCAGGAAAGCTAGGTATAAAGAGAAATATATTCCAAGTGATATCAATAACCCAAAAGAGACTTTTGCTCTTCTGAAGTTCGATATTAAAAATATAGAAAGCACTTGCATCGTTGGAAAAGGACTAAATTTTGATCGAAAGAGAATGGTTATTAAGGGTGATGAGGGAATACTAGTTATAGACTCATTAAACAATGCAATATATCTTACTCGTAATAAGGAAAAAATTGTTCTTTTTGAGTCAAAATCTAAGAAATACCATGAATATTGGAACCTGATGCGTAGAATATTCAATAACGATCCAACAACAGGTCTTTCATATAATCTAGCAAAGGAGGAAGTTAAAATCATGGAAAAAACAGATACTGTAGAAATTAGTAAAGTTTATGATACAGGAGAGATTCCTTTCGGAGCATCAATGATTTCCCGCGTTATTTAACTCTGATAGTTTAATGAAATATCATACAACGCTTTAAGAATGAGATCTACAATTTTTCTTCCTGATATTTTTGGAGGAGCCAATAGACCCATTTTAAATCCAAAATATCTACCATTAGTTATAGCTACTATAGTTTTAAGAAGCTCAGTTGGAGAAATGAAGTGTTTATCATCCCATTTATCCATATGCATCGGATTTATGGCTATAATCGGGATTTTTTCTGCAGCTAATAATTTAGCAACAGCAATTGTGTCTGCCTGAGCTTCAGAGTAAATAATCTCTCTTGTGAATTTATTTGGGGGCCTCTTTAGTTCGATGTTTGCAATTCCATCGGAGATTAAGACAATAGCTGTAATCGCACTAGGATCCTTTCGTTTTTCTTTTCGTAGAACCTCAAATGCTTTAAAAAGTCCAGAAGCTAGAGGGGTCATACCCCCATATTTTGTCCTAAAAATACTCCTAGAGATTACACGTAAGTTGCTTGTTGGGTGATGGATAATTCTTGCTTCATCTCCACTACAGATAATCAATCCTACTTTATCTCGCATTCGCCAAGCAATTTTATGAAACAGAGGCAAGCCCTGTGCAATTGCTCTAAGATACATACTCATACTCTCGCTAGTGTCTACAACAAGCATGATAATAAACTTGCGCTTTATTGCATTAATTTTTACTCTTATATCTTCGCGCGTTGCCCTTACTGGGAATTTTCCTCTACTTCTCATTGCAACCGTTTTTACGGTAGGAATTACCGCAATTAATGATGGTGGTATTCTTCCTGTAGGCCGAGCAGCTCTTATATAGCGGCCTTTTATTCCTAAAGCTAAGGATCTGGATCTTCCATAAAGCTTTCCATATAAGGGTCTTCTAGTATTTAACGAGCCTCTCCCTCTAGAATATAAAGGAACTTCTTTCAATTTACTAACATCTAACATTTTTGAGGGGTTTCTTGACAGTCTAGAAGATACTTTTTTAATATCTCTTACGCGAATTTTAACTGGCTTGATCAAACTTGTTTTGGGCCTACCTATAATCGTTTTTTCTACATCCCAATCAGAATCTTTGTCTTTGCTCTTGAATCCGATTCGTAGAGAATATTTCGCGAAAAAAGTCCTTCAGTTTGCCTAAACCGAGTCTACTCTTCTTTTTCGATTTCTCCCTATCCCGTTGTGGTATAGGAATATCCGTTTCTTTAGGAATTCTGCCCTCAATTTCTTCCCTTAAATCAGGTTTGCCAAATCCAGAAATCGGTATTCTGGTATCTCTTCCCTTCAATTCTAGACTTTCAATGTTCCCACTAGAGGGTATGCCCGTTCCACGCCCAGATAATAGCGCTTTAATGTCTCTTTTTGCCGACTTATCTCTCTTTTCGGACTTTAACTTAATTCCCTTTAAGACTCGATCAAAAGCCACTTCTATTTCCTGAGGAGTCGCTGGTTCTAAAAATCCCCCTCGCCTCGTTCTATGACCCAATACTAATTTTGCTGCAACTTTAACATCTTCTGGTTCAACATAGTTTCTACCAAAAAGGGCTGCTATTGTTTTCGCAACCATTGTTATGATAATATCTGGTCTATGCCCATCTACCTGTAAAAAGAGACATAATTTGGCAACTAGGAGGAGTATTCCGTCTGATATCTCAACATTTGTTAACCTTTTTCTAGCCTCTATAATCTTATTTCTTAATTCCTCCTGGTCTTTTTCATATTTCTTAATGAATTCGATCGGATTTTCCAAAAATTCGATATTTCTCTTTATTATTTCTGCTCTTAGGTTTGAATCTTTAACTCCCTCTATAGTTATACTCATTGAGAATCTATCTAAAAGTTGAGGCCTTAGTTCGCCCTCTTCCGGATTCATGGTTCCAATAAGAATAAATCTGGAAGGATGTGCTACACTTATCCCCTCTCTCTCAACATAGTTCCATCCTAATGCGGCCGAATCTAGGATTATATCTACAATATTATCTGGTAAGAGATTAACCTCATCGACATAGAGTATATTTCTATTAGCACGGGCTAATATGCCTGGCTGAAGTGCTCGTATTCCTTCTCTTAATGCTTTCTCAATATCAAGAGAGCCAACAACCATATCCTCTGTAGCTCCAATTGGTAAATTTACAACCTGCATTTTTATTTTCTTTACTGGAAGTTTTTCTCCTTTACTATAACGACTTCTACAAGAATCACACATATTAGTTGGATCATGAGGATCGCAATTAAATGGACAATCAGCAACAACGTCAATTGGTGGTAATAAATCAGCTAATGCACGAACTAAAATGCTCTTTCCAGTTCCTTTTTCACCGCGTATTAAAAGACCACCTATTTTGGGATTTATTGAAACTAATAGTAATGCTAGTTTTAGCTCATCTTGATCAACGAAAGCTGCGAAAGGAAAAGGTATCTTTGACATTATTGCCCACCCGATTTTTCCTTTAAATTAGTTATAAGCTGCACAGAAATTAAAAACTTACGGACATCAAGAATATGGAATTAAAATTTATTAATGCAAAAACAATCGAATAAACTCTATTCATTAAGCCAAATTTCATAATTTTATGTTTATCTCGTTTAAATAACGAATTTTCTTAGCATAGAAGAGGAGCATCTTAAGTCTTTTAGCTATTTATACCCGATTGCAGGATTACAATAATATGTTTCTATAGAATTAAACAGCTCAGAAGCAGCTATTAAGACTAGTAGTTTCAGATAAAGCTTCAATTATCTTAATTTTTAAGAAGTTCTGTATACCGTCTCAAAATAATGAAAAACTCATTAATATGTTTAAATTACAGCCTTTATTTATTGTCTTCTGAACTATGCATTTTTCGAGTCATATCAAAAAATTTTAGGAATAAATTACAGCTTTAGATAACAGGAGTCTCTATTTCTAGACCATATTCCTTTAGCCGTTTAAAATCTCTATCTAACGTCACCAAGGGAATTTCATTGACTATACAAGCGGCGCCAATAATAATATCCAGTTCTGATATTAATGATCCTTTCTTTGCAAGATTATTCCATATTTCACATGCTTTTAGGATAATTTCATTATTAAGATGAATTATATTAAATATTTTCTCTAAGTATTCTTTTGCTTTCTTAGCATTTCGTCCTAAGTAATATATCCCTCTTAAATACTCATATAATGTTAGATCAAGCATATAAGGAGCGTATTTCCTAACAAGAGTATCTAGCTTCTTTTCTTTTAGTAACATTATCAAATATGATGTATCAACCACAATTTCCTTTTTCATGGATATCTAAACCTCCACTCTTGCCTGCTTTTATACAGAAGAGCTAACATTTTTTCTGCGTCCTTATCACTTAACTTAAACTCTTCTTGAAACTCCTTCGCTTCTTTAACAAGGCTTTGATTCTCTATTTTCTCTATAACTTCCTCAAAAAATTCATCCCATGTTTTATTACCCTTTAGTTTCATTAACCTCTTCTTTATTTTTGTTGAAATCGTTATTGTGGAGATGCTCATATTATTTCACCATAATTTAAATTATAATTATAATT
>Ga0164318_10001493_pt1 | contig 20902 bp, 21 predicted proteins | sample GuaBasSedimGuay9_FD_113734 | JGI IMG/M metagenome (GOLD analysis project Ga0164318, IMG submission 113734) | Subseafloor sediment microbial communities from Guaymas Basin, Gulf of California, Mexico - Guay9, Core 4571-4, 0-3 cm | ecosystem: Environmental > Aquatic > Marine > Hydrothermal vents... | reverse complement strand
TTGGAACTCTCTATCAATGCCTGTTTCATCACCAGCTCATTGTCTGGAGTAGGGTCGCTGTCCCCAACCCGCCGACGCTTGAGGATTCTTGCAATGATCCCCGGGCGTCCCGTTTCTCTCTTATGACCCTTGTCCCCACCTCTTAAAACAGCAAGTTCAATCTCCTCCTCCGGAATTATGTCACGGGCAAACCGCAGATTCTGGAAGAATATCTTCAAGGCGCTCTTCACTCTTCTCTGAAATGGGGTTTCATCGGGCATATTGCCTACAATCCTGAGCGCAGACGATCGCAGCCTATCGACAAGGATTCTCTGAACGGTTTCTGCCAGCTCCCGATTCTGGGCGCAGGCCACGCCGATTTCGATAAGCAGCATACGGATTCTGTCTAGAAGGACACCTACTGTTGTTCCAACGAAGGGCTTTCCCCTCATGGCTGCAAGCCAATCATCGTAAGCCTGACTCACCCGCCGCAAGTCTCTCTCGAAGTATGCGAGCCTTGGATACTCGTCTGGGGGTATCAGCGGGCACCACACAGCCATTGGAATTCGATCGCCCTTGCGAAGCACCATGAGGTGGTGCGAACACTAACCCCTTTTCAGCATTACCGGTTTGTATCAGTCCAAAGTGACAAGGTTTCCAAGAAGAAGATGGCGCCGCCGGGAGGGATCCCGTGCATGATGACTCTCATCATGCATCTCGAACCTCCGACCAGTCGTCGTGCATAGCGAAGAGCGATGCACTACAACTTAACAGGCTGTCGCTCTACCGACTGAGCCACGGCGGCACCGTTTGTGTGTTCGCTTCTGATGGGCATATTAAGATTGCTGTCTTGCAACGTGCTCTTGCTACTGTTCGCTACCCAAACATGTTGTCCAGCACCATCATGACAACGAATCCAATCATCAGACCAATTGTGGCGAATCTTTCGAACCCCCCACTATGACTCTCCGGAATCATCTCGTCACTGACCACAAACACCATCGCTCCTGCGGCGAAGGCGAGGCCCCAAGGGAGAAGGAACTGAGCAAAGGTGACGACAGACACACCGACTAGCCCACCAAGCGGTTCAACTAGTCCTGTGACCAACCCTATTCCAGCGGCCCTATACTTGGAGTATCCCTGTCGTACGAGCGGCGCAGCGACGGCGAGCCCCTCTGGGATGTTCTGAAGTCCAATTGCTAGGGCGATTGCCAAACCCGTTCCCAGCTCCTCCGAACCAAATGCGACCCCCACAGCCAAGCCCTCTGGGAAGTTGTGGATTGTGATTGCGATTACGAGAAGCCAAGTGCGAGAGAGCCTCGTAGCGGGGCCCTCATGCCCCTTCATAATGTGTTCATGAGGCACATAGCGGTCTACCAGATGCACAAAGAGGCCGCCGACCATGAAGCCAGTTCCTACAACCCAGACGCCACCTAGTGGATGTTCAAGAGCTGGAACCAGAAGACTGAATGCGGAGGCGGCCAACATGACCCCACCTGCGAAGCCAAGCATCACATCAAGTGATCTTCGAGAAAAATCACGGTTGAATAAAATTGGGATTGCGCCCAGCCCTGTTGCTGCTCCTGCAAGGAGGCTGGCGATGACCCCCAGAGCGACTGGATTTGTTATGGTCTGCAAGTCTGTCACGCCTCCCCCAGGCCATGGCATGACAAAATTTGTCGGTTTCGAGTCTGTGAAAGGCAATGGTGGGCCCGAGGGGACTTGAACCCCTGGCCGTTCCCCTGCCGGTTGAAACAATCCGGCATACAGGTTATGAGCCTGCTGCTCTACCAAGCTGAGCTACGGGCCCAACTTTACAGCTCGAGCTATTCGCCAGCACCAGCGATATTAAGCTTGCGAAGGCAGCCTATCCGCAAGTTTCCGACATTCTGACATAGTTCCTGCTGTCTTCGCTGCTCATTGGCGCTTAAATCGTGGAGTCATTACTACCGTAAAACACTGATGAGGCACCCCTCCATGATCCTCCTCTTTACATCAAGACATTGTACGTGGTGCGAAACCCTAAAGACCATGATCGAAACCGAATCTTCGCAGTTTCGTCATCGTCCAGTTGTCTGCGAGATAAGAATTGACGAGCATGATATATTCGCGAAGGTTTTTGGTATATCTGTGGTACCAACCCTTATCTACCGAAACAGCATCCTCACGGGTCTTCCCGACAGTGACGATCTCCGGTCATTCTTGATTCGCGCCATTGCTGAAGGATGCTCGCTGTCATCCTCACGAGATAGTGATGCAGAGAATGCAGAGTGGTTGCCACACGCCTCTGCGCCGGACCCAACATGTGGGCGTCGAGCGACAGGTGCAGAGCGCAATTCCGAGCTTACAAAGACTGTATGAAACACGGTCAAGGACACGCCATTACACAATGTTAATAACTTCCCAGAATCGAGTCGTCTTGCGCGGCCCCGGTAGTGTAGTCCGGCCCAGCATCTAGGACTTTCGATCCTATGACCCGGGTTCAAATCCCGGCCGGGGCACCATGCTACTTCTTCTAGAAGATTAGACGCATGTTGAAGTCTGCGGATACATAGGAATGTGTCAGTGACCCTATGGAGATGACATCAACCCCGGTAACCGCATATTCTTCCACATTTTCCTCGGTAATCCCCCCTGAGGCCTCAAGAACAACCCTTTCCCGCAAGCCCCTGTCCTTTAGAGTTTCTACGATTCTCTCAATCTCCCTCGGTGGAAGATTGTCAAGTAGCACAATATCAGCACCTGCTTCTACGGCCTCAATGGCCTCGTCGAGGCCCCTTACCTCACAGGAAACCTTCCTAGAGAATGAAACATACTCCCTAGCAGTCCGAACTGCAAGGCTAATTCCTCCTACTGCAGCAATGTGGTTGTTCTTTATCAGTACCATATCGTCCAAGGCGTAGCGATGTGGGTCGCCTCCTCCTATGACCACCGCAGACTTCTCGAAAAACCGAAATCCCGGTGTTGTCTTTCTTGTTGCAGCGACACGTACGTGCGGGGCAATCTCCCTCACTCTCTCAACCAATCTGTACGTCTTCGTTGCAATCCCACTCATTCTCATCATTATGTTCAGTATGACTCGTTCAACAGTCAGGAGGGTTCCTGCTGCTCCATGCAGCCGCAGGACTACATCTCCGGGTTCAACCCAGTTCCCCTCAAAGGCTAGTGTTTCGTGCGATAGGCCCCTCATCTCTGCTATTGCCACCGCCTCTGCGATACCCGCCACAATAGAACGGGACCGGGCGAACACTGTGCCAGTCGCCCTCGTATCAAGCGGCCCAAGCGCTTGTGTCGTCAGATCCCCCGAACGTATATCTTCCTCAAGAAATGACTGCAGTGCTCGGAGCACCTCTGGAGGCAGGGGCCGTAGATAGTTCGCTCTCTGCGTCATCTTCATCCTTTCCTACCGGAGTCGTTTATGGACTGGGTTTCTGACGATTGGACCGTGCGGGGAGATTTCACCGAATATCTCCGCCTGAAATGCCATGAACTCAGTTTCTGGGTCACGCCATGCATCCCGTGGCAATCCGGCCTTGTTACACGTATTCTCCAGAAACCCCCGCACATCCCACCCCCACTCTACTGGCACTTGGGGAAGCAACAGGCCACGCCACAGTCCGCGTGTCACTATCAGTCCATCACGACCCACCTTTACAAGGTCGAGCAGTTCCTCGGGGTTCTTGTACTCCAACTTCCTCGGTGGTGTCAGAACGCTCAGTTCTATAACTATACTATCCAGCTCGTTAGGTGTCACAGGACTGAAACGCGGGTCATGGACTGCCGCATCAATGGCGGAATCGATGGTGGCCTCCACCAGAGGCTGGACTGGATAGGGTCGTCCTATGCAACCTCGTAGCATCACATGGTCATTGACCAAGGTGTTCAGAGTCACGAAGACGCCGGACTTCTTTGTCAAATGCGCCGGTGTTTCCGGCGGAACACCGATTTTTCTGCGCGCGCGCACGTATCCATCAACAGTCTTCCTCGCAAGCCTCACTAGAAAAACACCATCATCATCGGAGTATACGTTAGGCACGGGCCATCATCCCCTCTGTGTGTTGTCATTATCTGCCGTTAACGTTTTCGAACCGGAACGCATCCTACAAGACCCGGACCCACCACAAACCTGCCATGATCATAGACAATCTGCCCCTCTACGATTGTCATCACCGGTTTCGCCTTGACATGCCGCCCCTCAAAGGGTGTGACTCTTGCTTTGGAGAAGAACGTATCACCCTGTATCTCATATTCTTCGGGGCTCACAACCACTATGTCCGCGTCGAATCCTTTCGCAAGAATGCCTTTCCCACGAAGACCCAGAATACGCGCTGGAAGATAGCAGCATGTGCGGAGATAGTCTGCCCATGTCATTCTCTTTTCCAAGACTGCTGTGATCATTAGAGGGACTGTTGTTTCGAGGCCAGGCAATCCTGAAAGAGCCTCGGCGAAATCCCTCATCTTTTCATCCCTTGTATGTGGGGCATGGTCTGAGGCCACACAATCAATCGCGCACCTCTTGCACAACATATACCATAGTACTTCTCTATCTTGGCGCGAACGTAATGGGGGAAGGACTTTCGAGGTACCGTCTTGCCCATGGATGTCATCTCGCGAGAGGAACAGATGGTGTGGCGTGACCTCTGCAGTGAGTATCTCCTCAGCTCTGCTTTTCATGATTAACTCGGCGGCAGAGGCGCAACTCACGTGGCATACGTGCAGATGTCCTCCGACCTCTTGCAATGCGGCCACGAACATTGCCACCGCGTTGGCTTCCTCCTTGCAGCTATGCTTGCTGAAGAACTCTGTGATACTGGCTGCCTTTCCTCGCGCCAGATCGGGATGGAAGAGCAGTGGCAAGTTGTATTTCGATGACAGCTGCAGAGCCGCATGAATGCGTGAGGAGTTCCAAGTCACTCCGCCCGCAAGAGGCGCATGGGGATAGACCTTGATGCCCAATATATCTCCAACAAGGGCAGTATCAAAGGCTGTGACATCTCTCGGAATTCCTGCGTAGAATCCCACATTGACGAATCGCTGTTTCCTTGCCCGATTAATCTTCATGTCCAATACTGATCGGCTGAGAACTGGGGGCACAGAGTTCGGCATGTCTACGACTGTGGTTACCCCGCCCGCAGCCGCTGCTCTCGTACCGCTGTCGTAGTCCTCCTTATAGGACTGATTGAGATCTCTCAGGTGCACATGCATGTCAATCATGCCAGGAAGAACATACATTCCCGTACAGTCCATGACCTCTTTTGCTGGAGGTTCTTCCCCGTCTGAGTATATTCCCTCGATAGTATGACCCACAATCGCGATTGAGCGCTTGGTTGGTTTCCCCTGAAGGATGACAAGACCGTCCTTCAGGAGCAGGTCAATCGCCATGAGCCGCCACACAACCGTCGCGGATGACTCGAGCACAGCTATTTGCTCTTCTTGGGAACCTTGAACTTGTTCGCCACAAAGCGTGCAAAGTCAGTCGTGCTTAGGACTCCAACCAATCTATTGCCCTCGCTAACTACAGGTAGGGTGTTCACATCCTTATCCAGCATCAGTTGGGCCGCTTCTGCAATCGAGGCGTCGGGATTGATTAGTGGCGGCTGGGTCATCATTGCATCAACCACACGGAGCTGGCGTATCTGATTGGCCCTGTGCTTGTCTGGTACTTCCACACTGAACTTTGCCATTGCTCGGGCAATCATCTTCTCCGTGAGCAGACCAAGCACACGTGGGCCGTCTGTGACAGGCATGCCTGAGAACCCTGAGGTCAGGAGATCTATTCGTGCCTTTATCAACCGCTCAACAGGGTTCGCAACCAACAGCCCCTCCGAAGTCATCAGGTCCTTCACCTTGATTCCGTCAAACTTCATGACGAGGGGTAGCAGCTCGCGTTTTGTGATGACCCCTACGAGGCCTTTCTCTTCATCTATCACAGGGCAACCACTCATGCCTCTCTCAACCATCAACTGGGCAACGTCTGTAACATCGTCGTCCGGCGACACTGATATCACCGTGTCTGACATTGCAGAGGACACATGAAGCCGTCCGATTGACACCGCAACCACCTTACTGACACCTAGTCTGTCAGCGATGTCAGCATACGTCAGGATGCCTACGACTTCGTCGTTCTCAGTTACTATCAGTCTGTCGACTCTCTTCTTTTCCAGCAGGTCCATGGCATAAGACAGCCTGTGGTCCTTGTCAATCGTAACCGGCTCAACCATTATTTGGCTAACTTTCAATCATGCGAACCTCCCAGTGGTTTTCCCCACATCTTGCTCATGAAGAAACCTGTTCCTGTCGTCAGCGGCGACAAGCCTCACAGAGATACTTGCCATCTTCCAGTACTAGGTCTGTGGAATACTCGCCGCAGCCGTCACAGACCCCTCCGTACGCTATGAGCTCGTCCTCCTCCTCGGTTATGGGTCCCGAAGAGGCCTCGCCTTTCATTCGGAGCGACTCCACCAACACATCAATCAGCTCCGGTGACCATCTGAGAATGTCCCTCGAGGTGATCAAACCTGCTAGTGAGTCATTCTTCAGGACCACAACACGTCTAATACCGCTTCTTGCCATGACTCTCATGGCTTCGGTAAGAGGCGTGTCTGGAGTGACATGGATGATTGGCGATGACATTATGTCTCTTGCAACACAGGTCTTCGGGTCCGCCTCTCGTGCAATCACACGTCTGACGATGTCTGCCTCTGTTATTATCCCCACGGGACGCTGTCTGTCAACAATGACTACAGAACCGATATCCATCTGCTCCATTAGCTTTGCAGCCTGCAGCACAGTAGCATCAGGAGCAATCGTCACCACGTTTACAGCCATTATGTCCCTAACGGACATGGTGTGAGAGGGTTCGGACATTCGTGTTGACCTCTTCAATTGGAGAGTGTGCCGACGCCCTGTTGGATGGCGGGGCGTTACATTGAGCCCAACACTCAATGTCCGATTAAAAATGTTGCCGAGTGGCATTACACGACGCTTAGTCTACTACTTGGCCCCCGCCCGGCGGTAGAACTCGCATGATGTCCTCTTGGGGTATCTCCTCGATTAGAAATATTTCATCATCCGAGGCTAGACGCTTCAGCCTGTTCAGTATCTCCTTGACGAGCTGCCCTTTCTTCATGTTTCCGGGCGCAATACGGAGGTGGTACTTTGTCTGTACTGAAATTGCGGATGGCGGCCCCGCCATTGGAACCGCATAGTCATCATCAATCAAGACACCTACGGCGAGGTCGATTGGTACCCCACGAATGTAGTTTTTCGTCCCATATATCATGACCGCACCCGATGGGAGGTACTCCCCTGAGGGGGGCGAAAAACTCACCTGCTCGGGGTTAACCCAATAGGCGTCACCGGTTGTGAAGCCGTCCTGCCATGCTCTTGAGAAGATCACTGCAAATTGAGCGGCCTCCCTGAGTGTCTGTTCACCAGGGGGCTGATCTGGTACCTTTATGACAGTATATGGTGCCCCATGCAACGCTGCATGAAGAAAGATGTCATTGGGCCGCAGATGCTTCTTCGCAAGCTGTTCGTTAGTCTTTGCATCACGACCTCCAAGCACCAAGAAACCCTCTGAAGAGATGAACCATCTGAACTTCTCGTACCACTTTCGCTTCCTCACTTTGGTGGGCCGGCGGGGGCGTGTCGATGGCGCGACGACTTGCAGCTTCTTCATCCTCTCTCTGGTACGCTCAATCTGTTTTCTTGCCCCCTCAATCTTTCTCTCAGCTTTCTTTGCAGTCTCATATGCTCGCGAGGCGTTATCTTGTGCGCTCAGCCTGATGTCCAGCCTCACATCTGTGTCGTTGAGTGTAACGATGACCTCAGCACGCGACGGCACGATTCTCTTGATAAGCGCGGCAACCTTATTGCCCTCGGTCTTTCCCCTCTCGATCCTATCAATGATCTCATTCCACGACAACCCCCCGGACCTTGCCTTACTAATGGTATCTAAGACATCTTGAACGACTTGGAAGTGTGCATAGATGAGCTCTCCTTTTCTCCTAGCCTCCTCGGCCTTTTTTTCCAAGTTGACTATGCTCTCTTGTTGTTTCTCGATGATTGTTTCGAGGCGCTTTCTCTCTCTGCTAGCGAGGTCCTCGGTTTCCTCCTGTTCCAGCTCGGCCTCCGTCACTCCAAAGTACTCGTCTATGGTCCGACTGAAGCTTTCGAAGGTCCTTGATGGATTATCACGAAACATCTCAAACTCAAACGGGAGGAACGCGATACTCTCAAGACCCTCCTCTGTCTGTTCAAATACAATACGAGGGTCCCGTACGCCCTCTTGAAGACGCTTGCTGAACTCAATGACTCCTCTCTTCAAGTCCTCAAGTGACCGTTGGTCAAGATCAGCGGCACTTACCGCGGGCGAAACATCGGCAAGTGTACATATTTCCTCACAACTGAGTGCATCAAGATTGAGTCTGCTTGCAAGAGTCCTTACAACATTGCTCTTGGACTCTGCAACAATCTCTGTGATGCGCTCGGTTTCCACTGTGAAGACATCGATTCCACGCGGAGGTGGGAACTGATAGATCGCCTTCGGCATAATGTCACGATCTCTCATCTTTCTATATCTTCGAGCAATGAAGATTCGATTCTCAGGGTCGAGCAATAGGAGGTTCCCACTTCCGAAGAGCTCTGCAACGAGTTTGTAAGTACCTTCAGCATCGCCAACCTCGAGTATTACGATTCGATCAAGGTCATGCTGAGTGACGGAGAGGAGTTTCTTTTCGCGCAGATATTTTCTCAAGACCGTTACGAACTTGGGCGGATTACGAGGTGCTGCTCGTCTGAACTCCGTGAGATGAATACGCCTACCAGGCTCGATGAGGAGTTGACTAGTTCCACCTCTAGGCAGATAGAGTTTGAGCACAAAGACCTCACCGTACTGATACACGTTCTTGATGAACGAACCAACAGCAGCCTGTTGCAATTCCGGAAGAATCATCCGGATGTCCACATTACTCATCGTGTCCTTCATCGCATCTTCGGTCAGCCAACCGAGCCTTTTATAACGTGCACAATCGACCTCCCGGAACAGTCCAGTGGTGACGATTGATGGATGCCCTCAAATCCCTATTCAAGGCGATATTTCGGCGATGGGAGGACCGGCCGGCCGATCAGATGTTCTACGTGAAGATGTTCTTTGCATTTATCAGCGCGGTCGTTTGCGGGGCGTATGGAACGGCGTTTGCGGGCATTCGCGGTATCATGTTTGGCTTTCTCGTCTATGTCTTGTCCCTGTACGTAATTGTTTACCTCCTTGAGGTTGAGCCTGAGCAGCTTGGTGGGCGTCAGAAACTCGTGACTGATTCATTGGTGTCCTATCTCCTGCTCTGGGTGTTGCTATGGACTCTTCTGTACGCGTTTACGACACCTCCATCAATCTATGAGTCTCTTCTCTTTGTTGCCATCTCGTCTTTGTGAATTTCCCAATAACCTGCACTGTGTTTGCGAATCACGCAAGTCTTAATAGCCTCAATATAGAATGCACCCTATCCACCGCTCTTCACAGAGAAGGCCGCAGAAATGGATGAGCTGGACAGAAGCATTATTCGAATTCTCCAACGTGATGCTCGATTACCCTTCACGAAGATTGCTGAGGAGCTCGGCCAAGCAGACACGACGATTCACTTTCGCACGCGTCGCATGGTGAGAAACGGTGTTATCACACGTTTCAGCGCCTTGGTCAATCCTCATGCGATGGGCTATGATGTAGCCGGCTTGGTAAAGATTCAGGTGGGCGGCCATATACTTCCGGAGATTAGCCATGATAGAACACGAAGTTTCGCAGAAGAGCTCGCCTCTGAAGACCAATTTCACTGGGTGGCTGTCAGCACAGAACCAATGACGATCTACGCACTGCTCCTTGGTGCTGACGTATCTGATTTGAACAGGCGCGCCGATGAGATTAGAAAGCGACCTGATGTTGTTAACGTCAATCTCACTATCATAGACTCGGTGGTAAAAGGTTGGGAGGTTGCCGGCTCATCGTCCGAAGGAGTGTGAGCCATGGTGGTGCGCGTAAAGACCGGAATACCCGGGTTCGATGACCTAATCGCCGGTGGTTTCCTGCCTGGCAGCGCCGTGATGATATCAGGTCCGACAGGCTCTGGAAAGAGCATCTTTGGCCTTCAGTTCCTATACTATGGGGCCTCTTCCCTCGGCGAACCGGGTATCTTTGTGACCCTAGAGTCACGACCGAACGAGGTTCGTGCAGCCGCACAGAGTTTCAACTGGGACGTTTCCACCCTTGAAAAGAAGGGCCTCTTCATAATAGTAGACGCGGCATCGAACAAGGCGGGCCTTCCCACCTCTGAAAAACATGCACTGCGAAGGGGATTCGACACCACCGCCCTCGCAGAGGAGATCTACAATATCGTTGCAGAGTCAGGGGCGCGGCGGTTGGTATTGGACAGCCTATCAGGGCTTGGGATACGATTCAGCGAGCCGTCGGAAGTCCGAACCGAAGTCTTCAGAATCACATCGTTCCTAAACGAGCTCAATCTGACGTCGTTGCTGATATCGGATGCGGGAATTCACACGCCGCAGAGTCGTGCTGGAGTAGAACAATACGTCACGCAAGGCCTCGTTCTCTTGCGTATTCACGATGATGGTCCGTCATTGCGTCGTAGTCTGTTGGTCTGGAAGATGCGCCATACACGCCATGACCTGCGGTGGCACCAGCTTCACATAGATCAGGATGGCCTTCATGTAGGAGCTCCGATTGACTCTTAGCAGAGGATTGAAGCGATCTGCACCACAAGGTATCCTATAAGTAGATACGGAATGAGTGGTGTGATTTCCGAGGTTCGCCCCCCATCTGAACGAAACCTCGAGTGGATAGTTCCCAGCAGCAGCATCACAAACAGCTCGATTCCTCCTGCAAGAACCGCCTCAAGAACCTCATAATCGCAAGTCGTCGTTGGCAGCCCGGGACCAAGAAGTGCCACAACTATCAGCGTCTTCACGTCACCCCCTCCTACTGCTCCAATGCGATACAGGCTAAGTGCAAGTGCCATCGTGAAGGCGAGGCTGATTACACGCAGAATGATTTCTGGCTCTACCCCCATGGCAATCTCAATGAGTATACCGATACCACCCCCTCCCACAAGGTAGCTGTTCGGTGCCGTTCTAGAACGAATGTCTGCAACACTGAGCACTAGAAGAAGTAAGATGACATAGAGAACGATGACGATGCCGCTGATAGATTGGTCAACAGTCACACAGGGAGTTCTCCATTGGAAGTTGTTCTGCAAATTCCTGTGCATGGCTCGTATTAAACAGCCCAGTTCTGCCTATACTGCTACAGATAGCAAGACAGATTAGGTGCATGCAATGGACAGGGCCCGTGGGCGGGGCCACTGTCCCCCGTACTGCGGTTGCAGAGGCTGATCAAGGATGAAGGATCCTGCGCAAGTGATTCATGACACAACCGTTCGACTGTTGCGCATGGCTGCGACTGTGCTCCCGAACGATGTGGAGAAGGCGCTGCGTGACGCGTACGAACGAGAAACAAATCCAACTGCTAGGACGCAGCTGGAGGCCATTCTGAAAAACATCGACATTGCCCGTACGGGCATTCCGATGTGTCAGGACACAGGAATCATGATTTTCTACGTCAAGGTGGGTGACAAGTTCCCATATATCGGCGAGATTCGCGATGCCCTGACCAAGGCCACAATCAAGGCCACGGCTGAGGTTCCACTCAGACCGAATGCGGTGAATCCAATCGTTGGAGGCAACTCTGGGAATAACGTTGGGGAAAAGATTCCTTGGATTAACTGGGAGATTGTGTCGGGTGACTCCGTGGAGATAACCGCGTTTCCAAAGGGCGGTGGTAGTGAGAACGTCTGCATCCTAGGAATGTTGAAACCGGGCGTTGGCCTCAAGGGCGTCAAGAAGCTGGTAGTTGACAATGCCATGAGCTACATGGGGAAGGCATGTGCCCCCAACATAATTGGCATCGGTATTGGAGGCGGCTCTGATATTGCATTGAAGATTGCAAAGCAACAACTCCTTCGCCCGCTCGATGACCATCACCCTGACCCAGAGGTGGCCAAGATCGAGGAGGAGCTCAAAGAGGCGATTAATGCAACGGGAATCGGCCCCATGGGGCTTGGCGGGGACACAACAGTTCTGGCCGTGAAGGTGGACTATGCAATGCGCCATCCCGCAAGTCTGCCCGTGGGGGTTGCAGTCCAATGCTGGGCTGCGCGCCGCAGTACAGCTGTCATCACCAAAGATCTCGAGGTCAAGTACCTCACTCATCCATTGGAGGGCGAGTAACATGGCTGAGTATCATCTTACTACCCCAATTTCGGAAGAGGATGCACGCAAGCTTCGAGTTGGCGACATAGTATATGTCAGCGGAGAACATGTGTATACAGCACGTGATGAGGCGCACCAGCGTGCACTGGAGCTCTACGAGAAGGGTGAGAAACCACCTGTTGATTTTGAGGGCAGCGTAGTCTACCACGTTGGCCCTGTGGCATGGCAGAAGGATGGCAAGTGGCAGATTGTGTCTGCAGGACCCACCACCAGTATCAGGATGGAACTCTTCGAAGACGAGTTTCTCAGAAAGTACAGGGCGAGGATTATCATTGGAAAAGGTGGCATGGGCCCGAAGACACTGGCTGCGCTCAAAGAGGTTGGCGCTGTATACTGCAGTTTTACGGGTGGCTGCGGTGCACTGGCGGCAAAAGGCCTGAAGGAGGTTCGGGCTTACGAGTGGCAGGACCTTGGCATGCCAGAGGCTCTCTGGGTAATCACGGCCGAGAATTTCGGGCCACTTCTTGTCACAATGGACTCACACGGTAACAGTCTCCACGATGAGATGGACAGGAAGGTCGCAGCCAGAAAGCCCGAGGTCTATGCTAAGATTGGCGTGACCGAGTGAGTGGTTTCTGTGTTGGCAGGATTACCATCCTGCCATTCCCTACTTTTTCTCTACACTAGGAGCCAAGGGCCGCTGGTCCGGGAACTACGATTCCATACAGTATCATTATGACGAGGACTAGTATCGCAACTGCAAGCAGGACATTTCCAGCTTTCAGCCGGCATACCCCCATACTCATACGTGATATCCTAGTTATATATTGATTCGCTGAATGTCCTCCACCTTTCAAAGATTGGCGCCAACTGCCTGTTGGAAGTCCACTATCGGACATACATTGCGCCCTACTGTTCTTTTCCTCTAACAGTAACAACTTTAAACCAGATGCCTCAGCGGGGCTCGCGACTGAGTTATCACTCGTTCGGAGGACTGCAGTTGGATTACAAGACCATCGTCTGTGATGTCCTCGTTGTTGGTGCTGGTGGCGCGGGCTGCCGCGCAGCAATTGAGGCTGCGAAACATAACATGGATGTCGTTGTGATTAGCAAGGAGCTCCTTGGCAAGGCACACACGTCTATGGCTGAGGGTGGATACAATGTTGCAATAGGGAACGTCGATCCTGACGATAATCCGGACGTTCACTTCAAGGACACAATCGTAGGCGGAAATTACCTCAACAATCAAGAACTGGTTGAAATCTTGGTGAGGGATGCGCCTGAGAGGATATACGATCTGGAGGAGATGGGGGCGGTGTTTGACAGGACCCCTGAGGGAAAGATCGCCCAGCGCCCCTTTGGCAAACAGAGCTTCAGAAGAACCGCCTACGCATCAGATCGTACAGGATCCGAGATCATGGTCACACTCACCGAGGCCCTCAGGAAGACATCGGTACGCGTGTTCGACGAGGTATTTGCAACGAAGTTGCTTGTGCACGATGGTCGAATCGCCGGAGTCACCGCCATTGACATGAAGTACGGGGACTTTCTGGTCTTTCGTGCAAAAGCTGTGGTCATGGCAACTGGTGGTGCTGGTAGAATCTACAAGGTCACGAGCAATGCTCAGCTAGATGTCGGTGACGGCTACGCCATGGCCTATGAGGCCGGGTGTGAGCTCATCGACATGGAGATGGTTCAATTCCACCCAACTGGAATGGTAAAACCGGAGTCTGCCAGAGGAAGGCTGGTCACCGAAGCAGTACGTGGTGAGGGTGGAATTTTGCTGAACAATCGCGGCGAGCGATTCATGAACAAATACTACCCACAGGTGATGGAGCTTGCTGGCCGTGACCAAGTTGCAAGATCCATCATGACTGAGGTTCTAGAGGGACGCGGATCGCCCGATGGTGGTGTCTATCTCAGCATTGCCCATCTCCCTCGTTCAATTATTGAGTTTCGTCTGGAGAGCATGATCGAGCAGTTTGAGGACGCAGGTGTAGATATCCGTGAGGAGCCGATGCAAGTCTCCCCTACAGCGCACCACTTCATGGGCGGAATAAAGATTGATACCAATGCACAATCAACAATCCCTGGCCTCTTTGCAGCTGGTGAGTGTACAGGCGGCGTACATGGAGGAAACCGCTTGGGTGGCAACGCTCTTGCCGATACACAGGTGTTCGGTGCGTTGGCTGGCAAGAATGCCGCCGAGTTCGCACAGGAACATGACCTGCCAGGGTTTGACAAGAGTGAGATTGAGAACGAGTTTGAACGTCTTGAGGCGATGCTAAAGCGGAAAGATGGCATCTCTCCCGCCGATGCGAGAGATGAATTGACGAGCCTCATGTGGGAAAAGGTACAGATCTTCCGAAACGAAGAGGACCTCGCCTATGCAGTGAATGAACTCAGACGTATCGAGAAGGAAGTCGTTCCTAACATTAAAGTCGACATTCCTATCCGCCGATTCAACCCCGGATGGCATCAGGCAATCGAGTTCGGCCACATGGTCATTACCGCTCGGATGGTAGCGGAGGCTGCGTTCATGAGGAAGGGCAGCCGTGGTGCCCACTTCAGGATAGATGCCGACCCGAATGATGATGGTAACTATAACATTGTCATCCGGAAGGGGAAGGACGGGGAGATGGAACTGAGAAAGCAGCCCTTGATAATCACTAGAATTCCACCACCGTGAGCGGAGATGATTGCAATGGCGAAGACATTCAAGGTCAAGATTGAACGATACGACCCAGATATAGACGAGGCTCCGTACTTCGAAGAGTTCGATGTGGAGTACGAGCCTGGAATGACGGTTCTTGACGCCCTTCTCTACATTCAGGACAAGTATGACTCAAGTCTTGCTTTTAGATGGGAGTGCCGTGGCGGCCAGTGTGGATCGTGCGCGATTCGGGTCAACACTATTGCACGTCTCGCATGCCGTGCGAAAGTCGAGCCTGATCAGGATCTTGTGCTTCAACCCATGGAGAAGATGCCTGTAATCAAGGACCTAGTTGTTGACATGACTCGCACGCTTGAGCGTCTGCAGAGAACCCGCCCGTATGTAGCACGAGACAAGGCGGCGCCTAGGCCAGAGATAATCTACCAGCAGGATATTGAGGTCCTGAGAGAACTGCGCAAGTGTATCGAGTGCAGTGCCTGCCTGTCTAATTGTCCCATTGTGCATGAGACATGGGACTATGCTGGTCCAATGATAATCCGTCAGATTGCCCGTCTTGAGATGGACCCACGCGATGTAGAAGACCGTATCACGATGGCCCTGAACGAGTCGGTATACATGTGTACAACATGCAAGATGTGCGAGGATAGTTGTCCAAAGCACATCAAGATCCCCAGTCTTGCAGTAGAGCTGCTGAGGGCTAAGGCCGTGGAGGCTGGCTATCCGCTTGCCGAGGGTCAGCAGGGGTTCTTAGACAGCATCAACAGGACAGGTCGGTCCGTTCCAGAGAAAGACACGCCGCTATTGAAGAGTCTTGAGAAGGAAGAATTCCTTGTGGAGAATCCTCGTGGGCGCGTTGCCTTCTTCACCGGCTGTCTCATTGACTATCGGATGCAAGACACGGGGCGCTCATTGATTGAGGTACTCAACCGTAACGGCATCGATGTGATAGTACCGAAGGAGCAGTGGTGCTGTGCTAGTCCTGCATTTCGAACAGGTGATTTAAAGACGGCTCATGACTCGGCCCGACGTGTGACCGAGATATTCGAACGGGTGATGGAGAAGTACGATCTAGATACCGTGGTCGTTGCATGTGCGGGATGCGGCAAGACTCTCAGAGAGGATCACCGTCCGTTCATTGAGAAGGAGCGTGGTGAGCCACCCAAGTTCAAAGTCTATGATTTTGCGGAGTATCTCATTGACGTTGTTGGAAAGGATAACATCGTTAGGCCAAAGGGCGAGATTTCCCTCAAGATTACGTACCATGAGCCATGTCACCTTGCTCGCGGCCAAGGAGTTATCGAGCAACCCCTTGAGCTTCTGCAGATTATTCCTGGTATTGAATACATCGATGATCCCTACAAGAACAGATGCTGTGGGGCAGGTGGCGGCCTGCGATCTGGCAACCGAGAACTATCGATGAAGGTTGCAGCATCGAAGAGAAAATACATTGAGGCTACGGGCGCGGATATGGTGACGACCGAGTGCCCATTCTGTACATTGCAGATCAAGGATGCTCTTAAGGGCACAAGTATCAAAACACGCTATCTGCCGGATTTGCTTGCCGAGGCATACCGCAGGGGTGACGAACAAGAGGGACAAGACACATGAATATGTTGAGTCGGCATGATGTTTCATGCCGCCCGGCACCTCTCATAGTATCATCTTGATGGCGGTTCTGAGATGCTTTCTTAGCATGCGCTTTACAAGCCGGTTTCTAGAAGTGCGATAGGGAACTGCGCCAGTTATGAGCTCAAACGTGTATGCCCGCATAACCGGGTCATCGTATGCCATTCGGCAGACGGCCTCCATATTCTCAATTGAGTGGAACATCATCCCTGCTAGGAAGTTGGCAACCCCAAGGTCTTTCCCAAAGGCCTTCTGCCATCTCTGTTGATACGTTTCTGTGGAAACTCCGCCGACCTCTGATATGATATCCCTCGCGATTTCGGCGGCAATCTTCCCGGACTCTATGGCATAGTATATTCCCTCTCCAGTTGCTGGCGAAACAAAACCGGCTGCGTCTCCAACGAGCATGACCCTGCTCGCAATCGTGTTGTCTATCGGCCCCTTTAATGGCACACGCGCGGCAGTCGTTGCTGAGAGGTCAATTCTGACATCATATCGCTTCTCGAAGGACAAAACGAATCTTTTCCACGCGCCTCTCAGATCTTCTAGCTCGCTGACAAGAACACCAATCCCGAGGCTCATCTCCGCCCTCTTGCCGAATGCCCATGCATAGCCGTGTCTGAGAGCCCCAAAGTATATCTCAATTAGAACTCTCTGCGAGCCATTGGGATCGCCAACAATCCTTACAATGTCCTCCGGGTCCATGGGTACCGCGGCCTCAATGCATAGGCAGATCTCGTCATCTCTCCATCGGGTCTTGATTCCTGTTCTTCGAGCAACAGTGCTGTTGACACCGTCTGCCCCTACAAGTAGGCGTCCACTGTAGGTCTTCTCGTCAGTGATCACATCAACTGTATTTGCATTCTCAACGACATCCACAACGGCTACGCCCTCCATGACGGTGGCTCCTGCCCGTTCTGCCTCACGTAGAAGAAGGTGGTCAAAGTCCTCCCGCCGCACCATGTAGCCGGTAGTTTCCGCCCTGACCTCCTCGACAGTCAGACCCGAAGGCGAGAACAAGCGCAGGCCACATTGCTCTCTCTCCACCACGGGAGAAAAGTCGACGTCCAGCGCACGTCTTACACGAGTGGTGAGCCCGCCACCACAGGCTTTCCTTCGCGGGTGATGGTGCTTCTCTATCAGCACAACGTCCAGCCCGAGCTGGGCTGCCTTTCGCGCGCAGGTCGACCCCGCAGGACCACCCCCGACGACTATCAGATCGTAGACCATCTTGAATCTCCAAGACCAGAAAGACATCACCACAATTTGTTCTTGTTGCTCAGAAATCCAGCCCGCAAGTAGCGGCACTGTGCATTTGCAAGCATCTATATGTGGTTGCGATGCGCCACGCCGTGACCGCCACTGCTGTCTGTCACGGAGGTTGACATAGTCTTGCACGAACTCTCAGCGGCTCTCTCAATTGTCGAAACGGTTCTGCAGGCTGCAAGAGAACATAATGTCAAGAGGGTAACGCGGGTAAATGTCGAGGTCGGAGAGTTCACCTTTCTTGTGCCTGAGCAGCTTAGATTCAACTTCGAAATCGCATCGCAAAAGACGGTTCTTGAGGGTGCTGAACTCAACATCACCATGGTGAAGGGGCGTCTTCATTGCAATGAGTGCGGCTTCGAGGGAGAATCAGAACCAGATCCGTCGCTTCCGCCTCAGATTGCAGTCTTTGCGCCAATGAAGTGCCCTCGATGCGGTAGCAGTGCCACCGAGATAACGGGTGGCAAGGAGTTCTTCGTTACTGACATCGAGGCCGAGGTTGCAGAGTCATAATCAACCTTCAAGACTATCAGATCAGTACCGCATTCAAGATACCATCTTGACCTGGTCGACTGGTCACTCTGGCACGACCCTTCGAGGTCTTTATGATTGTACCTCTTGTAATCACCTTTCTTCGCTGGTAGTCCATGTTCGCGGGGTTCTTCTCCACGTCAAGTATCTTGGCTCTGAAAGTCTGATTCTTCTTAGGGTCCGTCACATTTGCATATGTGACTTTGAGGGCTGGCGTCTTCTTTCGTGCGCCCTTACTATCAATGACAAGTAGCTTCTGTTCTCCAATCAGAGTTTCTGTGGGAGTGCGCCCCATCTCAAACTTTCTCTTGCTTCTGAACTTCTTCAGTCGCGCTCCAGTTGGGGTGCGCTTTGATCTTCTGTGCCAGACACCCATTTTGGACTACCTCGTGGATGGTCAATGTCGCACTCTGTAGGAGCGTTTTAAATGTTGCTCAGTGGCAGCGAAGAGTGTGCCACCCACTGCTCGAAAGCGGAATCAATAAAGATCAAGAACGCATAGTGCCTGATTGTGACGAGTTTCATGAGCGGCGTGTCGGTGATAAAGAGTCCGTGGAGTGGCTATCTCGAAGAGATTGCTCAGTCTTCCAGTCGCCTAGACTTTTCGAGCCCCTTCATTAAACGTGAGGCAGTGGACACACTGATTGACGCCCAACTGACCATGAGCGGCGTGACATCCTTCAAGTTCGCCCGTTTCCTGAGCGGCGCATCTGACATTGATGCGCTTGAGTCCCTTCTCGACAATGGGGCCGCGATGTATTCCCTTGGTTCGTTACACGCGAAGGTGTACGTCTTCGACGAGTGTGCAATCGTGACATCTGCCAATCTCACAAGGCCCGGGCTCTCAGAGAATGTTGAATACGGCATCGAGGTGACGGAGCCGAGTCTTGTAGAAACCATCAGAAGCGACCTCCAAGACCTTTTCAAGCGCGCCAGTGTGATTGAGCGCAGCTGGCTTGAATCAACAAGATTACTGCTGAAACGCGTTTCTCCCCACGAGAAGCTATGCTATGAGCGGGCCGCTAACGATGTGATTGCAGGTCGCAATGTGATACTTGACTCGTTGACTGGTTGGCTGAAGGCTGTGTACTCACTGATACTTCAACTTAGCAAGATGGAGTTCACTCTTGACGAAATGTATGGATTTGAATCGGTTCTAGCCGAGATGTATCCTGACAACCGGCACATAGCAGCCAAGATACGGCAGACACTCCAGTACTTACGAGACATGGGCCTGATTGAGTTTGTCGGTCGTGGGCAATACCATCTATGCTGTTAGTGGAACACAGGAATACCACTTGTTGTTGCACAAAAGATTGATCAGCGAGCACGAGCAGGTGTCCATGATTGATTTGTTGAGGGGATAGGCCTGTCCGAGCCGCACCGGTTCAAGCTGCTATTGCGAAAGTCTGCGTTCAAGTACAAGCTCAGATTACTTGAACGATATAGGGAGTGGTTCCCCCCTGCGAACGTGGAGTTCGAGTTCAAGAGTTACGACAGAGTTTACCGCACTTACGTTGATCGTGCCAATCGGATACGGCTCCACGACTGGCTCAGGGACCATCCCGAAGCCAAGGAAGGCGACTACATGGTGTTCATACCTCTCTCAGGCGGTCGTGAGTGGCTTGTTGAACTGGAGAAGGGCCCTCGCTCCAAACAAGCAACGCTGGGTGCCCCACCGAAAAAACGAGAGCCTCAGAGCAGAGGTTCAATTCGTTTCTCTCACAGAGAGATTCAGGAGATAGTAGTGAATCTTGCAGAACACTTTGGCATGTTCGCAGAGGAAGAGCTCCGAGAGGGCCCTTACGTCTACGATGTTGTTTGGCGACGCGTTCGGTCTGGAAATCCCGTGAAGGTATTCGAAGTTCAAGTGAGTGGGAGTCTAGACAGTGCGCTTGCAAAGCTGAAGCACGCACGTGACACTTGGAATGCTGACCTCTTTCTGATTGTGACAAATGCCCGAGATGCAGAAAAGGCCGAGTTCTTACTCTCTGGCTCGTTTCACGAGATTCGAAACCGACTGTTGGTGCTGAGAGATACCGAGCTTTACGAGATTCTACTCTATAAGACTCGTCATGGTGAGATTGAACAGCGCCTCCTACGGTGACTCGCACAAGAAGTTTCATGCAGACTGACTGTGACAGTTGCAAGTTTCGGCGGTGGTCATCAGACCGACGATTTCACCAATCACGCGGTTCATATGTTCGAGGTGCCACGAATAGGTATAACACACAACAAGGAGCCTCAAGATTTGACCCACATTGAAACCGCACATGGTGCTGGCGGAAAGGTGATGCAGCGCCTGATTGAAGAAGTCATAATCCCCTCCTTTGGCCGGAGAAACGTTGGTCCAATCGGACTCGACCAGATGGACGATGGTGCAACGCTGGATCAAGATGCACATCTTGTCGTATGTACTGATGCCCATACAGTCAAGCCGCTATTCTTTCCCGGCGGCAACTTGGGAACTCTGACAGCATGTGGGACAATCAATGACTTGGCAGTCATGGGTGCTGAGCCTTTTGCGATGACAAACACGGTCATCGT
>Ga0164318_10001492_pt1 | contig 20905 bp, 20 predicted proteins | sample GuaBasSedimGuay9_FD_113734 | JGI IMG/M metagenome (GOLD analysis project Ga0164318, IMG submission 113734) | Subseafloor sediment microbial communities from Guaymas Basin, Gulf of California, Mexico - Guay9, Core 4571-4, 0-3 cm | ecosystem: Environmental > Aquatic > Marine > Hydrothermal vents... | reverse complement strand
TTTTTAAATCACTACTTATGTCTAACGCTATGCCTAATTCTACTCCTAAGGCTCTCCACGCATTTGCCACTCTTTTTCCCTGACCTACCATGGTATCCATACGTGCCCCTTTAAGTTTCTCTGCAAATCCCTTAGAATGGGTTTCCACTTTCTTTAAATCTTCTATCCACTCGTCAACAAATTTAACCAATGGCGCACCTGTACGCATACCACGAATATCAAATAAATCCTTTAATGCCTCTTGTGCTTGTATAGACGAGGGTGTCATATCTCCTATTTTTCTTGCTACTGCCTCTAAAACTTTTATCATATCTAAAGAACTTTTAGGGTCAAATTCCATTCCAAGTAATTTTTCTATCTTCCCCTTATTCTTCACCATAGCCAATAACACTCTATTAAAAGATGTACCCGCACGACTGCCTCTTTCCATATGCGTCCCTAAAAATCCTAATGTGCCGATTAAATCGCTGAATTTAACATTAGCTATGGCAGCTCTGCCTGTTACATATTTTAAAGAGTTGGATAACTCTGACATCTCTACATCTTCTTTAGAAAATGTATAAGCTACCATATCTGCTATTTTTTGCAGTTTCTCGTGCTCATTAGAAACACCTGTTATGCTCTGCCCTAAATTATTCATTATAGCGGTCATTGTTCTTGCAGTCTGCTCAATAGAACTCCCGCTTTTCTTTGTGCCTGTAAAAAGATCCATTATGGGCTTAATCCCTGCCACCTGCTCAGCAATACTTCTTCCTGCTGTACCAAGATAATGTGGCACTTGTGCAATGTCCTCTAAGGACTCCCTCGAAGTCTTAGAATATTCTACTATCTCCCTTCTAATTGCCCTAAGAGAGTCAGTCATCTTATCCGCAGTAACATGTGTAACCGTCTTTATTCTACCCATAGCATCATCTAATTGAACAACTGCGTCTACTTGAGACTTTAAAGCTGCAGTAACCAACCTAATCACACGATAAAGAGCATAATAAACAGCTATCTTTTTTGCCATATTACCAAGTTTGCTCACTGAAAGATTATTGCCTTTAGTAATAACAGCATTTTCACCCTTTAAAGCTGTTGTTGTTTTTTGTACAAGGGCTTTTTGCTTCTTCATCATTGTAACTTCTCTGCCCTGCATTTTTACATTTTTAGACAGAACTTTAGTCCCTTTTGTAGTAGCTACAGCTCCCTCACGTATAGCAGCGGTTACCTGTTTTAATTTAGGCAGCACTTCCGCAGCATTAGTTACATATTTTATTACAAATTGTTTCATTATTTAAACTCCTGACCAAATACTATTGTGTCCCCTTGTTTGCCTGCTTGATTTCTATTTTCATACTTCTTAAATTTTTTATCCATCTTCTTATTATGATGTCTCCAAACCCAAAATGAGTCTAATCGTCTGTTGTCCTTAATTACATTCTCTGTTAGTTTCTTCTCATCCATCCCCAATAATTCATAAGCATTATAATACACACGCAGCCAGAATAAAAACCGCTCCCTAAAAGGGGAGATTTCCTTAAAGAGTGTTATTATTCCGTCTTTGGCATTTCCAAATCTTCTTTGCCATTTTGATCCACGTGCGAGCGTCCGAAAAAATCATCTTCCCCCTGCCCATAATAAAATTTCATAAATTCTACCACTAAGGAAAAAGACAAACTATCTGAACTCTCATAATCTTCAATCGTTTTAAATGCGAGCTCCCAGTTATCTCCAACCTTAACATAACTGCATCGTGGAGTTAACCAATTCCTCTCAAAACAAGAAAGAAGTGTCTCTATAGTATTATTATATCTATTACTTAATTGTTGTAACAGCTCGTTTATCTTTATCTCCGCCCGAACCTGCTCTACTTTATTTTTCTTAATTTTATCTTCTTCTATGTCCTCAAAACCACCTAATAATATTTGTAAATCTGTAAGGCGCTTATATGCTACTTCTAATCTATTCATTACTTTTTTAACATCATTACCTCTGGATTTTAATATCACATCTACTTCTTCTTTACTTAAAATATCCTTATCTTTTAATAATCTACCATACTCCCTTGTCTTAGCGAGCTGCATCTCCTGTATTTGTGCTGTTGTTGGATTAACACAAGAATAAGTTTTTCCATCCACCTGAAATATATGTCTGTTTGTTTCTATTGTTGCCTCTACGTTTTCCTCTACTAACTGTTTCTTTGCTTCTTCCATACCGTTCCCCCTTACCTATATTTTTTATCAAAAATAACGTCCAATCTATCTCTACCATACAAAGAAAAAAGCAGAGATCTACTGACACTCCTAAAATTCTCATGTATCTTATCTTTTGCTAAGGATTTTAGAAGATCTAAGTTCTCTGCTTTTGGTATTGTTACTTCTATCACACGACACACCTCACCCGCTAAAATACTTGCATGTTTTTTAACAATCAACTCTACTACCTGTTTATCAGTCATCTTCCTACCTTACCCTTTCAATTTATACAATAAAAAATCTATTTATGATGTAGCCTCCACGGTGGTAAACAATAAATTAGATGCCTCTAAAGAGACACTGTCCTTTAAGATAGCATTGGCAGTGCTGTCATCATTGCCTGAAGCAACCTTAAAATTCCTAATTAAATACTTTGATAAAAATACTGTTTTAGTATTATCTGTATAAATCTTGACCTCTAATTCTAAGGTCTCTAAAAACTTTGTAATATCAATAATACCATAGGAACCAATAGTCTTACCCCTTAATATCTCATAGAGACGTAAATCAGAAGATACATTGCCTAATTCAATTGTTACTACTGGCGTCTCAGAAGATCTTGCAAAAGCATCCTTGTTTCCTATTGCTGTATGTACTTCTCTCGCAATGCTTCCAGAAATGTTAACAGACTCTAATCTTGTAGTATTCAATTCTTCTGACCCACCGTCTTTAATCAAAATCTCTACCTGATCGCCTTTAATAAAAGAGGCGTCCACCGTATTAACTGCTGCAAAAGACGCACCAGAAGAAGCTGTATAATGAAGCACCCACACATCATTTTCTACCATAGAAACTGTTCCCTCACTAATAGTACTTCCTGAAACAGTAAAACTTGTGCCTTCTACTAAGGCTGCCTCTGTTCCACTATGGATATACGCCGATCTTAACATATAAACACCGTCATCAGCATTTATTACAGGAGCAACAGACAAAGTAAAGCTCCCCGCAGTTTCCTCTGCAGATGTAATTGTATGCTCTACATCGATAAAATTATCATTATCATTAATAAAGTCTTTCTTATTGTCTGCCTCAAAACCCCATGTCTGTTCTACTTTCTCCTGCGCACCAGGAATACTCAAAGTAAAACTATTTACATAAGCTCTTGCCATTCTCGTTGAAGTTAACATTGTTCCGCCAAGCGTCTTACTCATACTAACAATGTCAACCCATGTATCCGCCATATCAGATAATTTACATTCTGTGGCAACCGTTGGGTCTTGATTTGTAAATAATGCCCATGCATCAATTACACCATGCTCATTAATGACCATGTTTGAAGTAACTTCTGGCAATTTATATAAACGCTCCCCCAACTCGTTAGAATTACCTAACTCATACCCTGGCTCGTTTGGTCTGCTCCAAGAGAAAGATATACTTTGCACCCTGTTTAAATCTGCTCCAGAAATACTGGAATCTTTTGGAAAAATTTTAGGCTTTACCCCACTCCCTTTTCTATAGGTTGGCTCTGTCATTATGTCCTCCTTCTACTCGTTAAAAAACTCATTATGATTGATCACATTCAACTGTAAATGTTACAATCCTCCTATGTTTATCAATCGCTGATAAATCATTAAACTCATCAAAAACTAATGCTTCCGACCGCATCTCGCTAAAAGATAATGTTCCTATTCTTTGTGCCACTGCGTCATATCCTACGTCCTCTGGAAAATGCACATTAAAATCAATGTAAGGTGCATTTACTTCTAATAATTGCCTTATCTTAGACGCAATATCTGTTGCCTGCCCTCCTGAAGACGCAAAAATATCTACTACAAAAGTAGATGTAACTAACTGGCTGCCTGTACCCAGCTCAAGAGACTCATAATCAAATGTAGGCTCATTAACTACTACGCAGGGCAAAGAAGCTGCTACCTTATTAAAACTGTCCACAGTTATTAAAGAGGCATACCATGCAGTCATAGCATTCTTTATATAATAATAAACATTTCTGTCTATTAACCTTTCTTTTGTCATTGTTGTTGCCATATTATAACCCTCTTAAATGCTTATTAAATGTTCTTTTAATTATCCGGTTTATAGTGCTTTTTATTCGTGTGTGTGCCTTCCAAAAATATCTCTTTGGCTTTATAGGTTTTCCTACTTTCATATAGGGTGAAATATCTTTATTAATTATTTTGCCCTTCATAAACACATCGCTGCCAGCTAACTTACTGTCCCATTTACCTGATTTAAATTGACCAAATACCACACGACCGACAAAACTTAAACCATACTCAATAGCAGCCCAATATAGAGGTAATATATATATATTGCCTATGCCTACCCAGTTGCCTCCTAAACTATAAGTTATCCTTGAAGCTAACTCTCCTTTAGATTCCGCCTTACGAACAATTTGAGATTTTAAAGCAGACTTAGCTTCGTGCACACCTATTACACCTATCAACTTTCTTGTTGCTATATCTGCTATTTCAAAACCATTTTCTAATTTCTCTAAATTCTCTATTAATCCATCTGCCTCAACTTTTATTCCATAAATCATAATACTGTCCTAACAGCCACAACTTTTATCCTATCTAATTTACCATCTATATTTGAAATAAAATTAATCCTTGTTCTTCCATTATCATCCTGCCAAACTTGATAATCATTGCTGTTAATTACCACTCTACTGGCTGCTTTAATTATTGTCTCAAACGCTGCATCACAGTAAAACTCTACTACACCAGAAGTAGTATTACCTAAATTCCTGCGTCTAATAGAGTCGTCTCCCAGAGGCCTAACAATAGCCATAATGCTCCTCGGATAACCTGTAGTTTCTGTATAACCTGTTCCCCCACATGTGGCACAATTGCTATCTCTGCCATCTCCACTCACAGGGTCAACTCCACAAGTAGGGCACACTGTTTTAGTAACCGCAGGATAAACTAATATATGTTGTCTTAAGTGCCTCTCTACGGACGTTTGAAAATTCTTTAATCCTGTAACACGCATAATTACTCTCCATTATCCTTTAACGGTGTAAATTGTACCTGCCTCGGTGTTCCTAAATTATTATTAATGCCCCATGTTTGCAATAACGTGAAATTCCCCGCCTTGTGATATTTGGCAATATTAATCCATTTTAAAATTCTGTCCTGTGAACTTGACATTCTGCTTGAATCGTCTAACTCAATTCTAACCTCAGCCGTTGCCCATTTTTTATAAGAGTAGGGATTAAGTAATAACGCTGCAACACTGCACACTAATTCACAATCGCCCTCACCCAACGTTTCATTAACTTGTAAAGGAGTTGTTGTCCAGTCAGAATAATTTGCGAAAACACATTTGCGAGCCGCTGACCTTAACGCCTGTGATAACTCACTATTTGTAAAATCATTATAAAAATAATATGTAACAATAACTACTACACCGTCAGAAGGAGCGGTAAAGAAAGTTATAGTACCCGACTCTGTATCTATTGTATATCCAGTAGATTGTACTACATTATCAAAATATACAACATAACCTGTACTTTTTACAGGATAATGCGTCAAAGTAAATATTCTATTACTGCCATTCCCAGTAACTGTATCTCTAAAAGGCTTTGCTGTATCTCCTAATAACATACGTAAACTGTCTATTAATTCTGTATATAAAGTAGCCATCCTAAATACCTTCCATTTTTGTGTAATGTTCCTCTTCAAAATCAGGAGCTGCCTCGCCCCATGTACTTGTGTATAATTTCCTAATCATAGTAGGAATTAAAGATGCTACTGACTCTGGGGGCTCTTTTGTAGCACCCTCAGCAAACAAAGCCTCATTAAACATAAACGTATTAAACATTGTTCCTACTACCTCCCCAATAAAATATCCCTAATAGCCTGTAAAGCAACAGCACTATCATTAGAACATAAAGCATCTTTTATTTCCTGTGTTATTTTGCCTCCATCAATTATACGTTCTTTTTTTTCTGTTACTGCGATACCATGCTCGTCTTTTATTTCTACTTTGATATTTTTATTTACTCCTGACAATCTAAACATTTCTTTGCCATCTAAAATACCCTTAATATCTCCTTTTTGAGTAATAATTATCTCATCAAATTTAGATATTCCTTTTCTTCCCTGCTCACCTAAAACATTAAATAATACATCTTGTAAATATAATTTTTTCATTACCTTATCACACTCCCAGTATTAGCAGACTCGTTAGCAACAGAACCAGCTGGCTGTGTCCCCTCTTTTCCAATAATAGATGTATAATTAGCAAATAAACCGTATGCAGGACTTGTTCCTGTGTCATCATTGTTATTGGAGTGTAACATAGACACCTGATCAGAAACCAACCCCATATATGTATTACTTACATAATTTGACTTACATACCAGATCCGTCCCTGAGTTAGCATTTATACCTTCACCTGCCGCTGTAGAAGTTCCTGTAACATAATTATAATTTACGATTGCATAAGGACACCTTATTACCTTAATACCAACCTTCCATGCACTCGTATTTACCATTACTTTAAAGTTGCGTATATAAACATTCACAAAACAACCTGCTACCACTATACCATTACAAGACTGCCCATCAAAATCTAAAATTACACTCTGTGTTGTGTGTAATGTAGTCGCATTTGTTTCACTTGTATTGCCATATATATATAGATTTCCCCCGCCATAAAAACCGTTCCAATGTAACTCTGCTGAGAGCGTACAAGTTCCATCTGCAAACTGAAAAGTAATAGTAGTCCCATAAGGGATATATCTACCAACTGCATCAATTTTTGCCTGTGCAGTTGTTGCTGTGTCAACAGTAGTGAAATTAATCGTTCTGCTTGTTAGCTCAACGCCTAAGGCACTGTCAAACTCAAAAGCAGTTCCCCCACTATTCACAACACACATCTGTCTTGCGACTAATACGGAAGGCGTGTCCGATAAATCTGTCCATGCACTTGATCCCCCAGAGGAAGTCTCATATTCTAATTTACCAGAAGTGCTATTATATTTTAAAACTTTGCCATTGGCAATATCAGTCTCGTCTATTTCCTTTGTTCCTATTATAGAAGCACTGTGTTTTTTATCTATTGCATCCTCTAAATTAGCTTCTGTTATTTTTGTTGTCGTTCTCACACTCTGACCATTAGCATCGGGCACACTTAAGCCTGTAAACTTATGTGTATTCATTGCGATGTCTTGATCCACTGTCCCTAAATGAGTGTCTGTATTCTGCGTATGCTTTTTTGTTGCAGCATCATCAAAGTCTGTTTCCTGCGTCGCTGTCATATGTTGATAATCGCCGTCATTTAAACCTGCCAAATTATTATGCACTGTAACAGGACTGCAAGATTCTCCACTAAGCCCTACCCTCATATCCAACCACCCAGCATTTGTAAAATCTGTGTCCCCCTGTTGATATACAATAGCAGTTAATTTAGGAACGGAAGATAACCCTGTAGGAACAGGAGGCAATGCGGCCGCCTCTGCCTGTGCATAATTATTAAAATACTCTACAGGATAGACAAACCCGATCTTACCTGACATATAAATAAATAATCCTTTAACATACTTATTTGCTGGTATAGCTGTTTTTTGTGTTCCGTTATCATAATTTGTGGTCTCTATTTGTGCATTAGTATCACTATCCCAGACTCCTGCCGTATGAAAATGCCTAACCATAGCAGTTGTTCTGGATTTTATTTCTGCCGACGTTTTACGTTCTATTCCATCTTTATAAAAAACACCCGCACTCATTTTAACGTCCAAGGGATTTGTTGCATCTGTGTCCTCAGACACCAACATGCCACTAATAATACGTGTTGGAAAACACTCCCTTAACGCTCTGCGTGTTGATGCAACGGTTTCATTCATTAAACTTGTTTCTCTATAACCGTTAATGTTACCGTCGTACACAGAAAAAACAGCGACTAAAATCTCACTGCCACTGGGCATTACCGTACTAATTGTTAAAGATGTGCCACTAACCCATTTTAAATAATTAACCGCCGTATTTGTAACATTACCACTGCCAGCAGCAGTAGAAATAAAATTATTGCTTGTACTATCATACAACTCACCAGCACTCCAACTAATTCCGAGTCCCCCTGTTAGTGTTACAGTAATAGCACTTGTTGCTCCTCTATTTAATATATGCTCAAATGTATCTTTTACGCTGTGCCCATTATGATCGGGGACTGTGTCAGAATTAATCTGCCCTGCTCCTGTACCCCAATCAACCAAAGTGGAATCTATAGCGTCTAATTTTATTTTTAAATTGTTGCCATCTAAATCAAAATGCTCTGTAGCATAATTAAAAGTTACCTCTTGTGAGGATAGAGTTAAAGGCAATCCCCCAACCGTCATAGGAACATGAGTATTATCAACAGCACTTTCTAAATTTGTCTCTGTTATCTTCGTAGTGGCTCTTATGCTATCTCCAGCAGCGTTTGGAACAGCCAGACCCGTACTTTTATGATTGTTCATATTTATATTTGCTGTCATGTTTCCCAGCGCCGTATCTGTATTCTGTGTGTGTTTCTTATCCACTGCATCTTTTACATTTGCTGCCGTGGCAGAGTTGCCTGCCCCATCATCTATAGTCTCAGATTTATCTACAATACCATCATCATCTGTATCATAGACAGCCTTAGTCATATCCCCAGAGCCGCCTCCACCAGAACCTATGTCCGTAAAAGTAACACCATCATTTGCATACTGCCATTTATTTGTAGTTTCGTTGTACCTAATTTTAGGTTCGTTTACATCTCCATTTTGTGCTGTAATTTCTTTATTGCTTGCTGTTGTGCCGTCTCCTATCTTAAAGGAGTTACTATTAGTATTTGTGTCTGTATTCTGCGTATGTGCCTTTGTTACTGCTTCCGTAGTGTCCAAATTAGGCACATTAGATAACCCTACTTGAGTTTTTGTTACTGTGTGAGGATTATCTGTCCTTACGTCGTGATCACCATCAGTTACTTTGTCAAGTTCCGTTTTGTTGCTATGTGTGTGATCATTGGCCACAGCACTTGTTGTATTTAAATTTGGCACGTTTCCTAACCCAACGTCAGACTTGCTCACACTATGAGGATTTCCTGAGCTGATCACGTCATGATCGCCGTCAGTTACTTTGTCAAGTTCAGTTTTGTTTGAATGTGTATGATCATTGTCAACAGTGCTTTCTAAAGCAGCCTCTGTTATTTTAGCAGTTGCTCTTATGCTATCTCCAGCAGCGTTTGGAATAGCCAAACCAGTATTTTTATGATTGTTCATATTTATATTCTGATCCACTACCCCTAAATGAGTGTCTGTATTCTGCGTATGTGTTGTTACTTCTAATGCATCTAACCTTGCCCTTATAGCAGACACAGCAGCAGCAACTGTAACACTTGTCCCACTGGGAGATATACCCAATTCAGTTTGTATAGCAATCAAAGCATCTACAAGCAAATTATGGTACTTCTCACTTACCATTAACCTTACTGTAGAACCATCTACATGTGAAGCAATAGTAGTACCATTTACCCCACGCTTAATTGTAATTAAATTATTCCCACTTATACCTGTATAATAAATCAACTCATTATCTATTAAAACATACCCACCATTTACAGGAAATAAAGTAGATAAAGCAACTAATATTTTATCATCTTCTCCATTATTTCCATTAGTATCAGCAGCCAAAGCCCCATTTAATGTAGAACTCGCTGCATTAGCTGCCTCTAATATAGTTAAATATGTATCTATTGTAGTTGGATAAGTTACTGTAGGTTCAACGCCTGTTCCCATAATTCTCCTATTTATACTTTAATAATAAAACATTGACCAGTTACTAAACTAATAATTCTTTCTGGCTTATCTATAAAAAACTCATCTGTAGCTTGCTTAGCTCCTGGACAAGTTAAAACTCCGTAATCATCAAAAACCATAATTCCGCCACGAATCATTTTAGAATAAAAAAACTCGCAACAATCCATAACAGACCTATAAATATCTACGTCTATATGAACAAAACAAAACTTCTTATCTTCAACCATTTTTCCCGTCCCCGGAAAAAAGCCTTGTATAAAAGTAATATTTGAATATTCTTTTAAATAACTTTGCACTTCCTGTAAAGAAGTATTATCAAAATCTCCCTGTTTGTGTAAATCTTTATCTGCATCTACTTTAGGCATCCCTAAAAAAGTGTCAAATAAATAAATTTCATTGCTTCTTTTTTTAAAACTCTCTGCAATTATTTTAGCAGTTCCTCCACGAAAAACCCCTATCTCTGCCACACAATTCTTATTTAAAGCAGCCTGCTGTGCTATTTGATAAAGCATAAAAGCTTTGTCTTTTCCCACAACTGTATGATTCGCACAAGAGGGAAAAAACCTATTAAACTTCTCATCTATATCCCAGTTACATAGAAGTCCATTCATCTCCCCACCTTGCCCTTTAAAAATAAACCACTAAACTCGTTTACAAGACCAATACCAAATTTTAACTTTTGTGGAGGCAATATTGCTGTTGCATCTATTAGTTTGCATTTTTTAAATATCTTCCAATATTCTATAGCAGGTAAAGCCGTTAAATGATGCGGATTAACATAAGTTTTTTCGCTCTTTGTTATAATAACCGCAGTCTCTACATTAATTAGAACTCCTTTTTTAATAACCCTAAAAATTTCTTTTACTGCATGTTCCATCTTATCTATTGGTATCATAGACAAAACACCTACGCAGTAAGCCCAATCAAATGCATTGTCTTCATAAGGCAATTTATCTCTTAAATCACAGTAGGGCATCTCAATCCCAAAACGCTCCTTAGCTAATTTTCTCCCCGAAGCAGAAAATTCACATCCCTGCGTATCAAATCCAGCTCTCTTCATTTGGCTAACATTGCTTCCCGCACCAGCTCCAACATCTAAAATCGTCCCTTTATGTCCCATAATACCAAATAAAACATTAAAATAATTTATGAGTTGACTTGCGTCTTTGTCTATCCTTGCTAAATGTTTTGTTGTTGGCTTTGCTGTCCAATACTCCTCTGCAAAAGCACTTTCATCATACCCAGTTTCCCTCTTCTTAGAAATTAGTTTTTTTACCATTTCAGCATGTTTTCCCTCACTCATTTATTGCCTCCCTTACCTTATCTAACACCATACACACAGGTATCAATTTTATACAATATGGAATCTTTTGTGTACATTTAACAAATGTTGCCCCTGGCAATCTTTGTTGACATCCCGCACACTTTAATATATCCAACCAAACAGGAAATTCTTTATCACTATTACCCATCACACCTGGATCAGTACAGCCATAAATAATTACTTGTGGTATCTTTGCTGCCTTTGCTAAATGTGCCGGGGCACTGTCTATTCCCACAAATAAATCACACTTTTGTAACAATAATGCCGCCTGCCTAAAAGATAAGTTCCGTAAATCTTTCCCTACACCTTCCATGAGAGGTGTAGAACTATTGCCTACTTGAATAATGGTATATCCCCTTTTATCTAACCACTCTGCAACTTTTTTAAATTTCTTAATGCTCCATTCTCTGTTTTCCCAGCTTTTTCCTGTGTGAAAAACAGCTAACTTGCCCTGCAAAGATCTTAAAAAAGAAATCAGCCACTCTTGCTCTTTTTTTGAAAAATACATAAGGGGTGTTTTATCTGCTACTCTTACCCCTGCCTGCTGTGCCATTACGTCTATTCTATTTTCTGCGGGAAACAATTCATACTCTAAGGTAATTGCTCCCTCCACATTCTTATCATATTTAAGTTCATCTATATAAGGATTGTATCTTAGTACATCAGCACAAGCCTTGCTTGTATTATAAATAAACCTGTATTCAGGGTATCTCTCTTTTAATGCTTTAATTATAGGCGTTGTCATTAATACATCGCCCAAAGCTCCCTGCCTATTAATAATTATTTCTTTTTTATGCCAAAAATTTGTTAATAAAATTCTGTTTGTTGCTGACTGCTTATCGGAATCGAAAAAACCTTGCTTCTTTACCGTCTTACTGCCATAATGAACAATCTTAACATCTTTTACTACTCTTAGCTCTTTCCCTAAATGTTTAATCTTAAAACTAAAATCTGTGTCCTCAGAAAAAGCTATTTTATATCCCTCTGTGAAACCGCCGACCTCGTCAAAAATATCTCGTGAAACTAAAATGTTCCATCCCTCTAAGTAATCAAATGTTTTACTATTACGTGTTGCTCCTGCAAATACATAGCCCTCTTGAGAATTTAACTCTATCTTTCCTCCCACACAACCTGTAGCTCCTACAGAAGGATCGTCAAATCCTGTAAAAAGCTTTTCGATAACATCTTCTTTAAATTCTGTGTCATTATTTATAAACAATAAGTACTCTCCACAAGCCCTTTTTACTCCCTCATTATTTGCTTTTGAAAATCCTATAGGTTTGTCATAATGTACATATTTTATTTTATGCTCGTCTTTAAGTCTCCCTGTTTTATCTGTGCTACCGTTATCTACTACTATAATTTCATATGCTCCTTTTGTGTACTGCCTGATACTTTGAATACACTTCTGCGTGTACTCATACCCATTATAAACAGGAATAATAATGCTTACTTTTTTCTTTTGTGCCTCTCTCCTATGTTCAATAATACATTTCTGTAAGCCCTTAATAATTCTATTAGGGCTAATTCTATTCACACAAGACAAACCCAAAATCTTCCTGTCTCTGCTAAATCTACACTTGTCCTCAATATTATTACAAAATCTACACCCTTTTAAAGGTGTTAATGCTTTAACAGTTTTATAGTGTTTTATTCTTAATTTAGGCAGGCACATCCCAAACAAAGACAAAGTTTTTTTCTTTAGTGCCCCTGCAATGTGTACAATCGCACTATCTATAGCTAAAATAACATCGCAATTATTTAACAATGCTATGTATATTCTTAAATTTAATTTCCCTGTAAAATTTATTACATTGGGCAACACAGCAATATTATTATTAAAATAATCCTGCTGCTCTGTGTTTAAATATTTAAAATCGTTCGTAAAAATAACAAACTTAACTTGCTTCTTTTCAAAACTCTGTATAACTTTTAACAGTTTCTGCATTCCATAAGAACGTGTAAAAGTTTTATTTAATAATTGATAGCCTACTAATTTATCTCCCTTAACGTATCCTTTTTCCTTCAACAAGAATAAAGCCTCTTTATTCTCATCTTGTGCTACATTTAATACGTACCTATCTTGATTGTTTGGCTCTATTCCGAGCCATTTATAAAAAATATCAGTCCTGTTTACTCCCCTGCTTTCTTCTTCTGTAATTTTTCCTGTCCTGTACCTGCTACTTTCTACTGCGTCTGATAAATCAAAAATTTTATTATACTGTTTCCTATCCTCTGTTCCCCTATAAGCATAAACCACGTCAGGATTATGAACAAATACGTCGGGGTACATCGTTTGTACGTGGATTTCCGTGTTAGGATTGAGTCTTTTATATTCACGTATTGCTGGTGTTAGCAAAACGATATCACCTATTCCCCCATCACGAACAATTAAAACCTTCTTTTCTACCTGCTCTAAAAAACGCTTAGTAAAAGAAATATTATTAATATTGCCACCAAGACATCTAAGCTTCCCCTGCCTGACCAACTCAATAATAGTTTTACTGTTTTCCTCTGTCCACACATTCTCTGCAAAAAACTTAATAGATCCCTCAGGAAAAACTAAATTTTTTGTTGTGATCTCCTTACCAGAAATATTTTCAAATTTGTACATGCCTTACCTATTTGTTGAGAGAGGATGGGCACAAAGCCCACCCCCTCAAGAACAAAAAACACAATTAAGAAGCAGAAGTTGTAATCTTTACAATAGCTTCTTTTTTCAAAATCACCTCATTAAACATCTCCCAAGCATAAAAAGTATATGTTGGCAGCGGTTTCTTTGGATCTTTAAAAGGCTCTCCTTCACCTGTCTTTTCTACGGAACCATCAGGTAACTCTTGCTGTAAAAACGCACCTACATTAGCCCCCACAACATAAGTTACATCGTCTGCTAAAATAGCGGTGGAAGTGTTATTAACAAAAATTTTGTTATTAACAACTACAATAGGCACTCCAGCAACATCTCCTATAACTGTACCATGTTTTACATTAGCTCTACCATTTACATTAATCTTATCATTATAAATATTTAACGCTAAACTATTCTTAATACTCTCTCTATAGTTCCAAGTTAACATCTGATAAGCTGTTTTTAAGCTAACAATAATAGACCCTACTGCATCATGTTTAGAAACAGTCTCAATAGCATTAACAACATCAAGATAACGAATAAAACCGCCTGCACCACCAGTTACTGTATAAGGATCGCTTCCTCCAACAGACGCTGCTAAAAGCTGAATTAATCTATAATCTTCTAATGTAGGAAGTGCCTTAGAAATCTTCCCCCTTGCCCACTCAAGTATGTCATATTTGCGTGTAATAACCTCTGACAAATTGAGATAGAGCTGCTCAGTGACTGCAGGGTATGCGATTACGGTTTTCTCGTAACCAACTACTTTACGACCTACAGGACTACCATCTTCTCCGCAATAATAAACATAGTTCTGATGATCAAAACCATTGTTTCTACTATTATCTACGGAAGGAATATAATAAGTTTCCCCTGGCTTTAACAATTTTGATTTTAAAATTGTCCTTGCAATAGGATTAGTATATTTATAAATATCTACAGGATCAGAAATTAGCTCCGCAATCACGCTACTTGCGTTACGCCTGCCCGCAGCAGTAACTTTAGCATATACTTCCTCGTTAAGAGCCTCATACTGCTCTGCTGTGAGACTATCAAACTTATCCGCTACTTCTGGATTTTCCCTTTTTAACATTGCTTTTCTTGCTGCAAAAAGTCTCTTGTTCATTGTGCTACTCCTCCTTTATTTACTTTTTATGACTGTGTGCCATCAAATATCGCTTTGAAAATACCATTTTGAGGTGCTGCAAGTACTCTGCCAATTTTATCTGTTAATGTAGTTGCGTTAGTTGGCTTACCAGCCGAATCATAATACAATGCCGCATCTACTGCTGGAGCTGCTCCACTTGCGTACACGTCAGACGTAAACGCACCTTTAATTAAAAAAGAACAAACCCTGCCTGGCATAGCATCTAATTCCGTATCAGTCTTAGTGCCTAAACAAAGCCCCTTTACTGCTCCTGTATGTGCTGTGCTGCATACCGTTACAGTATCATCGCCAGATATGTAGTAAACCACGCCCTCTGCAAATGCAGAGCCATCCGCAATCTTAAGATCTACGATCATATCGCTTTTCTGAAATAATCTACTTACTTTCGCCATCTTTAAAACCTCCTATATTAATACAAAAACCCACTAAATTTTTCTTTTGCCTTAATCTCTTGTCCCATTACACTATCTTCTGAAATGCCACCCAACAACATTTTTACCTGTTTCTTTCCTCCCTCTAACTGTGCTTTTAAAGAAGCATTTTCTAAAGAAACCTGTAAAGTTTTGTACTCTTTGTCGTCCAAAACAGAAGCCTGTACCTCTTTCCACTCTTCATCAGTAAACTCTTTAAACTGTTTCAATTCCTCTCTACGAGCCTTCAAAAGAGCCTCCTCTTTTTCTTTCTTCTCCGCTTCCACCCTCTTTGCTTCTAACTCTTTATACTCTGCTACCACAGCCTCCATATCGTGTATCCTTATCTTAAGTGTAGCTATTTCACTTAGATAGGGCTGCAACAAAGCCGTTGACTCTTCCTTAGACAATTTTAATTCCGCCTTTGCCTTATTTTCTTTCTTTTCTTTCTTTTTCTTCTCTTCCTCTTCTTTTTTCTTTTTGTCAACATCCTTAGCCTCTAAAACCTTTTGAGCCTCTTCAATCGCAGCAGACAATTTAGCTTTTTCATCGTCTGTAATTTTTTCTGCTTTTACCTTTTCCAGTGCCTTGTCAATGTCTTCTTGAGACACGTCTTCGGCGCTTAACCTCTTTAACAACTCATCCATTGCCCCTCCCTTTGCTTTCTCGCTTTGTGCAAGTATTTTACAATTTGTTAATTTTACTAACCCTTCATCCGTTAAAACATCCCCAAGTACGTTTCCCCAATAGGTACTTTTCTTTTTATTTGCAAAAATCTTTCCCGAAGTATCAGGACATGCAGCCTTAGACCTACGCAATATTGCTCCTGCTGTAAAAGTTATGCCCCTTACTGTGCCATCAGCCTCTAAATTTTTACAATCTAATTCAAAAGACTGCCCAATGTCATCTTCCTCTATCCATGCCTCTACTTGCTTAACCTGCTCAGGGAAAAGACTTGACCATAACACCGCACTGCTCTCCATATCCTTCCCATTATAAGAAACATCGAAGTAAAACCCTATAGGGCTATTTCCTTCATGTTCCAAATTAACAGATTTTCCTACTAAAGATTGTAAAGATGCCTCTATTTCTTCGCTGGGCAATTTATGTCCATTGCCATTAAACTCATCGCCAACAGCATAAATACCCTTAAAAAATTTTAAGTCCTTCGTAGGCAGTAAAAAACCAAACGCCTTTAATTTCTCCGCATCTACGTCATGCTCCCCAACCAGCCTAACAGAAGAATCACTGCGTAATTTTAATTGTATTTTTTTCATTTTACCCCCAAAACCTATTAATAAATAGTGTAACTAAAGCCGATATGCAAATACAAACAATATAGAAAATTTTATCTACAAATCTAACTTTATCTTGTGTGTGATTACTCACGTGATTACTTAAATGTTTTTCTACTTCCTTCATTCTTTGGCTCATTACTTTATTTGACGTTATCAAATCAGCTAATTGACCCCTGAATACCTCCAACTGTGCATACACATCCTTTACAGTTAATCTCATTCCACAACCTGGTTTACAAAACCTACCAAAAATAATAGGTTTTGAAAGTAGCCTTTCTTCTACTTATTAAATGATTAATTTACATTTAAGCACTCCTGACCAGTTGTTAGGAATGACTTGCCTGTAGGATTTTCACCTACCTAACAAAGATTACCATCTAACTCTTTTAGATTAGACATTCTACTCTGAATCGCTGTAAGCGAGGCTTTGTAATTATCCCTTAACTTTCTCCATAGATTCCAACTATGAATACGCTTTGCTCTGTCTCCAGCAAGGTCAAGAACATAACTTTTCACAATCTCTGAGGGGTACTTATAAAGAGACAACCTTTCATTGAATCCTAATCCACGCCTGCCAATTACATAAGAAGCAGCTTCATGAATTGACAAACCGTACATTTTTTGATATTTAAATTTCCCAATTACAGAAGTAAAAGCAGGATTAACTTTCTTATACATAATCCCATTCTCAATACATTTCCTTTCGAGTAATGTTAATAGTTTTTTCCAAACAAAATTACTTTTAACTCTGTTAAACTTTCTTCCTTGATTTTCAAATTCTTTTTTAAATTTTAAATTCTCAAATACAATTCCTTTATTATTCTCTAAAGTATAATTTATAATCTGCTTTACAATACAACCTATTTCATAATTACGTTTATTAGTAGAGCTGAAAAACATGCGATTGTTCACTATTGAGAAAGATTTAACTAAATTTCCATCGCTGGTTATATCAGAAACTGCAACTCTATCAGGATTTATGTCTATGCCAATAATCCCATTTGAAAAATCAATTACCGTTTGAGAATTTTCAACTTCATAATCAATAACCACCCTATAATATTGCATACCTTTTTTAAGCAAACGAACGTTATAAGAACTACCTGAACCAAACAAAAATAATAGCCGTTTTTCAAACTTAGCGGGAACAAATAACTTATATTCTTTAAACTGCTTATTCCCAACCGTCACTCTTAAATAAAAATCACCCTTCTTATTTAGCAATCGGATATTTGGATTGCCTTTTTTGGTTATATCTCCCCTTGCATAAATCTGATTATCTCTCTTATTTTTCCATTCTTGATTGGACAAGTTTCCTTTTATAAGGCTATTCCAATTCTTTTTTCCGCCAAATATCACTGTCCTATCTTTAACTCTTAAACATAATCCTTGTGATTGTTTAACTGCGTCTGATATTTGACGTGTGTTTAATGATTGATATTTTATCTTTGTTTGATTTCTGACTTCATTAAAACTTAATTTATTTTTCTGAAATCGACAGAAAGCAAAACGATAAGCAGAACTCCAATCTCTGACTAATTGATTAAGATTATTAAAATCAGAACTATAAATTTCACCATGTATAACTTTTCTCATACATCTAATTCCTATTTTTTTACTATTCCATCTTCTCATAAAGTCTTACCGAAAAAGAAGTAATTAGAGCACCTCCTCAAAAGTAGCCTTGTACCCTAAGTGAGCCAATTCTCGTAAAGCTTCCTGCTTTTTTAACTCCTCATATGTATAAAGCCTTTCTGCCTTTACCCAATTATTATTCTCCTTTTTATATCCTGCCTTTTTTACTGCTGACCATGCTATCTTTATTGCCACATCTTCTCCATACTCTTTGTACGCAGAATTAAATGCCTTACGCCAAACTGTCTGCCCGCCCTGCGGGAGAACTTTCACGTTTTCTGGCAAATCTTCGTTTCTTTCCCAAGGAGCAGATAACTTATTCGCCTTCGTCTTAGTCTCTTTTTTATCTTCAACATCCTTTTTATTCTCATCTATTTTTTTATCTTCCTCATTTTGTGGCTCAGTAACCTGCTGATTAAACATAATACGGGGAGTCATAATATCATTCTCACCTTCTCGCTCCTCTACCGCTCTCGCAGATTTTTCATAATTATAATTTGCTCCCGGCAAAACAGTTTCAAGATATGTTTTTCTTCCAATATTCCCTGTGCCATAAACGTCTTTTAATGTATTTATAACTTCCTTAGATAACCACATCGCATTTGGTGTTTGATACATGGAAATAGACGTGTTTGCAAGATGTAAATCTGGAGTTACTAAAGAAAAAAGCAATCCTTCATAGAAACGCTTTACATTCTTTTGTGCGGACGTAATCTCCTCTAACATCATCAAGGGATTAACAAAGCCCTCAGCTCTTTTAGAACCCATTGCACGTGCGTCAATTAAGACTAAGCCCAACGATCTTAAAATAGCAGTATTAAGCTCAGAAAATTTTGTCTCTGTCATTATCTTTGCCACATCAGGCATTACCCATTCTGCTGTTGTATCATACCCTGTAAGCAATGTGTTGCTTCCTCCTAACCTGTTCTGCAAAATAGTTCTTATGGCCGAAAAATTCTTTTCTCCAACCACAAATCCTCGCTCCGTTAATTCCTTACTCCCTCGTTTCATCATTAAAATGGCATTAATTAAACTAATGGCCATTCTATAATCCCCCTTACGCAGAGCAGTTTTAATTTGTATCAACATGTATGCATTACGCTGCAATAAAAACGGTTTTGGAAATCCTTCATAAGATTGTACTCCTCGCTTTAATACAAGAATGCCTTGATTTTTTCCAAAAGTCAGCTCTCTGCCTAAAAGATATGTTTTATTAGTTTCAACGTCTTTAAAACGTGTTAATTTCATTTTCCTATACAAAGAAGTAGAAATACTCCTTTCAGGAACTCTAAAATAATACTTATTTCCTCCAAACTCTAAACTACGTTTTATATATACATTACAAGGATCAATCAAAGCCATTTGAACAGGAACTCTATACGTCTTTTGTTTAAATTTAAAATCGCCCATAACGTACTGCAAAACAACAAGACCTGATCTCCAATACTCTCTATAAATTTGATCTAATATATTATCCATCCCAGGAACACAATCAACAATGCCCCTATTTACACTTTTAGCCCATAAATCTAAATACTCCTTCGCCCTCTTACTGTCCGCTTCGTTATGACTAACAATATGATGTGCGTATCCTGTGCTACACGCAGCACTTACATAATTATCCATAACAGTAGAAATTATTTCATCTCCTGACGAAGTAGATGAACTTCTCCACATTGCCTTACTCTGGATAGCCTGAGAATAAAAATCCGAGGCTGTTAAAAGCTCTTTGTTGCTTCCCCCAATGGTAGCCGCATCATAAAGCTCTTTTAAAACGGAACTTGCCGCTAAATGTTTATAATGTGCTATCTCTGCCTCATACTCTGCAGCCGCTTTAAATTTGTGTCCTGTAGAATCATATAACATATAAATCCCCTATGCCCACGCCATAAACATACTGGGCTTCATTTCTACTGCTTTTTCTTCCTTCTGCTTCGCCTTAAAAACTAATATTGCAAATACCCTGAACGCATCAATTATATGATCAAATCCTTTAGAATATTTAATTTTCCCATTTTCTGTTCTTATTGCTATTTGCTTTGCAAATTGGGAGCACTCTTCTTCATCATATGGAAGATTAACTTCCTGCTCTGCAAACATACCTCGCATACAAAGAGTTGACCAAACCTTTATTTCTGCAACCCGATCAATCTTTTTACCGCTTTTATCTAAAATAGGCTCTCCTGTTTCGTCATTTATTTTATGGCCTATAATTATATTTTCATTAAACTTAACACCCTCAACCCTATGATTATATCCTTTGCCCTTATATTTAGGATTTGTAGTTAAATCTACAAATATTGCTGTTCCTGTTCCATCCGTTGCATCAAGCCCTAACTTTTCCGCACGAAACTGCGTCATTAAATAATCAAACACTTCCGCCTGTTGCACAAATGTCAATCCCTGAAAGCACACTCTATAATATTTAATCCATCCCTTTTTTTCAAGCCCCCAAACAAT
>Ga0164318_10001491_pt1 | contig 20908 bp, 17 predicted proteins | sample GuaBasSedimGuay9_FD_113734 | JGI IMG/M metagenome (GOLD analysis project Ga0164318, IMG submission 113734) | Subseafloor sediment microbial communities from Guaymas Basin, Gulf of California, Mexico - Guay9, Core 4571-4, 0-3 cm | ecosystem: Environmental > Aquatic > Marine > Hydrothermal vents... | reverse complement strand
GTTCCGGCGTCTGGTGCAAACCGGTATACACCACCTCAAAGCCGGCATCTCGCAAGGCTCTGGCCACCACTTTGGCTCCCCGGTCATGACCATCCAAGCCTGGCTTGCCGATCAAAACTTTAAGTTTATTCTCTCCCATGAATAATCTCCTGCCTCTTTAATGCTGATTGCCATGCACGTTTATCAAGTTTATCAGATAAGAACCACCTTTTGGAGAAATGTCCTTAACAATGGAAACCGGGCTTGTCTAAAACATTCCCGGATCAGTGTAACGGCCAAAAACCTTCCGCCAGATATCGCATATTTCCTGCTGGGTAACATAGGATTTTACCGCTTCGAGCAGATGAGGCATCAGGTTTTCCCCATTTCTACTGGCTGTTTCGATAGCTTGTAAACAGTTTTGCACTTTGGCGCTGTCCCGGGTATCCTTAACTTTCTGTAATCGTTCTAACTGACGCTTTTCAACCGCCTCATCAATTTTCAGCAGTTCAACCGGAAGAGTGTCATCCATTTGATACTTGTTAACGCCGACAACAATTTTCTCACCCTCGTCGACCTGCTTCTGGTAGGTGTAGGCGGCTTCAGCTATTTCCTTCTGGGGGAACCCTACTTCTATAGCTTTAAGTATTCCACCCATATCATCAATTTTATTGATATATTCCAATGCCAACTGTTCCATTTTGTTGGTCATTGACTCAACAAAATATGAACCGGCCAAGGGGTCGATGGTATTGGTTACTCCAATCTCTTCACCAATAATCTGCTGAGTCCGCAAGGCAATGGTAACCGCATGCTCTGTAGGAAGGGAAAGAACTTCATCCAGGGAATTAGTATGCAGTGATTGAGTGCCGCCAAGAACCGCGGCCAGCCCCTCACAGGCGGTGCGCACGACGTTGTTGTACGGCTGCTGTGCAGTCAGGGAGCAACCGGCGGTTTGAGTATGGAAGCGCAGCATCATGGAACGGGGGTTTTTGGCCTTAAACCGGTTTTTCATCACCCGGGCCCAAATGCGGCGAGCGGCACGATACTTGGCGATTTCTTCGAAAAAATCGAGGTGGGCATTGAAAAAGAAAGACAAGCGGGGAGCAAAATCGTCCACATTCAGGCCGCGGTCGATGCAAGCCTGAACATAGCCGATGCCGTCCGCCAGGGTAAAAGCCAATTCCTGGGCGGCGGTGGAGCCTGCTTCCCGGATATGATAGCCGCTGATGCTGATGGTGTTCCAGCGTGGCACTTCTTTGGTGCAGTATTCAACCGTATCAACAATAATCCGTATGGATGGCTCCGGCGGCAGCATGAAGGTTTTCTGGGCAATAAATTCCTTCAACATGTCATTTTGGATGGTTCCACCGATCTTGTCTTTGGGCACCCCCTGCTTTTCGGCCACGGCCACATACATGGCCAGCAGGATGGAAGCCGGCGGATTAATGGTCATGGAGGTGGTTACCTGATCCAGTGGAATCCGATCGAAAAGAATTTCCATATCGGCCAGGGTGTCAATAGCCACCCCGCATTTCCCCACCTCACCCCTGGCCATGGGGCTGTCGGAATCATAACCCATCAGGGTTGGCATATCAAAGGCAGTGCTCAGACCGGTTTCGCCATGATCCATCAGATAGTGAAAGCGGGCGTTGGTTTCTTCTGCTCCGCCAAGACCGGCAAACTGGCGCATGGTCCACAACCGACCGCGATACATGGTGGTTTGTACTCCCCTGGTGTAAGGGAATTCCCCTGGATATCCCAATTCCTCAAGATAATCAAAATCGGCCAGATCATCAGGGGTATACAATTTCTTTACCGGTTCGTTGGACAGGGTCGTGAACTTCGGTAACCGTTCAGGATGTTTTTTGATTGTTTTAGCATACAGGTCTTCCCAGGCTTGACGTCTTTCTGCAGCCCGGCTGCCCGTTTTTTCACTGCACATCCGTGTTTCCTCCTGAAGATTTGTCATCCGCTGCCGTTACCTCTCAGGTTCAATCGCTCGTACAAGCAATGTCTTGGCATAGTCAGAGCTACACCCTAAGAGCTAACCGCTAATCGCATGATTTGCTTTTATTAAAACGCCCCCAGAATATGGCGGGCGATAACCAGCCGCTGTATTTCCGAGGTGCCCTCGTAGATGGTGGTTACCCGGGCGTCCCGATAGAGTCGTTCAACCGGATATTCGGCGATGTAGCCGTTGCCGCCCAGAATTTGCACCGCATGGTAGCAGGCCCGATTGGCGCTCTCGCTGGCCAGCAGCTTGCCCATGGAAGCTTCCTTGGTGAAAGGCTTTTTCTGCTGCTTCAGCGACGCCGCCATCAGGACCATCAACTGGGCGCTCTGCAGTTCCGCGTAGGTATCTGCCAGCTGCCATTGGATTGCCTGAAAGGAAGCAATGGGCTGGTTGAACTGCATGCGTTCCCGGGCGTAATCCCGGGCATAGTCAATTGCTTCCAGGCCAATGCCAATGGCCATGGAGCCGATGCCGATGCGGCCGCCGTCCAAGGCCATCAGCGCAATCCTGAAACCATCGCCTTCACTGCCGAGCAGGTTTTCCGCCGGCACCAGACAATCTTCAAGAATTACTTCATTGGTGGCCGACCCGCGCTGGCCCATTTTTTCTTCAGCTTTGCCGATCGACAATCCCGGCGTATCCTTTTCCACCAGGAAGGCGCTGATTCTGCGGGTGCGCTGAATTTTTCGGTTAGTTACCGCCCAGACGATGATAACCCCCGCGTATTCAGCGCTGGTAATGAAAATCTTGCTGCCGTTTAAACGATAATAATCACCTTCCTTGATTGCCGACGTCTTCATTCCACCAAGGTCAGAACCGGCTGTGGATTCGGTAAGCCCGAAAGAACCGGCAAAGTATTCCCCGCTGCATAGGGGTGGTATATATTTTCGTTTTTGCGCTTCCGTGCCAAAGGTGCAGATTACTTCCGCCACCATGTTGGTAACTGACATGGTCACAGCGGTGGCGGCACAGGCCCGGCCCACTTCGGTCATCGCCAGGCTGTAAGGAATAACCCCCGTTTCAGAACCTCCATAGGTTTCAGGAATGTTCATTCCCATCAAGCCCAGTTCCGCCATCTTGGTCAGGTTGTCGAGATTCATCCGGTGTTCCCGGTCGAGCGTGGGAGCCTGTGGTTTCAACTCAGTCTGAGCGAAATCACGGACCATTTCTTGAACCATTCGTTCGTCATCCGACAGCGAAAAATCCATCCTGCTCCTCAACATATTCTCCCGGATGATACCGGGTGCTTAATTTTGATGGTTTATAAAATTACTCACGATTGGCAGCACCTGCTCTTAGCAACCGCAGATTCTGCCAATCGTGAGGATAATCAAACTCGGTTAAATTTTAGCCGTTAACTTCTTTCAGTTTTTCAATCAGGGCCGGAACCACCTTGTACAGGTCTCCCTCGATGCCATAATCAGCAACATTGAAGATGTTGGCTTCCGGATCCTTGTTGATGCCGACGATGCATTTGGAAGAGCCCATGCCGGCCAGATGCTGGATGGCGCCGGAGATGCCGCAGGCAATGTAAAGGTTGGGACTGACAACCTTGCCCGTTTGGCCAACCTGTGCCTGGTGATCGCGCCAGCCGGCATCAACCGCGGCACGGGAGGAACCAACGGCCGCTCCCAGGGTGTCAGCCAGTTCTTCAATCAGGCCAAAGCCGTCGGGACCGCCCAATCCACGGCCGCCAGAACAGATAATGTCGGCTTCCGTCAATTCCGGACGGTCGCCGGCCTGCTGGATCACTTCCTTGACTTTCGTCCGTGAAGCGGCGATTTCAGGAGCAAAATCCACCACGCTGGCGGCGCCTTCTGCTTCTTCAATGGGGAAAACATTGGGCCGCAGGGTAGCCATTTTTACGGCGGAATTTACTTTATAGGTAGCGATGGCTTTACCGGCATAAATGGGGTGAACGAAGGAAAAGTCACCGCCGTCCACATTGATTTTAATGCAGTCGGAAACCAGCCCGGCACCAAGGCGGGCGGCAACCCGGGGGGCCAGATCCTTACCTATGGCGCTGTGTCCCAGCAGTACCAGGCTGGGGTTTTCCTGTTTTATGTAATCAGCCAGTACGCCGGCATAGGACTCAGTGGTATAATCTGCCAACTGATCACTGTTGGCCACGGCAATTTCATCCGGACCGAATTTCTTTAACTCTTCCGCCAATCCGGAAACATTGTCTCCGGCCAGCAGCACCTTCAATGAATCTCCAGCCGCAGCCGCCAGACGTTTACCTTCACTGATGACTTCAAAAGTGATTTTCCGTAAAGCACCCCCACGCTGCTCGGCAAATACAATAATACTCATGATGGTCTCCTCCTTTAAATGACCTTGGCTTCGTCTTGTAACAGTTTAACCAGTTGAGCTACCACTTCTTCAACTTCACCGGTGAGCACCTGACCGGCCTTGCGGGCCGGCGGCAGCTCGGCGGCAACCAGCTCGGTTTTGGCCGCCACGTCGTCAGCACTCAATTCCAGATCCGCCAGGCTGACCACTTTCAGCTCTTTCCTTTTGGCCTTCATGATGCCGGGCAGCGACGGGTAACGTACTTCATTCAGACCTTTTTGGGCTGAAAGCATCACCGGCAGCTGCACTTCAATCACTTCACTGCCGCCGTCAATTTCCCTGGTTGCCGTTGCCTGGTTGTCGGCAACTTCCAGTTCGGTAATAACATTGACCTGGGGCAGGTCAAGCTTTTCGGCCAGCATTGAAGGCACCTGGGCGGCACCGTCGTCCACCGCTTCCTTGCCGCAGAAAACCAGGTCATACTCCATGCCGGCAAGAAGCTTGGCCAATGCGGTGGCGCAACCGATGTTGTCGGTGTTGTCCAAGGCGGGATCTTGAATCAGAACGGCCCGATCGGCGCCCATGGCCAGACAATAGCGCAGGGCCTCCTGGGTTTTGTCGCCGCCAACGGAAACGACCACAACCTCGCCGCCATTCTTTTCCTTCAGGCGAATGGCTTCTTCAACCGCAAATTCATCATAAGGATTGACAATCAGGTTGACACCCTGATCCGATACCTGGCCGTTATCGATAACGATCTTAGCCTCAGTATCAAAGGTTTGCTTAATGCATGCCACGATATTCACGATACTACCTCCTTCTTTTATTCAGGTTTATTTTAAAATGTTGGCAGAAATCACCAAACGCATGATCTCGCTGGTTCCCTCGTATATTTCGGTAATCTTGGCATCCCTGAAATAACGTTCCAGGGGATAATCCTTGGTGTAGCCATAACCGCCAAGAATCTGAATGCCTTTGGTTGTCGCTTTCATGGCCAGCTCGGAGGCCATCAATTTAGCCATGGCGGCTTCCTTGTTGTACGGCAGCTTTTGATCTTTCAAGTAAGCGGCCCGATGAGTCAGCAGGCGGGCGGCATCATATTCGGTGGAAAGGTCGGCCAGCATCCACTGAATGGCCTGCAGGCTGGCGATGGGTTTGCCAAACTGAACCCGCTCCTTGGCATAGGCAGTGGCGTCTTCAATAGCTGCCCGCGCGATTCCCAGTGCCTGGGAAGCAATGCCGATGCGACCGCCGTCCAAGGTAATCAGGGCAATCTTGAATCCTTTTCCCAATTCCCCCAGCAGGTTTTCTTTCGGGATGCGACAGTCTTCAAAAACCAGTTCAGCCGTGGATGTTCCGCAGATGCCCAGCTTGTCTTCAAGGGTTCCCACCTTGAAGCCTGGATTGTCCAGGTCAACGATAAAAGCCGACAGTCCCCGATGCCCCTGGCTTTTGTCCGTCTGGGCAATCAGAATGCAGTAGTCGGCTTCATTGCCGTTGGTAATGAAGATTTTCTGGCCATTGATAACCCATTCGTTGCCGTCAAGAACGGCGTGGGTGGAAACATTGCCGGCATCGGAACCGGCATTGGCTTCCGTCAAGCCAAGGCAGCCCAGCTTCCGGCCGCTGGCCATATCTGCCAGATATTTCTTTTTCTGTTCCTCGGTACCAAACAGCTTGACCGGTTCACAGGCCAGGGAATTGTTAACGGAAACAATAACCCCGGTTGCAGCGCAATGGCGGGAAAGCTCCTCAATCGCGATGGAGTAGCAGACATTAGTCATGCCGGCGCCTTCATATTCCGGCGGCACCGTTACTCCCATCAAGCCAAGCTCGGCCATTTTTTCAACCGTTTCCCGGGGGAAGCGATGATGCCGGTCCGTCTCTTCCGCCAGGGGCTTCACTGTTTTTTCAGCGAAGTCCCTGGTCATTTGCATCATCATCCGTTCTTCTTCATTATACGAAAAATCCATATCAGTACCTTAATCCCTTCTTAAAAGTTTCACAATGCTTTGTTCTTATATCATTATCAACCGCTAGCTGTAATCATAAAAACCACGACCGGATTTGCGCCCCAGGAATCCGGCATCCACGTATTTCTTAAGCAGCGGGCAGGGACGATATTTAGAATCTCCCAAGCCTTCATGAAGCACGTTCATAATCGCCAGGCAGGTATCAAGACCAATCAGGTCGGCCAAAGCCAGGGGACCCATGGGATGATTCATCCCCAGCTTCATAACCGTATCAATATCCTCAGCTTTACCAACCCCTTCAAAAAGACAATAAACGGCTTCATTGATCATCGGCAACAGGATGCGGTTGGCGATAAAGCCGGGGTAGTCACTGGCTTCACAGGGCGTTTTGCCCATTTTTTCCGCCAAAGCCTTCACGGCGTCGTAAGTTTCTTCGCTGGTAGCCAATCCTCTGATGATTTCTACCAATTTCATGACCGGCACCGGGTTCATGAAATGCATGCCGATGACTTTTGTTGGCCTTTTGGTCGCCGCCGCTATTCTGGTAATGGAAATTGAAGAAGTATTTGAAGCAAGAATCGCTTCCGGAGCACAGATTTCGTCCAGTTTGGCAAAGATATCCAGCTTGATTTTCTCGTTTTCCGTGGCCGCTTCCACGACAATGTCAGCATCTTTCATCGCCGCCAAATCCGTGGTTGTGGTAATCCGTCCCAAAATGGCATCCATCTCATCCTGGCTGAGACGGCCTTTTTCCACTGAACGGGCGAGATTCTTGGTTATCGTTTTCAATCCACGCTCAACAAATTCATCGGCGATATCATGCATGACTACCTGTATGCCAGCAGCAGCCGCAACCTGTGCGATGCCATTGCCCATTTGTCCCGCACCTACGACGCCAAAAGTATTAATAGCCATAATCCTTCTCCTTCAAGGCCAAGTTACAAGATTTTGTTTATCGACACAGCCTGTTTATGTTCATCTGGAAACGTTTATTCCCTGTTATATGCTTTCAATGATCAGCCGGCAGCTTAAGGCCGTTCCACCACCATTGCTGCTCCCTGTCCGCCACCGATGCACAACGAAGCCAGACCCCGATGAGCATCATTCTGCTCCAGAACCGTTAAAAGGGTCACGATGATTCGGGCCCCGGTGCAGCCAATGGGATGCCCAAGGGAAATACCGCTGCCGTAAATGTTTGTTTTGTCCATATCGAGATTTAATTCACGGATGCAGGCCAGCGCCTGGGAGGCGAAAGCCTCATTTAATTCAACGAAATCGATATCGGACAAGGACATTTTCAATTTTGACATCAACTTCCTAATCGCCGGGATCGGACCCAGACCCATATAGGCTGGATCAATACAACCATAATCGTACCCTCGAATTACCCCCTTGATGCTTAACCCGAGGCTTTCGGCCTTTTCACGCGACATGAGAACCAGAGCCGCCGCGGCATCATTGATGCCGGAAGCATTACCGGCGGTTACCGTTCCTCCCTTTTTGAACACCGTTGCCAGCTTGCTCATCTTTTCCAGAGTGGTTTCCATCGGCCGCTCATCGGTATCAAAGGCCAACGGATCTTTTTTGCGCCGGGGAACCATAACCGGAACGATTTCGCTGGCAAAGGTTCCATTCTTGATTGCGGCCAAGGCCCGCTGATGGCTGACACAGCCCAGCTCATCCTGGTCATGACGGCTGATGTCATAGAGTTCAGCAATATTTTCCGCTGTCAGTCCCATGTGGTAGCCATAGAAAATTTCCCATAAACCATCATGAACCATTAAGTCAACCATTTCGGCGTTGAACATCCGGGCGCCCCAGCGGGCTTTAGGAAAAGCATAGGGAATCTGGCTCATATTTTCCATGCCGCCCGCCACCACAACTTCGGCTTCACCGGCAGCTATCGATTGGACCGCCAGCGCTACTGCCTTCATTCCGGAGGCACACACTTTGTTTACGGTAAACGCCCCGGTTTCCTTTGGCAAACCGGCGTGGATGCAGGCTTGGCGGGCCGTATTCTGTCCCTGACCGGCCGGAACGACATTTCCCATGATCACTTCGTCCACGTGAACCGCCTGAAGATTGTCACTCCAGGTATTATACTTTTCTTCGATTTCACATCCCTTGCCGTCCAATTTATCAGGACCCATGCAGGCAATGGATTCAGTAACTGCGGGCCGCAAACCTGCTTTTTCCAAGGCAGAACGAATTACAGTTGCTCCCAACTCCACGACGCCAACATCTTTCAAACTGCCGCCGTAAGATCCAATCGCGGTTCTTACCGCACTGACAATGACAACCTCTTTCATTATTTCCCCCTTTTTCAGCTATGTAAATTTTTACAGATTTTCCACAATAAGAGAAACAGCTTCTCCGCCGCCAAGACAGAGGGATGCCATTCCGTAACGAACATTTTGCGCTTTCATCGCGTAAATCAAGGTCGTTAACACCCGGGCGCCGGAGCAACCAATGGGATGTCCAAGAGCCACTGCACCCCCATGTATGTTGACCCGTTCCATGTCTATCCCCAATTTTTTGACAATGGCCACCGATGAAGTAGCAAAGGCCTCATTGATTTCATGGAGTCCAATATCATCGATGGTCAATCCGGCTTTAGCTAAAACTTTCGGAATTGACTGCATCGGCGCCACCAGAACATCCTCCAACTCGACACCAGCCGCCCCCTGCGCCACCAGACGCACCATGGGAGTGCAGCCAAGGGCATTGGCCCGTTCCATGGACATGACGATCAGGCAACTGGCGCCATCACTGATTTTAGACGCATTGCCCGCGGTTACCAAACCGCCTTTCTTGAAGGCCGGCCGCAGGGAGGCAAGCTTTTCCATGCTGGTCTTTCGCGGACCTTCGTCGCGGTCAACAACGAAAGGTTCACCTCTCTTTGGTTTGACCGTGATCGGCATAATCTCCTGTTTGAATTTTCCCGTTTCCTGGGCCGCTAAGGCCTTATCGTTGGAAGCAACAGAAAATTGATCCATTTCTTCCTTGGTAATATTAAATTTTTCACTGACCAATTCCGCCGTATAACCCATGTGGTAGTCATTGACCACATCCCAGAGTCCATCGTGAACCATGCCGTCTACCACTGTAGCATCGCCCATTCGGACTCCGCTTCGCATGGCCGGAAAGTAATGGGGAACATTGCTCATGCTTTCCATGCCGCCGGCGGCAATGATTTCGGCATCTCCACACTTGATTGCCTGTTCGGCCAGCATAACCGCTTTCAGGCCGGATCCGCACACCTTGTTAACGGTGATGGCGCCGCCTTCCATGGGCAGTCCGGCTTTAATCATTGCCTGGCGTCCGGGATTCTGTCCAAGGCCAATGGGAACAACATTGCCCATGATGACTTCATCCACCTGCTGCTTCTCAATTCCGGCCCGGTTGATAGACTCCTCGATAACCATGCCTCCCAGGTCGGTAGCGCTGAAAGGTGTCAAACCACCCCGAAAATTACCGATGGCCGTTCTGACCGCACTGACAATAACCACATCCTTCATTGCATTTCCTTTTTTATCTTACGTTGATTCATCCGGCATTCGCGTGTTTCCCGAATGAATGTAAAATTTTTCAACCCAGCTGTTTTTTTACACTACCTTCTGCCGTCGGAACAAATCAATGTCGTTAGCACCATATCCCAGCGAAAGTAGCACTTCCTCTGTATGTTCTCCTAGTTTTGGCGGGAAGCAATGGTCCAGCCGCTTTTCACCATCGACCATGATGGCGGAATTCAGCTGCCGAATGCTGCCGCCGCCAGGCAGAGGCAGGTCATAAAACATCTTCCTGGCCTTGAAATGATCATTGGCGACCACTTCGGACAAGCTGGCAACCGGCTCACAGCAGGCATTTTTCCCTTCCAGTATTTGTTCCCATTCCTTTCTGGTTCGCCGGGCGAAGATTTCCGCGACCTCCTGCCTGAGCAGCCGTTGATCTTCGCTACTTCCTTTTTGACGGCTGATTAAGTCGGGGCGATCTGCAGCTTCACAAAAATTGCGCCAGAATTTGCTTTCGAGGGCACCCAGGGCCATATACTGGTTATCGCGGGTTCGGTATACCTGGTAATCTGCCTCTCCGCCATTGAACGTGGTTTCGTTGGGCCCGGGATCCTGACCCTGGGCAAAGAAATAAGCCGATAAAAGGGAGAACATGGAAACCAGACCATCGGTCATGGATATGTCCAGATGCATCCCTTTCCTGCCCTGTAAAACGGCAACATAGGCCATAAGAATGGCATTGGATGCGTACAATGCGCCGCCGGCGATATCAGCCACCTGAATACCTGGAACCACCGGCCGCCCATCCTCGCAGCCACTGGTGTGCAGCACACCGGTTTCCGCCAGGTAGTTGAGATCATGTCCTGCTTTATCGGCTTTTGGCCCAAACTGACCATAACCGGTAATAGAACAGTAGATTATCTTGTCATTGATTTTTTTAGCTTGGTGGTAGTCGATTCCAAGACGTTCCATTACCCCGGGGCGAAAACTTTCCACTACCACATCGTGCTCGCGCAGCAGGCGAAAGAATATTTCCCGGCCGGCTTCTGTCTTGAGATTCAGGGTCAGTGATTTCTTGTTTCGGTTGACTGCCAAAAACAAGGCACTGAAACCCCCGATCTTTGGTTCCCAAGAACGGATATAATCGCCCTCTTCAGGTGCTTCAAGCTTCAAAACCCGGGCTCCATGATCGGCCAAAATCATGGTACAATACGGCCCAGGCAACAATCGCGTCAGATCAAGTATCCGCAAATCTTTCAGCATTGTTGACGGATCCTCTAAACACCCGTTGAAGGCCAAGCAGGCGGCAATAGTTATTCTCAGTTAACGTAAGCTGTTAGGGGAACATGGTCCAAGATTAGGGTCAGCTGAAAATTTGACCCTATCCCACTACTATTTAGTGTTTATTTTTTCAAGCTCTTTTTCTGTTTCAACCAGTTTCACGAAATGACACAGCTCACACTTGTCATCTTTGCGATCAGCCTTATGGCAGTCCCCGGTAAAGCAGCCATGCATCTTCGGTCTATTGGTTTCGATGGAGAATTTATCATGGGTTATGGAAAAATGGCAGACCAAACAATTATCTATCTTTACCTTCTCCCCCTTGAAGTGTTTTTTATGTGATATCTTGACAATTCTCGTTTTCTTTACCTCTTTCAACTGAGGTATGTCTTCATGACAATGCAGGCAATTTTCATTCAACCTGTCCTTGTCCGCTTTAAACTTCTCAGGTATGATTAAACTGCGATAGTGATTGAACAAATTGTCGTCTGAAGCGGGAAAAGCCCCACGACGCTGGCTGTGACATTCGTAGCATGTTACTTCCTGGGGATGAAACTTGGATTCCTGCCATTGCCTGAATATGACCGGATGACACGATTGACACAAACTTTCATCCGTGTTGGATATCCTGGCAATAGAGAAAAAAGCGACCGTGGAACCTGCCAGCACTATTAACACCAGCGTCGTTTTCAACCATAGGGGTAGATGTTTATAAAAGGAAAAATCTAATTTCATCTATATTCTCCCTGAGTAAATACCATCGAGATATTACTCGCTCTGAGAAGCGTATAATATAAACTATACCTTAACAAGTTTCACCAGCGGATCAATCAATGTGATTCCCGCCGCATATTTACACTGCATGCCGGCAAAAACAGTATTAATGTGTGTTCCATTTCCCTGCTTTTTCCACCATATAGGCTCTTTTGGATCCCAGCTGTTGAGACGAAAGGTAAAGGGTGTAAAGAAAAAAGCTTTGCGACTCAATAATGATTTTGTCATGGGATCCCGATCAGCAATGGCATCGGCCCTGGCAACGCGGCCAACCTGCGAGTGGCCGTGTCCCGTGGCAATGGCGGCGCACTCAGGATGAATCCCTTCCGTAATCCAGGCGGTTACGACCTTGTCGCCTACATTTGTCCTGATTTTTAATTTGTCGCCGTCTTTAACTCCCAGCTTTTTAGCCCTGACGGGATTGATCCACAGCGGGTTCTCATGCCGCAGTTCCGCCAGGTACTTGCTGTTGGCGGTTTGTGAATCCAGGACATGCCATTCAAAAGGAACCAGGTAAAAATCGTCATTTGCGTAGCTTTCCTCCGGAACAGGTTCTGTTCTTCCCAGGTCGCTAAGCCGGACATTGACTTTCTGTTTCCCCTGATTGGCGTTCTCAAAGACAAAATATCCTTTTTTCTTGAGGTATGCCAAACCACCCACTACCACCAGGGTGGGGATTTTGGTCAAAAGTGACTCCAGGTAACTTTCAACGTTCAAGTGCTTAAACGGTCCAGACGTCGGCTGGCCGATCAGGGCGCGTCCTACGTCCAGCATAACCTGATTGAAATCACGTCCACCTTCGACGGGAGCCAAAGAAGGAGTAAAAAGCTGCAGCTTTTTCACTTTTGCCTGTCGCAGCAGCAGGATCTCATCGGTTGGTCGTGAAACCGGCTGGCGCAATGAAATGCACTGCTGCCGCTGATTCAAGCGGCGGCAGAACAATCCCCATGTTTCCAGTTCCGTTGCCATTGGCAAGATGAGATCGGCATACTGTGACGTTTCATTTATGTAGGTATCAAATGCGGCATAAAAGGATACCAGCATTTTATTTTTCAATAATGCTTTGGGCCAGTCTTTATCGTATGAATCAAAAACCGGGTTTGACTGATAGGAAAGCAGCACCTGAGGTTCATTCTTTTCCTTGAGTTTCTGCATGTACCAGCTGGAAGCAACCGTATTTATTCCTGCCGGTTTTGCTAATTCTTCCGCCAGTGGCAGTGGCTTGTCATAGGACAAAACACCACTGTCAGATACTGCTCCGCATAAAATATTCAGCAGTTCAATGGCACAGGCATTTTCCCAGCCGTTATCGGCTTGGAATACTTCCTGCCCGAAAATTACCATTGCCGGTTGTCGATGACTGAGCTGCCGGGCAATGTCATACAGAACCTTTTCTTGAATCCCGCATTGTTTGTGTACAGCTGCCGGCGTAAATGGTTTCAGGTACTTTTTCAGATCCGTGCTGCTGATTCCAGTGCGGGAGAGCATGGTCCGGTCATACCATTGATTATGAACCATAATGTGAGCGATGGCTTTGGCGATGTCGCCGTAATGCCGCGGATGCGCGGGATGCCAAACATGACTTTTTCCCCCGGTCTGCGACAGTCGGGATGCAATCGTTACCATTCGCAATCCATTGTCATTCAATCCTTCAACCAGGGATTGCACTTCGGTGACAAAAGCTTCGCCGGAGCGGAAAGGATCATCGGCAAAGTTTAAAACGTAGCGACATTCACGATAATTGCGGAAGCAAACTGACCGACCATATATCTTTTCCCGAAAACGTTTTATGATCATACAATCATCTGGTTCAACCAACGTAGCCTGGGGGAAAAGCGAAAGGAACGGCTTCGTCAACAACTCATCACGGCCGTTGATAAAAGCAAGATTTTTTCCCTGGTCGGCGTAAACCGGAGACAATTTCTGCTGCAAAATTTCGTAAGCCTCATTCCAGGAAATCTCCTGCCATTTTCCCTCGCCCCGTTCTCCGGTACGCTTAAGAGGCTTGAGCAAACGGTCAGGATCATACAACCGGTCAAGCTGTCCAAATGCTTTGGCGCACAACTTTCCTCCGGCAACCGGATGTTCACGGTTGCCAAGCATCATTACCACCCGGTCACCTTCGCGATAGGTAGTCAAACCACAATGATTATCACAAAGGCTGCAGGTTGTCGGCCGGGGATTGCGATCTTTCCGTATCACCTTTGCCGACTGTTCATTCCATGGCTTTCGCCATTTTTCAGCCAACTTCAAACGATCCGGCAGTACCAGTGACGCACCACTCCAAGCCCCGAGCTGGATAAATTTTCTTCTGTCAACTTTCACGGTTTACTCCTCTGCCCATTTACATCAAAGGCAAAACCTGCCCGCCATATACAGTGACAATCCGCATCGCCAGGATGCCAATCATGTTCATAACCGCGGCCAAAATCAGCAAATAATTATTCTCACGAAATTTCGGTACCATGACAATTACCAGCGGTATAACTTTACCAATAAGATTCTCAAGAACTACAAAGCCCAGGAACATTTTGCCAAACAGCATGAAATGAGCGACTTCCTGACCTTCCAGTTTGGAATACAGCAGGACGCTGTAATCACAAAATACCAGGAAAAGATCAACAACCAGCAGCCAACCCAGGATTTTGGCCAGGCTGTAAATAAGGTCGTAATTTACATCACGGCTTTTCGTAAAGAAGTAATCCCGGATCATAATCAGGAGGATCATCATGGAAATGCCGGAAACCATGGCTGAGAAAAGAAAGACGATGGGCATCAGACCGGTATTCCAGTAATCTCTTGCCACGCCCAAGGCCAAAATCCAGCCGGTATAACCATGAACTGCCAGGGCCAGGGGAATGCCGATAGTTCCGAAAATCCTCGTCCATTTTTTATTCCCCTTAAACATGAAAATACCATAAATTATTGAATTTACGGGATAAAGCATGAGGAGAAAGGCTCCATAGGTCATGGCTGAAACCGGATTCAGGTAGACAAAATGGTTCCATACCGATTTAATGGGCCAGGCGACCTGCATCAAGAGGAATTGTGGTGCCATCAGGAGAAGAATAACCGCGACCACCACGCCAATCTTACCGGCAGGTTTGAATTTCTCAAAGCCGAAACCATAGGACAGGGTTGAAATCATAAAGGAACCAGCACTAAGTCCAGTCAAATAGAAGTAATAGGAAATCAAAAAAGCCATGGACGTCTGGTATTGGACATCATAAACTATTTTTCCCATACGAACTCAACCTCCCGCTTGATTTCCATGGTTGCCTGGTCCAGGCCAATATAATAAACCCGGGGTCCGGTACCCATATCGGTCTTTAAATTCTGCACGGCATTGGTGGCAATTAGTTGAGATACCTCGCTCTTGGGATCGTTAAGATTGCCAAATACCCGTGCCGAGGTTGGACAGGCCTCAACGCAAGCCGGCTGCAGACCCTGCTCAACCCGATGATAACAAAAATCACATTTGTCAATGATTCCTTTTTGTGGATGAACATAACGCACTTCATAGGGACAGGCAGCCATGCAATAGCGACAACCAACGCATCGATGCGGATCAACCATGACAATGCCGTCTTCACGCTGATAGGACGCGTGTACCGGACAGACCTTAACGCAAACCGGGTTCTCACAATGATTGCATAAAGTCGGCCTGAAAGCCCTTACCACATTGGGATACTTCCCTTTTTCAATTTCTTTGACCCACGTACGCCAGATACCAAGCGGTACATCATTTTGTACCTTGCAGGCAATTTCACAGGTATGGCAGCCGATACATTTATTGAGATCAATTACCATTCCCCAACGTGGCAGTTGGGTATCTTTCTTTTCCTTGGACATAGATCATCCACCTCAAACTGATTAAGCAGTTATTTGTTTTCCTGCTCCTGGTAATACTTGGCAATCCGGTGCAGCCCTACATATATTCCCCAGCAAAGAAGCAAGAAAATAATAAGAGTGAAGAGAACACCGTAAATATTACGCATAATCCAGACGGAATATTGCTGATCGTGATTGGGAAAGAGATGAAAGCGATTAAACATCAGGCCAGCCGGCTGAATTTCCTTCTGGTGACATCTCTGACACGGTGCTTTGCTTAATTCTTTTTCACCGTGAGCCGCATCGCCCTGGTGGCAGTCAACACAGGCGTCGCGGGTAAAACTGAAACTTAAGTCTGCTTTACGGTGCGCCTGAACCCGGAATGCTGCCATTCGGCTAAACAAACCCTCGATTTTTCTTTCCTTGTGACAGCGGGAACATGTCTCCTTCAAGTTGCGGGAATTTACCGTGGACTCCGGCTTTTTCGCCCCCATGGGATAATGAATCGTGTGACAGTCAAAGCAGTTGGCGGCATCTTTTTTGCCGGCCACCAAGGCTTTTCCGTGAACGCTTTTCAAAAAAGACTCGCCAACCATCTTTTTGGCCGGGATCTTGATGTTTCTCTTTTTCAGGCGTTCGCGGATATGGTTGGGATCTAGACCCTTAATATTTGAGTGACAGGTCAAACAGGTAACCTGACGGTAGCCGGTTCGCAGATGGGTTTTGTTGTCCGCTTTATAGTGGCAGTCAAGGCAGGTCAACTTCTTGCCATGCAAGGTCTGCATGAAGCGTTCTTTGTCAATAAATAACGTTTGCAGCTCACCCTGAAGACCGCCGGCACGCAAATTAGCTTCCTTATGGCATTTAAAACAGTCATCATTGGTAAGCTTCTTTTTCTCGGCAGCCTGACCAGGTACGGCCAGCACACTGATCAACATGATCAATAGTGAAAAAATCACTGCATATCGGCCGGGAAATCCTGCCATGGAGTTCTTTCTGCTCACCACTGCCCTCCTGTCCTGCTTAACCCTTTGTCTCATCACTGGAACACACCTGTATTATTAACCAATAGCTTTTTCGACCATTTCAATAATATCGTATACCTTTACATCCTCTTCACGCCCATGGGTTTTCAGGCCGTCTTCGAACATAACCATGCAGAAGGGACAAGCGGTAACCGCAATTTCCGGATCTTTCTCCAGGGCCTGGGCGACTCTTTCATCATTAATTCTTTTTCCCAGAGTTTCCTCCATCCACATGCGTCCGCCACCGGCACCACAACAAAATCCCCGTTTATGGTGGCGATCCATTTCCACCATGTTGATCCCCGGGATATTACTCAGGATAGATCGGGGCTGTTCATATATTTCGTTGTAACGACCGAGATAACAGGAGTCATGATAGGTAACCTTGACCGGCATGGCCTTTTTGAGATTCAACCGTCCCTCAACCAGGAGCTGCTGCAAATATTCCGTATGGTGCAGCACTTCATAATGGCCGCCGAACTGCTGATAATCTTTCTTCAGGGTGTTGTAGCCGTGGGGACACATGACCACAATCTTCTTAACCCCGTAGCCGTTCATGATTTCAACATTCTCCATGGCCAGCATTTGAAAAAGGTATTCGTTGCCCAGCTTGCGAGCCGAATCACCGCAACATTTTTCTTCCGTCCCCAGGATGCCAAAGGAGACCCCCGCTTTCTGCAGGATTTTAACAAACGAGGTTGCCACCTTCTTGTAACGGTCGTCAAAAGAACCGGCGCACCCAACCCACAGGAGAATTTCAACCTCGCTGTCTTCCGCCAGAGTTTTCACCCCCAGGTCCTTGCACCAGTTAGCCCGGTCAGCCCAGCCAATCCCCCAGGGATTGCTGTTGTTTTCCATGTTTTTGAACACTGTCTGCACTTCGGCCGGGAAGCTGCTTTCCATCAGCACCAGGTTGCGCCGCAGATCAACGACCTTGTCAATCTGTTCCACGTACATGGGGCAGACTTCCATGCAGGCCCGACAGGTGGTGCAGGACCAGATTTCATCTTCAGTCAGGTATTCGCCGATCAGCGGCTTGTCATCATCGGGGATGCCGTAAGTCAGGTCTTCACCCTGCGCCTGCAGGCGTTTGATGGTTGTGGCTTTATCGTAAAGGCAGGTTCTGATGTCCTGTACCAGTTTTTTGGGTGAAAGCGGTTTTTCGGTCAAAAAGGCCGGGCAGTTGTCCTGGCAGCGCCCGCAGCGGATGCAGGCATCGGAATCCATCAGCTGCTTCCAGGTAAACTGGTGTACGTGAGCGACTCCAAAACTTTCTGAATTTTCAATATCCAGAGCGGAAAGAACCCCCTTAGGTTCCAGAGATCGGTAGTAATTGTTCAGTATTCCCGTTACCAAGTGCAACAGTTTGGTGTAAGGCAGGGTTCCAATCAACGCCACCACCGCGTAAAAATGGAACCGCCACATCCATCGAATTGCCGCCGCGTCGAATTTCACTCCCAACGTTGCCAGTATCCATCCAAAAACGCTGCCGACCGGGGCGAAAATGCTGCCATGGGGGGCAATGACCGCCAGCCGGAAGCCCTCAACCATGAAACCGGAAAGGAAAATAAAGATCAGCCAGACAAGCAGCAGCACATCTTCGCTGCCCCGTTCATCAAGGCGGTCAGGTTTCACCACGTACCGGCGATATACTGCCATCCCCAGTCCCACCAAAGCCAGCGTTCCGATCAGGTCAAGGACAAATGAAATGATCCCGGCGGCCACCGGGGACAAGGTGAAAAAGAAAGCCTGGGCGAAAACCACGAAGAGAAAAGGAATGAAGAAACCAAAGAAAATAAACAGGTGCATCAGGCCGGGATTAGCTTCCTCCAGCAAGCGATCATGACCAAACACCGAGGAAAACATCAAGGCAAAACGCTGAGACCGGTCACCAGAGCGGTTTTCACGCTCTCCAATTTTCCACATGGACCATTTTCTGGCAACACCATAGATGAGAACTGCCGCAAAGAAAAGCAGGACCAGCACATCCAGAGAGTTCAACATAACTAAAATCCCTTCAAGCACGCTTTATTTAGATATTGACCTATAATTTTAAGGAATGAACTTACCATCCAAAAAATGAATCGCTTCAGTGATAGCAAATTCCAAGCCATATATTATACAATATACAAAAAAGAATGAATGCCTATTCAAAGTTGGCGGTCAACCACATACCACAGGAAAAAGTAGTCTGTCAAGTGAAACTATTCATTAGGTTTAATAAAGAAAAAACTTTTTCATTATTCAGTTAACGTAAACTGATAAAGTGGGGGAAAATATTAATTGGAAGCTTGTTCCAAGTGTCGTGCCATTTATCACAAAGCAGTTTTCCCTGTCAAGAGTTTTAGCGGTGATTTTCCCATATCAAATGAATGACGGGTCAATAGTGGAAACACTGGAAATATTGTGCATAAAAAAAGCGGTTGACCGGGCATATCTTGATGCCGGACAACCGCTTTTCATCTGGTTATCTCTACAGATATTATCGCTGGTTTCAGCAGAATCAGGTTTGATAAATCTCGGTGCTGAAGGTTTTGATCCATTGGCTGCGCAGAACTTCCTTGGCCGCCATGATGTCATCAACCTCAATAATCAGGATGGCGTCATCTCCCTTCAAGGTAATGAAGGGATAAAGGGTTTCCACGTTGATTTTTCCTTCCTTCAGGGCCCGCAAAACCACGTTCAGTCCGCCGGGATGATCAGGAGTTCCAACCGCAATTACTTCGCTGGTTTCAACCTTAAAACCATTGGACTGGAGGACGTTTTTCGCTCTTTCCGGACTGTCGACAATTGCCTTGACCCGGGGCGGATTCAATTCAGAACAGGCCATGACGCCCTTGATGTTAATCTGCTCCTTTTCCAGGATGTCACAGATCTGGTTCAAGCGTCCCGGAGTATTATCTATGGTAATTGATAGTTGTGTAACTGACATGCAAAATCCCCTGCTTACTGGTTAATAATCTCGTATCCTCTGGTGACCGCCCGGCAGCTCACCTCCACCAGGGCCGGCTTGCCGCCCATCAGGATTTCCAAACTTTTAAACACCGATTCCGGCGTCAATACCTGTCCCACCTTGATCAGGCTGCCGAGCAGGATCATGTTGGCTGAACGCTCGTTGCCCAACTCCCGGGCCAGCTCGTTGGCGGCTACCGGAAAGTAGTCAATGTCACTTCTTTTCGGCAGGTCGGCAACAATGGAAGAATTGTAAATCAATTTGCCGCCGTGAACCAGGCGGTTCATGAAGGCCATTGCCGACGGCTGATTCATGGCCACCAGGATATCCGGATTCGACACCACCGGCGAAGCAATTTCTTCATCGGAGATGCTGACGGTGCAGTTTGCCGTTCCTCCCCGGACCGCGGCACCGTAAGCCGGCAGATAGGTGGCGTTGAAGCCCTGAATCATACCCGCGTTGCCCAAAACGTTTCCCATGGTCAGGACCCCCTGGCCACCGGAACCGGCACAAAGTGTTGAGAGAATCATGCTTTCAGCTTCCTTTTTTCTTCCCGTTTATCGGTCAGCAGACCGGGCTTGTATTCTTTGGACATCTCTTCCATCACCCAGCGACAGGCCTGAAGCGGGGTCATTTTCCAGTTGGTCGGACAGGGAGACAGCACCTCGACAATGGAATACCCCAAGCCCTCAATCTGGGTCTGGAAGGCATTGGTAATTGCTTTCTTGGTTTTCTTGATTCCCCCCGGCGTGGCTACCGTCACCCGCTCGGCATAGGCAACCCCGGGAAACGCCGCCACCACATCGGTAATATGCAGCGGGTAGCCGTCCAGGGCCGCGTTGCGGCCCAGGGGCGACGTCGTCGTGCCCTGATCCAGAAGCGTCGTCGGTGCCATCTGCCCTCCAGTCATTCCATACACGGCATTGTTGATGAAAATCACGGTGATGTTTTCGCCGCGGTTGGCGGAATGGATGGTTTCGGCGGTGCCGATGGCGGAAAGGTCGCCGTCGCCCTGGTAGCTGATCACAAAAAGATCGGGATTGGCACGACTCACCCCGGTAGCGATGGCTGTTCCTCGGCCGTGGGCCGATTCAATCACGTCGATGTCAAGGTAATGGTAGGCCAGTACCGCACAGCCCGCCGGGCAGACCAGCAGCGCCCGCTTGCCGACGTCAAGCTCTTCCAGCACTTCGGCGATGATGCGGTGAACGATGCCGTGACCGCAGCCGGGACAGTAATGGGTAACCACATTTTTCTTATAATATTTGGGC
>Ga0164318_10001490_pt1 | contig 20909 bp, 17 predicted proteins | sample GuaBasSedimGuay9_FD_113734 | JGI IMG/M metagenome (GOLD analysis project Ga0164318, IMG submission 113734) | Subseafloor sediment microbial communities from Guaymas Basin, Gulf of California, Mexico - Guay9, Core 4571-4, 0-3 cm | ecosystem: Environmental > Aquatic > Marine > Hydrothermal vents... | reverse complement strand
TTTGAATCAATTCAAAAGCTGCCAAAAGAAGTCAACTTGCCAATGGCACGCAAAGCGAAGCTGACTTAGCCTGCTTGAGCAGGCTTTTTGTAGCAGGCATGGAATTGATTCCATGTTCACATGCGATTGCGGATTGAGGGGGCTAAGGTTTAACCAACAACTTTTTAGCACTCCCCCCCAATTCCCCCACTTTCCATATTGAATGCTTCTGGTATAATTGCCGCTGCCAAATCTCAACTAGAGGCAGTTTTGTAAAAAAATATGTTCAACTAATTAAACTATGAACCCTGAAAACACTTCTGAAAACAAAAAACTGTGCCCAACTTGCGGCACAAAAATAAACGCTGATGCCGAACGTTGTCTGGTTTGCGGAAGCAAGCTGGATGGCTCCGACAAGGAAAACGACGTAGTCCAAGGCAGCCGCATGCCAAAAATCACTCTGGGATTACCAGCAGCCATCGGATTGGTAGCCATGTTCTTAGCCATTGGCGCGGTGATGGTTTATATTGCTCTTCAGCAAACTGGACAAGTGGTAGAACCAACTGCCACTCCTACATTAACCCAAACCGTCACGCTGACCACCACCCCCACCCTCGCTCCCCCAACGTCAACGTACACCCCGCAACCTTCCCCCACGCCCCTAACATACACTGTTTCGGCAGGAGACTCGTGCATCACCATAGCCGCGGCGTTTGATGTTTCTATCCGCTCTATTGTTCTCTTAAATGACATCCCCGCCGACTGTAATACCCTATATGAAGGGCAAAAGCTGCAAATTCCTCACCCCACGCCTACCGCGTCTCCCTATCCCACAGCCACCCTTAGCGGAATAGAAGCAACCAGAGAAGCCTGCGAACAAGTAAATTACTTGGTTCAAGAAGGCGACACACTTAGCACAATTGCTCAAAACTACGCTGTCCCCATATCGGCTATCAAAGACTATAACGGACTGGTCAATAATACTGTTTACACAGGCCTGCCTTTAGTCATTCCTCTCTGTGAACGAGCAGCAACGCCCGGCCCCTCTCCCACCCCCACGCCTCCTCCGCCATACCCTGCCCCCAGTCCCTTGCTCCCCACCGATGGCGCAGCCTTTGCCTTGGAAGATGGAAGCGTTTCATTACAATGGTCTTCGGTAGGATTGATCAATGCCAACGAGGCTTATATGGTCGTAGTAGAAGACATCACCGAAGGGGAAGGACGAAAATTAATTGAATACCCCACTGATACCAAATTCACTATCCCCGGTTCATTCCGTCCCCTAGATAATAAACCCCATGTCTACCGTTGGTGGGTATCCACTGTCCGCCAAGTTGATGTGGATAAAGATGGCAATCCCGTTTGGGAAAGCGCTGGCGCCATAAGCGACACACGCGTTTTTACCTGGAGCGGTGAAGCAGCTCCCGAAAGTACACCGACACCATAAGATTAGTATATTAGAAAATTGTAAAACTAGCAGATTGGTGACCAATAGTTGAGTTACCCCCAGAATAACGAAGAGCCTAGGCAAAATTGCCTAGGCTCTTTTCATAGATTAGCGGATACGTTTCCGCAGCCAGCGCACACTGTTGTTAGGGCAGCATGTTATATATCCCAATAGAGCCTTGCCCAGCTGATTGATTTCCTGTTTATTTTTGTATATACTGAATAATACGAATGGAGAGGGGAAAAATTCTGACGTTGATTCGAAAAACTTAATTAGCTTAGGAGGAAAACGATGATGAAACAACCTTATTTTTGGGGGGGGATGGCATTACTTGCCCTCTACATTATCAGCTTAATATCCGCTTTCAAAAAACATGGCACCCGTGCATTCTTGCCTTGGGCAGCGGCATTTGGAAACAATGATAAATTGAGTACGTCCCAACTCCAATTCCTCATTTGGACTGGGGTTACGGTTTTCGCTTATTGCACAATGTTCGCAGCCCGCGCAATAGATAGTGGAAACGCACCCGTTAAACACCTCCCAGAAATTCCGATTAATTTAATGTTACTTATGGGTTTCTCAGCTACCACTACCGCAGCCAGCAAAGGCATTACGCTCTCTTATTTAGCGCAAGGACAACTAGACGCAAACAAAGATGCTAGCGGAGTACTCACAAACCGCGATGGCACTACGGCCTTAATAAAAGTGCAGATGTTAATTTGGACACTTATCTCAGCTACTATCTATCTAATCTCGTTCACCCGCTGGGTAGACAGCATAAACCTTTCAACAATGGAATACGCCTTGCCCGATATTGATGGCGCTTTGCTCGTCCTAATGGGCGTTGCTCAAGGAGGATATATTGGCGGAAAATTGGTTAGCAAAACAACAGGAGAACCTATGATTGAAATGCTAACACCATTAAAAGCAAAAATAGGCGAAGAAGTGCAAATACTTGGCCTTAGATTCGGCATCAAAGAACATGGTCAACTCATGTGCCAAGACGCTTCTGACACAGAAAATTTAACAATACTAGAAACTACCACCTGGGCAGAAGACAGCATCAAATTCATAGTACCAGATAGTCTTGCACCTACTGAAGGCGAAGATTCTAGAAAGTTCAAACTCACAGTCAGGTCTAATGGGTTAATAAGTGATGCGCAGGAACTAGAAACTCTAAAAGACCCTGACCAGTAGCAACCCCATCACTCCATACCAAAATAAACAAGACCCCGCTTTTGAGGCGGGGTCTTTTAGCATACAAACTAAAGGCAACTTGAAAGTTGCATTACATTATTTCTAGCAAACTCTTCTAAAACATCATCGCATTGATATCATCCAGTGATGCACGAGTGGGGCGCAGCTTCTCGTCTGGGACACGGTTAAGCTTAGAGGGAGGCAAATAATCAATGTCAAAAATCGTTTTCTGGTTGGGGTCAATATAAATCAGGCCAGTGACTAATTCTTGCTTGCGGTTGGCTTCTTCCAAAAGCTGAAGAGCAGCTCCACGGTCTTTAGGCTCGTAATCTTGCCTTAATTTCTTGAGTATGATGTGCGTTCCATCGTGCAAATCGACTTTCGCCGTTTGGCCTTTTCCATACTCCACTTTGATATCTTCCGCCGCTGGCACAAAAGACAATTCGTGCAACGCCACCTCGTGCGACTTCCCCCAAGCATAAGACTGAAGAGTATCGTCTCGATTATTGAAAGTTACACAAGGGCTAATGACATCAATCACCGCAGTACCGCGATGATGCAAAGCCGCTTTGAATAAACCTTTTAGCTGTTTAGGGTCTCCCGAGAAGCCACGGGCCACAAACGAGGCTTGACCCACCAACGCCTCCCACACAATATCTATGGGCATATACATATTTTGCCCTTGGTTTTTGAGAGCCAACCCCTCTTCGGCGGTGGCAGACATCTGCCCTTTGGTGAGACCGTAAACACCGTTGTTAGCAATAATATAAACCAACGGCAAATTGCGGCGCATAACGTGCTTGAATTGCCCCATACCGATGCTAACCGAATCTCCATCCCCGCTCATGCCAATACCAATCAAAGACGAGTCAGCAAACAAAGCTCCCGTAGCCAAAGACGGCATACGTCCATGCAAACCATTGAACCCAAAAGAGCGACTTAAGAAATACGTAGGAGCCTTGCTTGAACAACCAATACCGCTGAATTTAACAATTTTCTCAGGCGGAATACTCTCCTCATAACAAGCCTCTATCATCTGATTAACAATGGCATTATGCCCACAGCCCTTGCAAAGCGTAGACGGTGCGCCGCTATAAGCCTCTTTAGATAAGCCAATCGCATTCAGTTTTACATTCTTTGCAGTCATTATTTCATCTCCTTGCCCAGAATGGCGTTTTGTACCCAAGTAGCCGTCAATTGCAAGCCCGTGTTATAAGTCAACGAAATCAACTTTGTAGCCTGATCTAATACTTCAAGAGCAAGAATATCACACATCTGCCCATCGCGATTCATCTCCACCACATAAACCCGTTTGTGGTTGCGAATAAACTCTTTCACGTCCTCATTAATTGGCAAAGCACGCAAGCGCAAATAATCAACCGGCACGCCATCCGTCTCCAAATAGTCGCAGGCCTCATCAACGGCAAAAGTTGTAGAACCAAAGGCAATAATACCAATCTCGGCGCCATCCCTGAAATGGATTTCTGGTTCAGGAACCATGGTGCGCGTCAATTCAAATTTCTTACCAAGCCGCTCAAGATTCGCCGCCCACGTTTCGGGGTCTTCGCTGTATTTGGCATATTCATCATGCCCTGTGCCGCGTGTGAAATAAGCACTCTTGGGATGCGTGTTGCCGGGTACGGTGCGATAAGGAATACCATCACCATCTTTATCAAGGTACCGCCCCCACTCCCAATCCAGGTTTTCGAGGTCTTCCTCCCAAAGGATTTTACTGCGCTTAATTGGCGTATCAGGATACTTGAAAGCAGGCGTCATCCACTGATTCATGCCCATGTCCAAATCAATAAGCACAAACACTGGAGCTTGAATCTGTTCGGCCAGATCAATAGATTTCCATCCAAACTCAAAACATTCATGCACAGAGCCAGGGAAAAACACAGGATGCCTGGTATCACCTTGTCCCAAATAATAAGTTAAATTAATATCGCCTTGAGATGTGCGAGTGGGCAAACCTGTGCTAGGCCCCATACGTTGAACATCCCAAATAACAATTGGGATTTCAGCGAAATAAGCCAAACTTACATATTCGCCCATCAGACTCATCCCCGGCCCCGAAGTGGCTGTAACCGAGCGTAAACCAGCCCATCCAGCGCCAACAACCATCCCCACAGCGGCCAACTCATCTTCCGCCTGAACGACAGCATACTTATACCTCCCTGTTCCTTCATCTTTTTGCACAAGAGGACGATATTTTATAAGCGCTTCAGGTAAACCAGTCGCCGGAGTTATGGGATACCAAGCTGTAAACTGCAACCCACCGTAAATTGCGCCTAATGCGCCGGCGGTATTACCCTTAGCCATAATATAGCCTTCGGTTCCGGCCATAGGCTCCACACAATAAGGAGATGTTTGGTCAAAGTTTTCGGCAGCCCACTGAATAGCCTTTTCAACAACATTCATATTCAACTTAATAGGCTTCTCCTTTCCACCAAAATGAAAACTCAATGCCTCTTGAAGCTTCTCTACATCAATATTTAATAAATGCGCCAGAACGCCTACATAAACCATATTAGCTATATAGTCACGCAAATTTCTAGGCGCATCCGCCTCACGCACCAATTTTTTCACTGGCATTTCACAAACAATCACATCATTCCGATGAACCTCTTGCCTAATGTGATCAGCATAGAGGAAAAGCCCGCCAGGGGATAACTTATCAAGATCATCTGCGAAAGAAACAGGGTTCATAGCCACTACAACCTCGGTGGTTTCGCTACGGGCCAAATATCCATTTTTGTTAACTCGGATGGTATACCAAGTCGGCAATCCTTGGATATTGGAAGGAAAGATATTTTTTCCCGAAACAGGGATACCCATTTTGAAAATAGCACGCATCAGAGTCAGGTTTGCGGTTTGACTGCCCGAGCCATTCACCGTTCCTACAGTGATAGAAAAATCATTCACTACAAATTCTGGCGTAGATTTTTTTTCGGCCATTAGTTCTCCTTGAAACATCATTAAACTAAATTTTGTAACAGATAACAAAACGGGGAATTAGCCTTTTTAGGAGCTAATTCCCCAAACATATGCCTTACGATATTATTAACTCGATCAAAAGGTCAAAATGTTCTCTTAACAAACGCAGCCCTTGTTCTGTGTCACCCTGAGAAATAGCTTCAACCAAACGCTGATGATAATCCCAGCCTTTCTGAAGATACTCATAATCAGCGAAAACATTCAGACCTACAGATTCATAAGCATCCCAATAAGCCTCTAATATGCCAGTGACGAAAACATTTTCTAAACGGCGATAGATGGCAAGGTGGAGTTTACGATGCTCTTCGTAGGGGATGCGGATTGGGCGCCCTTCTAATTTAGCCCAAGCGTCTTCTACCAATTTATGCAATTCCTGATGGTCAGCAGGGGTCAAGGACGCAACGGCTTGGGCAAAATAAGCATTTTCAACGTGACAGCGCAAATTCAAGAAATCTTCAAAATACTTGTGGTTTCGCTTTATAGCATACAGAAGACTATACTGCACAGCGGGCGCAAAACTATACTCCAAACGGCGAATACCCACCCGAGAGCGAACATCAACCAGACCAAACGCTTTGGCAACCGCAAGCTGCTCTCGTAAGCGGGATACGCTCACGCCAAGCTCGCCGCTCAATTGCGCCAGAGGAGGAATACGCTCGGAGGCTTCTTCACCGCTGGAAGTTTCAATTAAGTATTTCAAGAAGTCTGAAGATTTTTTGCAAGAGGCCATAAATTCCATTAATACGATGATTAATATTAATTCACTTAGCGGAATTTTAGCACTCTGTTTCTAAGGGGTCAAGCAATAAACATACCATTCCGTCCCAAGATTAGCACCTCAAAACTTCAAATTACACTTAACACTACCCAACCCAATAACTATCAAACTACCAGTACGTAAGCAAAACAAAAAGCCCTTTTTCAAAGTGATTGGAGGCTTTTATACTGAAAAATTGTATCATCTCAATATTTGGTGAGGCTAAGACCTCCGAGGTTTTTGTAGTGCAAACCTCGGAGGTCTTGTCCCTGTTTATTGAGATGATACGAAAAATTTACGTGACTACTCAGGGATGTGTTTCCCGCTGAAGCAATCGAGCGTCTGGGAGACTGCTTCGGGGTAAAAAATGCCCCTCGCAGTGACATTTCAAGGGTGGGCTAAGTAGTTACAAATTTACAAGAAATATTGGCTCTTGTGTAGTATTTATGTAAAAGGGCAAGATAAATCTTACGTTACGGAACGTAACGCGATATTTATGTCGCCCTTGCACATTTTTTTACAAAGAGCCGAAACATCTACTATCATTCAATTTTTTAGGAGATCAACCACAACAGCAGAGGCGAGAGCAGTTCCATAAATCAATGCTTCTTCGTCAAAATCGAAACGGGGGTGATGGTGCTTGGCGTCCAGTCCCTTGGATGGATTAGCAGAGCCAATTAGCATATAGCAACCTGGAATTTTGTCCATCATCCAAGCCATGTCTTCAGCTCCCATGGTTTGGTACTCAGTGGCTATGGTTGCGCCGGGGAAGAGTTGCCGTGTCACTTTTTGGGCACGCGCGGTAACTTCTGGGTCGTTGATGACCGCTGGGCAAACATCCGCAATATCCACTTTAGCCTGACAGCGGAACGCATCGGCCACGCCAACGACAATTTGCCGCACACGTTTCAATATGTGTTCGCGTGTTTCGGCGTCAAAGGAGCGAGTAGTGCCTTGAAGTTCCACTTTAGGAGGGATAATATTATGAGAGCTTCCACCATGAATACTGGTAATACTAACCACGCCCGCATCCACTGGGGCTATTTCTCTTGAGGTAATACTCTGCAAAGAGGTCACAATATGAGAAGCGGCTAAAATAGGATCAATTGCGGCGTGAGGAGTTGCGCCATGGCCGCCTTTGCCGGTCACGGTGATAGAAATAGTTTCAGCAGCGGCCATCATGGGGCCGGCTGGAATCCCGTACCAACCAAGGGGTTTTTCGTTCCACAGATGTAGGGCCAGAGCATAATCGGGGCGGGGGTTTTCTAATACACCATCTTCTATCATGCGTTCTGCGCCGCCATCACCTTCTTCGGCGGGCTGAAAGACGAACTTGACTGTTCCGGCCAGGTTTTCACGTTCGGCGTGGAGGATTTTTGCCACTGTAAGCCCTATGGCCGTGTGTCCATCGTGGCCACAGGCGTGCATGATGCCTTTGTTTTGAGAGGCGTAAGGGACATCGTTTTCTTCTACGATGGGCAGGGCGTCCATGTCTACACGGAGCAGGACGACCGGGCCGGGTTTTCCGCAGGCCATGACGGCGACCACGCCTGTGCTTCCCACGCCGGTTTTCACGTCTAGGCCGGGCAATTCGCTCAATTCCTCGACAATCCGCCGCGAGGTGCGCTTTTCTTGAAATCCCAATTCTGGATGTCGATGGAAATCTCGCCGCATTTTCTGGGTGTAGGGGAATAGTTCTTGGGCCTCGGCTAAGAGATTTGTCATAATTTCACTTTTTCTTTATTTGTTTAATTTCATCCCACGAAAATTCTTGATAACCTGCTTCGCCGAGGTTGACCATGACGGTTCCTTGCAGGGGAGATAAGCGCACAACTTTTCCCTCTCCTTGAGGGGTTACAACTCGCTTGCCGCGTTTGGGGAGTCTTTTTTGGGCTTCTACGTAAAGCTCGTGTTCGTGGTTCAGGCAACATCGCAAACGACCACACATGCCAGTAATTTCTGAAGGCACTAGGGAAACGCCTTGAATTTTGGCTTTTTTTATGGAGATGGATTGGAAGTTGGTCATGAACTCAGTGCAGCACCGAATCTCTTTGCCGCAAACGCCCATTCCGCCAATAATTTTCGCCGCGTCGCGCGGCCCTATGCGGCGCATGGTCACTTCAGTATCGGGGTAAACTTTTTCTATTGCCCGAATGAGTTTGCCCAGGTCGGGGTCTTCATTGCCTTCATAGTCATACAAAAAGACCAATTTTTCGCCGTTAAGGCTGTATTCAGCCGAAACGAATTTAATTTTGCTGGGAACCAGCCCTTTGGCTTTTTCGTGGCAAGTGGCTAGGGCTTCTTCTTCTTTTTCTTCCCATACTTGGCGCAAGACCAAATCGCGAGGAGTGGCCTTACGGATAATTGGTTTCCAATTTTGGTCTTTGGTAATCTCTTTGGGGCCTAGGGTTAAAGCAACTTGGCCTAGTTGCTGCCCTCGGCTGGTATCGACAATTACAAAATCATTTTTCTTGACGGCGGGAAAATTAGCCGCGTCAAAGTGATATATTTTTCCACCAGTGTGAAATCGAACGCCTACAGCTATAGATGTCATGAATGGAATTTTACCTTAAAGGTGCTGGGGTGACGAGGGAATGGAGATAAGGAGGTGCGCGAAAGTTATTGTTAGCGGTTATTGGAATCTGAAACCTCGGAAGTCTCGGAGACTTCCGAGGTTTTTGAATTGAACGTAGTCAATATTACAACAACTTTTTAGCACACGCGGGAATAGGAAGACGGGTGCCGGGGGGTTGGGGATTGCTGCAATCTCACGACATGCCAATCCCCAACAAAGCAGTTTACAGTAATATTACTTCTCTCGGTAAGCTTCTACGCTTATCTTGGCGGCAATATCTTCGGCGATGGCGCGGAATGCCTTAGAGGCGGGCGCGTCTGGGTGGGAGATGACCACGGGGACACCAGAATCTCCCCCTATGCGAACGTCAGGATCAATGGGAATACCTCCAATGAAGGGAACGCCAGTTTCGGCGGCCAACGCTTCTCCGCCTCCACTGCCGAAAATATCCATCTTTTCGCCATTGGGCAGTTCAAGATAACTCATATTCTCAACCACGCCAAAGACTGGAACCTCTAATTTTTGGAACATATTCAATCCGCGTCTGGCGTCATCAATAGATACGGCTTGCGGCAAGGTGACAATCACGCCGCCTTGAAGGTCTAAGGTTTGGTTCAAACTGAGTTGAACATCGCCGGTTCCGGGAGGAAGGTCAATGATCAAATAATCTAGTTCGCCCCACTCTACATCGTTAACAAATTGCTCAATGGCAGAATGAAGAAGTGGACCACGCCAAATGATGGCTTGTTCGGGTTTGACCAAGAAGCCAATAGACATAATCTTGACCCCATAAGCCTCGGAGGGGAGGATTTTCTGGTTCTCGGTCGCTCCGCCAATAGAATTCACGCCCATCATAGTAGGAATATTAGGCCCATAAATATCGGCATCTAACAATCCCACCTTGGCGCCACTCTGAGCTAAAACTACCGCGATATTAGCCGATACGGTACTTTTTCCAACTCCGCCTTTGCCAGAAGCAATAGCCACCGAGTTACGAATAGAAATGTGTTCGGCTTTCTTTTGCCCCACGGGAACTTTCGCTCCCAACTCAACATGAACAGCGGAAACCCCAGCCACCGCCCGTACCGCCTCTTCCGCGTTTTGTTTAATCTGATCTTTTAGCGGGCAAGCCGGAGTTGTAAGATTAATTGTGAAATACACCTCGGTGCCTTTAATTTTCACGTTATCTATCATGCCTAAAGTGACCAAATCTTTGCCCAATTCGGGATCAAGGACTTCGCCCAAGGCTTCTAAAACTGCATTATTTGTTAATTTCTGAGGAGACATATATTACCTTCCTAAATACTATATTAATGAAAAGCACAAAATTTTCTAGATTCTAACATAGAAAACGTGCGAACAATCTCAATGATTTATTAGAAATGAAGTACTCAGCCTATCTTTAGCGTGTCATTGCTAGCGGAGCGCGGCAGTCTCTCTGGCTACGGTTACCAATTCACGTCATCCGACCACAAAGTTTCGCTCTGCTTTTGTGAGGTGGCTAGGCTAAATTTCTCGTATCTTCTCAATAAACAGGGACAAGACCTCCGAGGTTTGCACTACAAAAACCTCGGAGGTCTTAGCCTCACCCCAAAATATTGAGATGATACAATTTCTCATTCGCTTATGTCTAGGTACTTCTTGAATTTTTCTTTGGAAATATCCATCTGCTCTGAAAACCATTTATACTCTTTATCCAACGCCTTAACGACTTCATTATGATCATATCCTTCAGGTTCTTCTTGGTTAAAAGAGCGATATTGTTTTTGAAGTTTTAAAAGACTCCAACCTCGTTCAAATATTTGGTCAAGATATTTAGGTATCTCATGGTTAAACAAGAAATCTGCCTCTGAAACCGATGTTCGAAATTTGAGAAGGTCGCCAACACTTGTCTCCACATCGTCCCGTAGTATGCACAAAATTTTCTTAACTTCTTCATATACACGAAGTCTTCTGCTATATCTCTCAAGGTCTAACTTTTGCTTATTCGTCCGCAATTGTTGCCAGGCAATATATACGGTGATAATTGCTATTAACGGCGTAAGAACCCCACTTGATATTTCAATAATTTGTTCAAACCCCTAATCTCCTCCAGCACTTCAGGGATTACCATTTCCCACTCTCCATCTTCGGAGAAGATAAAAACCGGCGTACCTTGAGGATTGTTCAAGGTGTGGGCTTCGGGGTCATAGGATAACGTGCTTTCATACTCTGGCGTCGCAGGGATCGCAGTAGCGGCTGGGATTGGGGTTTTGGTTTTGGTCGCAATAGAGATAGGCGTCTCAGAGACAACCACCACGGACATGGGTACAGCACTCGGAGCAAGGGAAGCGCAAGCACTAAAAATGAACATAAGCATTAAGTAGATGCTGATTTTTCGCATAGGATACTGCGGGGTATGCATCTAATCTTACCAGAAAGTGACGAGGTGCGCTGCACCTCAGCCCCCAAGCCGCGAATAAATTGCGGCCTGCCACACAAAGTCGGCTCAAGCTGACTCTCAATTCCCCAATCTACCAGTTTTCCGGTATACCAACTTATCAACTCTCCCCTCATCGGTTATACTATGCCCTGCCTATGAATAAAAAAGAACTCTTTCGCCTTGGATTGGGGATAACCATCAGCATAGCGGCCCTGGCCGTTGTTTTTTATTTCATTGACCCCACCCAAGCGTTCCAGGCTCTCAAAGAGGTGGACTATCGTTATCTAATTCCCCTAATTGCGCTCTCCGTGTGTTCTATTGGCGTGCGGGCCATGGCCTGGCAGACGATTCTCCCCAAGCGATTGCCGTTCAAAAAAGTTTTCCTAACCATCAACGCGGGATACTTCCTCAACACCATCCTCCCTTTTCGCATGGGAGAGATCGGACGCGCCTTTTTGCTCAAATCCTCAGGTCTAGATTTTTGGCAAGTCCTCCCCACCATATTAGTAGAACGAGCCTTTGACATCCTCATCGCCGTTGGCCTTTTCATGGGCGCGTTGCCATTCGTTCTCCAACTCCCGCAAGGCAGCCTTTTGGTGATAATTATTGGCGTTTTGGTTCTAACCGCCTTAGCGGTTCTCTATTTTATGGTGCGTTACCAAGTTCCGCTTTTACGCTGGGTTGAGACCCGCTCCACGCCCTGGCCAAACATTCAAGAACGCGTACACAACAACCTGCGCGAGATTTTATCCGGCTTGGGCGTCTTAGCCGATATTCCGCGTTTCGCCCGCGCCTTTGCCTGGATGACGCTCAGTTGGGCGTTGGCGTTGTGTTTTCAATACTTGCTATTGCGCGTCTTTCTTCCCCAAGCCGAAATTTTATGGGCTGTTTTCGCCCTGGGCGCGGTTGCCTTAGGCGTAGCGATGCCCTCCTCGCCGGGGAGCTTGGGCGTCTACGAGGCCAGTTTGGTGGCCGCCTTGCTCACTTTCAATATCCCCAACTCAGTCGCTTTAGCTTATGCTATACTTAGCCATCTCACTAATTTAATAGTTGTCTTACCCATTGGCGCTTACGCCCTCTTTCGTGAGGGAATTGCTTTCAAGAGTTTATTTGATTATCGCAGAAAAACTTCAAATTAAGGTGTCTTATGAACAAAAAATATTTAATTACTGGCGGAGCGGGATTTATCGGCTCTAATTATGTGTGGAGATTGTTGAAACGGGGGGAAGACGTGACCATTTACGATAACCTCTCCCGAGCGGGTGCACCCCGCAATTTGGCGTGGCTTCGGCAGGAGTTCGGCGTGGAGGCCGTTAACCTAATCGCGGGGGACGTCCGGGACGCGAGTCTCCTCACCTCGGCGGCGACCCGCGCAGATGTCATCGTCCACCTCGCCTCACAGGTGGCAGTGACCACCTCGGTGCTGCACCCCCGCGAGGATTTCGAGATTAACGCCCAGGGCACGTTCAACGTTTTAGAAGCGGCTCGCCTTTCGGGGCGGCAACCGGCCATTTTGTTCGCCTCCACCAATAAAGTCTACGGCGGCATGGATGATGTTGAAGTCGCTGAAGGCGAAACTAGTTACTATTATCCCCACCTCCCCTTTGGCGCATCCGAGACCCAGCCCCTCGACTTTCATTCTCCCTACGGATGTTCTAAGGGAGCAGGCGACCAATACGTCCGCGACTACCACCGCATTTACGACCTCCCCACCGTGGTTTTCCGCCAAAGCTGTATCTACGGCCCGCGCCAATTTGGGATTGAAGATCAAGGCTGGGTGGCCTGGTTCGTCATCGCCGCTATCACAGGGCGGCCCATCACCATTTACGGGGACGGGAAACAAGTCCGAGACGTTTTGTTCGTGGAGGATTTACTGAACGCCTACGACCTGGCTCTCGAAAATATGTCTGTCGCCAATGGACAGGTGTATAATGTCGGCGGCGGGGCGGGCAACACCCTTTCCATCTGGCGGGAGTTTGGCCCTTTGCTAGAAGAATTGGTGGGGCACAAAATAGCCGTTAAACAAGACGATTGGCGCCCAGGCGACCAGCGCGTCTTCATCGCCGACATTCGTAAAGCCAAACGCGAACTAGGCTGGGAGCCGAAAGTCAACGTCAAAACCGGCATCAGCCGCTTATTCGATTGGGTCAACGAAAACCGAGAGCTGTTTTAACCATTCTTGAATACACTGTTCTCCTAATGCCCTGTTTCTCCTGTTTTCCCGATTCCTAGTAACCAGTCCCTAGTCACCCAATTTCCCCACCCATGAAAATACTCACCATACTCACCTACTACCGACCTCACATCAGCGGCCTCACCATTTACGTAGAACGATTGGCAAAAGCACTCGTTGAGCAAGGCCATGAAGTGACCGTACTCACCTCGCAATTTGAACCTGATCTCCCTCGCCAAGAAACCCGAGACGGTGTAAAGATTGTCCGCGCCCCTGTGATTCTCCGCATCAGCAAGGGCGTAATCATGCCTACCTTTGCCTACCACGCCTGGAAACTCATCTCAGAGCATGACGTTGTTCATTTGCACCTCCCCCAATTTGAGGCCGCTGGCTTGGCTTTGCTGGGGCGTCTCTTGCGAAAACCGACCGTGCTCACCTATCATTGCGACCTTGAACTCCCCACCGGTTTATTTAATCGCGTTGTCAATCAAGTTGTTCATATCATGAATTACTTGGCTGGGATGTTTACGCATCGGATTGGGGCCTACACTGAAGATTTCGCCAGCCATTCTCCCTATTTGCGGCGTTTTGCTAAAAAGGTAAAAGTGATCCTCCCGCCAGTCGCTCTCCCTGAATCCGCTCCAGGGGAGGTGGAAACTTTCCAGCGGGAACATAACCCCGAAAGTAAAAGCCCCATCATTGGCATGGCAACTCGCTTTGCCTCTGAAAAGGGCGTGGAAATTCTATTAGACGCTTTGCCAAAAGTTTTTGAGCAGTACCCCAATGCCATGGTCTTGTACGCGGGACAATACAAAGATGTTCTGGGTGAAGACGCGTATTTTGAGCGTTTATTCCCCACTATTCAAAAATACCAAGCCCGGGGGCAGTGGAAATTTTTGGACGTCTTGGCTCCGGCTAGGATGGCGGCTTTTTACTCCAACTTGGACGTGTTGGTCGTCCCCAGCCTGAATTCTACAGAGACCTTTGGCCTGGTTCAAATTGAAGCCATGATGAACGGAACGCCTACCGTGGCCTCCAATTTGCCAGGCGTTCGCCAGCCGCCCCAAATGACCGGCATGGGAAAAGTTATCCCCATCGGTGATGCCGATGCCCTGGCCGAAGCCCTGATAGAAATCTTCGCTCATCCTGAGCAATATCAGGGAGACGCCGAAGCAATTGCGCGTCAGTTTTCCCCCCAGACGAACGCTTTGGCATATGTGGATGTTTATCGGGAGTTAGAGACTAGGAATCAGGGACTAGGAATCAGGAAATCAGGAGATTAAGGAACAGTGCATTTGCGCAGCACAACCCGCAATTAGAAATCTGGCAGGCACTCGAAACCTTGCTCCGCGAAGTGTTTGTCAAATGTAAATGCCTTGTGTATCCCCAAACGGCGCATGGACGCAAAACTAGAACAGTCTACCAGGCTTAGATGGCGGCGGTTGGTGTGTAAAACATTTTCTACGGCTATGTTGTGTTCCTCAACGGTGAGCCATCTAATATGAAGTGCTGGGACAGCAAGATTTTGAAATTTGCTTAGAATGTGAATGCCATACCGATTTTGGATGAGAGAAAACGTTTCTAAAAGTGTGTAGTTGTTACAAACTAGAGACGCTTTTTGCTCCAATAGCTCAATCCATATTTCTTTGGCTAGTCTATGATATTTATCATCCTCAGCGAGGATGGCAATTAAGGCTGAAGTATCAATATAAATATTCATTGACCGTAAATCTCATCTAAATACTTGTCGTGGTTTTCGGCTACATCGGTGGCCCCGTCTATGTCGTGGGCAATACCAACAATTCCCATAGCTCGCCGTCTGAGTTCTTCTTTGCTAGGCTCGTTGATCGTTACCAAATAAGTGTCTACGCTTTCCCTAATCAAACGCGCCATCGAAACACCTTTCTCGGCAGACATTTCTTTCAGCCTTTTATATTGTTCTTCTTCCAACTGAATTTGTGTGCGGATCATGCGCTTGCTCCTAAGTGTAATCACTCTTGTATAAGTGATGTAAGTGTACCATGAAAAACTACTCCCAACCTGAATTTGATGAGTCATATTTTTCGACTGATACCTACGCAGAAGTGTCTTTTGAACGCTACAGCCAATATTGGTGGTCTAATCGTTTTTACGCTATCTTGGCCCGGCACTATGGAACGCCGCACACCCCTCTCTTGGAGATTGGATGCGGTTTAGGGCATTTAACCGGCCAACTTGAGACGGATTTTGAAACCTGCGGGGTTGACATCAACGCTTGGGCGTTACAAAAAGCCAAAGAAAATTTCAGGAGAGTTCCCTTTAGCACAGCATCCGCCGAGGAGCTGCCCTTCGCCAGCGGCACATTTGGCATTATTATCATCAAGCACGTCGTAGAGCACCTTCCCCGGCCAGAACAAGCCATTCGCGAGCTGGGACGCATTCTAGCTCCAGGCGGGGTACTTATCCTCTCAACCCCCAATCTGGATTCCCTGCTCAAACCCCTCAAAGGCGAGGATTGGATAGGCTACCAGGACCCAACGCATATCTCTCTCAAAACACCTGCTGAATGGCTGCGTTTGATCAGGCGCGAGGCCAACTTGGACGTGAAGCGCGTTTTCTCGGACGGCTTTTGGGACACCCCATACATTCCGCTGATCCCTGAAAAGATACAAAAATTGTTCTTCGGCTCGCTGGGAGGAATTCAAGCTATCACGGGCTGGCCGTTCTTGCCCCGCCGCTGGGGTGAGAGTATTCTAGTGATTGCTCGCAAAGAAAAGTGATTTAAAGTATAATTGTCTACTACTCAACTACGCTTCACACTTCACGTTTCACTCTTTACTCATCATTTCTCAAAGGTCTTTATTTATGATGGATGAACCAAGTGTATTAGATTACGTAATTGCAAAATTGACTTTCTGGCAGAAGACCAGCATAGAAATTCCCGAATTACCAGCAGAAAATGCCGCCGCTTCTGCTGTGGCGGGGGAGGTTGCTTCTATAGAAGTGGATGCCATTGACGCTCAAAACGAAAGACTAACTTTCAGCAAGAGCGAAGACAACCCTTATCTATGGGAAAAATTGCTCGCCTTAGTTCCCGTGATTTTGGCTTTAGCGGGGCAATTCGCTTTGGAACCGCCCCGCCGCTCGATAAAGATTGGGGTGGTTTTCTATGCCCTGGCCGTGATATCTTTGGTCTGGTTAATCATTCGCAAGAAATGGCAAATCGCCCCTTACCCAACTCTAGAACGTGAAAGCGAGAGCGATTTCTTCAGCTATCAGATGGGCTGGTTGGTGTTTGGCGGCGCATTGTTCATTTTGGCCTTTATTTTCTTGGGTGGTAATCGTTTTACAATCTTGAACCTCTTTCTTTGGGGAATGACCTTATTTGCATTTTTGAAGGCGTTTTGGATAGATGAAGGCTGGCTGAAAAAACTTAGCCTTGGTTGGAGTAAATTTTGGCGGCATGGGGTACGGTTTTCGCCTTGGGCGTTGCTAGTTATTGCCACCTTTGGCGTTATAGTATTCTTCCGCTTTTATCAGCTTGGCGAAGTTCCCCCAGAGATGTTCAGCGACCACGCCGAAAAACTGCTCGATGTCGCAGATGTGCTGAATGGGCAGTATTCCATCTTTTTCCCCCGCAACACGGGACGAGAAGCTATTCAAATGTATCTCACGGCGGCGGTTGTCAAGATTTTTGGCACGGGGTTATCGTTTATGAGTCTGAAAATTGGAACGGTGTTAGCGGGGTTGGTAATTTTGCCGTACATTTACCTGTTGGGCAAGGAGATAGGAAATCGCTGGGTGGGGCTTTTGGCTATGCTCCTAACAGGGATGGCTTATTGGCCGAACGTACTCTCTAGGGTGGCATTGCGTTTTTCGCTCTACCCTCTTTTTGTGGCCCCACTTTTATATTATCTTATTCGCGGTTTACGGCATCGCCGCCGGAACGATTTTCTTTATGCGGGAATTGCTTTGGGATTGGGTTTACATGGCTACAGTTCCTTCCGCGTTGTTCCTTTAACAGTGATTGTGGCTTTCGTCGTTTATTTCTTCCATCAGCGTTCAACCAAAAAACGAAAAGAGGCTCTATTGGCTTTGGGATTGGTGGTGCTGGTTTCTTTGGTAGTTTTCTTACCTTTATTGCGCTATACCGCCACAAATTACGATAGTTTCATGTATAGGGCTATGACACGTATGTCAGACGCAGAACACGCCTTACCAGGAAACGCGATCGTAATTTTCTTCCAAAATTTGTGGAAAGCCATTATTATGTTTCAATGGGAGAATGGGAACACTTGGGTACACTCTGTTCCTGGGCGACCGGCTTTGGGCATAGTGTCGGCGGTTTTGTTTTCTTTGGGCGTGGTGACTTTGATTGTGCGCTATGTGCGAAAACGGTATTGGCTTGACCTTTTCTTGTTGCTTTCGGTGCCTTTGTTGCTGTTGGCTTCTGTGCTGGCTTTGGCGTTCCCTATAGAGAATCCATGTCTCAACCGGACGGGAGGCGCGATTATTCCCGTCTTCCTTATAGCTGGCACCGCGCTGGAGGGTCTGGCGCGAAGCCTCAAATTCCAGTTTAGTTCTCGCTGGGGAAAGGGATTCGCATGGAGCGTGGTTGGTGTTCTTTTGGCGTTATCCGCCATCCAGAATTACGACCTTGTTTTCCATGATTACCATGACCAATTTGAGAGCAGTGCTTGGAATACATCCGAGTTGGGAGCCGTTATTCGCCAATTTGATGACACAATTGGAGAAGATGATCACGTTTGGGTAGTGCCTTATCCATACTGGGTAGATACGCGCTTGGTTGGGGTTTGGGCTGGGTATCCGCTCAAAGATTATGCTCTGTGGCGGGACGATATTCCCTATACGAAAAATTTAACCGGACCGAAATTGTTTTTGTATAAGCCAGAGGATGCTGAAACAGAAGAAACTTTACGTCAATTGTATCCCGGCGGAGTTGAAAAATTATACGAAGCGGAATATGTAGGGCAAAATTTTGTCATGTACTTCGTTCTCTCACCTGGAGATGTGGATTAATTATGGAAAATGAAAAGAGGACTGCGCCCCATTGGATTTATGGGGTTTTACTGATTGTCATTTTGGCGGTGGGGGGATATTTCCGGGTGGTTGGGCTAGACTGGGATGAGAACCAGCATTTGCACCCCGATGAGCGTTTCTTAACCATGGTGACGTCTGCCATTAGCTCGGTGGAAGATGTCGGGGAATATTTTGATACTGCTAATTCAAGTTTGAATCCCCACAACCGGGGATATGGATTTTACGTTTACGGCACGCTGCCTATTTTCCTCGTCCGCTACGTGGGGGAAGCATTGGAGCAAACTGGCTATAGCCAAATTTATCTGGTGGGGCGGGTGCTTTCCGCGCTGATGGATTTGCTAACCGTGTGCCTGGTGTACTTTATTGGCGCACGCGTTTATGATCGCCGTGTCGGCTTGCTGGGCGCGGCCTTTTCAGCTTTTGCCGTACTCCAAATACAATTATCACACTATTTTGCGGTAGATACCTTTACGACTTTCTTCACTGTTCTGGCGGTTTATTTTGCCGTGGAAGTGGGCACGTTTGCCCCAAGCCCAAGCGGCTCAAGACTTCCGAAGTCTGGGGCTGACGCTAACACAGTCAAGCAACGCAAAATCAGGTTATCTTCTTTCGTCCTTTTCGGGTTAGCGTTAGGGATGGCTGTTTCTTCAAAGATCAGCGCGGCTCCAGTCGCACTCACTTTGCCGCTCGCGGCTTGGATTTATTGGTCTAAGCTGCCAACCGAGGAGCAGCGTCAAGCGGGTGTGCGGGTCTTTGGATATTTAGTTTTTGCCGCCTTTTTAAGCGTTCTCACTTTTCGTGTCTTTCAGCCTTATGCCTTTAGCGGGCCAGGATTCTTTGGCTTAAAGCCTAACGAACTCTGGGTTAGCAATTTACAAGCTCTCCGCGCCCAAACTTCAGGCGATGTGGATTTTCCCCCCGCCTTGCAATGGGCTAGACGTCCAAGTTGGTTCGCGTTCGAAAATCTGGTTTTATGGGGGATGGGTTTGCCGCTGGGAATACTCTCCTGGGCCGGGTTCTTGTGGATTGCCTGGCGCATGTTCAAGGAACAATTTATAACCAAGACTTCCGAAGTCTCTGGCTCATGGAAAAAACATTTTCTGTTATGGAGTTGGACGGCTTTATATTTCTCTTGGCAATCCTCATTATGGAATAGCATGATGCGCTACCAACTTTGTATTTATCCGTTTTTGGCGCTTTTCGCGGCCTGGACGGTGTTCACGCTCTGGGACGAGGCTGGCCGAGAATGGCAAATAGGAAAAGTTCGCTTCCAAATCAAGAAAAACGCTGGCCGCCTGATGACCTTTGCTATAGCAGCCGTTGTTTTGTTAACAACCTTTGGGTACGCGTATGCCTTTACGGGTGTTTTCACCCGCCCGCATACCCGTGTAGCGGCTACAAGATGGATTTTCCAAAATGTGCCAGGGGCTGTCACTTTAACGCTAGAAACCGAGGATGGCTCATTCAATCAACTTTTACCTTACCCCGCCGAGACTACTATCTCGGCTGAAAACAGTTGGCAAACAAACATCATCGCCAGAAAGTCTGGAGAATTGACAACAATCACCTTGCCGCATATTTTTGATGAAAGCGAGCTAGGAACACCACAAACGCTCAGGGTGGAGCTTTTCGCCCAATCTAGCGGACAGACGCTAGCCATCCTAGAAACAGAGCTAACATTCGATGCCACTTTCCAAACAAGCCATGTCTTCCAGCTCACAGAGCCGGTGACGCTCACCGAAGAACAAAGTTATGGCTTAAGATTTTCTCTCGCCAACGCGGGCGTAATTTCCCTCAAAGGAGCGGCGGTTGCCAATGAAAGCTCCTGGGATGACGGTCAGCCGCTGCGAATGGACAGTTACGATCCATTCGGCGGCATCTACGATGGCAGCTTGAATTTCGAAATGTACTGGGACGACAACGCCGACAAGCTAGAGCGTTTCATCACCAACCTCGACCAAGCCGACTACATCTTCATCACCTCCAGCCGGCAATGGGCTAGCACCACGCGCGTTCCAGAGCGTTACCCCCTCACCAGCGAGTATTATCGTCATTTGATGGGCTGCCCCTCAGGGTTAGAAATCGAAAAATGCTATAACATCGCCCAAAAAGGAATGTTCCAAGGCGACTTTGGGTTTGAGTTAGTAGAAGTGTTCCAATCTAACCCCAGCCTGGGCAATTTAGAAATCAACGACCAACCCTCCGAAGAAGCCTTCACCGTCTACGATCACCCCAAAGTGTTCATTTTCAAGAAATCGGACGCTTACGACTCAACCTACGTGCGGGAAGTATTGAGCGCGGTAGACCTCTCCAACGTCATCC
>Ga0164318_10001489_pt1 | contig 20915 bp, 14 predicted proteins | sample GuaBasSedimGuay9_FD_113734 | JGI IMG/M metagenome (GOLD analysis project Ga0164318, IMG submission 113734) | Subseafloor sediment microbial communities from Guaymas Basin, Gulf of California, Mexico - Guay9, Core 4571-4, 0-3 cm | ecosystem: Environmental > Aquatic > Marine > Hydrothermal vents... | reverse complement strand
TCGCAGCGCGGTAGGGAATATGGCCGCGCCGGAGAGCCAGGCGAAGGAGCCTAGCAGCGGCCGCTCCCTCTCCACGTCAATCCGCAGCGTCGGGCCGATAGAGTCAATGGCCGTGACGCCGTCGGCTCCGGCGCGCAGGCACGCTGCCACCACCTCTGGCAAGTTGGGCCAGTTGGCGCTGACTTTGATCAGCGCCGGGATGGAGACAGCTCGCTTCGCCGCCGCTGCCATCGGCGCGGCATCCTCCGCCCGGTAAGAGACCAGTTCGAGCGCGTCGGCCCCGGCCTCCGCCAGCGGCGCGGCCAGTTGTTCCACCTCGGCGGGGGTGTGGCCCAGGCTGGCGATGAGTACCCCGTCCCGGTTAGCTAGAGAGGGCAGTTCCTGCTCGATCCACTGCTCCGCCGGCAGGTCAGACCAGCCCTCGGTGTTGAGCAGACTCCCCCGCCCCGCTGCGGCGATGTGGGGCGCGGGGTTGACGGTGGCCTCAGGGCGAATGGTCTTGGTGACAACCGCCGCCGCCCCCGCGTCGAAGGCGGCGCGGATGGCCTCTGCGTTCCAGGATAGCGGGCCGGAGGCGAGGATGAGGGGGTTTTTCAGTTCGATGTCACATAGCGTGACGGTTAAATCAGGCATGGCGTCTCCTGAATGTCATTGCGAGCGTAGCGAAGCAATCTCCTGCCCTCAACACGTAAGCGACGGTGGAGGTTGCTTCGTCACTTTGTTCCTCGCAATGACAGGTTGAGCAGTTACCTTGAAACTAGATTTGCCAGAGGCGTGTTGCCGCCTCAACCACCCGCGCCCGCACTGCCTCCCCGTCCACGCCGATGACCTGCCCATCGCGCAGCAGCCAGCGTCCGGCGCACATCACGCCGCGCAGGTCGCTGGGGTTGCGCCAGAGGAGCAACTGGTCAGCCAGATTGTGCGCGGTCAGGGGAGTAGGCAGGCGGGCGTCAACCAGCAACAGGTCGGCCTGATTGCCGGGCGCGAGCGCGCCCAGGTCGTCAAAACCCAGCGCCCGCGCCCCATTCCGCGTCGCCATCGTCCAGGCGACGTTGGCGGGCATTGCGCCGGGGTCAAGCAGGCGGGCTTTGGGGATGAGGGCGGCGGCCCGCATCAGCTCGAAAAAGTTGTTGATATAGCCATCCGTGCCCAGGGCGACGTTGACACCGGCCGCCAGCATCTCTGGTACCGGGGCGAATCCGCCGCCCACCTCGCAGTTGGAGAGCGGCTGATGGGAGACGCTCACGCTGCGCTGGGCCAGGACAGCAATCTCGTCCGCGTCCACCTGGACGCACTGGGAAGCTAACACGCGCTTGCCCAGGACGCCCAGTTGGTCATAGTAGGCCACCGGGCGCGCCCCAAAGTGGGACAGGCAATACTCCGGCTCGTGGATTCCCTCGGAGAGGTGCATGTGGATTTTGACGCCGAGTTCATCGGCCAGGGCAAAGGCGCGGCGGATAAAATCGGCGCAGCAGGTAAAGGTGGTGTGGAAGCACATCATCCCAGAGAGCAGCCCGCCCCGCGCCCGGCAGGAGGCGATAAAGTCACCGTTCTCGCGCAGGCCCAGCTCGCCGTTCTCCGCACTGACCCGCTCGGTGGCCTCGAAGGAGAGCACACCGCGCAGCCCCCGGCGGCGCACTACCTCCCCCTCTACCTCCAGCGCGCCGGGGACGGCGTGGGGGGCCTCCAGGCAATCGTAGAAGGTAGTGACACCGGAGCGGATCATTTCCAGGCAGGCCCAATCGGTGGCGGCGGCGATGAGATCGTGAGTCAGCCGGTCCTCGACCCGGGGCCACCAGAAATCTTCCAGGAAAGGCCAGAAACCGGCCGGGGCTTCCTCCAGCGGGATACCGTGGGCCAGCACGCCGTACATGTGGTGATGCGCATTGACAAAGGCCGGGGTGACGATGCAATCCGTGGCCTCGACGACGTTGGCCTGGGGGAAGCGGGCGCGCAGGTCAGCGTGAGAGCCAGTAGCGGCCACGCGCCCCCCTTCCACCGCTACGCCCCAGCTCAGTTGCGGCGGCTGCGACGTATCGGCCCAGAGCATGTGACCCAATATCAGAATCACAGACATCGTTGCCCCTCAATCCCCAACTCCCGCAATTTCTCCGCCGTGGGCCGGCCGGTAGCCGGGTCCCAACCCCGCAGACGGTAATACTCGTCCAGCATCGGCTCCAGGTCAATGATTTCGCCGCGCGCGTTGCCGGAGGGGGAGGGTTCCTCGCTAAAGCGGCAGGGTAGCCGGTCGTCGGCGCGGGTGATGCCGTGCAGGACATTGTAGCAGCGTTGCAGGTTGTAGATGCGCTCGCCGGTGCGTTTTAATCGCTCGACATCCATCTCCATTCCGGTGGCGGCCTCCAATGCGACGGCAAGGTCGGGCCAGTAAATCTCGGCCATGACAAAAGTCCCACCCGACTTGCATACCCCCACCGAATCCACGACCGCGCCCAGTTCTTCCCCATCCTTGACCAGCAGCGGCTTGTACTTTGTCGCCAACGGCTGGGCCATCTCTGGCAGGTATTCCTCTCCGTAGCGCCGACGGGCCTCGTCCGGGTAGCCGGTCTCGTCAATCGTGGGGAAGGCTTTGAGGTGGTCGGCTCCCCGGTTGGAGGTGACGTGGGCCAGCCCCATTGACTTTTGGGCGCGACCATCCTGGGCCGGAATTTCCATCCCTTTGACGTGCATGGCGTACTTTTCCGCCCCCTGCCCGATGGTCTGGGCGGCGCGGCGCGTCCCTTCCGCCAGCAGGTCGCCAAAGCCCTCTCGCCGGGCGATCATCCCCAGCAGCCGCAATACCAACTCCATATCGCCCCAGCGCAGTGACAGCCCGCCGGTATCGTCCAGGTTGAGGATCTCTTGCTCCCACAGTTCCATGGCAAAACTGATGGCCCGTCCCGCCGAGATGGTGTCCAGCCCCAGGTCGTCGCACAAGCGATTGGCGGCCAGCGCCGCGTCCAGGTCGGCGCTCCAGACGCAGGCGCCCATCGAGTTCAGCGTCTCGTACTCGACGCTGCGCAGGGCAACGCCGGCGTGTGGCCCGTCGGGGATGCGATAGAGTTTGTCGCAATGGACGGGACAGCCAAAGCAGGCCAGGTGGCGGACAAAGGCCCGCTCCTCCAGCGCCTCGGCGCCGATCTTGTCTATTTCTGGGAAGGAGCCCATCTGAAAGTTGCGCGTGGGGAAACGGCCCAGCGAGTCCATCAGCGTGACGATGCCGGGGGTGCCGTGCGTGGAGACTGGGCCATAGACCGGATTGGCGCGGATGCGGCGGTGAAAGTCAACGGCCAGGTCGTGGAAGCGGGCCGGGTCGGCCACACGGACGGGGCCGCGTCCGCGCGCGGCGATAGCCTTGAGCCGCTTGCTGCCCATCACCGCGCCCAGTCCGCAGCGGGCGGCGGAGCGTTGCGGTGTGGTCTGGATACCGGCAAAGCGCACCAGGTTCTCGCCGGCCGGCCCGATGGTGGCCGTCTTGACCTGTGAATCGCCCCAGGCGCGGCGGATGGCGGCCTCCGTCTCGGAGGTGGCGAGGCCCCACAGATCGCCGGCCGGGCGCAGTTCCACCCGCTCGCCAGCGATAGCCAGGTAGACCGGCTGCGGGGACTGTCCGGTAAAGACGATGGCGTCCCATCCGGCGAACTTTAGTTCGGGGCCGAAGGAGCCGCCAGCGTTGGCGTCGCCATAGATACCGGTGAGCGGCGATTTGGCGATCACTTCCACCCGGCAGCCGTTGGGCATCAGCGTGCCGACGAGAGGCCCGGTAGCAAAGATGAGCAGGCTCTCCGGGGCCAGCGGGTCCACCTCCGGCCCGACGTGCTCCCACAGCAGGCGCGCGCCAAAGCCGTTGCCGCCCAAATAGTTCTCGGCCAGCGCGGGGTCTAGCTGGCGGGGTTCGATTTCGCCTGTGGTCAGGTCTATGTGCAGCCATTTGCCGGTGTAACCTTTGTATGGAAACATTTACTTGCTCCTGTGCTTGGGATGTCCGTCAAATTTTTGCGCCTGGCAGTGGATCTTGCCTGGGAGCGCGGGCGTCCCCGCCCGCATTTTTGCGGTCAAGATGACCGCGTTCCGTGGCGCGCAAGAAAATGACGCGCACCCCTGTGCTTGCTTGCCATTGTCGAACAATCTCTGGTATGGTGCAATGACCCTAGAGATAATGTCATCAAGTTAAGCGCCGTTGGTTGAGTAGCGGAGGCACATGCTTTTCGTGCCGGAGCGTATCGAAACCCCTGGATTGAGCCTGCCGAAATCACAGCGCGGCCCGTGTAGGTCAAAATTTATTGCAAAAGTCGCTCGCTTCGTATCATCTCAATAAATCCGGGGTAGATGGCAAATGTAGGGCGGTTTTGCTAACCGCCGCCTGGTCGGATAGCAAATCCGACCTACATTACCCCGAATTATTGAGAAGGTACCTCGCTTCACTTTGACAAGCTCAGCACAAGGGTTTCAATACGGCCTAAAGGCCTACTCAACCAGCGCTCTGTGGCATGTCATTGCGAGGAGCGGAGCAGCCTGCCCTGAGCGTAGCCAAAGGGACGAAGCAATCCCCACTGTTGCTTGCGTATGAAAGCGGGAGATTGCTTCGCTACACTCGCAATGACACATCCGACTTTTTAACTTGACAACATTGACCCTGGAGGTAATTATGCCACAGTTAGCTCAACCATTGCCTCGACCCGCTTTGCCAGCCAGCGCCGAGGCCGAACGTGCATTGCCACTGTTAAATTCAATGCAAACATTCCCTGCGACATACAAAGGCGGGCGAGTTGTTGAACTTTCCAAAGACATTGCCCTTCCCAAAGACATAAATGTGCTCGTCGTAGTTCTAAAACAGGACGACGAGACAGTGTTGCGCCGCCAGCTTCAAAGCGCTGCCGAGACCGTTTTTGCGAAACTCTGGGATAACGAGGCGGACGAGGTCTGGAATGAGTATCTATAGACAACGGGACATTGTTTTGGTCTCATTCCCTTTCTCTGATCTCTCTGCTCGAAAGGTGCGGGCCTGTCCTTGTCCTCTCGAACGATGTGTACAACCAACAATCGGCTGATGTCCTGGTTTGCGGCCTTACGACTAACCTCAGTCAAACACCATATTCGATCATCGTTGACGCCAGGGATGTTGAGAGGCAAGGTGCATTGAGACACAAAAGCAAAATCAAGGCCGATACAATTGCATCGTTGGAACAGTCCATTATCATCAAACGGATCGCCCGCCTGAAACCCGTTGTTTTCGAGCGAGTTGTCACCGAGATTGGAGACTTGATCCAAGCACCGTAATCGCCCCGCTGGGACACATCGCCGCGCACTCTGGCTCCCCGCCACACAGATCGCACTTGAGGGCCACGCCCAGTTCCTCGTCAACGAAAATCGCGCCGTAAGGACAGGCCTCCACGCAAGCGCCGCAGCCGATACACTCCTCCGCGTCCATCACCCAGGCCCCGGTGCGCTCATCCAGCGAGATCGCCTCCACCGGGCAGGCGGCGGCGCAGGGCGCGTCCTCACACTGGCGGCAGACGTTGAGAACGAATGGCCCCTCGTCACTTTGGGCTATGATAGTGATGCGCGACCGTTCCGGCCACACGGCCCTCTCGTGATGGAAGGAGCAAAAGTTCTCGCAGATGCGACAGCCGGTGCATTTTTCGGCGTGGATTTCGAGATACACGTTCACCTCCGCTGCCAGGTGCGACGCACCTGAAATTGTCCCCATCCCGGCTGGCCCACAAACTCGCCGCCGCGCACGACAACCCGCCCCCGGCTGAGCACATCGCGGGGCCAGCCCTGCACCTGCATCCCCTCGTAGGGCGACCAATCCACCTGCTCGTGAAGCGTGGGCGAGGAGACCTCGCCCCTACCACTGGCATGGATGGTCACCCAGCGGTTGGGGTCAAAGATGACCAGGTCGGCGTCGAAACCGGGTGCGATCTGCCCCTTGCGGGCCAGGCCAAAGATGCGGGCCGGGTTACTGCTGCAGATCTCGACCCAATGCTCTAGCGTCATTCCACCAAAGTGGTGGGCCAGGCTCAAACGGGATTCAATGGAGGGCAGGCCGCCGGGGATGGCGGTGAAATCGGCGTGGCCGCTCTTTTCGGTGGCGGTAAAGGGACAATGGTCGGTCGCCAGCACGTCCAAAGCCCCGCTGGTCAATCCGTCCCATAATGCTTTGTTGTCCTCCTCCGTCCGCAACGGCGGCGCGCAGATCAATCGCTCTCCGCCGGGCGCGTCCAGCGCCGCCTTGTTCAGCAGCAGGTATTGGGGACAGGTCTCGCCGTAGACCAGTTCCCCGCGCGTGCGGGCGGCCTGGATGCGCAGCATCGCCTCCTCGCACGAGACGTGGACGACGTAGAGCGGGCTTCCGGCCAGCGCGGCAAAGTCAATGGCGTGGCTCACCGCCTCCGCCTCCTGGCGCGGTGGGCGGGTGAGCGCGTGGTGGATGGTGGTGATGTCGCCCTGGGCCACCGCCTGGGCGCGCAATATATCACAGAGGGGGCCGTTTTCGCAGTGCATGATGGGCAGCCCGCCGACGTCCGCGATAGCCTTTAGCGCGCGGTAGAGTTGCACGTCGTCCAGCCGCAGGCCGGCGTAGGCCAGATAGAGTTTGAAACTGGACGCGCCCGCCGCCAGGACCTCTGGCAGCGTGTCCAGCAATTCTGGGTGATCGGCGTGCCAGGCGGGGATGGTCATGTGCAGGCCATAGTCTATCGCCACGCGGTCATCCGCCTCGGCGCGACGTTTCTCCAACGCGTCCAGCAGCGGTTCCTCCGGCTTTGGCTCGACGAAATCAATCACCGTCGTCGTGCCGCCCAGCGCGGCCGCGATTGTGCCGCTGGCAAAATCGTCGCTGCTGGCGTAATCGCCCACCGGCATTTGCAGGTGGACGTGGGGGTCTATCCCGCCGGGGATGACGTAGCAGCCCGTACCGTCCAGTTCAACCGCGCCGTGCAATTCCTCGCCTACGGCGGCGATGCGCTCCCCAACGATGCCCACGTCGGCGGGAAAGATAGCGCTGGGGGTGATGAGCGTGCCGTTGCGAATTACAATATCCATTTGTCCAACTCCAATCTTTGCAACGTCTCTGGGGTGGGGATGCCGTTCTCGTCCCAGCCTCGCAGTTGGTAATAGCGGGCCAGCATCCTATCGAAATCGCGCAGGCGGGCGACGTGCGTTGGCTCGCTGTGGTCAAAGCTCTGCACATCCAGCGGCTCGCCGGTGAAGCACGTGGGCAGACGGTCATCGGTGCGGGAGAGGCCCAGCCGCACGTTGTACAGCCGCTCCAGGTTGACGATGCGCTCGCCCGCCGTCAGCAGATCCTCTGCAGTGACCTCCCGCCCCCACAGCGCGCTCAACCCCCTGGCAAGGTCGTCCGGGAAGAGAGCGTAGGTCTCGGCGGTGGTGAACTTGCACACGCCCAGCGCGTCCGAGACGGCGCAATAATGCTCGCTAAAGACGACGAGATCGGGCTTGTAGGTCTCGTCATCCGGGTCCATCAGCGCGGGGATGATTTCCGGGGGGAAGAAACGGCTGGCTGCCTCCAGGTTGGACGCCAGGTCTATTGTCGGCAAGGCGTAGAGGTGGTCGGCTCCCCGGTTGGAGGTGGCGTGGCCCAGGCCAAATCCCTTGGCGACGCGCGGCTCCTGGCGCGGCAGTTCCATCCCCTTGACGTGCATGGCGTAGCGCGCCGCTTCTGGGCCGATGGCCTCCGCCGCGCGGCGCGCGCCATCCGCCAGCAGATTGCCCAGAGCCTGTCTGTGGGCGATGCGCTCAATGAGGCCCAGAACTGTGTCCACGTCCCCCCACTCTAGCGAGAAATCTGGATCATCGAGCAGGCCGCGCTGGTGACATTCCATCGCCAAGGCTATCACGACGCCGGTGGAGATGGTATCCAGCCCCAGATCGTTGCACAGTCGGTTGGCGTGGATGATGACCTCGGGGTCGTCAATCCAGCACATTGGCCCCAGCGCGTCCAGCGACTCGTACTCTGGCCCTTCCAGGTCGCCGGCGTGGGGGCCGCTCTCGACACGGGTGACGCGCCCACAACGGATGGGGCAGGCAAAGCAGCCTTTGGTCTTGCGCGTGTAGCGGGCGATGACGGCAGCGTCTATCCGGTCGGCCCAGGGTACCTGGCCCAATTGGTGATTGCGGGCCGGCAGGTCGCCGGACTGGTTCTTGATGGCGACCAGGCTGACGGTGCCCCAGTCGCGCAGGCCGGCGACGTTGGGATGGTCGCGCACCTGCTCAAAGGCGCGACGGGCCAGCGCGCGAAACTCGGCCGGTAGGGGCGTGGTCGCCGCGCCCCTACCGGCGCGCACGACGATGGCTTTGAGGTTTTTGCTGCCCATCACCGCGCCGCCGCCGCAGCGGGCCGCCGCCCGGCCTCCGTCGCCGATGATGGCGGCAAAGCGGACGCCGTTCTCCCCGGCCGGGCCGATGCAGGCCACGCGGGCGCCATTGGTCGCCAGTGCCTCGTGGGTGGCGTGTGTGCCCAGTCCCCACAGGTGATCGGCGGGCTGGATGGTGACGCCCTCTGGCGTCACTTCCAGGTAGACGGGTCGTTCGGCGCGGCCGGTGATGACCAGCGCGTCGTACCCGGCGCGGCGCAGGGCTGCGCCGAAAAAGCCGCCCGCATTGGCGTATCCGTAGATACCCGTGAGGGGGGAGTGAAAGGTGACGTGGGTGCGTGCTCCAGCGGGCCAGGGAGTGCCAGTCAGTGGGCCGGCGGTGAAAATGATAGGGTTGCCGGGCGCGAGAGGAGTGGTGGAATCGGCCAAGTGGCGGAAGAGCAACGCAGCCCCCAATCCCCGCCCGCCCAGGAAGCGAGTTGCCAGATCAGCATCCGGGGGTCGAAGTGAGGCAGTGGCAGTGGAGAGATCAATCCAGGCGATACGCGACGTTTCTTTGAACATTTGTCAAACACCTCTGTCAAAATTGTAGCACAGGGTAAGAGAGTGTCAAGCTGGCTGGCGCGAGTCATCCGCTTCTCTACTCCTCCAACTCTTGCCAGCTCGGATTGTTCGAGGAATATTCAAAATGTTCCGAGGTCTGAAATCTGTGTGCTTTTACTCCAAAGCAGCCAGCCGCTCCTTCAGCTTGGCCTGTTCGGTCTGCAGGTCGGCCAGTTTATCACGTTCCCGCTGGACGATGTGTTCAGGGGCCTTTTGGGCAAACTCCCCCGCCAGGAGTCCCTCGCTGCGGGCGATGCGGCTTTCAATTCCGGTCAGTTCCTTCGATAGCCGCTCACGTTCGGCATCCAAATCCACCAGCGCGGCCAGCGGCAAGTAGCAGACGATATCGCCGACAACGATGGTCGCTGCTTGGGCAATCGGTTGGATAGTTGGTTGGATGGTCAGCTGGCTGGCGTCCAGCTTGGCCAGGGAGCAAAGGATGGCGCGTTGTTCATCCAGCCAGCCGGCCCCGTCTCCAACGGCGATGAGGGCCGGGATGCGCTTGCCGGGGGTCACGTTGTACTCGGCCCGCAGGTTACGGATAGAGCGGATGAGGTCCATCATCAAAGCCATGCGTTCCTCGGCCTCGTCATCCAGGAGCGTGTCGTCCGACTCGGGCCAACGGGCCATCATCAGTGCTTCACCCCCACGTGTTTCGTCGGGCAATGCTTGCCAGATCGCCTCGGTGACAAAGGGCATAAAGGGATGTAGCAAGCGCAGCGCGGTCTCCAACACGTGGAGCAGGACGGCCTGAGGGATGGCCTTGTCTGCTGTCTCGTCGTAGAGGCGCACTTTGCTGGCTTCGATGTACCAATCGCAGTACTCGCCCCACAAAAAGTCGTGGATCTGGCGACCGGCCTCGCCGTACTGGTAACTCTCGCAGAGATGGGTCACGCTCTGGATCAGATGATTCAAGCGGCTAAGGATCCAAAGATCGGGGAGCAAGTAAGCCAGGGAGCCTCCCACAGGTTTAAAACCTGCGTGAGGCTCCAGGTTGCTGAGCACAAAGCGGGCGGCCTGCCAAATCTTGTTGGTAAAATTACGAGCACTCTCCAGGCGGCGCGGGTCGAGGTTCATATCCAGGCCGGGGGTGGAGCTGGTCAGTTGGGTATAACGAAGCGCATCACAGCCATACTCTTCGATGATGTTCAGCGGATCGTACTCGTCAATGTTCTCCATGGACTTGCTGACCTTCTTGCCCTCTTCGGTGCGCACCAACCCGTGCAGGTAGACGGTGGCGTAGGGGGTCTGACCGGTCATCTCGATGCCCAGCATCATCTCCCGCGCCACCCAAAAGAACAAAATCTCGTAGGCGGTTTCCCGCATGTCAGTAGGATAGTAACGGCGAAAGTCGGGCGCGTCGGTATCCGGCCAGCCGAGGGTGGAAAAGGGCCACAGGCCGGAGGAGAACCAGGTATCCAGCACATCCTCGTCCTGGTGGATATTCGCGCTGCCGCAGTGAGCGCAGACGGTGGGATCCTCAATCTCGCAGGTCTGCTCGCCGCAGTCGTCGCAGTACCAGACGGGGATGCGGTGGCCCCACCACAGTTGGCGGCTAATGCACCACGGGCGGATGTTTTCCATCCAGTGGAAGAAACGGCGCTCCTCCCGCTCCGGGATGATAGTCGTGCGGCCCGCGCGCACCGCCTCCATCGCGGCCTCGGCCAGCGGCTTGACGTTGACAAACCACTGGGTAGAAATACGCGGCTCAATATCGGTATGGCAGCGCTCGCAGGTGCCCACGGTGTGGGAATACGGCTCAATCTTGACCAGCAGCCCTTCCTTCTCGAAATCGGCGACGATGTTGTCACGGCACTCGAAACGATCTTGCCCGGCGTAGGGGCCGGCCAACTCGTTCATCTGAGCGGTATCGGTCATGATGTTAGGAGCCTTCAGGCCATGCCGCAGCCCGATCTCGTTGTCGGTGGGGTCGTGGGCCGGCGTGACCTTGACCGCACCGCTGCCAAACTCGGGGTCCACCACACTATCTGCGATGATGGGGATACGGCGGCCTAGCACAGGCAGAACAGCGGTTTTGCCGATCAGGTGCTGCCAGCGGGGATCAGCGGGGTTAACGGCGACACCGGTATCACCCAGGATCGTCTCCGGGCGAGTGGTCGCCATCTCGATGAACTCGGTCGCGCCCTCAGCCCACTTGCCACTGCCCCACCCCTTTTTTGGCCCATCCCAATCGTCGTTGAGGATGGGGTAGCGGATGTGCCAGAGGTGACTGGCGCGCTCATCCGGGATCACTTCCAGATCAGAGATGGCACTAGTGCAGCGGGGACACCAGTTGACCAGATAAGCGCCTCGGTAAATCAGCCCTTTCTTGTAGAGGCGCACGAAGGCAGTGCGCACAGCGTGGGAGAGGCCCTCATCGAGAGTAAAGCGCTCCCGCGTCCAGTCGCACGAGACGCCCAGCCGTTTAGTTTGCTCGGTGATGCGAGCGTGGTAGACATCCTTCCACTCCCACACTTTGGCGACGAACCTCTCACGTCCCAAGTCGTGGCGGGTGAGGTTCTCCTTGGCCAATTCGCGTTCGACGACGTTTTGTGTAGCGATGCCAGCGTGGTCGGAGCCAGGCAGGAAGAGGGTCTCACGGCCGCGCATACGATAGTAGCGGGTCATCAGATCTTGGATGGCGGCGACCATGGCGTGGCCCTGGTGAAGCGCGCCGGTGACGTTGGGGGGTGGCATGGTGATGCACCAGCGCGGGCCGCCCTCGGAGACCAGTCCCAGTTCGACCTGTTTCTCGGGGCGAAAGTAGCCCTGCTCCTCCCACCACTGATAGAGACGCTTTTCGTGTTCATGCGGGTTGTAGGTTTTAGAGAGCTTCTCGGTCATTGCCATCCTCCTGCGAGCTATACAAAAAACCCCTTCCGTCCAAGGACGAAAGGGGCAATCTTTCGCGGTACCACCCTGGTTCAACGACGAACTCTGTCGCTGCACTCTAGCCTTCCAACAAAGGCTTTTCGCGGTAACGGGCGAACCCGGAGAAACTTGTCCGGCGCTTCCGGTTCAGTCTCTCGACTCCCAGGCGACGTTCGGCGGGCGGCGCTGCGAGGGCTTGCAGCCAGTGACCCTCTTCTCTTTCCGCTGCTAGAGCGGTTCGCCAGGACCGACCCCGCTTACTCCTCCTGTTCGTTGTCTTTTAAATATCAAGCAAATTATATCACGAGCCGAGGGTGGTGTCAATCTATTCGAATTGGTGATTACCCACATCTCACCACAGAGAGCACAGAGAAAACACTAAAATATCCTATCTCGGTATCTTTTCCTCTGTGGTGAAAAATGATCGCCTCGAATAGACATCTGCATACTTGTGGGTAATCGCCAGATCAGCAATTCCCGTTATGGGTGAAAAGTCAGGTCGTAGCCGCGATTTCCAAATCGCGCAGGGCGCTTTACGTGGGAGAATACACCGATTTGGAAATCGCGGCTACAAAACGGGAATTGCTGTCGCCAGATTAGAAAAATCCGCTGTCGAGCAGCAATAACTGAATTTGACAATCGGGGGATTTTATGTACAATTGAACCAGTTTTTTTTGCATGGGGGGGGGCAGATGTCCTGTAATCTCGCAACAGCCACACACATCTAGCTTATCTCCAGATTGCGCTGTATCTCCACAATAATTAGCCCTACATAACAACTTGGCGCATCCTCTCAATAAATCGGGGCAAGTAACAAATTAGCAATTTGCCCTTTGAGCAAGTCAAGCGAAAGGAGGTGATAGCCGCTCACATTTGTTTCCTCAAAATAGACCCTTACTAACTGGGGTGGCATCCCTATTAGCAGCGTAAGGGACTTTTGTATCTGTTTTTTCACTTAATACTTGGGAGGAGAAAAAATGAAAGGCAAGTTAACTGTTATTAGCCTGTTGCTGCTCGTCAGCATGTTGGCAGCAGCCTGTGGGCCGAAAGTGGCCCCCTTCGAATGCACGGATTCTATCGGTTGCGTGACTATCGCCCCGGGCGACCCGGTCCGCATCGGCTACGCCCTGGTGATCGCCGGGGCAAACGAGTCGCTGGGTGTGGACTCGCGACGCGGCATTGAAATCGCCGTTGGCGACAAGGGCGAGGTGCTCGGCCACCCCATCGAACTGGTGGGTGAGGACTCGATGTGCAGCGCCGAGGGTGGACAGACGGCCCTCACCAAACTGACCTCTGATCCCAGCCTGATCGGCATCATCGGCACCAACTGCTCCAGCGCGGGCGAGCCGGCCTCCCGGATCGCTTCAGACGCCGGTATGGTGCTGATCTCGCCCTCCAACACCGCTCCCTCGCTGACGGATCCAAACAAGAGCTGGAACCCCGGCTACCTGCGCACCTGCCACAACGACAAGATTCAGGGCGCAGCCATGGCCCACTACGTGTACGAAGAGATGGGCCTGCGCACGGCCGCCACGATCCACGACGGCAGCCCTTACGCCGATCAGTTACAACAGGTGTTCGCCGAGACGTTCCAGGAACTGGGTGGCACCATCACGGCCCAGGAAGCTGTCAACGTGGGCGATACGGACATGCACCCCGTCCTGACGACTATCGCCGCGGGCGAACCGGAATTCCTCTACTATCCAATCTTTATCCCCGAAGGCGCTCAGATCACCCGTCAGGCCAAGGAAATCGCCGGCCTGGAGAACACGAAACTGGCAGCGGCGGATGGATGTTTCTCGCCGGACTTTGTCGAGGCCGCGGGCGATGCCTGCGAGGGTATGTACATCTCGGGCCCGAACCTGGAATTTGGGAACGCTTTGTACGACCACTTCCTGGAAGTGCACCTGGCGGAGTACGGCGAAAAGCCATTGAGCGTCTTCCACGCTCACGCCTACGACGGGACGATGATGCTTCTGGCCGCCGTCGAGAAGGTAGCGACGCAGGATGAGGACGGCACGCTGCACATCGGACGGCAGGCGCTGCGCGACGCGCTCTATGCCACCAAGGACTTTGCAGGCGTCACCGGCACGTTGAACTGCGACGAGCATGGCGACTGCGCCGATCCAGAGATCGCGGTCAACCAGATCACAAACGGCGAATATATGCCACTGTGGCAGTTTAAGCAATAGTTCTATGCCGGCGTCTGGGTATTTAGCCTGGAGCCGGTAGCTAAGGGGATGGGTTCAGCCAAGCTCCAAGAGCTTGGCTGGGCTCATCTCCACCCTTGTAATGAATAGGGTGTGTTTCAAATGAGTTGGGTAGGCGCGCTTTCCATAGCGCGCGGTATGGAAACCGCGCCTACTTCTAACCGAAATGAAACGTACCCTAATGAATAGCAGTGGAACGGAGAAAAAACGATGCAAAGGACTATGCGCCAGAGGTTTGAGAACATCAATTATCTAGATCTTTTACTGTGGGTGTTCCGTGTCGGAATCATCGTGGCCGTCATTTGGGGCACCGTGGCTACCGTCACACACAACCGGTACTCTACGGAACAGTGGTTGAACTTTTTGACTTTTGGTCTGGCTCAAGGCGGCCTCTATGCCCTGATCGCTCTGGGCTACACAATGATATACGGCGTGTTGCTCATGATCAATTTTGCCCACGGCGAATTCTTTATGTCAGGAATCTTTACCGCGACGGTATTTATCGCCATTCCTCTCAACGAATCCGGCTTCACAGACCGCCATCCCATCTGGGCCTTGCTCATCATCACCGCCGTGGCCATGTCCGTCTCAACGGGCATCGCCGTGCTGACGGAGCGCGTGGCCTATCGCCCGCTGCGCAAAGCACCGCGCCTGGTTCCTCTGATCACGGCCATCGGGGCTTCGTTCTTTTGGCAGTATTTTTTCCGCGGGCTGTACGGTTCCGGCGTCACCGCCTTCCCCGACGTGGCCCTGCTGAAGGGCACGTGGTCTGTCCTGGGGCTAGATATCACCCGAGTCCAGGGCGTCGTGATCGTGACCTCATTGCTGATGATGACGGGATTGTACATCTTTGTGATGCACACCAAGACCGGCAAGGCGCTGCGTGCTGTCTCGGAGGATAAAGACGTCGCCGCGCTGATGGGGATTGATGTGGACAGGGTGATCACGATCACATTCGCCATCGGCGCAGCGATGGCAGGGGTGGCCGGGGTACTGTACGCTATGATGTACCGACAAGTGCACTTTTTTATGGGTTTTTTCCCCGGCATAAAGGCGTTCACCGCCGCCGTGCTGGGAGGCATCGGCAGTGTTCCAGGGGCCGCGATAGGTGGGTTGTTGCTGGGGATGTTTGAATCCGTTGGCCCCAACCTGTTTCTCGAGGGATTGGGCATCGCCGCGCCCTACCAGCTCAAGGACGTGATCGCCTTCACCATGCTGGTGCTGGTGCTGATGTTCATGCCCCAGGGTATCATGGGTGAGCCGATAGCCGAGGAAAAAGCCTGATGGAGAGAACAATGAAAACAGAAACACGCTTGGACTGGCGAGATGTCATCAACCTGGGCCTCCTGGCCGCGATCATTGCGTTGTCGCTCAGCGTGATTGGCGTGGTGGGGACTTTTGGCAAACGGGACATCATCGGCGGGGTGATCACGATGGGACACGTTTTCCTGTTTGGCGCGGCCGCCGGAGGAGCATATCTGGCGGCTCAACGCAGCAAAAGTAACCGGGCTGGCCCAACGCTCCTGAGCGGGTTAGTAGTCGGCTTGCTCGCCAGCCTGCCGCTGATCGTGCTGATCCTGGTAGCCGAGCCACTCGACCTGCGCCGCTTTATGCACAACGTCTCACCCGAACTGCTGGCGACGCTGACCTTTGGACAGGGGCAAGGGGTGGGAATTGTAATCGTGACAGCGATCTCGGCAGTGTTGGGCATGGTCGGGGCCGGAATCACGCTGATCCCGGCACGGATATTGCGCCCCCTGCTCTGGGGGCTGGTAGCCGTGTTCCTGGTCGGTTTGCTGTCGGAGACTATCATCCTGGCGTGGGGAAACCAGGGGTTGGGCCTGATGATTCGAGGATTCATGTTCGCGGCCCGAGGTCTCTCTATCCTGGGCGCGGCGACAGTTTTCCTGATCGTAGCCGGGTTGAACAGTTGGTGGGGCAGCAAGGGAGGCCTGATCCGCGAACGGGTAAACGCGCTGCCACCCCGGCAACAAAAGAACGTGCGCTGGGGCGGAATTGCTCTGGGAATCCTGTTCATGCTGTTCCTGCCAATGTTCCTGCGCACATATCTGAGCGAGGTGGTAGACAACATCGGCATATACGTGCTGATGGGGTTGGGGTTGAACATCGTAGTCGGCTTTGCCGGCCTCTTGGACCTGGGATACGTGGCCTTTTTCGCCATCGGGGCCTACACGATGGCCGTACTCACCTCTCAGGGCGATTTTGGCATCGCGGGACTGTCATTCTGGGTCGCTTTGCCAATCGCGGTGGCGGCGGCAGTGCTGGCCGGTATCATTCTGGGCGTCCCGGTGCTGCGAATGAGAGGGGACTATTTGGCGATTGTCACCCTGGGCTTTGGCGAGATCATCCGCATCCTGGCTCTATCGGACGCCCTGGCCCCCATCATCGGCGGGGCACAAGGTATTCTCAAGATTCCCAATATCTTTATCGCCGGTACGGAATTCGTCAAACCGGAGCAAATGTACTATGTCATCCTGGGCGGCTGCCTGCTGGCTTTCTTCGTCTCCTGGCGGCTGCGCGACGCGCGGTTAGGACGACAATGGATGGCATTACGGGAGGACGAAGACGTGGCCGAGGCGATGGGCATCAACCTGGTCAAGACCAAGCTACTGGCTTTCGCCAGCGGGGCTGCCTTCTCCGGGATGTCGGGAGCGATCTTTGCCGTCAAGCTAAATTCGATCTTTCCCCACAGCTTTAACTTGATGGTTTCCATCAATGTGCTGTGTCTGATCATCGTGGGCGGTATGGGGAGCCTCCCCGGCGTGGTGGTGGGCGCTCTCGTCTTGGTGGGATTGCCGGAGCTGCTACGCGAGTTTGCCGAGTATCGGATGTTGATGTACGGCGCGCTGTTGATCGTGATGATGCTCGCGCGGCCAGGAGGTTTCTGGCCATCCGCAGTCAGAAAGCGGGAACTGGATGTCAATCCCAATGGGTCTTTACCACCTGGCGAAGAGAATCTGATAGAGCCGGTATTACAAGAGGGTTAAGCTTATGACTATTATTCTCACTTCTACACAAGTTACCAAACGCTTTGGCGGCCTGGTGGCGGTCAACAGTTTTGATTTCAATGTTCCAGAGCATTCTATCGTCAGCATCATCGGGCCGAACGGGGCAGGGAAAACCACCTTCTTCAACTGTATCACTGGTTTCTATGGTTTTGACGAAGGTACAATCTCATTCAATAGTCACTTGCTGAACGGGCGGACGCCGGATCAGGTCGCCCACTTGGGCATCACCCGCACCTACCAGAACATCCGTCTCTTTGCCAACATGACGGCCATCGAAAACATTCTGGTCGGTATGGAACCACAGCTAAAGCACGGCTGGATCGGGGCCGTACTGGGATTAAAATCCACCCGCGAAGAAGAAGAACATGCGCTCGAGGAATCTCTCCGCCTGCTCGACTTTGTCGGTATGACGGGACAAGGGGACCTTTTGGCAAAGAACCTGCCCTACGGCGCTCAACGGAGGCTCGAGATCGCGCGCGCCCTGGCCGGAAAACCAAAATTGCTGCTCCTAGATGAGCCTACGGCGGGCATGAACCCGCAAGAGTCCAACGTGATGATGGGGTTTATCCGCCGCTTGCGGGATGAACTCCAAATCACCATCCTGCTGATCGAGCACGACATGCGCGTGGTGATGGGCATCTCTGAGCGGGTAACGGTGATTGACTTTGGGAGCAAAATCGCCGAGGGGACACCGGAGGAAATCCAACGCAACCCGCGCGTGATCGAGGCCTACCTGGGACGGGGCGCTGCTACCGGCCTGGCCGCCGACAACTGAGTCAAGGAGTAATTCTATGCCAATGCTAGAGATTGAGAATTTGCATACTTATTATGGCAACATCCACGCCCTGAAAGGAATCTCGCTCACCGTCGAGCAGGGCGAAATCGTGACCCTGATCGGCGCTAACGGCGCCGGCAAAACGACGACTCTGCGCACTATTTGTGGGTTGATCAAACCCCGGCAGGGCAGGGTGATGCTCGAAGGGGAAGACCTGGCCGACTACAAGGCCCACGAGATCGTTTACAAAGGCGTGGCTATGGTGCCCGAAGGACGGGGCATCTTTGCCAAGCTCACTGTCGTCGAAAACCTGGATATGGGCGCTTACTCCCGTGATGACCGGAAGGGTGTCGCCGATGATATGGAGCGCGTCTTTGAGCTTTTCCCACGCCTCAAGGAGCGTCGCAGCCAGGTAGCCGGGACACTGAGCGGCGGAGAGCAGCAGATGCTCGCCACTGGACGCGCTCTGATGGCCCGGCCACGGCTGTTGCTACTGGACGAGCCTTCAATGGGGTTAGCGCCTGTCCTGGTGGAGGACGTCTTTGACAAAGTCCAGGAGATCAATAAGGAGGGAACGACTGTCCTGCTGGTTGAGCAGAACGCCAATATGGCGCTCCAGATCGCCGGCCGCGGCTATGTCCTCCAGACGGGCGAGATCGTTCTGGCCGACACAGCCGCAGGGCTACGCCGAGACCCGACGGTGCAGAAGGCTTACCTGGGGATGGAGTAGGGAGCAAGTAAGCAAGTTTGCAAGTGGCAAGTAAAAGCCTCCCGTCGGTTTATGCCGATGGGAGGCTTTTTGTTTACCTGATGGGGTTCGGAAAAAGTAGGGCGCACTATAGCGGGCGCAGGTGCTCCCGCATCCAGGCTGTCACCGCGTTTTTGTCCATTTGCCCTTTGGCTATGTCTACCGTGAATTGATACAAAGCTTCTTTCTCTACATCCAGCGTATACCCGTTACTTTCCAGAAACCAAAAGCAGGCTGACAGTGCAATGCGTTTGTTGCCATCAACAAATGGGTGGTTCTGGGTCAGAAGGTAGAGGAGGATTGCCGATTTGTCTGTGATTCCGGGATATAACTCCTCGCCAAACATTGTCTGGCGAGGAGCTGCCAGCGCTGACTGGAGCAATCCTGGGTCGCGCACTCCCGTAGAGCCACCGTGGGCATCCAGGGCCAATTGGTGCAGTGTCAAGACCTCGTCGAGTGTGGGATAGCGCACTATGTCCCTACTTCAGTGCCGGCCAATCGGCGCAAGACGTCATCATACCGCTGGCGAAACCCCTTGAACCACTCTAGTAATTCCTGCTGCTCGGAGGGCTGGGGGCGAATGACTACTTCACCCGGCAGGAAAAACAATTCCAGCGGCATTGTCGGTGGTATGTCGCTGGCGACCAGCCAATCATCCAATGTTTGGGCTAGTTCTTTCCGTTCGATAATTTTACCGATCGTCATCTTGCCTCCTTCTACTGCACAGTAATTATATTGGATGCTCTTATCTTGTGCAAGTTGTTCAGAATCCCTCCAGCCGGCTCAAATCCACAATCCCCTCTGCCAGCGCCCCGATGTGTTGGAGTTGCGCCAACCGGTTCTCGCGCAATTCTTTTTCCTCTGCCATCACCAGCACGCCGGACTCTTTGGCAAAATACCGGTCGATCACGTCCACCAGTGGCAGGAAAGCAGTTAGGAACTCGTCCACCGTGCTCTGCGGCGTGACCTGCGCCCGCGCCTCCTGGTACGCCGCGTACAGTTCTTTCTCGGCGGGTTGCGCAAAGTGGGCCGGGGCCAGTGGGAACTGTTCTTCGAGGTCGCGGGTGATGCGCACGCAGCGGGCATAGTTATCCAGGATGCGGGGCCAGCCGTCGCGGGCCACCCAGCGGGAGAGTTCTTCTACCGCCTGACGGGCGCGGAATGGATCGTCGCCCCGCGCTGCCAGCACACCGTCCACCACGTCGTAGCGGAACCCCTGCTCGCGCAGCATTCCCCGCAGCCGCTCGACGCAAAAGTTCAGCGCCGCCGCCAGCGCCTCCTCTGAAACCTCAACCGGCAGCAACCGGGCCGCCGTCGTCAACCCATCCCGCACCGAGAAGGGGATGTGGTGGGCGATCAGGTTCTGCGCCAGGCCGAGGGCATCGCGCCGCAGGTGATATGGGTCGGACGAGCCTGTCGGTGCCAGCCCCACGGCAAAGAGGCCCGCCAGGCTATCGAGCCGATTGGCGATTCCGACCACCAGGCCAGGCCGGGTTCGAGCGAGCGCGTCGGCGGCGGAGCGAGGTAAATAGTGCTCCATGATTGCCTCGGCCACGGCGGTGTCCTCCCCCGATTTGAGCGCGTACTCGCGCCCCATCACACCTTGCAGGCTGGTCATCTCGACCACCATCTTGGTCGCCAGGTCGGCTTTGCAGAGATGGGCTGCCCGTTGGGCGGTTTCCGTCTCCTGGGCGCTCAGTCCGACCATCTCGGCCAGTTGGGGAACCAGTTGCTCCAGCCGGTGGGTTTTGTCCAGCATTGAGCCAAGTCGTTCCTGGAAGGTGAGCGTCGCCAGACGGGGCAGAAATTGCTCCAACGGCCTGGCGGCGTCCGCGCGGTAAAAATAGTCGGCGTCGGCAAAGCGGGCGCGGATGACCTCTTCATTGCCGTGGCGCACCACATCCAGGTGCTCGTCGCCCCCGTTGCGCACGACGACAAAGTAGGGGCGCAGCGTCGCTGTGCTCTTGTCCACCACAGGAAAATAGCGCTGGTGCTTTTTCATCACAGCGACGAGCACGTCGGCGGGCAGTTTGAGATATTCCTCCTCAAAGTGGCCCAGGAGGGGGGTGGGCTGCTCGACCAGGTTGGTGACTTCATCCAACAACGCCGGATCGTCGGGAATACGCCCGTTCACGCTGGCGGTCAGTTCGGTGGCTTGCGTGGCGATGATGGCGCGTCGCTCCTCTGGATCGGCTACGATGTGATGCTGGGCCAGCGACGGCAGGTAATCGTCCGCCCGCGCGATCTCGAACTCGGAGGAGCCGGCCGGCCGCGGGCCGCGACTGACACGCCCGCTGACGACACCGGCGTACTCGAATGGAATCACCACGTCGCCCAGCAGAG
>Ga0164318_10001488_pt1 | contig 20923 bp, 19 predicted proteins | sample GuaBasSedimGuay9_FD_113734 | JGI IMG/M metagenome (GOLD analysis project Ga0164318, IMG submission 113734) | Subseafloor sediment microbial communities from Guaymas Basin, Gulf of California, Mexico - Guay9, Core 4571-4, 0-3 cm | ecosystem: Environmental > Aquatic > Marine > Hydrothermal vents... | reverse complement strand
AGAAAGGACAGTCAATCTTTTTCTTAATCCTGAACTTCCCATTGACTTTTTTCAATTTTTAGAAAAGACAGCCAAGGATTCCAATTTAATAATCGATATCTCTTTGGTTCCTCCTCCCCAAAAAGAAACATCAACTTCCTCTTTAAACTTTCAACTGTCTTTAGCCGGTTCTTTCCCTGATTGCCTGAAGTTTTTGGAGAAGTTAGAAACCGCCCCTTATTTAATTAGGATTGATGGAGCGAGTTCACGAAGGTTATCAGAGGCCAAATTGAGAAAAGAAAAGTATAGTAAATTTTCTTTAGGGGACGTTGAATTCGGTCTTTTAATCAGTGTTTTAACAAAATGAAGATTAAAATAAAAGTTGATTTTTCCAAACTGAAAAAAGATATCAGGAAAGTCCCTTCTTTTTTGGCAAAACAGGCTTTTTGGTTATTTCTTTTTGACGCTTTTTTAGTTTTTATTCTTGGTTTTTTTATCTTCCGCCAATATATTCTTTTGTCTCAAAAGAACGAAGTGAAAATTACGGAAAAACCTTTTAAACTCCGGGAAGACCTTCTGAATTTTGTTCAAGAAAAACTAAGAGAAAAAGAAGAGAGAGCGGCTAAGATAGAGAATAAAACTTATCCCGATCTTTTTCGAGTTGAGGAATTGACCGAATAAGTAATTTATTTTATAATATGGACCATAAATTCTTTGCTGGGCGGGTTCAACGGATTTTTATGGTTCAACCGTGTTTTAGGCAAAAGATCCGGGTTTACTTCATCTTTTTTGCTTGCTCATAGCTCAGTAGCCTTCCAAGCAAAAGATCAAAGCTTGCCTCGTGCCAAATTTTTGCCCTCGTAGCTCAATGGATAGAGCAACTGCCTTCTAAGCAGAAGATTGCAGGTTCGAGTCCTGCCGAGGGCGCAAGTAGTGCAAGATAGGAAATTCTAAGGACGGGAAAAAAGATGATAGAAGCTTGTTGGAAATAGAAAGAGAGACAGAAAAATGAGGAGGTGACCTTGGTGTAGCGGTAACACGAGGGTCTGTGGAACCCTAATCAGGGGTTCAAATCCCCTAGGTCACCCATTAGCTCAAATTTTTGTTTGGGGTTTGTTTTTGCTATACTGAACAAGGACTAAAATTAAAAATTATGAAAAAGTCATTAGGAAGAATTTCCAAGACCCTTTTGGTTTTTGGAGGAATGATTATTGTTGTTATCATCCTTGTTCTTGGAATGGTTAATAGAACAAGAAAAGCCGCTCTTCCCGAGGAACCGGAGCCGGAACCAGAGCCGGTTTACGAGATTGTGATAGGCGATATTAAATTCAAATTGCATGAGGTAAAAGACAGGGGGAATATTCTTAAGTTTTCTGAAAGCAAGTATCCGGAGAGACAGCGGCCGGACTTGACTACTACTGAGAGATTTATTGAAGTAACGGTGGCGGTCGAGAATATTGGGAAAGACAATATAAAAAAAGATTATTGGGATATTAAAGAATTAGTTGATAGCGAGGAAAGAAAATTTTATTCTTTGCCCGAAGCGGAACCTTGGATTCCGGCGGAAAGCAAGTGCGGCGCTATTTTAAAACCGGGATTCTCTCCGACTCTCTGCACTAAAATTTACGAGGTGGCAAAAATCTCGAGTGGTTTAAAAGTTGGGGTCTATTCGAGAGAGAAAAAGAAACAAACTTTTTTCATTGACTTGGGGATATAAGCAAGATATCAATTGAATTTCTTAACAATTTTAAAACAGCCAAATGGCTGTTTTATTGATATTGGTTTGGCAACCTTATTTTCTTTCGCCTAAGTTTGCTTTTAATTTGATTAATTTTTTGTTTCTCATGATTTTTAACTCGATTTCCTCGCCGACTTGAAATTTCTGTAGAACTTCTTCTAAAGGATTTCTGAGAGAAATTTTTTCTTGATTAACTTCTAAAATAATATCACCTTCTTTGAGGCCCGCTTTTTCCGCTGGACCGCCGGGAAGAACCGCTTTTTCTAAACCCATTGGTACCAACAGGGCCCCGTGGTCAACCGGTAAATCGTATCTTTCTTTTAGGTTTTTATTTATCAGAATATATCTAATGCCTAAAAAGGGAATTCTAATCTTACCATAGTTTTTAACATCTTCTAAATCTTTTTTAGCCGGATTAATAGGAATAGCAAAACCAACATTTTCGGCTAAAAAAACAACGGCTGTGTTAATGCCGATTACTTTTCCTTCAAGATTAATAAGCGGGCCGCCGGAATTGCCAGGATTGATGGCGGCATCGGTTTGGATTAGTTTTTTCATTCTTATTCTTTTTCCGCCAAGAAAATTACCACCTACGATTTCTCGGCTTAAACCGGAGATTACTCCGGCTGAAACAGTGTTTTGGAAAGCGCCTAAAGTATTGCCAATGGCAATGACGGTCTGGCCCAATTCCAATCTTGAGGAGTCGCCTAATTCAATAATGGGCAGGTTTTTGGCCTCAATTTTTAAAATAGCCAAATCATTAATCGGGTTAGTGGCTAAGATTTTAGTTTTGAATTTCTTTTTATCGTCAAGAATAACCACATATTCTGCTTTTGGATCGGCCACCACGTGGCGGTTGGTTAGAATAAGTCCGGTTGAATCAACAATAAAGCCCGAACCGCCTCCTATTTTAACTTTTTTTCTTCCTTTGGGAATAGCAAGAGGGTCGTTAAAGCCAGGAAAAGGCGAGAGATAATGTTCAAAAACGGTCAGATATTTTGAAATGGTGATAGAAACCACGGCCGGCAGAACTTTTTTAACTACTTCCGGGATTGATTTTTCTTTTCGGCTCATATATTTCATTATAACAGAACTTGTCAAAACCTCAATTTGTTGATAAAATTTATCCAGTTTAATGCTTGCGGTTAAAGGTTTATAGTTTTGGATTGCCCCTATAGTTTAATAGGATAGAACAGCTTCCTCCTAAGAAGCGGATTCAGGTTCGAGTCCTGGTAGGGGCACTACCCCAAAAGTTGGACGCTGCGGTTGCGGCGGCAAAAGGGGGTTTGAGGGAAAACGCCGTCGCAGCCGCTAAAAGGAAAAACAGAAAAATAAAAAGAGCAGGCACACGGCGCTAATAATAAAAAGGGAAAGAAATTTGATTATTTTTGAAAGTTACAAATTTTATGTTTAGCATCAGTGAAAAGATAAAATCTAACGAATTCGCTCTGTTTGCCTACAAAGTGTGGCGCGTACCTTATGTTATTGGAGCCTTGGCTGTGTTTTACTTTGCAGTTGCAGGCGCTTCTGGTATTTTAATCAGCGAAGGGTTTATTAAAGGTGTTTTTTCTATTATTTTTTTTATTGCCGTTTGGTTAATCGTGTGGACAATTGCAAGTGGCGCAATTTTTTTACTGGCTTTTATTGGGAAAAAATTTAGCCGGAGATATCCTTTCCTGATTTTTATTTTTCTTCCTTTGCCAATTAGCTTGATTAGCTTGTTTATCTTTTATAGAATTGCTTTGATGCCCAAAGAAGAATTAGCAGGACTAGTTTTTTTTATAGCCCTTTTTGTTGCTAGCATTGTTCTTGTGCCGATTAATTTAATTTCTTGGGGATATGCTGTTAGCGATTACAGGCGTACTCTGGAAATCTTTCCCGAACTTCGAAGTTCGGCAAGGCAGAAAGCTGCCTTTTTGTTTCCGCTTTTACTTTCTTTTCTTGGAATTGTAATTTTGACAAAAAATACAATGCAGAAAGACTTGGACTTGCCCGGCAAGAGCACATTGAAAGCTATCACATTTTCCGGTGTCCATACTAAAGATGACTTTATTTTGTTAAGATATCCTCCGAAAACTTTACAAGTAGTATATCAAATTCAAAAATCCCAAAAAGAAGAGAGTGAATTATTCGATCTGGGAAACCACACGTCTTTTAATGTTCCCTTATCTAAAATAGATGCAGTAGCTTATACTCTTGAGGGGGACAAACTGTTTCTTTTTGAGAGAAAAGATTTGATCGTAAGAGGAGTCCTTTTGGATCGCCACAACAATTCTTTACAAAATCTTGAGAATTTTACTGCGTATAGCAATCAAAAAACCATCCAATGGGTACAATTAGATGCAGAAAGAGTTTACTTTAGCGGCATTGGTTATATCAATGATTCGGGAAAATTGATCAGTCTTTCGATGAAACCTTTATATATTTACTCTGGAGAATTTAGTCAATGGAATAATGTTTTTTGTAATACAGAACAGGAAAAACCACCAATCTCGATTAACAAAGAAAAGTTTATTGGTCCTCAAGAAGAATTTAGAGGCGGCATTAACAAAGAAGTTTTTGAATGCCTAGCGAAGCAAGCGCTTGAAATAGTCTACATTAAAGAAAGGGCTAAAGATGATTTCGGCAAAGTTCTCTTTCTGGGCTTAAATAAGAATATTGATGGCGAGCCTAAAACCTTTAATTATGAAATTTCTGGTAAGGCGGACGATTTTCTTGCAACGATAGCCCGTAAAACCATAGTTGGTCTTAATTCGGATAAACCAGCTATCCCTCAGAAGAATATTTACTCCCCAAATCAAGAAATGTACTATACCCTTTCTATGATTGAATATTCCTGGGATTCAGATTTTACAACTGACTATGTCGTAGTTTCATTATTTGACAAAAATCACAATAAACTTGGGGAATATTTTGTTAGCGAAAGGCCCGGAAGCGTAAAAAATATAGGTTGGAGCCCCAATAGCGATTATATTCTACTAGAACATAACAAAAAAGTTTTACAGATAATTTTACCCTAACTATTTTAAGATGAAATTTATCGAGTCTAGTAAGCATACAAATAGAAAACTGTTGTTTATTTCCTTAAGCTTGGGGTTTTTAACTATTCCATTATCATATCTTTTGGATTTAATAGGTTCTTTTTTAGATTCAAATACGATGGTACAAAATTTATGGTTTTTTATTCCTGTAGCTGTGAGCTTATATTTCCTGATTATTATTATCGTTCCTGCTATTCTTGCATTTATTTTAACTAGATCTTGGGAACTGACAACTGTATCAATTGGCTCAGCCGTTTTTGTTTTTCTTTTGACCAGCGCCACTTCTTCTTTTTTTACAAGACAACAAATTGTTAAGCGGGGATTACAAGAAATGCAACAGTGGGAACAATTTCAACAGAGTGTAAAGATAGAAAAGGCAAGTTACGAGTTTTTAAGTCCATTATCAAAAAATATTTACCCACAGTATGGACAAATGTATGAAAAGGTTAATATCTCGATTGAACTTGTTGTTAAAGAGAAGGATAGGTATAAAATTAGCATAGATTTTAGAGGAACTAATAGTGGTCAAAAAGATCATCAAGAACAAGAACTTTTTTTAAATCCCGGCGTCAATCAAGTTGAATTTGTTTTAGAGTCAAGTAACTTACCTGGATACTGGTTCCAAGGAAATTCTACAAGCACTATAGAGGTTTCGGTTATGAGGAGAATGTCGGGGCAGGACATTTTTCCTGATTGGGAATTTACTGATGAGCCAGCAATTAGGTATTGGTCGGTAACGAGCAAGAAAATAAAGCTTAAAAACTTATCTACTGTTCCTTTGAGATAATAAGTTATATTTCTACATTTTCATTTTTCATCGTTTTATCCTTCTATTCTAGAAAACACCCTTTCCTGTTAGTGTAGAGACGTTAAGCTGTCTGAAGAACATCAAGAAAGAATCAAAAGAAAAATTACAGATAATGCCAAAAAGGGCACGAGTTGCCTTTAGCAAAACGACAGAGAGAAAGGACTATAAGGGTGTTTGTGTAGTTTATTACGGGAACACTGAAATTCAGTTGGAGTTAGAGATAATTGCTAAACTGATTGTAAACAATGGGCCCGTGGTATAGCGGTAACACACGTCTATGGCATGGACGAGTCCGGGGTTCGATTCCCCGCGGGTCCACCGTTAAATTTAAAAAGAATTTCATAGACAAACCCTCCTTTGGAGGGTTTAAAAAGGATGAAGAATAAAGGAATTATTATTGCTGGTGCCGGCTTAGCCGGCTTGACCGCCGCTGCTAATTTGGCTCGAGCCGGTTATCAAGTGAAAGTATATGAAAAAAAGAATTTTATTGGTCAGCATTTAAAAGAGACGGTTCAGCTATTACCTAATTGGTTTTCTAAGAAAAACGTTATTAAAGAGTTAGAAGAATGCGGTATCAAAATAAACTGGTTGAATAAATTGGAAGAAATAGAAATTTATTTAGGAAACACCAAAATTATTATCTATAGCAAGAGAGACCCAATTGGTTATACTGTTCTGCGAGGAGGGGATAATTCTTTAGAAAAAGATTTGGCTAAACAGGCAAGAGAGGCAGGAGTCAATATTATTACCGGAAAAGAGACCGAAGAGAGACCCGATATTGTTGCTACCGGCCTGGGTAAGATTTTAACCGTGGGCTATGGTCAGGTCTATAAAGGAGAGTTTGAACCGAATAAAGCCAAAGTTTTTTTGGGCCCTGATTGCAGTCCCTCGGTTGGCTATGGCTATCTTTTTCCTCACTATCAACAAATAGCCACTTTCAAAATCAGCAAAAAATTTGGCGAAACAGCTGACCTCAAGAAGAACCTTGAAAAGATTCGAGAAAGATATCTTAACGAGAAATTGAAAAAAGAAAACTTTTTGTACGATTTCGGCACTAAAAGGAGTTTTAAAATTCCGAAGACAGCAGTGATTGATGGATCGTTCTTGGTGGGAGAGGCGGCTGGTTTTCAGGATGAACTTTTTCGTTTTGGGATGAGATACGCTGTTATTTCCGGCTATTTGGCGGCTAAAGCCATTATTGAAAACTTAGATTATGACAAACTTTGGAAAAAGAGATTTTCGGCCGAATTTCGAAAAACGGCCCGAGTTCGAAGGATTTTTACTGATTTTAAAAAGAAAAGTTTAAATCTCCTCCCTAAAGATTTTGGGTTTGGAATAGAAATTGAAAAGTTTAAGAAAATTTGGCTTTTTCCCGGATTCAGTAAGACGATGGCACTTTATCCTTTTTGTCGGCCGTTTGTTTTTAATAGATTTTTTTTACAATTTATTTTGAAAAACTGCTTGCGTTTTGGTCTTTTAACCAATCGGACGCTTAGCGACTAGGGACCGAAATAAAAATTTCGTTTCGTAAAAAATGGAGGGGTGCCAGAGTGGTTGAATGGGCCGCACTCGAAATGCGGTAGGGCCTAACGGCTCTCGTGAGTTCAAATCTCACCCCCTCCGCCATGTACCACAAGGGGTACACGGCTTGGAGCCGCATAAATTTTTGCTGGTGCAAATTTGAGTAATTAGTAGTTTATAATTTAATTGAGAATAAAGATTTGTAAAATATGTTTGAACCATTTTTAATTCCAATCTGCGGCTTTCTGACTTTTTTGCTTGCTTTAATGGTTTTTTTTGTTTTTCAGGTTTTAAAGTTGAAGAAAAGATTAGACATTTTCTTGAGAAAGGGAGATAGAGATTTAGAAAGCGTTCTTAAAGATTTAGTTCAGAAATGCGAGCTTCAAGAAAAAGAAATCAAAGAGATTGCCGGAAAAATTTCAAGATTAGAAAAAATTTCAAAAATTTCATTTCAGAAACTGGGAATAATAAGATATAACCCCTTTAAAGGAGTAGGCGGCGACCAGAGTTTTTCTATTGCTCTTTTAGATAAACAGGATTCCGGATTCGTGATTACTTCGCTTTATCTTAGAGAAGGAGTGAGAATTTTTGCTAAACCCATTCGTCAGGGGAAATCAGAATATTCTTTGTCAGAAGAAGAAAAAAAGGCAATAGAGAAGGCCAGGGGTTTTTAAGCTCAAATTTAAAATTCAAATACTAAATTAACGATAGAGCTAAAATTCAAGATTTTGACATTTAGTCATTTAGATTTTATTTAGCATTTGGGTTTTAACATTTGATATTCTAAGCCGGAGCATCACTTTTTATTTAATATTTTGTATTTAATATTTTGTATGATTAAAACAAACAAAAACTTAACGAACAAACAGCCCGTTGTTGTTCTTGTTGGCCATATTGATCATGGCAAGACAAGCATTCTTGATTCTATCCGAAAAGCCCGAGTAGCAGAAAAAGAAGTGGGCGGCATTACCCAGCATGTCGGCGCTTATGAAGTAGAAAAAACTTCTTCGGCTCGCTCGGGACAGGCTGGAAAAATTACTTTTATCGATACGCCCGGTCATGAAGCCTTTAGCGCAATGAGAGCTAGGGGGGCTAAGGTGGCTGATATTGCTATCTTGGTAGTGGCCGCTGACGAAGGAGTAAAACCCCAGACTAAAGAAGCAATTTCCCATGTTAAAAAGGCCCAAATTCCGATGATTGTTGCCATTAACAAAGTTGATAAACCGGGCGCTCAGCCAGAAAGAATTAAGGATGAGCTTGCCAAGTATGATGTTTTGGTCGAAGAAAGAGGAGGAAAAATTCCCTGTGTTGAGGTTTCGGCAAAGACAGGCAAGGGAATCAATGAGCTTCTAGATTTGATTTCTTTGGTGGCGGAAATGGAAAATTGGCAGGTTGACCTCGCTCAAGAGGCCGGGGGAGTAATTATTGAATCGTATTTAGACAACAAGAGGGGGCCGACGGCTACCTTGCTTTTGGAAAAAGGAATTCTTAAAGAAGGCGAAATAGTGGCCACTTCTTCTTGTGTTGGCAAGATAAAAAGAATGGAAGATTGGCAAGGGAAAAAGATAGAAAAAGCATTGCCTGGTCAACCGGTCATGGTTTTGGGTTTTGAACGGGTGCCAATTATCGGCGAAGAGTTTCAGGTTTATCCTGATTTGGAAACAGCCAAAAAAAGAATTAAAAAACGAGAACAAGAAATTGAACTTTCCTCTTTTCCTTCTTCTCGGCCTGGTGAAAAAGTTTTAAACTTGGTTTTGAAAACCGATGTTTTGGGCTCGATTGAACCAATCGAAGAGGTTTTAAAAACTTTTCCTCAAGAAAAGATTAGTTTGCGAATTTTAAAGAAAGATGTTGGGGCCATAAATTTATCAGATATTAAAACAGCTGAAGCAGGTAGGGCCTTAATTCTTGGATTTAGGGTAAAAACACCGGCTTTAATTTTAGAAGTGGCCCGAAGAAAGGGAATTAAAATTTTGAATTTCGACCTTATCTACGATTTAGTTGAGGGATTGAGGGCTTTTATGGAAAGAATTTTGGCTCCGGAAGTGGTTCGGGTTGATTTAGGAAAGTTAAAAACCTTAATTATTTTCCGAACCGAAAGAAAAAGGCAAATTGTAGGCGCTAGGGTCTTGGAGGGAGAAATAAAAAAAGGCGTCCAGTTGGAAATTTTTCGACCCTTTTCAACTAATAAACAAGAAGAAAGTGAAGGAGAAAAAATAGGGAAAGGAAAAGTGATTGGTTTGCAAAAAGACAAAAAAGACATTGAAAAAGGAACCAAAGGAGACGAGGTGGGCATTCTTTATGAGGGCAATGTTAAAATTCAAGAAGATGATATTCTGGTGGCTTATGAAGAAAAAAGACAAAAAACGGGATTGTAGTCTTGTAGAATTACATTATTATAATTAATTCTACGGAATTACGAATCTTTACCATCTTTACCAATCTACGAATAAGTATTTTAGAAAAGTTATAATCCTGGAGAGTTGAAAAAAAGAGGGAGAGTGTTAAGATAAAATAGATAAGTTAGTAGAAAGATGGTATTGCGGCCCAGTGGCGAAGAGGTAACGCGGCTGTCTGCAAAACAGCAATACGTCGGTTCGAATCCGACCTGGGCCTTTTTGCCGGGATGGTGGAATTAGCAGACACGCAAGACTTAAAATCTTGTGGGCAATAGCCCTTGCGGGTGCAAGTCCCGCTCCCGGCACAAACGAGTTAACCGAATCGACTATTACCCGATTCGAGTTAATCCTTTTGGGCGTCAAAATATCTTATAAAATCTACTTATTCAAAGGTCGAACCAAAATAATGGAAATGAAAAAATCTAAAGGATGACATGAAAAAAAAGAGTTTAGTCGTTTTATTCGGTTTCGTCTTGGCTTTTTTGTTCGCGGGAGGGGCGGTTCGGGCTTCGGTTTTGTTTAAAGGAATGAAAGGAAAAGCAGTAACGGAAATCCAGGAAATTTTAAAAGAAGATGCTTCCATTTATCCCGAAGGACTGGTAACTGGTTATTTTGGTCCTTTAACCGAGAAAGCGGTGAAAAGATTACAAGCAAAATTTGGTTTAGCCCAAACCGGCAAAATTGATTCGGAAACAGAAGCAAAGCTTTTCCCGGTCATTAAATATCTTAAAGTTAAATCTCCTAATGGCGGAGAAGTTTGGGACAGAGGCGAAATTCAAACTATAGAATGGGAAGTTAATCCTTGGTTGGAGCCGGGCGAAGAAGAACCTTTGTGGGCTAAGGCCTCGATTGATTTATTTAGGAGAAGAAAGATAAGTATTTTGCGAACCCAAAGTGAATCGGGGAAACTAACCTGGCCGACAGAGAAATCAATTTCGGTTTTTGTAAAACACATTGCTTTTGTCAATCTTTACGATGGGACTTATTCTTGGGAAATTAGCCCAGAGATTAAAAACGGTTCAGATTATGTTATTAGAATCACCGTTGGTAAAAGATTGGTGCTTTATTGGCGCAATCAGATATTACCGCAGAAGCTTTGGTCTTCTGGAGAAAAAGCGGTTTTGCCCGTGGATTCGGTTCCGCCTGCAATTTATTGGGATGAAAGCGATGCTCCTTTTACTATTACCGGCGAGAGGCCAACGCCATCGCCAGCTTTAGAGCCAATCATTGAATTACTTGAAGAAGCAATTAGAACTCTTAACAAGGCCTTGCAACTTCTACGAGGAATGATGGATTAATTAGAAAGCAAGAAATCAAAAACGCCGCGGAAATCGCGGCGTTTTTGATATTTTTTATACTTTATGCTTAATCTAAATATTTTTGCTATCCTTCCAAAACTTCGATATAGGTTCTGATAGCACCAAAATTGACAGCTTCCTGATAGCTGGGAAGCCAAATATCAACGTTGTAATAATTTCTTGGATGCATTCGGTCTTCAACCACAAAAGTTTTTTCTCCATAAAGAGCCGGTATTCTTATTTCTGTGCCAAAAGGCAGGAAATTAGCGGCCACTACGCCGTCGCGAACAATGGTGCCGCTGGCCGTAATAAAAGGAGTATCATCGGTTTGCCAAGGAGTGCTGGAATAGGCGGTAACAATCACTCTTATTTTTTTAACCGGCTTTTCAATTTTAGGTGAAAAAGGTTCAGAAATTGGGAGAAAGGTGTTGCTTTGAAACGAGGGAAGAGTAATAAGAGAAGGATTTTCCTCAACAGAAATTAAGGACTGAACAGAATCAGCCTTAATACTTTGGGTTTTGAGCCTTAAAAAAGGCAAGATAGCAATCGAAATAAGAGAAAACAGACAAACAATCAGTAAATTTACCCAGCCCCATTTGATAGCAAGTCCGAAGCTCTGCTTCGGGGGCTGAGATTGTGGTTCCTCTTGCATTTTTAAAGATTTAGGACGGCTTGATAAGCTCGCCGGTTGACTCGCAAACGAGTTAGCTGAGGTATCTTAAAACCCCTGTTTTAGGGGATTGTAACATATTATTTGATTTTAAAGCCCTTGTCAACCCCAAAACTTTAATTTTGTTCTATTCGTCTTAATTCTGCCATGGCAGAATTAAGACGAATTTGGAAGTCGCTTCTTTTGATGAAGGAACGGTCTCTTAACAAAAACTTTTCAAGAACATCCAAAAATTGCTTTGGGAAAAGATATTCTAAAAAAATTTTCTAGACAAGATTGGAATAAAAAATCTTAAAAAATCAATAAAAAAACGCGATGATTACCGCGTTGAATATAAGCGGGTGAAGGGAGTTGCCCCGTTACCAAATTTTGCAAGATTTCTGTTTGGCAGCGCCCTCTCTCCCGAAACCGCTATTCGCGGCCGGGCGCTGCGGGGAGAAAAATAACCTTTCTTCTTAACGGTTTTTCGAAAATCTATGGCAAAATTGGTACGGGGCAGGGGTAGTTTTAAGCGGGTGAAGGGAGTTGAACCCTCTTCTCGTGCTTGGCAAGCACGTGTAATAACCGTTATACGACACCCGCTTCGTCGCTACAGTTCACAGCGAAGCTGTTCACTGCGAGCTGCTCCTCAGCGTAAACTTTTTCGTCGCTACAGTTCACAGGGAAACTGTTCACTGCGAGCTGCTCCTCAGCGTAAACTTTTTCACTTCGCTTCGCTCACTGTAAACTATTTTATTTATTTTGAACTTTGAAATTTTTAATCAATTTCTCTTTCTTTTCTCGTCGCCACCCCTTTATTTCTTTTTCACGTCCCGCCGCTTCTTTCCTGGTATTAAATTTTTCTTGATAAGCTATCCCCAGAGGCCTTTTATTTTTCGTATATGGTACTTTTCCCTGTTGATGTTCCTGAAAGCGCTTTCCCAAGTTCCCTGTTATTCCCGTATAAAAAGAATTGTCTTTGCATCTGATAATATAGACCCAATATGCCATCTATTCGTAGTTTACACTGAGGAAATTTTTAATTTCCGTGTTTACACTGAGGAAATTTTTAATTTCCGTGTTTACACTGAGGAAATTTTTAATTTCCGTGTTTACACTGAGGAAATTTTTAATTTCCGTGTTTACACTGAGGAAATTTTTAATTTCCGAAGTGCCGCGGGTCGGTAACGCTCCGACCACCTCTTCTTTTTCAGAGAAGCGCTCTACTTCTGAGCTACCGCGGCCCGAACGAAGCTTCTGATATAAAATCCCCGAGCTTCGTGAAAAATTTAATAAAGTAAAATCTTATTTCTTCTTTTTATTCAGCTGCTTCGTTCGGGCCAAGGCCATTGTTTTTCAAGTAATACTTTAATCTACTCCTTAAAAATCTTTTACCCCTTCCACTTTTTAAATATCTTTCTCTTTGTAAAGCGTCATATTTATTGTGACAGGCTTCGTAATAAGCAAGTTTTAATGGCTTTCTGTTCTTTGTTGCAAATACTTTACCTTCTTGGTGTTTTTTGAAACGTTTTATTAAGTCTGCTGTAAAACCACTATAAAATTTCTTGTCTTTTTTGCTAATCAGGACATAAACATAGTACATATAGAGATTTTAACAAAAATTCTTTTTTTTGTAAAAGACGGACGATGCAGGGGTCGAGCCTCGCATCAGACCTCGCTTCGTTCGTTGTGTACGGGGCAAGTCTGCGACTTTTTTTGTGGACGATGCAGGGCTTGAACCTGCGACCTCGTGGATGTAAACCACGCGCTCTAGCCAGCTGAGCTAATCGTCCTTTACGCTATCTAATAGGGCGGATAAACGCGATATTTTGCCAGTTAAACTAGCTACCCTCTCACGCCGATGAAACCGAAAGTTCCCGAGGTGCCCAGGGCGGGACTCGAACCCGCACGCTCTTAAGAGCCATGGTCCTCAACCATGTGTGTATACCCATTCCACCACCTGGGCTTATTGACCTACTTTTTTTCTTTTTTTGAGTCGTTTTTAGATTTTTCAGCTGTCTTTTTCGTCTTTTTGATTTCTGTTGAGGTCTTTTTGTTTGAAGAAACCATTTCTTTTCTCTTAAGCCGGGCTTTTTTCCCTTTAGCTTTCCGGAGATAATAAAGTTTTGCCCTTCTGACTTTGTGTCTTTGAAGGATTTCTATTTTTTCAATGGTGGGAGAATGGAGAGGAAATATTTTTTCAACAGCCACACCTTTTACTTCTTTTCTAACAGTAATGGTAGCGTTAATTCCTTTTCCGTGCTTCCTGGCAATCACAATTCCTTCAAAGATTTGTTTTTTTTCCTTGTCTTTTGTTTTTATTTTTTGATGAACCTTAACTAAGTCACCGGGTCTTATTTCCGGCAGGTCTTTTTTTAAAAATTGTTTTAGGAAATTTTCGATTTCTGTAGTCATAAATTTAATTGTTTTAGGTTTTTCAAGATGTTTTTTAAATCTCTTGGTATTTCTGACCGAAATTCTTTTATTTTGCCGTTAGGCATTTTTGTCTTTAAGTAACTGGCATGCAGGAATTGGCGCCTTATTCCTGGAAGGTTAGGTTGATTTTTAAAACGGTAAAGTCTATCGCCAATAACTGGATGGCCAAGAAAAGCTAGATGGACTCTTATCTGGTGGGTTCTTCCGGTTTTCGGTAAGGCCTCAACTAAGCTGAAGTAATTTTGGCCATCAAAGAATTGCTTTATAATTCGGTAAAAAGTTTCTCCTTTTCTTTTTCCTTTTTTTTTTGTCTCAGGTCCTAAGAGCAAAAAAGCTTTTCGTTTTTTTCTATCCTTTGGATCCCTGCCAATCAACGTTTCAATCTTTTCTTTTTTTGGTTGAATCTTTCCGACAACCAAGGCAAGATATTTTTTGACCACCCGTCTTTCTTGAAATTCCTTTTGGAAAAAATCAAACGCCTTTTTGTTTTTAGCCACCAGAACAATACCTGAGGTTTCTTTATCTAAACGATGAATAATTCCGTGTCTTCTTTGTTTTCCTAATTGTTTTAAATAAGGAAATTCTTCTAAAAGCAATTCTTCTAAAGTTTTTTCGATTGTTTTCTTTTTTGTTGTTTTTGTTGTTATTAAGAACGGAGGTTTGTCAACAACCAAAAGATCTTTGTTTTCGTAAATAACTTTTAATTTTCTTTTCATTGGGATTTTAGTGGGCGATAGAGGATTTGAACCTCTGACCTCGTCGATGTCAACGACGCGCTCTAACCAACTGAGCTAACCGCCCTTTACTCCAGTATTTTGAACTGGTCGTCTTTTTTTATTTTGTTAAGTCAGCCCTAGTTTACACCGAGGAAGCCGAAGGCTTCTAAAATAAGTTTAGTAGTTTACACCGAGGAAGCCGAAGGCTTCCGAGGTGGGCGTGCCAGGATTTGAACCTGGGACTTCCACTTTATAAGAGTGGCGTTCTAACCACTGAACTACACGCCCATTTCTGGCAATATAAGAGTGGCGTTCTAACCATTGAACTATACGTCCCTAAATCAAAAACCTCCATTTTATTCTACTTTTTTCCTACAATTTTTTCAAATTCTTCTCTTTCAATTGTTTCTTTTTCAATCAGGGTTTTGGCAATTTGTTCCAAAACTTTTCTTTTTTTAACTAAAATTGCCTTTGCTTTTTTTTCTGCCTGCCTGATAAATTTTGTCACTTCCTCGTCGATTTGAGCTGCTATTTTTTCAGAATAATTTCTCTGTTCGCTTCCTTTTCCTAGGAAAATTAACTCTTCTTTTATGCCAAAAGCAATCGGTCCCAACGAAGACATTCCATACTCTTTGACTAATTTCCTGGCTAAACTTGAAGCCATGCGTAAGTCATTTGTTGCTCCGGTCGTAACTTCATTAAATTTTAATTTTTCGGCGCAATAGCCGCCCAAAAGGGTGGCCATTTCAGCAATAAATTCTGATTTCGTTTTTATTCTTCTTTCTTCTTTGGGCATTTTTAAGGTATAACCAGCCACCAATCCTCTGGCGACAATAGAGACTTTTCTGACTGGCTCTGCTTCCGGGATTGAAGCGGCAACTAAGGCGTGACCGGCTTCGTGATAGGCGGCGATTTTCTTTTCTTTTTTTGATAAAATATGACTTTTCCTTTCGGGCCCGAGAAGAACTTTCTCAATCGATTCTAAAAATTCTTCTTGAAAAATCTGAGTTTTGTTTCTTCTTGCGGCTAAAATTGCCGCTTCATTAACCAAATTTTCCAAATCAGCCCCGGAAAAGCCCGGTGTTCTTTCGGCTATTTCTCTTAAATCAACGTTTTCAGCCAAAGGTTTTCCTCGGGAGTGAATTTTTAGAATTTCCTCCCTGTCTTTGATATCGGGTAGGTCCAAAACGATTCTTCGGTCAAAGCGCCCTGGCCTTAATAGAGCCGGATCAAGAATGTCGGGTCGATTGGTGGCCGCCATTACAATGACGCCGGAATTTCTCTCGAATCCATCCATTTCTGCCAAAATTTGATTTAGGGTCTGTTCTCTCTCTTCGTAACCGCCGCCAAAACCACCACCTCTTAATCTGCCAATGCTGTCTATTTCGTCAATAAAGATAATTGCTCTGCCTGCTTTTTTGGCTTGACTAAACAGATTTCTTGCTCGGCTGGCGCCTACGCCGACAAAAAGTTCAATAAACTCTGACCCAGAAATGGAAAAGAAAGGAACTTTAGCTTCCGAAGCAACCGCTCTTGCCAAAAGAGTTTTACCGCAACCAGGCGGGCCAATTAGCAACACTCCTTTCGGAATTTTTGCTCCTATTTTCAAAAACTTACTTGGATTTTTTAAAAAATCAATTACTTCCTTAAGTTCCTCTTTAGCTTCCTTAAGGCCGGCAACATCATTAAAAGTAACTCTTTCTTTTGACTTGGTGCCGGCGCCGAATAGTCTTGCTTTGGCTTTAGTGAAATCAAAACTTTGCATTGCCCCTATTTTTGCTTGTTTTAAAATTATAAAGAAGAAAAGAAAAATTAAAATTAAAGGAAGAAAGCTTAAAACAAAAGTTCCTAGCCAGAAAGAAGCGGTGCTTTTTTCTTGGAACTCAATTTCTGTTTTTTTGATTTTTTCCGGGTCAGCTCCTAAATTGGTTAAAAGCTCAAAAAGGGCTATTCCTTCTTCCTTTGTTGATTTTGCTTCTTTTCCGTCTTTAAAGGTAATTTCAAGTTCATTGCCGATAACAGTGATTTTTTTGACTTCATCGAGATTGATTTTGGTTATTAAATCGCTGAGGCCAATTTTTTCTTTTGGTGGCGAGAAATTGAAAAAAGAAAAAAAAGCAGATATTAAAAGGAAAAAAAACAAAAACGGAATAATTTTTGAAATGAGGTTTTTCATATTTTACCCTTTATCCCCGAGAAGCGAGTTTTAGAATCATTTTGTGTTCTTCGGGAATAATTGAGAAAATTTGAAACTGATATTTTTCTCCGATCTTCAAAATTTTTTTCATCTCTTCTTCGTTTTTGAATTCGGAAATATGGCAAAGGGCTTGGATTTCAGACTCTTTTGGAGAGGTGGGTTTGATTTTGACAAAGACGCCAAAAGGATTAAATTTGACCACTTCTCCTTCCACCGTTTCTCCTTTTTTGTATTTTAAGTTTTGCCAAGGATCTTTTTTTAGGGCTTTTAAGGAAAGAGAAATTTTACCATTCGAAATTTTGATAATTTTTGCCCGAACCGTCTCGTTGATCTTAAATAATTCTCCCGGGTCGGTAATTAATTGCCAATCAAGCTCTGAAATATGGATGAGACCTTCTAGGATCTCTTCTGGCTTTTGGGCATCTAAAGGGAATTTTATAAAAATGCCAAAATCAGTAATGCCTGTGATTTTTCCTTCAACAATGTCTCCTACCTTATAGTTTTTCAAAGTTTCAATTTGATCTCCAAGCATGGCTGCTTTTTCCGAGAGAACAAGGGCTTTTTGTTTCTGGTCTAAGCCGATGATTTTTACTTTAAGTTCTTGGCCAATAAATTTTTGGAGTTTTTTTAGAATTTCTGCTTGGTTGCCGTCTTCTACTTTTGGGTAATGTTCAATAGAGAGTTGGGAGACCGGCAAGAAGGCGGGGATACCTTCAATATCTGTCATTAAACCCCCTTTATTAGCTTTTTTAATCTTGACAGAAAAATTTTCATCTTTGTCTTTCTTTTCCTTTAATCGAAGCCAAGCCGTTTCCTCTTTGGCCTTGATAATTGAAAGTTTAACAAAACCATCGTCGCTGTCTAAAGCCAAGACCTTGGCTGAGATTTCATCTCCAACTTTAACTTCTCGAAGAATATTTTTTGCCTGAAAGAACTCCTTGCCGCCAACAATTCCCGTGCCAAAATTTCCCAAATCCAAAAAGAGAGCCGATTTTTCCTTACCAATAATCTTGCCCTTGATAATTTCTCCAGGCGTAGGCGCTTTAAAGAAGGGCCTAAGAGCCTCATTTTCAATAAGTTCTTTCATATTTAGATACATTAGATAAAAAAAACAAATACTGAAACAGGAGTCATCATAGTTTAATATCTGACATTAAGATTAACATAAATTTAATATTTTTCAAGTCGAGAGGCCAACCGAAAGGTAGATGTAGATATTGATACAAAGACAGATAACAAAATGCGGCATTGTTTGAGCAACGCCGCGAATTGATTTTTCGTTTCCAATCATTTTTATCTGCCAAGGATTACAAGGATTACTTTCCGTCTAAAAAGCGTTTCATTACACTAAACAGGGCTTTGATGAAAAGCATAATTGAAGAGCCGGCAAGGCCGTAGAAAATCATTTTCTTGCCTATTACAATTTTTGCCGCCATTCCTCCTCCGGTCAGAAGATAGAAAGCGCCTACCAAAATCATTAGTGGCCCGACTACTAAAGTTGTGTAAAAGGCAAAATTAATGATTAAGTCAGCCAATTCTTTAATGTTCTCAGCGCTTACCGGACTGGTGACCGAAACTGGAGGAACTTCCTCGGGAGGGGTTGCTTTGGGGGCAATTTCGCTTTTTAATTTCAGGCATAATTTTCTTAGGCTAACGCTGTTGGCTGATTCGGCCGGAGGACAAGTGGTTAAAGTATGCATAACCAAAAGATTATTGCCTGCCCGCATATTAAAGTCGCCTAAGTATTCCAGCCTTACGCTATAAGCATAAGGATCGGCATCGTCTCGTTCTTCTTTTACTCCTTCTTGACCGTTAATTTCTATATAATAATTTTCATATTTCTGGGCTTGAGATCGATCCGGCTGGCCTCTTACAGCCACTCCGTGAACGGTATATCTTCCTGCCTTAGAAACGGTTATAGAAGCTTTTTTCTCCGGCGGACAATCCGATTCTTTTCCATGAAAGCAATCTTTTCCACAGACACCGAAATCAGAACCAAGTTCTATGACTTCAAAATCGGGTAGGCAATCATTGTATTGAGAAAGATCGGGTCCGGCCACGATAATTTCTCCATTCTGAGCCGTGGAGGAAATTTCGTTAGCGTCTATATCCGAAAGAGCAAGGTTCTCTATTCTGATTGGCGAAGTGCCTGAATCAATAGCCTTGAAGGTTATTCTAACTAATGTTCCAGAACCAGAAACACTGACACCGGGAACAATTCTGGTAGCGGCAATATTCTTAATTAGACCCGGGGTAGAGGTGTCGAATTCCTGCCAGAAAACGCTGTCGGTGTCACCAATAAAAGTGCCCTTTTCCAAAGATACATATTCTAAAATTGTGGGGTCGTAGCTAAGATCGAACTGAAATCCATATAAACCTGATATTTCTACAATATCAATATCAACCGACGGTTCATCGTTAATGTCTAGGGTCTGGCTTGAAGGAACTACTCTTACCGTGTTCGGTTCAGTCGTTGGTGTCGTAACCGCTATCGTGGCAGTATCCTCAACCGGATTGACGGCATCTCTTTCAACAAGAACCCTGGCTGTATAGTTACCCTTTGAAGGATAATTGCAGAGATTAATAGCGGTATAGGGATTTTGCTCGCTGGCTTCAACTTCCAATTCCCAGGTCCCGTCATTGGTGCAATCAAATTTGTAATTTATCGTTCCGGTGGCTGTTCCCGAAACAGTGGCCCTAAGGTCGACATTATTCAGGGGCGCGCTGCCTACAGAGGGAATCGCTTCTAAATCAACCGAAAGAGTAGGTTGACTGCCGACATTAACGGTAACACTGTCTGAATCTGAACCGTTTTCTCCGGTACAGGTTAGAGTATATGTTTTTGAACTGGTAAGATTGCCGGTTGGTTCTGAGCCGGAAGTTGGTTTTGAACCAGACCAATCACCCGAGGCCTCGCAGGAGTCGGCATTAGAAGAGCTCCATTCAAGGATTACCGAGGTGTTGTAATCAATTGTTATTGGCCCGTCAGAATTATTGGCTTTAAGGTCAACGGTCGGCGGAGGCACTGCCTCGCCAGCCACAACAATTTCTCCGTTTTGGACAGCAGAAGAAATTTCGTTGGCGTCCATATCTGAAAGAGCAAGGTTTTCTATAGTAATTGGTGAATTACCGGAGGCAATAGCTCTAAATCGAATTCTAACCAGATTGCCTGAACCGGAAACGTCTACTCCCGAGGTAGTTCTGGTAACGGCAATATTTTTAACGAGACCGGGCGTAGAAGTATCATGGTTTACCCAATAAGTGCTATCTGAGTCGCCAATAAAGGACCCTCTTTCTAAAGAGAGGAATTCTAAGATGTTTGAATCGTATCTGATATCAAACTGAAACCCATAGAGGCCCGAAACATCTATGATATTGATATCAACTGTTGGTTCGTCATTCGCTTCCACGGTTTGAGTCTGGGGCTCTACTCTTACCACCGTGGCTTGCCCTTTTATCTCTTTTAGAGAAAAAAAGAGTAGAGAGGCAAGGATAGAAAAGGCCGTAATTAATTTCAGCGCTTTTTTTGTTTTTGCTAAAGCCATATTTATTTATTGTATTTAATTGACTGATATAAAAATATGGATTTTTAATCAGTTTTATAATAAAAAATATTAGTCCGACCTTAATTTATAGTTTAAGCTTCGTCTTTGTTAAGAATATCAGTTTTTAAGGAAGGGTGTCAAATAGCAATCTTTTTAAGATAACTATTTGGATTTACACTTATTTTATCCGAAATTTTTTCCAGAAACAATTTAATCCTGAAAATTAATCCTGAAAAAATTAAAAAAGAAACGTTGAATTTGAGTTTAAATTTTGATAGTATTAAACAATGAAGATAAATTGGCTGAATAAGGCCTGTTTTAAAATTTCAATTTCACCGAAGAAAAAAGAGAAAGTGGATATTCTCATCGGCTCTTTTGATGACGACGACCACTTAAAAAAGAAAGCGGACATTTTGCTATTAACCAGGATAAAAAAGCAAATTCAGCCAAGCAGAAACCCTTTTTTAATTTCCGGCCCCGGGGAATACGAGATCAAGGGTGTTTTCATTCGAGGTATAGAGATTCAAACAGAAGAAGAAAAAACAGCGACTGTTTACACAATTGAAGCAGAAGAGTTAAAAGTTTGTTCTTTTTGT
>Ga0164318_10001487_pt1 | contig 20946 bp, 20 predicted proteins | sample GuaBasSedimGuay9_FD_113734 | JGI IMG/M metagenome (GOLD analysis project Ga0164318, IMG submission 113734) | Subseafloor sediment microbial communities from Guaymas Basin, Gulf of California, Mexico - Guay9, Core 4571-4, 0-3 cm | ecosystem: Environmental > Aquatic > Marine > Hydrothermal vents... | reverse complement strand
CTCAAGCTTCAAGATCGAAATCTATTTGAGTCATTTAGATTCGCTTATCTTGCTCACCGGAAAATACCTCAAAAAACAGTATTATTCTAACTCCTGCTCAATCGGCTAAATAATTACGTAAAAAGCTTATAAAAATCAGTAAGCCTAAATCCCTAAACTCTATCAAGCAAAATTAAGTTTAAAGCATTCAGCGTAAGTTCAGGCTTTAAGTGTATTTTACTCCTCAAAAAGGGTTTAATAAAGGCAGCTGAACCACCAGTTAGCACAACTTTTACAGTGCGGCCGTAGCGTTTACGGAACATACTTATTAATCCATCCGTAAGAGAAGCAAAGCCATAAACAGCTCCATTTATCATACATTCTTTACTAATATGCCCAAGAAAAGCTTTTGGCTTCCTTAGCCGTAAATTTTTAGGAAGTAAAGATGCTTTTTCACATAAAGCGGTAAATGAGGTCATCAAACCGGGAACGATCAAGCCACCCCGGAATATTCCTTTCTTATCTACATAATCAAATGTAACCGCAGTACCGAAATCTATAATAATAAAAGGCGGCTTATAAAGTCTAAGCCCGCCGAATATATTCACAAGTCGGTCCGTACCCAAAGCCGTTATTTTTTTGTATCTATGCCTGATCGGCAACTTAATATTCTCTCCTACAATATATGTATTACACTTAAGGCGGCGTTTTACTTCCTGCTTGATCTTTTTATTTAAAGACGGTACAACTGAACACATAATGCAGGAAGAAAACGGGTTAGAAAAGACTTTCCTTTTGCTTATATTTTTTGAAGAAAATAAATAAGCGGTGCTTTTAAGGAAATTTTCTGTTGGTACTGAATAAGAAGATAATAGTCGTCTGTGCCTAAAAAACCCAACAGAAATCGCTGTATTTCCAACATCAATTGTAACAATCATTTTTATCTTATCCTTTTTTTAAAAAAGAATAATAGTGTTTGGCAAATATACGCAAAAACTCAGTTAATAAACCCTCAAGAGAGGTTTCCTTACCCGTTACATCCAACAAAGAGGTTGCCCCCCTAACAAGTACACTGCGCTTACTATTAACGTTTATACCGACTCCAATAACTACATAATCTGTTACTCCGGAGCGTGAATGACTTTCCGTGAGAATGCCGCATACCTTACGGCCGTTTATTAGTACATCATTCGGTTTCTTTATCACGCCTTGTACCTGTGCCTCTCGGGTGAGTGTTTCCTTAACTGCCCTGGCCGCCAGATATGTAAGGAGCGGACTTGCATGCACTTTTAATCGAGGCCTTAATACGATTGAAAATAAAAGATTTTTCCCCCGGGGGGAAACCCATTTTCTATGGTAACGGCCACGTCCTTTAGTCTGATAATCACTAACTACTACCGTACCTTCTGAGATGCCCTCGCGTGCTAGAGCAAGTGAATAAGTCTGCGTTGAATCTATTTTATGAAGGGTTAAAATTCTAAAATGCATATATTCTAATTCTTGTTTTTATTCGTTTTCATTGGTGTCTTTATATACACGCGGGATAAGAGGACTCAAATTAGATATAATTTCATAAGGTATAGTCTGAGATTTCTTAGCCAATTCATAAGCAGTTATCTCTTCTGCTCCTGATTTTCCCAGCAAAACAACTTCATCCCCTATATTAATATCAGAATCACTTCCGAAATCTATCATTATATAATCCATACACACCGTACCTGCGATTGGATACCTCTTCCCTTTAATTAATACCATGCCTTTCTGAGAAAGCGAGTACGGATATCCATGACTGTAACCTATAGGAACAATACCTATTTTGGTGCGCCCCTGAGTAACATATTTCCGTCCGTAGCTAACGCCGCGTTTAGGGGCAAACTCCTTAATTAAACACACTCTGCTCTTGAGTGATAAGGCCTGCTTGACATCAAGCTTTTCATGTAATGATTCATGCGGATAATAACCGTACATTATCATACCGGGCCGTACAAGGTTAAAATGACTTTCGGTAAAATTAACAATACCTGCACTGTTAGCGGCATGAACATATGAAAATGAAATTTTGTTCTTCTCAAACTCATCAATAAGAGCTTTAAAAAGCTCAATTTGCCTGTAGGTAAAATCCATGCTTTCCACATCCGCAACTGAAAAATGAGTGAAGATACCCTCCGCATCAATAAAGGGAAGCCTAACGGCCTCTTTTATTTCATTGTAAGCATGTTTATAAATAAACCCCCATCTCCCCATTCCTGTATCAACTTTAATATGAACTTTCACCTTTTTATTCCTACTCTGGCCTGCATCATTAAGCTGATTCGCATAATCTAAATCAGATACGGAAAAAGTTAAGTCATGATCAATAGCCGATGAAAACTCATAAGGCAGAACAGAACCTAAAATTAAAATAGGGGTAAGAATCCCTTCACTGCGCAAGGCTTCAGCCTCTCGATATGTTGATACGCCGAAATAATTGACCCCCTCGGCTACTGCATGGGCAATCTTGGTCATTCCGTGTCCATATGCATTTGCCTTAACAATCGCCATTATGCCAACCCTGGCCTCAACCAATGTCTTAACCTTGGTCAGGTTATTCCTTATCTTTTCAACATCGATTTCAATCCAAAGATTATGTTGTTCCATATTTTTTTATTTCTTCTTTTGTTTCTTTAATATCTGTACATTAGAGGAAAATAAATAACGCGGGAGAACATCGGAAAGTGAAATGTATTCTCCCTTATCAATCTTATTCCTTGCGCATTTAATAATATTTCTGCCTCCCGGATACCACATCTTCTCGGGCAGAAATAAAATATCCTCTCCGAAATCTTTCTTTAACTCATTCCCGTATAATTTAAGTGCATCGCCACACAATGCTATCTTATTCTTAACCTGCTTTGTTCTTATTCTTGAACGCAGTTCTTTATATCCCAGCAAAATATCGCCACTTTTTTTTTTATAAATATTCCCTAAAACTGAATAAAATGCAGTATAAATTCTCGAACGGCGCGCATCAACAACAACAGCACATTCAGTATCAAAAGACACATTCTGTGCGATTACATCCAAACTTGATACCCCAATAATCTTTTTTCCACCCGTACTTGCGAAACCCTTAACTGCAGCTGCCCCGACACGAAGGCCTGTAAAAGATCCCGGCCCCAGACCGCAAACTATTATATCAATATCATCTATTGTCCATTTAATCTTATCCAGAGCCTGTTTTAGGAGAACAAACAATGTTTCAATATGCCGAAACTCATCAGAGCAGTTCATTTCCAATAATACATCGTCATCTGAGGCTAATGCCATGGCTAATACTTTTGATGATGTATCTATACTTAAAATCTTATGCTGTTTCATAACAATGCATTATGTCTCAATCTTAAAAACTAAACTTCTGAAGTCTCCAAATTAATAATTCAATAATCTAAATAAGTTCAAATGAATCAGCTATAGAGTCAAAAATATCTTCGTTCTCCTCGCGTAAATCAAAGAGTGTTCCGCACTGGATTACGTATACTTTGCTCTCTTTTGACACTAAATACTGTTTAAAAAAATAATGCTTACCGTCTTTCCTCGTGAAATCAAAACTTACGACAAAGCCCCTATGTTTATCAAACATTTTATATTGTTGATTGATAACTTTCATTTCTCCGCCCCAACGGCTTCGCATCTTTACATCAAAATCAGGCACGTACCACTGGAGGAAAGCATTAAGCCCCTCACCAGTATTTTCATATACTCTAACCTGAAGACCTGTTTGATCATCTTTTATAATCTCTGCCTTAACAAGATCCTCAGAGTCCGGGAACTGGTCGATTTTCCAATCTGAAGGATAATGCATACGATAACCATTCTTCGTATCAGCGCACATTAAAAATTCAGACGAAAATGCGAAAGGCACACAAATAATACCTACAAGAATTACCATAACCATGTATTTTATTCTAATACTCATTTTTTAAAACTCCTTACTATAATTTGTATTGTTAAAAATTATTAAACAACGAAATAACAAATTTCAAGCACCAAATAACAAATAAATCCCAAATTCAAACGATTAAATGACCAAAACCTACATTTATAGCAAACTTATATATTTTTTCTTCGAAATCGTATTTCTTATCAGCCATTTTCTATTTCGATCATTAAAATTTCGGTAATTGTGATTTATTTGATATTTGGAATTTGTTCTTTGGAATTTCATCGATTTTTATATCTTATTTCTTACCCATTATTATATCAAATGCTTTCACGAGCTGTTCGGCCTCATCTTCTACAATAAAATCAGGAGTAATGCCTATCTGATCGAATGTTTTCTCATTGGGTAAATATGTACGCGAAGTAATAAGAAACAAAGCCGAACCATCACTTAATCCGATTGTGTTCTTGAGGGAACCCTGTCCCTTGGTTTTTGTACCTACCAAAACAGCCTTCTTATAATGCTGCAGGGTACCTGAAAAAATCTCGGATGAACTTGCCGAGCCCTTATCGACTAAAATAACGACTGGATAAGGAAAATCCTCTGGTTCTCCTTTGGTTTTCTCCTCCTGACGGCCAACATCTTTCTTAAGGAAATATACTACCAAAGTTTTATTTTTTAAAAACAAACTGCTTAAAGCAACTGCCTGAGTTTCATCTCCTCCGGAATTTCCTCTAAGATCGATTACGAGACCGACCAGCTTCTCCTTCCTTAACTTATCCAACTCCTTCTTAAACTCTTCGGCTGTAAGGTCACGAAATTTCTTTATCTGAATATAACCTATCTTTTCCTTCTTATAATATTTCGATAAAACGGAAGGTATCCAAATAGTGCGGCATACTAACATGACTTCATAAGGCACTTTTTCATCCGGATGAAGCAGGGTTAACTCGACAGTCTCCCCTTCCGGAATCTTAAGTAATTTTTCTATCTGCTTTAGTTCCCATCCTTCAACCAACTCTCCGTTGATCGCCAAAAGCTGATCGTCTTTAAGGACTCCCTCTTCAAACGCAGAACTATCTTTATATACTCTTGAGATAAAAAACAAAACATCCTTTTTTACGATTTCAATACCTATGCCTTTAAATTTACTTTTTAAATTCTCCCTGATTACCCTTTTTAGATAATCCTTATGAATAAATTTACTATAATCGTCCGAAGGGTCTTTAAGCGCCTCTACGATTAAATTAATAGTAGAATATGTTAACTTATCTAAATTTTTTTGATAATCATCATCTAAATTTCTAAGGAGGCTCATCATAATAAATTGAGAACGGTAAAAAAGGTTACCAACCCCTGCAATGTTTATATCTTTAAAATAAAACTTATTCATTTTTAGATACGCCTCTTTAATAAGCCTTAAGCTCTTCATTTCTCCGGTATTAATAGAAGAGTCTTTATCTTTATCGCCATTTTCTTTATCAGCGGCATAAAGTGACTGTGTCGAAAATACAAAACATAAACAAAATAAAAATGCAAACAGTTTCGTTACCTTAAACATTTAAGCGCCTCCTTAATAGACTTATAAACTTAACGTCATTTGATTTAATTAAAAATTTTCTTCTATTTTCTCCATTATGTGAAAGTTTTATAAAAATGCTTCTCTTAGGCAGTAAAGTTTTTATTTTCTCACTCCATTCGATAATAGCAATGCCTGAAGAAAATAAAAATTCATCTATGCCTATTTCCTCATAATCCTTTATTTCATTCAGCCGATAGCAATCAATATGAAAAACAGGAAAAGACCCGTCATATTGATTAACTAATGCAAATGAAGGAGAAGTGACCTTAATCTTTTTTGTTCTAAAAAGGCCGTCTACAATTCCCTTGGTTAATGTTGTCTTACCGCTTCCCAGAGTACCTTCAAGAGCTAAGATCATACGGGGTTTGAGAAAGTGTGCAAGACGCCTTCCAAACGCTATTGTCTCAGCCTCTGAGGTGCTGATAATAGTGACGCCCTTTTTGCTAGTTTTCTTCATTAAAAATGCGTATATCCTTTTCTTTTAGTAAACCCCTTTAGAGAACTACGTCCATTAAAGGTAGTCACCATACCATGTGTTTTCTCTAACGGGGTAAAAATATTTAGATGACTTCCTTTTTGATAAAACATACCTTTCGCCTTGACTATACTTCCCACAGATGTCAGCCGTATATTAAATCTCTTCCTCCATTTCCTCTCTAAACTTGCAGCTTCTTTTGGTGAAACCGTAAAAAGAAGTTCATAGTCTTCACCGTCTGATAGGGCATGGTTAAGTGCCCTTTTTTTATTATTACGTGAAAGCTTAAAGGCATCACGGGAGATGGGAATCTTCTCCAAATCAATAACACATCCGACGCCACTCATTTTGAGTATATGACCTAAATCCTGCAGAAGGCCGTCCGAAATATCTATCATAGAAGTTACTGAAAAATGCCGGGTTAAAAAACGTGCTTCATCGACACGCGGGATAAAATTTAAGTGTTTACTTAAAATCGATCCCCCCAGCCGGCCACTAACATATAGAATATCACCAACGCGTGCTCCGCAACGTGTAACCAGATTTTTCTTCTCGACCTCTCCTGAAACACTAATGGAAATAATAATTTTTCTGGCCTTTGACACATCACCGCCTACAATATTAAGTGAAAAATGGGATGCGCATTTTTTTATTCCCGCAAACATTTTCTTAACAAGAGAAAAAGAAACCTCGGGAGGCAATCCAATCGCAACCAAAGCATATCTGGGTATACCGCCCATAGCAGCAATATCACTTATATTACGAGCCATGGCTTTATACCCGACCTCCTGAGCATTATCCTTTTTTATATTAAAATGAACCCCTTCAATGCTCATATCGGTAGTAAATAATTCGTATAAATTTTTATTTTTAACTAACACCGCACAATCATCACCAGCTCCGTATACGACCGAGGAATCTAGAGGTAAACGGCTGGTAAGATTATCAATAAGAGCAAATTCACCCAGCAAAGAAATAGTTTTTGATAGTTTCTGTTTCATTTAATCTCGTAAATTTTTTAAGCCTTAGGATTTATTTGCTTCAATGTAGCATCAAACGGAGGATATATTACATTCTTTTCAGTTATAAATGCAGTAAGCATTGAATACGGTGTTACATCAAACGCCGGATTATACGTATTAACCTCATGAGGCGCAATTTGTTTACTGCCTATTATTTTTAATTCTTCACCCTTACGTTCTTCGATCGGAATGTGCTCCCCCTCAGGAATCGAAAAATCAAACGTACTATACGGCGCTGCCACATAAAACGGTATTCGATGATAACGAGCAAGCACTGCGAGAGAATATGTTCCGATTTTATTTGCCGTATCACCGTTGGCGGCGATTCTATCGGCCCCAACAATTACTTTTTTTATTATTCCTTTTTGCATAAGAGAGGCTGCCATATTATCACAGATAAGTTCTGCATTGATACCGTTCCTCATAAGCTCCCACGCCGTAAGACGTGAACCCTGAAGAAGGGGCCGTGTTTCATCAACATAAACTTTAAACCGTTTACCACCCTCGTGCGCAACATAAAGCGGCGAAAGTGCAGTTCCTATGCCGGCCGTTGCAAGCGCTCCTGCATTGCAGTGTGTAAGTATAACATCGCCGTCTTTAATAAGCGGCTCCCCGTTTTTACCGATACTAAGACAAAGTTCTTTATCCTCATACTTTATTGCCATTGCCTCCTCCAAGAGGAGTCTTTTCAACTCGGCAATATTTTTACCCTTCATATTACGGGCGAGTTTCATCATGCGATCCAGGCTCCAAAATAAATTAACGGCCGTCGGCCTGGACGATGCTATATAATCAGAAACCTCTTTGAGTTTCTTCAGGAAATCATCTCCTCCCTCACCTTCATAATCTTTTATTCCAAGATATAAACCAAAAGCGGCAATAACACCAAGGAGCGGAGCTCCCCTAACCGCCAAAGTCCTGATAGCTTCATGAAGCTCTTGGACGGTTTTACAAGTCCTTTCAACAAACTCCTCCGGAAGCCTGGTTTGATCCAACAGTACTATTTTTCCCTCATCCCAACGTATTGTCTCAAAATCCATAAAATAAAGCTCCCTTATTTCACTCATTTTATGACGCATAAGATAATCTGCGTTTATATTTATTATATCTATCCGATAATAATACGCGGTACGCCAAGAAGCACGCATACTAAATTTATAGCCGGTATTACTACATGCCCCAGGAGACCGAACCATAAAAGTCCCATTAAGATAAATATTCCGTACGGTTCCAGCCTACCGTATTGATACGCTATACCATCCGGCAAAAGTCCGGCCAATACCCTGCCCCCGTCAAGCGGCGGAATAGGTATCATATTAAATACAGCCAGCCCTATATTAAAATATATAGGCAGCAATAATAAATTAAACTTAAATATATGCATAAGAAAAGAAAGAAAAGCCGCAAAAACAATATTCGCAGCCGCGCCGGCAACCGCTACCCAGATCATATCACGCTTAGGGTTGCGCAGTGCAAGAAAATTAACCGGTACAGGACGAGCCATTCCAATGGGAGGAGCTCCCATAATCATCAATAATATAGGTAACAGGACTGTCCAAAAAGGGTCGATATGTTTAAAAGGATTAAATGTAAGACGACCGGAATGATATGCAGTCATATCTCCGAAATGGTAGGCAACACGGCCGTGTGCATACTCATGAACAGTGACCGTTATTAGAAAAACAATAATCCAGAAAATAAAACCCATTATCCCAACCTGTCAAGTAATACCCGCTTCATTATAAAAAAGTAACTAATAAATAAAGAATTATGAATAATATGCAGTGTTATTGAAGGAATCAATGTACCGCGCTTTTCAAATAAAAATGCTAATATTAAGCCGAGAATAAAAACCGGTATAAATGCAAAAGAAGAGCCATGAATTAGGGCAAAAAAGGCGGCAGTACTAATCATGGCAACCCTTATGCCCCATTTTTTTTTCAATGCAGAATAACAAAATCCACGAAAAAACACCTCTTCGATAAATGGACCTATAGTACAGGCTAAAAAAATGGAAAACATTATCAATAAAGGATTCTGTTTGTCTTCGACAACAAAAATATCCACTAATGGATGAGGTGGAGGTTCATAATGGAAATAGTTTACAATCACACTTAGTAGAATAATAATACCTAACAATACAGGTAAAACTACACAATAAGTTGAAAATCCCAAAAATATATCGTTAAAAAAACGCATACTATTTAATCCGATATCCCGGATAGAACTCTTATATTTAACAGTTACAAAATATATTATAAAAAAGAGTGCCGCAACGTCTGTTATCAAAGTATGAATTATTATAAATGAATTTTCTGCATCTTCAAAAAAAAGATCGTTTATAAATCCTATAATCACTCCGGATATCATGCTTACAAAAACAAAAAGAATAATAATTTTAACAATATCCGCATTCTCCCACTTGATTGATGCCTGATCATATGCCCGCTGTATTATTTTTCTCCCGAGCAATAAATTAACGAGACAATATACAACAACGAGAAATCCTGCTCCAATGAGAAATAAAAAAAGCATCATAAAAAGAAGCGCCGTAATCGCTAAGCTTTCATCATCCTTTAAAAGATTCCAGAAGATTTCTCCCTGGTTGTCTTTTCCCTCAAAGGATGCTTTTACTTCTTTTATTTTCTCCATAGCAGGAGATAATGAATCGCCTTCATCTTCGGAAAACATAAGGAAAAAACTATACAGGAAAATCGATATTATTAACAACCATGAATACATTTTTTCCTGATTAAGAAAATTTCTAATTGCTCTTATCATAATATTGGGAATCTACCTTTCTATAAAAAATTAAAACACACAGATGTTAAAACCACTAACCAACTCTATTATAGTGCCTCAAACGATAAGAAACTCCAAGCTCATGCGCCTTTCTTTTCATATCATCGATATCAATCTCAGGAAAATCCAAAAAAGTTATAACCACATGCGGGATTATCTTTTTAGCCTCTTTAATAAATTCTACAATTCCGTTATAAACATCATTTCCCAATTTGGGACGACAAATCTCATTATATAAATTTTCTCGAGGTGCATTTAAACTAATACAAATTTCATCTACCAATCCGTCAAGTTCGGTAAGTACATTTCGTTTATTAATAATATTCCCCTGTCCGTTGGTATCAATCCGAATATAAATATTATTTTTTTTAAGCTCCTGAGAAACTTTCTTTATAAAATCAAGCCTCATGAAAGGCTCACCAAAGCCACAAAAAACGATTTCTTTAAAATTCCCCTGATAGTTTCTAATTTCCTGAAGTACCTCCGATACATCCGGGTCTTTTTTAATTCGTAAATTATGCCCTTTTACAAAATCATCATAAAATCTTATACAGAACCGGCATTCATTGGTGCATTGAGTTGTTGTATTAATATATAAAGAATCACAAATCTTATACACAATTTGAGGTTTAGTATCCGTATCTGGAAAACCAAAAAGCCTTTGACAATTTAGGGAGGTAATACGGGCCAAATCTTCCAACCGAACGCCTCTGAGATCTGCAATATAGCCCGCAATTTCGTTTAAAAACGCGGGTTCATTTCTCCTACCCCTTCTTGATTGGGGAGCTAAATACGGTGAATCTGTTTCTAAAAGAAACCTATCATCAGGAACTTTAACGACTAACGAGCGTAGCTCGTCATTCTTTTTATATGTAACCGGACCTGTAAAAGATACATAAAGCCCCATTTGCAAAGCTTCATTCAATACTGACTCATTTCCCGAAAAACAATGCATCACTCCTTTGATATTTGACGACCCGATCTCTTTACGCATAATTTCCAAGAGATCGCCAAAAGAATCACGTGCATGCAAAATAAGCGGGAGGCGAAATTCTTTATAAAGTTCGAGAAAAGCCCGGAATAGTTCCTTTTGGTCTTCCTTAGAGGAAAGATTTCTATAATAATCCAGGCCAACCTCACCTAATGCAACTACCTTGGGCTTTTTAATTAACTCCCGTATACTCTGTAAACTTTTTCCTATCTCGATACTCGAGGCATCATGTGGATGAATTCCCACAGAAGCATATATATCAGGATATTTTTCTGCAATTTCGATACATTTACGGGAATGTTCAATATCCACTCCAACAGTAATGATGTGCGCAACATCAGCCTCTCTTGCCCTCTCAACTACCGAAGATATATCCTGATTGAAATCGTCAAAATCCAAATGGGCATGCGTGTCAATTAACATTATTATACATCCTCGATCTTGGGAAAGAGCGGCTTACCGCGTTCCAGGCGCTTACCGGAAGTAAGCAAACCCCATGTATTTAAAGCATAAGCATCCATTCTCTTCTCCTCAAGAAGCGAAAGAATTTTCTCACCCGTCTCAGGAAGAAATGAAACTAAAGCAACTCCGATAATTCTAATAGCTTCAAGTAAAGCATACATAAAAACAATCAACTCTCCTCTCGAGGGCTCCTCTTTGGCCAGCTTCCACGGTTTTGTATCCTCGATGAATTTATTGGCCGCATTTATAAGATCCCATATAGAAATAATAGTTGAGCGCGGATCATAATCTTGATTCATACTTTTTTCAATTTTTGTTCCCAAATTTTCAGCTATATGCTTAAGAGGAGAGTTTATTGTTTTGGGATCCACATCAGGTACAATCCCCTGGAAATATTTATCTAACATAGATAAGGAACGATATACCAAATTACCTAAGTCATTCGCCAAATCACTATTAAAACGTGTAATCAATAACTCTTCGGAATAAGCTCCGTCAGACCCCAGGTTAGCCTCACGCAGCAGGTAATAGCGAAAAGTATCCACACCATAAACCGAGGACATTTCAACGGGGTCAACAATGTTACCCTTTGATTTAGAAACCTTACTGCCTTCCATAGTCCACCATCCGTGAGCGATAACATGCCGTGGTGGCTCTAATCCTAACGCCTTTAACATCATAGGCCAGTAAATAGCGTGCTGGCGAAGAATATCTTTACCAATCATATGAATGTCTGCGGGCCACAGCTCTTTAAACTTAGCCCCCTCACCATCATAATCAATCGCACTGATATAATTAATTAATGCATCAAACCAGACATAAACAACAAAATCATTGTTATCCGGGAACGGGATTCCCCATGAGAGGCGTTTATATGGACGGGAGACACAAAGGTCCTCAAGCGGTTCCCGTAAAAAGCTTATAACTTCCTGGCGTTTACCTCGGGGAATAATAAAGTCTTCATTGTCATTTATATACTGAATAAGCCAATCCTGGTATTTCGACAACTTGAAAAAATAATTTTTCTCTTCAATACGTTTTACCTCCCGATGGCAATCCGGGCATTTTCCATCAACTAATTGTGATTTTGTCCAAAACGATTCGCAGGGGATGCAATACCATCCTTCATACATATCCATATAAATATCACCGCTCGAGACTAGATGTCTTATTACCTTATGAACAACCTTTTTATGACGTTCCTCTGTAGTACGTATAAAATCATCATATCTTATACTAAGTTTTTCCCATGCCTCCCTAAAACTCAGAGACATTTCATCCACATGTTCCTGAGACGACTTATCAAGCGACTGTGCCGTTCGTTCGATTTTCTCTCCATGCTCATCAGTGCCTGTTAAGAAAAACACATCCTTTCCAAGTAGTCTATTAAAACGGGCAAAGCTATCACAAAGGATAGTAGTATACGCATGGCCGATATGAGGCTTATCATTAACATAATAAATCGGTGTGGTTATATAATAAAATTTCTTCACTTTTTACCTTTTCGTTTCTTCAAAATCGATATATTTTTATGAACCGGGCAGTCAGGGTCAGGACAGGTACAGTTTGCAAAAGATATCTCCTTAACCAAACCGTCTTCATACTCAACCATAACTTTCTTCTTAAGGATATCGACACTTTTTACTTTCACGATGCCGTCAGGCGTTTTTAATTTCTCCCCTTCTTCCGGTAAATACTCCGAGAAATCCTTATAAGTATTATATTCATAATCAAGACAGCACATAAGCCTGCCACAGACACCGGAAATTTTTGTTGGATTAAGCGAGAGTTTTTGCTCTTTTGCCATCTTTATAGTCACAGGTTCGAAATCTTTCAAAAATGTACCGCAACATAACCTGCGGCCGCAATGGCCGTAGCCGCCCAGCATCTTTGCTTCGTCACGGACGCCTATCTGACGCAACTCAATACGGACCTTGAATACTGCCGCTAAATCTTTAACTAACTCCCTAAAATCCACCCTACCCTCAGAAGTAAAATAAAAAACTAATTTTGACAAATCGAATGAGTATTCAGTATCGACAAGTTTCATGGGAAGGCGATGCTCAATAATTTTTTTATCACAAATATTATGTGCCTCCTTAACCTTTTCCTTATTCTTCTTTATTTTTTCGATGTCTTTACTTTCTACTTTTCGTATGACCGCTTTCAAAGGCTCTTCAAGGACAGAATTCTCAATAAGCTCTGTCTCAGAGACAATCTGACCGTAATCAATACTCCTGTCTGCTTCTACAATGACATAATCACCCACGGCAAATTTTATACCACGGGCATTATAAAATACTACTCTCCCTACTTCCCGCATACGTACTTGAATTACTTCTATCATAAGAAATATATCCTTTCATCAACTTATTTTATAATTTAGGCACCGACTGGCCAAACGTGACAATATTAGTTTAGAATTTATGTTTTGTTTAAGCGATCGCCTTGATTCTTCAAAAAGATTCATAAGCTCCGTAATATGCTCATGCGACAGGCGCTTACATAACGAATTAATTTCTGCGATTCTATCCTGATGAATAATAAATGACTCACTTACGCCGCTCTTAATAAGTAACGCATCATGAAACAAACCGCAGAGAATATGAAAAAGATTATTAAGTTCAAGCTGTGAAATATTAACCAGACTTAAAAAATATTCAACTGGATTCTGTTTTAAGAAAGAATCGATAACCGCATTCTTTAAATTAAAATAATCCTCCTCCTGATATTTAAGTGCTAAACCAAGGCTACCTTCCGATTGATAAGCTAAAAAATGTGCTTCGTCTTTAATATTAAATTTATCCCGTAAAATCCCGCACAATGAATCTACAGATAAGGGTCTTAAGCGAACCTCTACAACCCTGGAAATGATAGTATCAGTCAGCTGAAAAGTAAAACTTGATAATAAAATAATAGTAGTATCAGCCGGTGGTTCCTCAAGTATTTTCAAAAACGCATTTGCAGCTTCCTCCGTAAGCCTCTCGGCTTTATTGATAATAAAAACCTTTCTCTTCCCTTCGAAGGGATGCAGCATTACCCATGATTGAAGTTCCCTGATTTCCTCTATTTTAATAGACCGGGCTTCTTCGTCTAAACCTATCCACTTAACATCAGGATGTGTATTTAATGCTATCTTTCGGCAGCTTGCACAATCACAACCCTCAAAAATACTCCCCATCTCACAATTAAGACTTTGAGCGAACTGGCGCGCAAGGAGTTTTTTCCCGATCCCTTCTTTGCCGGAAAAAAGAAAGGAACGGGCGCCGTCTCCTTTTTTAAAATCGTTCTTTAAAAACCTAACCGCTTCTTCCTGTCCGAATAATCTATCCGAATAAACCATCAAGTCTACGCTCAATAACCTTTCTTCCCTTTTCAATAGGGCATTCTTTGACAATACAAAAACGGCTCCGGTTCTCTCGTGCTAAAGTCAAAAATCCCTTCTGCACTCGTTTATGAAATGCTATTGACTTAAGTTCCATTCTATCGCTGCGCCCCGCACGCCGAAGTCCCCTCCTTACATCACTTTCAAGAAGAAATGTAATTTTGGGAATTAAATCCATTGAAGCAAAATCATTTACTCTCTCTGCCATACCCCTATCAAGCCTGCCGCCGAAACATTGATATGCAACGGTTGAATCAACAAAACGGTCGCATAAAACAATGGTGCCTCGTTTCAATGCAGGAATAATAACATTTTTAACCAATTCTATCCGGGCTGCATTATATAACAACAATTCACACTCAACGCTCATATTAATATTACCTCTATCAAGCAAAATATGACGAATCTTCTCTCCTATACGTGTGCCCCCGGGTTCGCGAAGCAAGAGAACCTTAAATCCTTTTTGTTTGATATATTTTGCGGCTAATTTACAATGTGTAGTTTTGCCGCTTCCTTCTATGCCTTCGAACGTAATAAAATATCCCTTTTTTTTCCTTCTCATAGACCTTACTTTTTTTTAACACGTGCTCCCTGTGCAGTATCTTCAACAACCCAGCCGAGAGCACTTATTTTATCCCTAATTTCATCAGATTTCTTGAAGTCCCTCGCTTTACGAGCAAGACTGCGCTGATTGACGAGCTCTTTTATCTCGGGCGGAACCTCTTCATCAACATCTCTAATAATGCCAAGGACTGAATTAATATTATCAACAAACTCAATAATTTGTTTTCTGCCCTTATCAGTAACACTGCTATTCTCAATTAATTTATTTATATCATTGATAAACCCAAAAAGGGAAGAAAGTGCCTGTGCGATATTCAAATCATCATCAAGCGCCTCTTCAAATTGCTTTCTTGCTTCTTTTATTTCCCGATCACAACTGTCTTTACCCGAGACGTGAGGAACGTAACTCATCAGGCGCAACATAAAATCCCGTATTCTGTTTATTGATGATTGAGCCTGCTCTAAGCCCTCAAGTGTAAAATTCAGGGGGTGACGATAATTATGGGATATTAATATATACCTGATTGACAACGGGGAATATCCCTTGGCTAAAAGGTCTCGCAATGTATAAAAATTTCCCTTTGATTTTGACATTTTCTCATTATTAACCAGAAGAAATTTACAATGCAGCCAGTAATTAACAAACCGTTTCCCAGTCGCACCTTCAGACTGTGCAATTTCATTTTCATGGTGTGGGAATATATTATCTTCTCCTCCTGTATGAATATCTAAGGTTTCTCCTAAATACCTCATGCTCATAGCAGAACATTCAATATGCCACCCCGGACGCCCCTTGCCGAATGGTGAATCCCAAGATGGTTCATTGTCCTTGCTTTTTTTCCATAATACAAAATCTCGAACATCATCACGTTCATATTCGTCACGATCCACCCGCAATCCGATAATATTTTCGTCAATATCTTTTTTAGAAAGCTTTCCATATGAGGGAAAGGCCTGTATACGGTAATAGACCGAGCCGTCGCTTTCATAAGCAATTTTTTTTCTCAATAACGTTTTAACCAACGCAATCATATCAGCGATATGCTCGGTCGCGCGCGGATAATATTCCGCCCGCTCTATGCCTAAAGAATCTAAATCTTCAAAAAAAGCATCAATATATGTTTTAGTATATTCATTAAGAGAAATCCCTTTCTCTAATGCCCCCTTAATAGTTTTATCATCGATATCAGTAAGATTCATGACCTGAATAACTTTAAAACCTTTATATTTAAGATACCGTCTTAATAAATCTTCAAAAATATAAGCCCGAAAATTACCTATGTGGGCATAGTCATACACTGTAGGGCCGCATGTGTACATTTTCACAACTCCATCCTGAAGAGGCGTAAACTCTTCTTTTTTTGCACTCAATGTATTAAAAAACTTTAGACTCATAACCTAACTTCTGCTCACTCCTACTTAAGCTGTAATGCCCTCTCAACCCGTTTAAGGCAATTATTTTTCCCCAGTAATAAAACCACACGTTTTAACTCAGGCCCATGTTCTTTACCTGTTAAGGCAATGCGAAGTGGAAGAAAAAAATCTTTTCCCTTAATTTTCACCTTTTTCCTCAAATCTTTAAATACTTTATCAAAATTATCCTCATCCAAATTATCTAAAGACTTTAATACCCGGGAAAGTTCGCTTAAAATTGCCTTTGCCCCTTCTGTTTTTAACGTATCAATATTTTCAAATTCAAAATCATCGCCGAAGAGTTTCAATCTGTCCTCAAAATCCTTGAAACATTGAATATTATCTTTTAAAGCAAGCAGCACCCTTTCATACCACTCAGGACGAATCATATATGTGGAATTTTCTACAATTTTTTCTTGCAGTATATATTGAACACTTGACTTTAAATAATCCCCGTCACTTAACATTCTTATATGCTCGCCATTAACCCAATTGAGCTTTGTACGATCAAAAACTGCTGATGAACGTGAAACTCTTTTAATGGTAAATCTCTTCTGCAACTCTTTAAACTTGAATATTTCCTCATCCGTGCCACTTGACCATCCTAACAAAGCCATATAATTACATAATGCCTCAGGCAGATACCCCATTTTCCTATACTCCGCAATGGACATGGCTCCTAACCGTTTACTTAAAGGTTCACCTCCAGGTCCCATAGTCAAAGGCATGTGAGCAAACTGTGGGATGGGAAATCCGCATGCTTCAAAAATTGCTATATGGCGTGGTGTATTAGAAAAATGATCTTCGCCTCGTATAATATGTGAAACTTTCATTTCTCCATCATCTATACAAACTGCAAGATGAAATGTAGGAGAGCCGTCAGGGCGCACGATCACAAAGTCCCCTATAAGACTTTCATCAAATTCAACTTCACCACGGATAATATCTTTAATAACTCGTTTTTTATCGGGCATCTTAAAACGTATACTAGGTTTTATGCCTTGCGCTTCATATCTTCGACGAAGAGTATCTGAAAGATTACGGCACCGGTTATCGTAGCGCAGAGATTGACCCTCGGCTAACTGTACCCTTCTCCGTGCTTCCAGTTCCGACTCAGAACAATAACAATAATATGCTTTACCCTCAGAGATTAACTTTTTAGCGTAATCCTGATAAAGAGAAAACCGTTTAGACTGAATATAAGGGGCGAATTTGCCTCCCGTATCCGGCCCTTCATCCCACTTAATGCCGAGCCACCGGAGGTCCTCGTAAATTTGAGTTAAATATTCTTCCTTGGACCTTTCTTTATCAGTATCTTCAATCCTTAGAATGAACTCTCCATTATTATTCTTTGCGAATAAATAATTAAAAAGAGCAGTCCTAGCGTTTCCAATATGTAAAAAACCTGTTGGTGAGGGGGCGAATCTTACGCGAATCATTTCGTCAATATCTCCTTAAAAATTTTAGTTATCTTTGGTCTTAACTCTTCATTAATGTTACTACGGCAAAAGCTGAAATAGAAAAACCGGAACCTTCGCTTTCTAACTCCTCTTTTGTTTTTGCTTTAATATTTACCTGGGACGGCTTAAGGTCCAGAATGCCTGCGACTTTTCTTTTAATACGGTCTTTATATTTCTTTAAATTTGGTTTCTGAACAATAACGGTTGTATCAACATGCTGAAGAATGAGGCCGCAATTTGTGATCATTTTCATTACCCTTGACAAAATTACTTTACTAGCAATGTTTTTATATTTAGGATCCGTATCAGGAAAACATTCTCCTATATCACCCAAAGAAGCCGCGCCTAGGAGAGCATCAGCAATAGCATGTAAAAGAGGATCTCCGTCCGAGTGGCCCAAACATCCCTTATTGAAAGGTATCTTTACACCCCCGATCATTAAATCCCTGCCGGTCACTAAACGATGTATATCGTATCCCATTCCTACTTGTACCATGGTAGCCTCCATGATTCCTTTTGCGATTTTATAATCCGAAGGTGTTGTTATTTTCAAGTTAATTGCCTCATGTCTTAATACCTTAACACGGCCGCCGATTGCCTCAACCAATGAACCTTCGTCAGTGAACTCTTGCCTCTTCCCCTTGTATTTGTATAAGGCAAATGCTCGCTTTAGAATACTTTTTTTAAAAAGCTGCGGGGTCTCAGCCTCCCATAAATTATTCCTATCAACTGTATCAATAATAATATTCCCTTTTACCCGTTTTAACGTTGGAACCACAGGCCTGGCAGCTATGACACCGTCCGCATTGCCTACCCTTTGTACCAGCCTGGCTATTAAGGCCTGCGTTAGGAAAGGCCTTACTCCATCATGAATGAGAACATGAGAAGAAGACTTTGAAACTTTCATTAAACAGTTATAAACTGTATCAGCCCTCCTCGTTCCTCCGCTAACAATTTTTTTTGTCTTCTTAAAATTATTTTTCCTTAATATTTCTTTACGGCAAAATGATTGATAGCCCCTGGGACATGCAAGAATAACCTCCTTGATATACGGAGAACGTTCCAGTTCTAAAAGCACCTTCTCTATGACTAAATTTGAACCAAGCGTCCAAAACTGTTTAGGTTTATTATTAAAAGTATACTTTCTAAGCCTTAGCCCAGAACCAGCCGCCGGAACAATAGCAGTTATTTGCATGTTTCCTTTACTTTTTCAAAAAAATATGCGTAAATTTCTTTTAAATGTCCAATCTCTTTTACAGATACATTATCAAAACTTTTATGTGTAACATTATTCTTAGGAATAATAACTTCCTTAAATCCCAGGCGTGCAGCCTCTCTGATGCGTGCTTCGATTAAACGCACCTTTCTCACCTCACCGCCTAAGCCCAACTCTCCTATTACAACAGTATGAGGAGAAATACTAACCATTTTAAAACTAGAAATTATTGCCACAGCTATGGCAATGTCACTCGCTGTCTCTTGAAGACGCAGGCCGCCAACTGCTTTGACAAAAACATCATATCTATACAAATTCAAACGTAACGTTCTCTCAATGACTGCTAATAAAAGCGATATCTTATTTAACTCAATACCTAATGCGCGCCGTAGCGGATTATTAAAAGGAGTCTCATTAGTCAATGCCTGCACCTCTACTAAGAAGGGACGGTGCCCTTCGATGACAGATGCCGTAACTCTTCCCGGAGTTATTTCTTCATTCTCAGGCAGGAAAATACTTGAGGGATTTTTTATCTCCGACAAACCCTCTTTTGTCATTTCAAAAATACCTACTTCCCCGGTTGAACCAAAACGATTTTTCATCACCCTGATAATACGTAACGACTGATAACGGTCACCTTCAAAATAAACCACAGTATCAACTAAGTGCTCTAAAGACTTAGGTCCTGCCAGCATACCTTCTTTGGTAACATGCCCTATTAAAAAGAGTACAAATCCCTTCTCCTTTGCCAATTGGCATAATCTTAGCGCACTTTCTCTAACCTGGCTCAGAGTACCGGGAGGAGAAGAAATAGACGCGTCATGTATTGCTTGTACAGAATCGATAATAACGATTAAAGGTTTTATCTCATTAATATAACTTGATATCAAATCTAAATCAGACTCAGATATAACATATATATTATCCCCGTTTATACCAAGACGCTGGGAACGCTCTCTCACCTGATGCAGAGACTCCTCAGCCGAAATATATAAAACCTGCTTTGTGTTATTCTTTGCAACAGCCGAACATACTTCGAGAAGTAATGTTGACTTTCCAATGCCAGGCTCTCCCGCAAATAATATAGTGGTCTCGGGCAGGACGCCTCCTCCAAGCACCCTGTTAAGTTCTTCGCTCCCAACTGATATCCTCTCCTGCTTCTTAGCAGCAACCTTATTCAAAGGAATAATTTTTTTCTTATCTGATACATTAAGTACATTAGTTCTCCCCGATGAGGCTCTCCCCTCGGATATAAAAATTTCCTCAAAAGTATTCCATAAACCGCATTGCGGGCACTTGCCAAGCCATTGGACAGATTCATACCCGCATTCAGTACAACAATAAGAAGACTTCTTCTTTACCATACCCTCTTTTTTCACTTTCTTTAAGAAAGGGTTAAAAAAACGGATTACCACAGACTATCTAAAGTTTATCCGTGTTAATCCGTTTTAACTATCTGTGTAACTATGGAAGAGAAATTAGTTTTACATATTATTTTTACAATTGAAGTAGATTAATTTTCTCTAACAAAGTAAATCCATAAAAAGTCTGTAAATTTTCTATCTAAAAAATAAGAAATTTTTTCTTATCTTCACCCTTTTTATCTTTTTTAAGCAATCTCCATGGATGAAGTTTTATTTCCCGTATAAACTCTTTCATTTCTAAATATAATTCAT
>Ga0164318_10001486_pt1 | contig 20950 bp, 18 predicted proteins | sample GuaBasSedimGuay9_FD_113734 | JGI IMG/M metagenome (GOLD analysis project Ga0164318, IMG submission 113734) | Subseafloor sediment microbial communities from Guaymas Basin, Gulf of California, Mexico - Guay9, Core 4571-4, 0-3 cm | ecosystem: Environmental > Aquatic > Marine > Hydrothermal vents... | reverse complement strand
GATGCCTTATTCGGATAGTTACTTTGACATAGTGATTGCCATGTTAACTTTACATGAAACCCCTAATTCAATTCGGTCTCCAATAGTAGGTGAAATGGCAAGAGTAGTAAAACGAAATGGGCGTTTACTGTTCGTTGATTATCATCCAGGACCTATTCAATTTCCAAAAGGTTGGTTGTCAAAAATAAATATTTTATTCTTTGAAAAAATTGCTGGACGAGAGCATTATAAAAATTATAAAAATTTTCTTTCATGCAAAGGTCTGGCACCATTGATGGAAACCAACAATCTATATATTGAGAAAGAAAAGATTGTTAGCGGTGGAAATTTAGCATTACTTTCTGCAAAATCAAATACGCTTTGATTGGGATATTTTTGTTTCCAGAGATACTTCAATTTCTCCATAGTCAGTGCCATCACGGGTCACAAATTCTTCGATAACGCCACGCAGTGCTTCTGGAGAGAATTGGTCGTATGGAATTTTAAGAGCTGTCATTTTTTTAAAAATGTAACTATGATTTTCCGACAGGACAGGAAAATTCACACCACCTGCAATATCGGACCTCTCGACTATTGAAGTTGTTTCCTTCAATTATAACATCCTTTGCATTTTCAGCATCCTTTTCCATCTGTATATTACACTGAATGCGATTGTACCATCCTGTTCTGGAAGGTAAATGTTTTAATCCAAATTCACTTTCAGTGTATAGCTTTGTATCAAATGCATTTTGGGGGCATGCTTTTTTACAGTATTCTTCACATTCAATGCAGGGATCAAAATCTAAAATTCCAGTGGATGGAAGATCAATATCAAGAAGCATAACTCTAAGACGAACTTTGGGACCGAATTCACGTGTTATAATAATATTGTTCTTGCCGATACATCCTATTCCTGCAAAAACTGCTGCATCTTTCATGTATACTGCCCCACGTTCAATATGATATGCGAGTTTGATACAATTGATCTGATTATCTTTTTCAATCCAATCAGCCAGTTTAGAAAAAGTCGATATAAGCTTGAAATTTCCTTTTGTGCCACCATTTAGCCCTTTTGTCCAAAAATCGAGTTCTGGTTTTTCTCTCGGATGCTCTATTGCTATGACAACGCCGGATTTAGCATTATCAATCCATTGCACTTCACCGCGTTTTCTTCCTTTGATGTTTTTTGTGCCTACACCTTCGAAATTAGCTGTTTTTGTGGATATAACATGGGAGGGAGATTTTTTAAGGTCTTCAATATTAACGATCCCAGCAAGGGATGCACCAAATTCCAAAGCTTTGTTTATTATATTCTTGCTCAAAGAAAATTTGTCTTTTGAAATCATTGTATCTCCGAAGTATTTACCCTTTATAGTTTTGAAATCTGGAAAGCTATTTTCACTCCTTTTGATTAACATATTGAAAACATATACTGATGTGTTGTATCTACTTTCATTACATTGAAGTTGTCAAGGACAAGGATAAAATGAGACCACAAGCCATCAATAAAACTGGAGTAATAAATGAAATCCTCAAAGGGATTGTGGATCGAGTTACCTTTCACAATCCTGACAATGGATGGTCTATTCTCAGAGTAATGCCTTTTAATAATCCTCATGGTCAAGAAACTGTGATTGTGCATCAAACAAAAGTATTTGCCGGTGCCACAATGGAATTTCAAGGATCATGGACAACTCACCCTAAATATGGCCGTCAATTCCAGGCAACTGTGGCAAAAGAAAATAAACCCGCAACAGCCGCAGCACTGGAAAAATATCTTGGTTCAGGTCTTATTAAAGGTGTTGGTCCTAAAACAGCTAAAAAAATTGTTAAACATTTCAATAAAGATACGCTTGATATTTTTGAAAAAGATATTGAAAGACTGACAGAAGTTCCAGGGATAGCTCAGAAAAAACTTGATATGATAAGTGGAGCATGGACTGAACACAAAGCAATTCGTGAAGTCATGATGTTTTTGCAATCTCATGGTATCAGTACTTTATTTGCTGTCCGGATATATAAAGAATATGGTGATGATGCTATACGGTTGGTTACAGAAGATCCTTATCGATTGGCAAATGATTTTTATGGTATTGGTTTTTTTTCAGCTGATAAAGTCGCTTTAAGTATTGGTCTTGAACCTGACAGTCAGCAAAGAATACTGGCGGGCATAAAGCATGTACTGGCTGCGAGTAGAAATTTTGGACACTGCTATCTGACGGCATCTCAAATCAATAAAGATGTCAAAGAATTATTAGAACTGGATCTGTCTGATAAACTGCTTGAACTGTTGAAGTATATGGAAGCAGAAAAGCTCCTCATGGTTCGGGATCTTGTCCAGGGCAATGGTATCGCAGAGCAATGCTATTATTCAAAATCTTTATATTTTGATGAACTTTATGTCGCAAAACGAATTTCTGATATTGGTATTCCGCCAAAGGTTGATAAGGAAAGGGTAAAACGCTGGATATCTTTGTATTGTGAAACAAAAAATATTTCTTTAAGTGATGAACAAGCTGATGCTGCTAAAGGAATAGTTTGTCAAAAATTTTCTATCCTTACCGGTGGACCAGGGTGCGGTAAAACAACTGCTACTCTTGTCATAGTCAAATTGATTGAAGCAATGGGGTTAAAAGTTGTTTTAGCAGCGCCAACAGGAAGAGCAGCGCAAAGAATGATGGATGTCATTGGAAAAGAATCAAAAACTATCCATAGATTATTGGGGTGGCAAGGCGGCAAATTTAAAAAAGATGAGGAAACACCTTTAAAAACAGATTTTCTTATTGTTGATGAATGTTCAATGCTTGATATCAATCTGACTGCATCTCTTTTTAAAGCTGTTCCTAAAAATGCTCAGGTTTTATTCATTGGCGATTCTGACCAGTTACCTTCTGTTGGCGCCGGTAATGTTTTAAAGGATATAATCGCTTCTGAAGCTGTCCCCTGTTTCCGGTTAACAAGAATATTCAGGCAGGCACAAGAATCTTTGATCATTAAATATGCCCATCAGATTAATAAAGGTGATACTCCCTGGATCAAATCACCATTTAAAAAACCTGAAATATGGAAAGAAAAAACTGATTGTTTATTCCTTGATTCAGATGAAGGCACCAAAGAGCAGATAAGTTTTATTTCCAGAGTCAAAAGGTTTTATGATCTGAAGCAAACTGAATTAGAAAACAATATTTCTGACAAATCTGATGGTTCTGACTTCTTTGAGTTTAGAGTCCAGGAACCCGTGATACCGTATGAAACAGAAATAACAATTCCAAAAAAATTTGAGCATGTGAATTTGGAAAAGGTATATCAGGCTGAAACTAAAATTGAAGAATTGTTTTCTGTTCTAAAAAAAGTTCATCCATGGTCATCCCTTCATTATGGATTCTCTGCGTTGGATGTTGTCAGAAAGCTATACCAGGAATGGATACCAAAATATTATGGCAAATGTGAGATACAGATCCTTTCTCCTATGACCAGGGGAAGTCTTGGAACAATAAGTTTAAACAGAGTGATTCAGGAAACTTCAAACCCCTTTGTTGAAGGCAAACGACAATTAAAAGTGGGGGAAAGAATATTCAGGATTGGAGATCGGGTGATTCACCGGCGCAATAATTATGATCTGGGTGTCTTCAATGGTGATATTGGTGTTATTCGAGATATTGATAATATAGATTTAACCTGTTCCGTTGCCTTTTATCCTGATAGCCGACTGGTTCATTATAAGCAAACTGATATAATGGAGCTTGATTTAGCGTATGCCATTACCATACACAAATCTCAGGGTAGTGAATTTGAAGTGGTAATTATTCCGATCCTTACACAACACTTTAAAATGCTCTTCAGGAATTTGATTTATACCGGGATAACCAGAGCAAAAAAAATGGCGGTATTTGTTGGCACACGAAGAGCTCTTGCCATGGCGGTTAAAAATCAAGATATCAGTCAGAGACAGACGGCACTGCAGGAATTGTTAATTAATTGACCAGGATTTTTATTCACACTTGCTGTCAAAAACTTTATTTTTTTCTAAGGTTTACAGGTTCCACAAGGTTTATAGCCTTCCTGAATTGCTTCATCTCTGGTATTAAATATAGCAGTACATTTTTTACTTTTTGAATATTTACAACCAGAACTATGGAAAACAAGAGTGCCTGTATTACCTGTCAATTTGGAAGTGTCATCAGTGGGAGTGTCCGGAATATTTTCTTCAACCACAGTTTCAACTGATTCAGTTTCTTCAACGCTCCATGCAGCTCGAAAGTTATCACCAGTATCAAAATAATAATCTTTAACAATCTCAGCTTTTCCAAATTTAATCTTTATAACGGTAACACCACTGTTCTGAAATTTTTTCCCATCTTTATTTGTATATTCACTATCCCAATGAACGGCTACAGTATTAATTCCCATAAAATCAAAAACATTATCCACACAAACATTTTTCAATGTATATTTAAGTTTAGGGAACTGATTGAAGAAATTTTTAAACCATTTTTCAATTGCAGGTTTCCCTTCTATTTTTCCACTAACAGGTAAGTCTCCAGGATAAATAAAAGTACAGTCATTTCTCCAGGCTGCTAAAAATGCTTCAAAGTCACGGTTGTTCAAAGCATCATAGGCTGAAGATATTTTTTGTTTAGCAATCATTGCTCCTATCATAATAGTGCCTCCCCTTGAATTTTGAGTTGTGATGTCATTTACTTATATGGCTGAAATTATAATTCAATCTCTATCAATAACTATCACGATTGTAAAGGGAAGGAGTTTTTAAATCGGGTCCTTTTTGTTCTCTTGAATGTGTACCAGGTTCTTATGTCAAAATTTTAATCGGGGATTCGAATCCCTCTGGACGTGCCACTAATACCAAAGGGTTCAGCTTTTAGCCGAGAACTCTTTTTTATCGGGGGAAGGGGGTACAATAGGGGTACATACAATTTTCAAACTTTTACAATCCGTTGTTGTAATTTTGCTTTCAATCTCAGAGATTTAAAATTTTCATTTTTAAATCTGAGGTTCAAGCAAGTCTCCAAGTAAGGTGAATGACATCACCATAGCCTTCTTTAAGCAAATTATATGTTTTTTTTGCCCATTGTTTACGATCTGGATTACCAAGGTCACCACTTGGTTCTCTATCAAACAATGTAAGTTCATTGGCAACCAGTTATAAAGAAAAATATTATTCAAGCACTATCTGCTCTATTAAAAAACTTCCATATGATATAAAAAATGGCTCAACTGAGTGTCCGGATTTCATTCAAAACTTTTGGCAACGTTTCGACTAAGTATAAAGGCAAGGATAGCAGTTTGTAATTTGCAGATTCAATTCCATTTCCCGTACTGATTTGGTGCGAAATGTCTTGGAGACCTGGAGGATTCAGGTCAAATCTGACAGCCAGGGAAATGTTTTTTTTCGTGACAAACTGTTGGAGAGATTTTAATGATCCGCTTTTTCCTGATTTTACTTCAACCGGTATGATTATGGGGCCTTCTGAAATAACATAATCAACTTCTGCGTTGGATGTTTTGGCCTGTCTGACCCAATAATTCAATGATGGAGAGTGGTTTTGAGCTGACAAAAGATGTTGGCCGATGAACTGTTCGGCAATGGCTCCTTCATTGACAAGTTTATGATCCGGAAAGGACTGAAGAAAAGCCCAGTCATTTCCACAAATATGGTTCATCATTCCGATATCCATAAACAATAATTTGTAAACGGTTTCCTTGATGTCCGCATTTAGCGGAAGGCCGGAACAATGGCTGTGATAAATCCTGTGGCAGATTTTCGCTTTTGATAAAAGTTCAAGAGCGTCTTTAATGTTTTTTGATGGATGCTCACGGGAGATATTACTGTATTTTACTTTATCCCCGACGATTCTTGGGATAGTTCTGAAAACTCTTTGCATCAGAACCAGTTGGTGAGATTGGGCGTATTTCGAAAAATCATCCTGATAGGTTTCAGTTATTGAACGGTGAATATCTGCCACATCCCTGACAGATCCCATCTCGCACCACACCTGCACTGCTTCCGGCATACCACCGACAAGAACATAATCTCGTTGTTTTTTTTTAAGTTTTTCATGAGCTGCTCTGGGAAGGGGCGAGGTCATGGAAAAGTCTTCGATGTATCTGGTTAAAGACGGCTCAACAGCCATGATGAACTCTTTGAATGTCATTGGGCCAAGATGCATATATTCGATTCGTCCTACCGGCATTGAAAAAGAATGATCGGCAAGGGTAAACTCTAAAAGTGAACCTGCAGCAATGACCAGCAACTCTTTTTTCTCTTCAAAAAAATACCGCAGAAGTTGGAGCGCATGTGGCGTGGATTGAATCTCGTCAAGAAAGAGTATGGTATCAGGGGTAGATATTGGTATTCCGCTCAATGCTTCTATTTCTCTTAAGGCAGCATCTGTATCAAGGGTTTTGAAAATATCATCCAGGAACAGATTCTGTTCCAGATTGATTTCGATAAGTGTTTTTCCCCTTTTTCGGGCAAATTCTCTGACCAATGTGGATTTGCCTACTTGTCGAGCACCCCTTATCACTAAAGGTTTTCGGTTAGATTTATTGATCCAAATTTCAAGATGAGTTTCTGCAAAACGATTTAACATATTAAAACACCCCCGTATTTTTATGGATTATGTATCAGAGTACTGGGGTGTTGTCAATTACGGCTGATTTCTAAAAAGATATTCAAGACCATTGAGTTTGATTTCATAAACGGCCTGTAACATCTCTCCAATCTTTCCTTCTGGGAATCCTTTCTGCGAAAACCAAACCAGATATCGCTCTGGAAGATCAACTAATCGCATACCCTTATATTTACCGAACGGCATTTTTGTGGTTGCAAGGGCAATGAATGCTTCTTTGTCAGGTTGAATAAGTCCGTTCATTTCTCAATATTTTCCAATACAGGATCATCACTTTTTAAAATAGTACAGGTTTCAGATCCCTGGTCAAAAATAATAACAGCTTTTCCGGATTTAATCTGTTCAAGCACCTGGGAGATTTTTGTTTCCAGGGGAACTTCAACTTCTCCATAGTCAGTGCCATCCCGTGTGACAAATTCTTCGATAACACCCTGGAGAGCTTTCGGAGATAATTGATCGTATGGAATTTTAACAGCAGTCATTTTCTTAAGATTATATTGTCAAAAGTTTTTCATCATTTTCTAAAATTTTTGTAAGTGGGACTCCCCAATATATCACTTCAATTTTAAGCTTTTTCAGATCATCGGATACACCCAATTGATCAGCACAAGCTTTGCAGGCAGTTATATGCACACCAGCTTCCAAGGCTTCCGCAACTTTTTTTTGGATATCTGCATTTTCACATACAAGTTTAGCAGGCGCTCCCCAAACTATCAGGGTTACTTTTTCCCACCAACCTTTGAGTAAGGAATTAATGGTATACATGAAAACCATTTTTTCAGCAGTAATGGGATTGTCATTCGTCCATAATACATAAAGATGTTTTTTTTCACTCATTTATGCCCTCTCTTTCGCTTTTTGAGTTATAATTTCTTCTCTATCAATAACTAGTGGAATTGTAAAGCAATGGAATATTTGCCCGGGTCCTTTTCGTTCTTTTGAATGTGTACAAGGTTCTTAGGTCGGAATTATTTGAAATTTTGGAGTTGGATTGGGAAAACTATGTTAAGATATCATGGTTCCAATAAAATAATTTCTGATAAAAAGGATTGAATCCATGACAGCATACAAACTGACAATTTTTGCAGATCTCAAAGTGGGTCAAAAAGCATCTTTAAAGAAAACAATAACTGAAGAAGATTTAACCCACTTCATATATGCTTTGTTTTTATAACTTAATTAATAAAATATGGGATAAAATTTATGAAAACATACAGAAAAGAACTCTGGCTTGAAAAATTAGCTCCCCATGCGCCGGTCTCTCAGTACAGACACAATATAGGTGAGGACAATGCAGATGCACATATGAAACGACAGATCATGGGTAGAGAAAGTGTTGTTGCCATCACAAAAGGAAGGCTTGATTTCGGTACATGGGAACAGATTTTTTATGGTGAATTTGACGGCAGAAGGAAAAAACGTGTCCTGGTTAAAATAATTGGAGATTAAAACGACATGTGTTTTCAATAGGTTGGTCAAAAGGAGAAAGCAAGATGTCCCGAACAAAAATAAAAAATCGGTTTGGGCCCGAGGCAGTTGCTTTTATCCATGGTGCTGCCAAAGGACTGCAAGACAGCTATATTACCAGGTTTGCGTGTGCGTTTGGGTCCCCGAATGTCGGCTGGCAAGGTCATGTTTGTTTTGTCCCACGGGTGATAGCTTCTCAATTTACCTATGGGTTTTATGCTGTTCCTGATTATGACGATTCCCCTTCCTGTATCATCGTATGGGGCAGCAATATGTCTGAGACTTTCCCGCATGCCTATGCAAGAGTAATCAAGGCCGTTCAAAAGGGATCAAGCATAATTATCATAGATCCGAGACAAATTAATCTGGCAAAAAACTCAGATGTATGGCTTCAGCATAGACCAGGGTCGGATCTGGCGCTGGCTTTGGGAATGATTAATGTTATCATAAAAGAAAATTTGTTTGATAAAAATTTTGTTGAGACATGGACAACAGGTTTTAACACCTTGAAAGATCATATCAAGCACTATACTCCGAAAAAAGTTGCGGCGATTACCTGGGTTTCTGCAAAAAAAATAGAAGAGTCTGCTCGACTTTATGCCACGTCCAAACCGGCTGTTATCCAATGGGGAAATGCGATTGATCATGGTATAAACAGTTTCCAGACTGCCCGTGCGATTTGCATCTTAAGGGCTATTACCGGAAATATAGGCGTTCCAGGAGGAGAAATTCAACCGGTCTCCATGCCATTAAACGGCCGTCGATCACCAGAACTTGAACTCTGGGGGAAAGTGCCGCCCGATAATCTTAAGAAAAGTCTTAATAAAAATTTGAACCTGATGCCGATGATAAAATATGTCCAGCCACAGGTTTCCAGAAACAGATCCTCAAAATCTCTATGACTGGGACAAAGCAAATATTAATATCCTAACATCTCATAACCCTCCCTTTAATCCAGAAATGGGGACATCCAATCTTCGCGGTATAGCGTGCAGGATATTCAAAAAGAATAATAAGTGAGATCTTTGTGAAACAGATAGAATCATCAATGGTCCCGGCTGGGACGGGTTGTCTCTTTGAACAACCCATTTATACCATTTACATAATCCTTATTCTGACAGGGCTTTGACAGATGATCAATATTGTTATCTTTTTGTTTCAACTCCTTTAAGGATTCTAAAAATTCTATATTCCCGGAAATAAACAAGATGGGAATCGTTTTATTTGTTTCTCTGATATGATGATATACATCCATTCCATTAATTTCCCCTGGAAGAATATAATCCAGACTTACCAAATCATATTTATTCCTTTTAAATAAATCTATTGCAACCTGACCATTATTAGCGATATCAACTCTATGGTTGCATGGCTTCTGCGATAGTATTCTGTACTGCACGCCGGATATTGCCTGTTCATCCTCTACAAGGAGAATATACTTATCAAAATTTATTTTTTGTTCCTGGAGCTCTGTTTTTTCTTTACGGGTTAATTCTTTTTTAATAACAGGCAGACTGATGATAAATTTTGTACCTGATCCAAATTCAGATTTAACTGCAAGAGTGCCCTTATGCAGTTCGATATATTTTTTTACGTTGGACATTCCATAACCAGTCCCCTTAATACCACTTTTATATGCGCCTGATACATCTTTGCTTCCCTTCAGCGTGAAAGAAGGTTCATAAATCTTCTCAAGATGCTCCTGGACAATTCCACACCCGTTATCCTCAATTTCAAAGCAGATATTGTCATCAAGACAATATGTTTTGATCATTATCCTGGGATGCTCAGACAGACTTATAGCATGGATCGAGTTTTGTATAATATTTACTAAAGCATGCTCGATCATTCCCGGATCAGCGAGAAGTTCAGGTACTCCCGGCTTATCTTCCTTTATCAGTTCAATGCCTTCCAGATCTTTTTTTAACAGACTCAGGACCAGATCTATTTTTTCATTAATCCTGAAAAATTCCTGCTTAGGCTCCTGATCTTTGGCAAAGGCTACCAGGTTTTTTGTTAAATTTTTACCTCGTATGGTCTGTTCAAATATTAATTTAAGCGTCTTTTTTGTCTCTTTATCCTTACAATCCAAAAAAGAAAGTTCCGCATTACCCATTATAATGCCAAGAATATTATTGAAATCATGGGCCATTTTCCCTGCTATTTGTCCAACCAATGCTAACTTTTTATGTTCTCCTGCAATTTTTTGAGCCTTTATTTTTTCTTCTTCTGCCTTTTTGCGATCGGTAATATTATGGGCAACGACCCTGGCGCCTGTTAATTTCCCATTTTTATAAATATAATCATTACTCAAAAGGACACATACTTCCTGGCCGTCTTTTGTCATAACGTTGTATTCAACAGTGTCGGACAGTTTTTCTCCTGCGGACATTTTTTCAAGTCTTTCAATATATAAATTTTTACTATCTTCTGTTAAAAGATCCATGGGGTTCATGGATAAAAATTCTTTTTCTGAATAACCGCTGTATTTGCACATGATATCATTTACCGAAGTAAATCTGATTTTTTCAAAATCGATCTCGTAAATTCCTGCCGGAGCATTCATAAAAAGCTGCCGATATTTTTTTTCACTTTCCTGTAACGCAGCTTCTGTCTGCTTTCGTTCCTTAATTTCAAGGGAAAGATGTGCCGTTCGATCTGATACCTGGTTTGCTAACTTTCGGTTAAAAAGAAATAAAATTATTGCACTTAAAATAATGAGCAATACCACTCCAACAAGAATCCAAACTATCTTGATTGCTTTGTCATAGTCAGAAACAGGAGTTGGATCATAGAGGAAACCCTCCAGGGAATACGCCGGGCTAAGCATCTTGAGTTTGACAAAAGTATCGGCGATATGCTTCCAGCGGCCAGGATTTATGTGGCCGATTTCAATAAACTTAGGCTGCAGCAGTTCCTGCATTGCATCAGCTTCAAAAAGCAGTGCCTCTTTTGAAAGACGAGTGCTGTATTGTTTCAGGATTAAATTAACAATCTCCACTGGATGGTTCATTGCATAATTCCACCCTTTTATGCTTGCATCAAGAAAGGCTTTTACGCGTTGAGGATGTTTGTCAATTTCTTTTTGAGTGGTGAACAGGCAATCTCCATAAAAATCGACACCATATGTCAGTGGGCGAATTATATTATAAGGAACCTCTCGCTCTTGCAGCATAAAAGGTCTATCTGTAATATATCCTGAAAAAGCATCAACATTTTTGTCGATGAGATCACTTATATTCCAGCTATGATTAATGATATTGAGTTTTTCTACAGGTATACCCTCATTATAAAACATTGCCCGGGATTCAATATTTCCATGGGGACGCAACATGATTTTTTTGCCAATCAAATCGTGAGGGGAGGTGATGCCTGAGTCCTTCCGGGAAAGCATTATTTCAGGCGAATGCTGGAAGATGGCAGCCAGTACGACAACAGGTTTTCCCTGGTGCCGTTCAAGTAATAAAATCGGCATCTCAATTCCATAATCAGCATTTTTGGAAATGACCTCATCCGAATAGTTAACTCCGGGCCTACCCTCTTTGAGAATAACTTTCAGCCCGGCGTCTGCATAATACTTTTTTTCAATAGCCGCATAATATCCTGCAAACTGAAACTGGTGAAACCACTTGAGTTGAAGAATAATGGTTTCAACAGGCTTCTCAGTTGTGGAATCAGCACTGACCGGAACCAGGGAAGCAAACCATATAATGAGGATTAAAAAAAATAGTTTTTTAAGGGATTCTATACCTTTCATGCACACCATCCTATGAGACGGTTATCCGAATAAGAATCAGCTTATAGTATATCGTGGTGCAATTTCAACCCTTTTATAAAAGATACAATCAGGCAAAGGCAGCCTTTATTTTATCCACGGCCCAGTCAATATCCTGTTTTTGAATGACCAGGGGCGGGGCAAACCGGATGATATCGGTATGGGTTTCCTTGCAGAGAATGCCCATTTTCATGAGGGATTTGCAAATAGCCCTGGCACCTCCCGGAGTTCCTTTTTTTAATTCAACTGCAATCATCAGTCCTAACCCCCGAATCTCTTTGATGGCATCATTCTTGATTTTTTTCAGTTCTGCCAGAAAATAGGTCCCCATTTTTTCTGCGTTTTCAATCATATTTTCTTCCACCAATACCTTTAGAGCCTGTCTTGCCACAGCACAGGCCAGGGGGTTGCCGCCAAAGGTACTGCCATGCTGACCCGGCTGCAGAAGCCCAAGTACGGCCTCATTGGACAATACAGCCGATACAGGATAGAACCCGCCGGACAGGGCTTTGCCGATAAGGGTGAGGTCGGCCTGTATACCTTCATGCTCTTCGGCCAGAAGTTTTCCAGTCCTGCCAAGACCGGTCTGAATTTCATCCAGAATCAGGAGAACATTTTTATCCGTACATATTTTACGGACCTTTCTCAGATATCCTTCGGGAGGAATAATTACGCCTGCTTCTCCCTGGATAGGTTCTACAAGAAATGCCACGGTATTGGGGTTAATGGCCTGTTCCAGGGCATCGGCATCACCAAAGGGAATACTTTTAAATCCCGGGGTAAAAGGACCGAAGTTCTGCCTGGCATTTTCATCAGTACTGAACCCGATAATGGACAGAGTTCTGCCGTGGAAGTTGTCGTTGCAGACAATGATCTGTGCCTGCCCGTCAGCTACTCCCTTGGATTCATATCCCCATTTCCTGGCACATTTGATCACCGTTTCCACAGCTTCCGCCCCGGAATTCATGGGAAGAACTTTATGAGAATCGGTCAGTTTGCAGAGTTCCTCGTAGAATAAGGCCAGCTGGTCATTTCGAAATGCCCGTGAGGTTAACGTCAGTTTTTTGGATTGTTCCACCATTGCCTGTTGTATTTTTGGATGGCAGTGTCCCTGGTTGACAGCTGAATAAGCAGACAGGCAATCCATGTATTTATTACCTTCCACGTCCCATACCCAGATGCCTTCCCCTTTGCTCAGCACAACATCCAGAGGTTTGTAGTTCTTTGCACCGAATTGGTCTTCAAGACTGATAAGTTCTTTTGCTTTCATTATGTTTTTTCCTTTTTTTTATATCCAGTTCACTGGTTTTCTTTTTATCGGCATTGTCATGCACCGTGCACCGCCGCCGCCGCGGGCAAGCTCAGAACCGAAAATAGTAATCACATATTTATCATAATTTTTGACATCAACTGTACCTTTGATAACATCTATTGCAGATAAAATAGCGTATCCTACCTTATTTAGCTCTTTAAGCGTGTGTTCATTTCTTACATACCCCATTAATTTTCCGGGTGCCATGGCAAAGAAATTTGTTCCGCTATGCCATTGTTCCCGTTTCTGTGTCCAGATATCATTGTTTCCCCCGCATAAAACCGGCTTCATTTCAATTCCCAGCTTATTTAAAGCTGATAGAATATTTTTTTCCGTATCAATGATCGTTTTTCCATTTTCAATTGTAATATGAATGGTTCGCAGTTGATTTGAAGAAAGAATCACGGGCTCGTATATCATACAATGATTTTCATCTAAAAATGTAAATACCATATCCAGGTGAATAAATGATTCAGGTGTTGCCGGTAATTCCTGAACAATAATATGTTGTTTTCTTTTCTTTTCTTTTAACTGATTTGAAATAAAATCAATTCCCCTGGACGTTGTTCTTGCGCCAATACCAATCAGCAAAACATCTTCCTTTACAATCAGAATATCGCCCCCTTCACTGGTCAGGCCAGGTATCTGATCGTCAGAGCGGAGAGGATTCATTATTTGAGTTTCAATCAAAGGATGATGATTAAAAATACTTTCCATGATCAAACTTTCTCGTTCTCTTACTTTATTGGCCATGCAGTTAATCAGAACCTTATTGCCAATGCTGCTTGATGCATCCCTGGTAAAGAAAAAATTATGCAAAGGCCGAAGAGAATAGCGTTCCGGATCAAAAAAATTCGTTAAATTGTCTTTTCTCATCACAACACCTTCGATTAACTGCCCGGCCAGTTCAGAGGCGCCTTTTGAAAGCAAAAATGACATATCTTCCTGAATATTTTCATACTTGAAAATATCATTGAGAAGCGTCTGCCTGACAGTATCCTTTTTCAGGATATCTTCTAATAAATCTTTTACAAATAAGACGGTCGTATGTTTTTTAAGTATTTCCTTAAAGTGTATATATTCTTTTTTTACTTCAGAAAGATTTAAAATGTCACTATAGAGAGACCGTTCAGCATTTTCCGGGGTCATGTTTTCAACTTCCGGCCCGGGTGAATGAAGAATGACAGCTTCAAGCTGCCCAATCTCAGAGTTGACTTCCACTTTAATTTTTTTCATCTTTTATCTTCCTATTGTTGCAACCATAACAGCCTTGATAGTATGCATTCTGTTTTCTGCTTCATCAAATGCAATGGATGCACTTGATTCAAAAACGTTATCCGTTACTTCCAAAGCTTCTAAACCATATTTTTGATAAATATCTTCACCAATTGTTGTATCCCTGTTATGAAAAGCCGGCAGGCAATGCATGAATTTAACTTCTTTATTACCGGTCATCTCCATTACTTTCCGGTTCACCTGATAAGGTGTTAAAAGTTTAATCCTTTCATCCCAGACTTCTTTTGCCTCTCCCATGGATACCCAGACATCGGTATAAATGAAATCCACACCTTTGACTGCTTTTTCAATGTCTGCAGTCAAAGTAATCTTTGCACCTGTTTTTTTTGCAATTTTACGACATTCTTTTACAAGGGTTTCGTCTGGAAAACATGGTTTTGGTGCTGCGGCTCTGAAATCCATTCCCATTTTAGCGGCCCCAACCATAAGAGAATTTCCCATATTGTTTTTAGCATCTCCCATGTAACAAAATGATATGTCATTGAGTGGTTTGTCAGACTGCTCAATCATTGTTAAAAAGTCCGCCAGAATCTGTGTTGGATGGTATTCATTTGTCAGACCATTCCACACGGGAACGCCGGCATATTCTCCTAATTCTTCAACCGTTTTCTGTGCAAATCCACGGTATTGGATTCCATCATACATTCTGCCCAAAACCCTGGCCGTATCTTTCATAGACTCTTTATGCCCGATTTGAGATCCGGACGGCCCAAGATAGGTCACATGTGCTCCCTGGTCAAAAGCTGCCACTTCAAATGCACACCGTGTACGGGTGGATGATTTTTCAAAAATCAGCGCAATATTTTTACCTGACAGGCGAGGTTGTTCTGTCCCGCTATATTTTGCTTTTTTCAGATCAAAGGAAAGATCTAATAAAAACTTGATTTCCTCTGGTGTAAAATCTAACAATTTTAAAAAATTTCGATTTGTTAAATTAAAAGCCATAAAATTATCTCCTGTCCTAAATTGTTATCTACTATTATAAATTTATCTGCCATATCACTCGTTGTCATATTTCATTGTGATTTTTGACCCATATTTTTTATCCTTAAGTTTGGTTGCTTCAGTAATGATACTTTTGTCTCCGCCTTGCTCAATAAAGCTTAAAGCAGCTCTTATCTTGGGGGCCATGCTTCCTTCGGTAAAAACACCGTTTTTGAGGTGTTTTTCAGTATCTTTTTTATTCAGGAACTCAAGGATTTCCTGGTCAGGTTGACCATAGTTCAAGTAAATATAGGGGACATCCGTTAAAATATAAAATTCATTCGCACCAATTTTCGCAGCAAGCAATGAGGAGGCAAGATCTTTATCAATCACTGCTTCAGAAGGCCTGATATCTCCTGTTTCATCAATGTAAACAGGAACGCCGCCACCCCCCACAGCAATGACAATATTGCCTTGTTTTGCCAGTCGTTCAATAATTTTTTCGTTCACTATCTGTATTGGTTTTGGAGATGGAACAACCCTGCGCCATCCATCTTTCATTTTTACTTCTTCTTTAAAGGCCCATTTTTTTTCTTTTGACAGTACATCAGCTTGTTCTTTATTATATATTTTCCCCACTCTTTTTGTCGGATTTGAAAAACCGGTATCATTTTTGTCGACAACAACCTGGGTGATGAGGCTGACAACGTCCCGTTTAACCCCATGCTTTTTCATGACATTTCTCAGCATGCGCTCAATCATATATCCAATTCCGCCCTGGGAATCGGCAACACAAACATCAAGCGGCATTTGAGGAATATTATACGTTTGTTCACCCGCATCATTTCTCATCAAAATATTGCCGACCTGGGGCCCGTTACCATGCGTTATAACAAGATTGTAACCTTCTTTTATCAGATAAACCAAGCTTTCAATTGTTTCTAAGGTATTTTGTTCCTGCTCTTCAATGGTACCTATTTGAGTGCCCCTTAACAGAGCATTTCCCCCCAGTGCAATCACGGCAAGTTTTATTTTATTTTTCATAAATACCATCAACTATTTTAAATTATAGAACAATTATTTATCACTACTGAAGTAGTAATGCATAATTATATTCCTGTCAAGCGAAACTATATAAAACAAAAATTATACATTTTTAATGGTCATATTTTTTTCGAAGTTTTTTCAGATTAACGCCGAAAGCTTTATCAATTTCATTTCCAAATTTTTTACCAATCTCTGCAATGAAAAAATCATGGATCAGATATCCTTCTATGGATTTTATCAGTCCTTTATTTCTTGTCCAGACAGCCTGGCAGGATTTTGAGTCTCCAAGATTTCCGGTAAGACAGGCTTTAGAATCAACCACAAGATCCAGGGTGGGCCCATTTGTTTTTATGTCTCCATTATTCTCTATGCTGTGGTAAAAGACATTGCCAAAATTCAGTTTCGTGTCACCATAAATCAACACATAGATTTTTACACCTTCGTTATGGCGTTTTTGCAGGATATCTTTAAATATTTTAAGTTCTTTATCCCACAATCCTATATAAATTTCTTCCTGCGCAGATTCAATCAATTCAAAGGAAAGTTCAATGGCTTCCTTTTTTTGGGACAGATTCCATACCGGATCAAAGTCAGATTCGAAATGAATGGCGTCAAGTTGAGTCTGAAGCTCTTCTGTCAGCCTTGTATTGTCCCGTTTAAGGCTATCGATCAGCTCCTCCGGTGATATAGGAGAATATAGTTCAGGGTTGGTGCCTTGAGAAACCGCATATCCTTTTTTGATCAACCGTCTTGTAATATCATAAACTCTTGAATGTGGGACATTCGAATCCTGCGATATTTTATAAGCACTGGATGGGTGATGCCGTAATAAGGACAGATAAACTTTGCCTTCATATTCAGTAAATCCAAGTGCTTTAAAATTATTTAAGATTGTTTCTAATTCCATGATTGACCTTCTTTAATATTAAAATTATAATTGCGGACTAAAATCTTATTTACAGGATAATAATATAGATCAATCCAAGGAGGGTAACATGACAAAATTTAATTTGAAACATGTTTATGAATCGCAGCAATTTGATCTGGAACTGCTGGATATTATTTTTAATATGGCAGATGAAATGAAACAAGATCTTTTTGCGAGACAAAGACAGTATGCGGATGTGTTGAAAAATAAAATCATGGCATCTCTGTTTTATGAACCCTCCACCCGTACCCGTTTTTCATTTGAGAGTGCCATGGCAAGACTTGGCGGCAGCATTCTCACCACGGAAAATGCAAAAGAATTTTCCAGTGCGTCAAAAGGCGAAACACTTTATGACTCAACCAGTGTGATGTGCGGGTATGCAGATTTAATTGTCATGCGCCACAATGAACCGGGCAGTGCAAAAATGGCGGCAGAAGTTTCTTCAGTCCCGGTTATCAACGCGGGAGATGGTTCGGGTCAGCATCCGACCCAGGCGTTACTGGATCTTTATACAATTAAAGACAATTTTTCGACCATTGACGGACTTACCTTCGCCATGGTTGGCGATTTAAAATACGGACGTACAGTGAGATCCCTTTCTTATTTACTGACCAAATACGATCATATTAAAATATACTATGTATCACCGCTGGTTTGTAAAATGGATGAGGATATCAAAGATTATCTTACGAAATATAAGGTTGAATGGGAGGAAGTCGATTCTCTTGAAAAAGTGCTGCCTTTGGTGGATTGTGTGTATATGACACGTATTCAAAAAGAACGGTTTCATAATCTCAAAGATTATGAAAGTGCAGCAGGTAAATATATCCTTGATAAGGAAAACATTAGGTTAATGAAACAAAAGAGTATCATCATGCATCCTCTGCCACGCGTTGATGAGATAGCTCAGGAAGTGGATAACGATCCCAGAGCTCAATATTTTAATCAGGCTAAAAATGGCCTGTATATTCGAATGGCTTTATTATACCTGCTTTTAGGATAGATATTTATTTAATATTTTCTTCTGACTGCTGGATTAAAAATTTTGATATTTCATCCTTGGCAGTTTTTTCCATTTCTTTAAAAGACAGTGTCATGCCAATATCATAATTGTCAGGTCCCAATACTTCAACCCTGACAATAGTGCCGATAAGAAAAAGAGGATCAGAGTCTTTGATGATTGAAATACTTACCTGGACCCTGGCTCCAATGGATATTGGTTCTTTGTTTTCAAAGAGAATACCGCCAATGGCTATGTTCTTACTCTTGCCGGATAAGGTACGCGTGCGACTGAAACCCAGATGCTTTACCTTTATAGGACGGTTAAAGTCAATACGCAGAAAACGGCGTTTATCTTCTTTAAAAAGAGAAATACTGTTTTTACCCGCACCTTTTGCCCTGTATAACGCACTGTCAGCCAGGTTAATTAAATTTTCAGCTTTAAGAGCGTCTATAGGAAAAGAGGCCACGCCTCCGCTTACCGTTATTTTATGAGTTGTCCCTTTTATTGTTATTGTTTTTTGTTTAATAGTGTTGCGCAGCCTTTCAGAGAGTAAAAGGGCATTTGTTTTATAGGTATTTGGCATCAATATAACAAATTCATCGCCTCCAAACCGGGAAATAATATCGCTTGCTCTCATTTCCTGGCTGATCGTATGCGCAACATTTTTCAAGACGATATCACCTGCATGATGACCAAAAGTGTCGTTAATTTCTTTGAAATTATCAATATCAAGAAACAGGACTGAAAGGTCTGTGTTGTGACGTTTTGCTAAAGAGATGTGTTGATTCAAAGCCTCTTGTAAATACGACTTGTTAAACAGTCCGGTAAGGTTGTCATGGGTAGATTCCTTTATGGCCTTTTCATAGACGTCTATATCAACGATTTTATGGTTTTTCAAAGACGTTTCAAATGCGTTAAAATAATCACTGATTGTTGTCAGTAAACTTACTTTTCTTTTTAAAATGTGGGATATATTTTTTCGGTGTGCTATGATTTCAAACCAGCATTTTTTAGCCTCTTCAGGTTCAAGATCAAGACTTGTCAATGTCTGGATAATTACCTGGTAGGTATCTTCACCCTTTTCCTGAGCAAGCGTATTAAGCTCATTTATAAAATTATCATCATCCTGTGCGTTTATACTGCAATTCAAGACAGACTCTTTGAGTGAACCCATGCGCCCCCTTTTTCAAATACAGATTTTCTTACTCCATGCAATCTATGTATATATTTTCCTAAACAAATGCAACTTCTATCTATTGAAGATAATTTTTTATAAAATATTAAGTTGACATTATATTTTGTTCAAGATATTTCTTTTTGTGAATCAATTTGTTTTTACAATGGCGTAAAGATAAATTTCTAAATGACAAAGGTGTCTGCTCCGGGCTTTGACCGGGAGGATGCCTTTTTGTATTTTCAGGGAATCATTTCAACGGTGAAATGTAAAAAATTTAACAATATTTAAATAGGAGAAAAGCAATATGGAAATGAGATTTTCAAAAGGAAATGATGTCCTGGGAACTAGAAACCGGGGGGATGCATGCGAATCAAGTCTTTGCACACTATGCCGGGCAGATTGCAAAGGGAAATGTGAAACATGGCTCTCCAGCATGGTCGGAAGAAAATTATTATATCCGAGAAGCTTTGGGTTGGTTACTGCTGGTGGAAACAATACCACCCATGTAGGGGTATCATATAATTCCCTCAGAATTCAAGGGTATGCATATGGTTCTACCGGACTTACCGGGGATATGACAAACAACCCGGATGATTGCATTTTTCCAAATGTCAGTCTTAAAACCGAGTTCGGAAGCAAGGTGAAGACAAAAATCCGCATGCCCATGATGACAGGGGCACTGGGGTCAACTCTTATCGCGGAAAAATACTGGGATTCTTTTGCCATTGGTGGTGCATTGCTCGGTATCCCGGTGGTGATCGGTGAAAATGTGGTGGGTGTGGATAAAAATTCTGAAATCGGTCCACAGGCAGATAAGAAAGGTAAAATTGTTAAAGCACCCGAGCTTGACCGGAGAATAGAAACCTATTTAAGGTATTATGACGGTTATGGTGCCATCATTGTGCAGCTCAATGTTGAGGATACACGCAATGGCGTGGCGGAATACGTCGTGGATAAATATGGTGACAAGTGTATCATTGAATTAAAATGGGGCCAGGGGGCAAAGAATATTGGTGGTGAGATACAGGTCAGAAACATTGAATATGCTAGGTTTTTAAAAGACCGCGGGTATGTGGTTGATCCTGATCCGTCCTTACCTGAAGTTCAGCAAGGCTTTGAGCAGGGTGCGATTAAGTCTTTTGCCCGTCATAGTCGCCTGGGCGCTACAAATCTTCCTACAGTCAGCGCCGTCCAGGAAGATTTTATGAACTCTGTGGAATATCTTCGGGGTATCGGGTTTGATAGAATTAGTTTGAAAACCGGTTCTTATGGTATGGAAGAGCTGGCAATGGCCATTAAATTTGCAACGGATGCAGAACTTGATCTTTTAACCATGGACGGTTCTGGCGGGGGAACCGGGATGAGCCCGTGGAATATGATGCAAAGCTGGGG
>Ga0164318_10001485_pt1 | contig 20951 bp, 19 predicted proteins | sample GuaBasSedimGuay9_FD_113734 | JGI IMG/M metagenome (GOLD analysis project Ga0164318, IMG submission 113734) | Subseafloor sediment microbial communities from Guaymas Basin, Gulf of California, Mexico - Guay9, Core 4571-4, 0-3 cm | ecosystem: Environmental > Aquatic > Marine > Hydrothermal vents... | reverse complement strand
CGATTTTTGTTCTTCTTTTGAGGCTGTATATCTGTTATTTTCATTTTTCAATATTTCAAATATACCTTTATGGGTTATTTTAATATATAGAAATATATACAACTTTTATATAGACAGATCACAATTCACTTTTTCTTGACAATACCCGTTTCATGTAATATCTTCCATACAAATTTCACTATACTGTCTAAAATTACTATAGAAATACGGGGATATCAAATGACAAAAACCTTTTATGCAAAAAAAGAGGAAATAGATAAAAAATGGTTTATTATAGATGCAAAGGATAAGGTTCTTGGAAGAGTGGCAAGTAAGGTAGCCCATATTTTGAGGGGGAAGCATAAACCAGAATATACCCCGTCTGTAGATATGGGAGATTTTATAGTGATAATAAACGCAGATAAAGTTCGGGTTACAGGAAATAAACAATTTAAGAAAAATTATTATCACCATTCTGGCTATCCTGGAGGATTGAGAGAAATTCCATACTATAAAATGATGGAAAAGGACCCAACTTTTGTATTAAAAAATGCTATAAAAGGTATGCTTCCTCATAATAGACTTGGTAGAAAACAGTTAAAACATGTGAAAATTTATGCGGGTGAAAATCATCCACATGCCGCTCAACAGCCAGAGATCATTGATATATAATTAATATAAATAAAAATCTATCTTAATATTTAAGGAGGCTTTAGGTGCCTGATAATTGGGTTTTTGCAACGGGAAGAAGAAAAATTTCAGTTGCAAGAGTAATGATAAGAAGTGGAGAGGGTAAAATTACTATAAACAGTAAAAGCCCTCAGGAATATTTTCCTACTGAAAATGAAATTGTAACCATTATGAAACCACTAGAAGTTACTGATAATATAGGTAAATGGGATATAAGGATAAATGTAAAGGGTGGTGGTTTTACAGGTCAGGCAGGAGCAATTCGTCATGGGATAGCCCGTGCCCTGGTTGAGGTAGATCCTGATTCAAAACAAGCTTTATCAAAGGGTAAATTTTTAACTAGAGATTCAAGAATGGTTGAAAGAAAAAAACCTGGAAAGCCAAAAGCCAGAAAGAGTTTTCAGTTTTCCAAACGTTAAAACTCGTGCTACAAGCCTTATATGTTTCGATAATTATTTATGAAACTTAATTTATAAAATTAAAAAGAGGGAGCAGAAAATCCCTCTTTTTTTTCTATACTAATACTACGCTAATGTTATGGATTTTAAGCTTCTATTTATGTTTCGTTTATGTTTTGTTGATTGGAGAGCTTGAAACAAATTAAAAGAAGAGTAGAGTCCTTTATAATTTTCATTAAAAACAAAAATGATTTTTGGATATCCTTGCTAACTAACTACTTTTATTAAATCGTCAAAATTAAAAACAACAACCTCAGCTCCCCTATCCTTTAAAATGCTAATATGATTTTTTATATCCACCTCCGAGCCATTTCCTCTATTATTTCTGTATATAAAACCTATAGGCTGAACTTTCGCCATTACGGCCGCTTCCATATCATCTGGCATGTCTCCAACATAGTAAGCATTTCTTCTCTCTTTAAAATTTAACCTACTGATACACTCATTAATAATAAAAGGATTTGGTTTTCTTAGAGACTGGGATGTTTTCATTTCAGCGGCTTCTATATCATCCTCAGTTACTACAGGATAGAAAAAATCTTTTATTTTGAATCTTTGTAAAGCATACAATGCCTCTATCTTTGGCCTTCCTGTTGCAATTGAAAGAAGTGCTAAATCGCTTAGCTTCTTAATTACACCAATATCCGGTATTAGATACTCCTTTTCAATCAGTCCATCACCTTTACAATATATAGCCTCTTCTTTGTAAATATCATAAAAAAGAGATTTCCCGAGGTAAATCTCCTGAAATATTCTTTTTACCAAATTCCCTGTAGTTACATCGCCTTTGTAAATTAAGAAAGGAGATACATTTTCTTTAAAATTCTTAGGATTAAAAATCTTCGAAAGATTTATATTATCGATGGCTTTTTCTATTCGCCCTCTTTTAAACTTTCCTCTGTAATTTTCAATCAGGTGTACAAGGTTATTCGTATTGATATCTTTATCAGCATCTTTACCTGCCTCTCTGCCAATCTCTAAAAAGGCTTTAATATATGCTCTGTTATCACTATCAAAATAGCTGGTCAAAATTGTATTCAAAATAGTGTAAGTTAAATCCCAATCATTGTTGAGCCCTCCACTTCTTTTAATAAGATCAATTTCTGATAATGTAAGCCAGTTTTCCTTTTTGATACTTATTCCCAGTATTTCTTTAAGATAAAGATTAACTGTTTTTCTCACAACTTCCCGGTATGAACTGGTAACATCAACCAAAACTCCATCCATATCAAAAATTACCAGTTTGCCTTTATCCATAATTCTCCTCCAACTACTCTCGTATGGGGACCCCCTTTTCTTTCAAATATTTTTTAACTTCAGGTATCGTAAACTCACCATAATGAAATATTGAAGCTGCAAGCACCGCTGATGCTCCACCTTCTGTAATGGCATCATAAAGATGTGACAGCTTACCACATCCTCCTGAAGCTATAACCGGAATATTAACTCTCGATGTTATAGCTTTTAACAATTCGAGGTCATATCCGTCTTTTGTACCATCTCTATCCATACTTGTTACAAGCAGTTCTCCAGCACCAAGTTTTTCAACCTCTTTGCACCACCAGAGCGCATTAATGTCGGTTCTTTCCCGGCCGCCTCTTATATAGACCAAAAACTTATCATCTTCCCTTTTCACATCTACAGCAACAACTATACATTGATTACCATATTCCTGTGCTCCCTCATAAACCAGTGATGGATTTTTAACTGCAGCAGTATTTATTGATACCTTATCAGCCCCAGCTTTAAGTATTTTGCGCATATCCTCAACAGACCTGATCCCTCCTCCTACCGTAAATGGAATAAATATCTGGTCGGAAACAGCCTCTACAACATCTATAAGAGTCTCTCTATTGTCAGAAGTAGCAGTTATATCAAGGAAAATCAGTTCATCAGCTCCATCTCTATCATATTTTTTCGCCCATTCTACTGGATCCCCTGCATCTCTTAAATTCAAAAAATTAACTCCCTTAACAACTCTTCCATCTGTTATATCAAGGCATGGTATTATTCTTTTTTTAAGCATCAGATTAGCCTCTCATTTACTTCAATTATAGTTTCATTTATTAAAACCATAGATAAATTATTTTATAAAATAAATAGGCAACCCATACTTTTAAAATGATTGAAAATTAACTAATCTATTTATTTTAAGATAACAATTTTATAAGGATTTGAATAAAGTGGTTTGACAAATAAAATAATACACTTTTTCCAGCATTAAGAATTTATCCCTTTGCTAAATTCAATTTTAAGGTTTTACTCAAGTATATGTATCGCTTCTCGCACAGTGATCTTACCTTCATAGATAGCTTTTCCAGAAATAACCCCTATCACACCTTCAGGTTCAAGACATTTAATAGCCCTCAAATCCTCAATACTGTGTATTCCACCAGCAGCTACTACTGGCAACTTTGCAGCATTTGCTATTCTTTTAATACCTTCAAGGTTAGGGCCAATTAGTGTACCATCCCTCTTAATATCTGTATACACAATTATCTTGATTCCGAGATTTTTTGCTTTATAAACCATATCTATAGCTGGGACTCCTCCATCAACTTTCCATCCAGAAATATACACCTTACCATCCTTTGCATCAATTCCAGCCGCAACCTTTTCTGTATAAAGAGCGGTGATTTCTCTTACGAGTTCAGGATTCTTAACCAGAAGGGTGCCAATTATTATTCTATCAACACCAATATCAAAAAGTTTTTCAGCTTTTTCTCTATCTCGAATTCCACCTCCTACTTCAACAGGAACATTTACTGTTTTAACTATTTTTCCAATAGTTTTTAAATTATCTAATTCAGGGTCTTTTGCTGCATCAAGATCCACTACATGAAGGTAGCTTGCCCCCTGATTTACAAATTCTTTTGCAACTTCAACAGGTTCACTGGAATATTCTTTCTTTTTTGAATAATCGCCTCTGTGAAGTCTAACGCATTTCCCATTAATTAAATCAATTGCAGGTATAAAAATCATATAAACCCTCATAATTCTAATTAATAATATTATACTTTCTTAAGATCGTTTTCTGCTGTACTAAGGTTTCTATCTCCCCTCGAAATGGCAGAAAACCATATTTTTTATAATACTCACATTTTTTTTATTGAATAATCCCAAGTTCAGCAAAATTTTTTAAAAGTTTAAGACCATTAATCTGGCTTTTTTCAGGATGAAACTGAGTTCCAAAAACATTTTTATCCTGAACAGCTGCTGTAAACCTACCAAAATGGTCACTGTATGCAATTTCATTCCTCAAGTTATCCGGTTCAACATAATATGAGTGAACAAAGTAAAAGTCCGCTATATTTTTAATACCATGAAAAATTGGACTTTCCTTTGTTTGAATAACCTCATTCCAACCCATATGTGGAACCGGCCTATCATCAGGGAACTTTACTACTCTGCCTTTAATTATATCCAACCCCTTTGTAATTCCATGCTCTTCACTTTCAGTAAAAAGGAGTTGCATTCCGAGGCATACCCCTAAAAGTGGCCTTCCCGAGAGGGCATATCTCTTAATAGGTTTTAGAATTCCTTTTTTTTCTATAATTTCCATAGCCCTGGGGAATGCACCAACACCGGGTAGAACAAGTAAACTCGCAGAACTTATATCGTCAGGACTGTCTGTAATCTTAACCTCGTAACCCTGTGTAGAAAAACCTCTTACAATAGACTTTATATTGCTTATTCCAAGGTTAACTATTGTTATTAATTTCATACCAAAACTATTCCGCTTTTTATTTTAAAAATAAACTTCAACTATCTGATTAGAATTATAATTTTTTATTAAACTATACAAAGTCTTTCTACAAAAAAGGGCAGGTCTATTCTTTAACTCACCCAAAGTTTAATTTCATATTCTAATTCAAGTATACTGTTCAAATTTTGGAATATAAAAAAATTCATAAAAGTTACTACTCAATAATACCTTTTGTTGATGGAATATCTCCTTCAGAATCTTTTATAGAAACAGCATCCTTAAGAGCAATCCCAAAAGCTTTAAAAATAGCCTCTAGAATATGATGACTGTTTTTCCCTCTTATTTTATCTATATGCATTGTTATTGATGCATTCTGAACAAATCCTCTAAAAAATTCTTCAATTAGATCACCATCAAAATGGAGTATCATTTTATTATTCAGTTCGACATCATAATTTAGGTATGATCTTCCCGAAATATCTATGCTAACCCTCACAAGCGATTCATCCATAGGTATATGCACAGTTGAGTATCTTTTAATTCCCGATTTATCCGTAATAGCCTTTGCCAATACTTTCCCGAGGGCTATACCTATATCCTCAACAAGATGATGGAAATCTACTTCAATATCTCCCTGAGCATATACTGTAAGATTGAATCCTCCATGCTTTGCAAAAGCTTCAAGTAGATGATTTAAAAAGGGGATACCAGTATTTATAGTGTACTGGCCTTTTTTATCAAGATTAATCGAAATCTCTACTTCAGTTTCACTAGTTGCTCGTTTTATATAACCAGTTCTTTCACTATCCATTATTCTTTCTTCTCCTTATATTGATAGAATTAGCGTGACCAAACAAACCCTCTTTTTTTGCTATCTGTATAGCATGATCCCCAAGAACGCTTGATCCCTTTTCAGACATTTCAATTACACTACTAACCTTATAAAAGCTCATCAGATTTAAAGGAGAAAAAAATCGAGCAGTTCCACCAGTTGGAAGAACGTGGCTGGGTCCCGAGATGTAATCACCGAATGCTTCAGCAGAATTTTCTCCAATAAATATTGCACCTGCATTCCTGATTTTCGCTGCTATAGCTCGAGCATTAGATGTTTGTATTTCAAGATGTTCAGGCGCAATAGTATTAGCAATATCAATTGCATCGTTTATATCTTCAACAACATAGACCACTCCATTATTTTGAATGGATTTTTCGGCTATATCTTTCCTGGGATTATCTAAAACAAGTTCTCTAACACGATTCGTTAACTCCTTTGCATATTCTAAATCAAAGGTTATACATATAGGTCTTGCAGCCTCGTCATGCTCAGCCTGGGCAATTAGATCAAAAGCTGTATAATTTATGTCGATGCTGCCATCAGCAATAATTAAAACTTCAGAAGGACCTGCTATCATGTCAATATCAACAATACCATAAAGAAGCTTTTTCGCAATTGCCACATATAGATTTCCAGGGCCTATTATTTTATCCACCTTGTTAACTATTTGAGTTCCAAATGCAATAGCAGCAATCCCCTGCACTCCACCTACTCTATATACATTTTTTATTCCGCCTATTGCCTTTACTGTTGCAGCAATAACTGATGGTTTTTCAAAAGAACCTGGAGGAGTAATAACAGATATATTCTTTACTCCTGCTACATGGGCAATTACGGCTGTCATAACTAGTGTCGAAGGATATGCGGCTTTTCCCCCAGGAATATAGATTCCCACATTCTCAATTGGGGTATACTTTTGGCCTAAAACATTTCCAAGATCATCAATAAATGCCCAATCCCTGGGGATTGAATGATTGTGAAATCTACGTACCCTTTCTATGGATAGTTTTATAGATTCTAGAAAAGATGAATCAATACAATTACTCAGCATATCAAGCTCATCGTTTCTGACTCTTATCTCTTCCTTTGGAATAGCACAGCGATCAAACTTCTCCGTATACTCAATAAGAGCGTCATCACCGCGGTTATAAATATCGTCAATTATTTTTTTTACCCTGATTTCAGCATCCTCTGGAAACAATTTTTCTTTCTTTAATTTTCTTTTAAACTCATACAAATCTATTCTTCTTAAATCCAGAATTCTCAAATTTATACTCCTTTTTTTTCAGTTCTAATATATTTTTAGAGAGAACTAAAATAATAAAAATATCAAACTTACTGGAATATAATTGGCATAGAATTTCATTGTCAAGGGAAAATAAATAGTATATATATAACTTTATTCATTAAAATCATTCTTTTTTTTATTAGCATACAATATTTTGCTAAGATAATAAAATATATTCAAGCTTATTTAAAAATAATTTTATATTGATATAAAACGAATAGGCAAACATTGTTTTTTTAGGAATGTAAATATACTTGCTTATTATTGTAAATTATCAGTACAATCAAGTTCTGGAGGTTTTTTTTGATAGAAATGAATACTCTAAAAGCGGTACTTTTTGATCTTGATGGGCTAATAGCCGATACAGAAGCTCTGCACGTCTCATCATACCATAAAATGGCTGATTATCTTGGCATTAAGCTAAAAAATGACTATATTCATTCATTTATTGGTGTTGCAACAAAAGATAATGTAAATAGGATTATAAAAGATTTCAAAATCGATAAACGGCCTGAGGAAGTTCTAAAGCTAAGATACAGATACTATCTTGATGAAATTAGAAACTCAGAGCTTAAACCTATGGAAGGTGCCGAAGAAGCTATTCTTTTTTTAAGAAAGCTTGGTTTAAAAACAGCACTTGTAACTTCATCTATAAAAGATCAGGCAGTTGAGGTACTAAAAAAAATATTTCCGAATTATATCTCATCTTTAGATAGAAATTTTGGAATAACGATCTTTGACCTAATGATATTTGGTGATGAAGTAAGCCATCCAAAGCCTGATCCCGAAATATATCTAAAGGCTAGTGTTAAACTCAATGTAAAACCCAACCATTGTGTTGTATTTGAAGACTCAGAAGCTGGAGTATTAGCAGCAAAATCAGCAGGTATGTATGTAATTGCAGTTCCAAACTATCATACAAAAAATCAGAACTTTGCTAAAGCCGATTATATTATTGAATCCTTAAAGAAGATGCCCGAATTGTTTCAAACGTACAAAACATTATAACGGAATATTTTCTCACCTATTTAACTAATTGTTTGAATATTCTATACAAATAGTTATATTTAACAAAAATATTTTCAACATATAAAAAATTTAATAATTCAGGATAGTGTTATGTTTGAGAAAGTATTAATCGCCAATAGAGGAGTTATCGCCGTTAGAATTTTGAAAGCCCTTAAAAAAAATAATATCATGTCTGTTAGTGTTTATACCCTTGGCGATGAGCAATCCCTCCATGTAACGGAAAGCAACGAAAATATATGTATTAGAGCCTACAATGAGATACCTGAAATTATATCAGTTGCATCTCATTTCAAAGTGGATGCAATACATCCTGGAGTAGGTTTTTTATCAGAAAATATTGATTTCGCAAAAGTTGCAAACCATTATTCAAAGTTTATAGGACCTCCCACCTCTGTTTTTGTTTTGATGGGTAATAAGGTTAAAGCAAAAAAAATTGCAAAGAGTGCAAATATACCTGTAACCCCTGGTTCTGAGGGACCCATAAAAACCGAGAAAGAAGCTGCATTAGTTGGCAATAATATTGGTTATCCTCTAATTGTGAAAGCTGCAGATGGTGGCGGTGGGATGGGGATGGAGAGAGTATATGAGGAAGACGAACTTTTCAGCAGTTTTAATTCAGTAAAACAACAGGCTAAAACATTGTTTGGAAGCGATGAAGTTTTTATTGAGAAACTTATCTATCCAAACAGACATATAGAAGTTCAAGTATTGGCGGATGAATATGGCAATGTTGTTCATCTTGGTGAGAGAGATTGCTCAATTCAGAGAAGACATCAAAAACTCATAGAGTTTTCACCAGCTGATATTTCGGATGAGTTGAGAGAAGCTTTAACCAATGCTGCAATAACTCTTACTAGAGCAGTAGGATATACAAATGCAGGCACTGTAGAATTCCTTGTTGATGAAAAAGAAAACTTCTATTTTATGGAAATGAATACCAGGATTCAGGTTGAACATCGGGTTAGTGAAATGGTATATCGTAAGGACCTGATCTCTGAACAGCTAAGAATTGCATCTGGAGAAAAACTCGGCTATAATCAGGATGATATTAAAAGCTATGGTTTCGCAATTGAATGTAGAATAAATGCTGAAGATCCCGAAAATAATTTTGAGGCAGCGCCGGGAACAATAACAAAGTTCATTCCTCCGGAAGACGAAAATATCATAGTTGATACATTTATTCCCACAATTAAGGATAAAGGTTCATTTCCAATTTCAATGGCATATGATTCTCTACTTGCAAATCTAATCGTTTGGGGGAAAGATAAAGAAAGTGCAATAAAGAAGATGGAAGAGATGTTAAAATCGTTTATTATCGAAGGAGAAGGAGTTAAAACTACCATACCATTCCATCTCCAAAAGATAAAAGAATTGTAAAGAGTAAATTTATTAAAATTCTGGAGATAGAAATTGGGCAAAAAAATAATCATTAAAGTAGATTCAAAAACCCTTGAAGCAACTCTTAACGAAACTAAAACCAGTGATTTTTTTTACTCCAAACTTCCATTAAAATTAACTATGGATAGGTGGGGTGGAGAGTATTATGGTGATTGTGGAATTGATGGAGTAAACTCTGACAAGACAAAGGTTGAAATGGAACCGGGTGAATTAGCCATATGGCCACAGGGAATGGCTTTATGTATTTTTTTTGATAAAACCCCTGCAAGTGTTGATGATAAACCTAGAGCAATTTCTTCTGTTTTTCCAATTGGTAAGGTTGAAGGTGATTTCTCATTTTTAAAAAACATGGGACATAGTATCAAAGTCTCAATAGATAAAGTTGAATAGAAAAGGCTTATTTTCTAATATTATTTATAAAGGTAAGCTTTCCATCATAAATTTCTATTATTTTACCCCGGATTTTAAGCTTAAGTGCACCTGTTTTATAATCAATACCAAAGGCCAGCCCTGTTTTTACACCCGAAACTGTTTCTACCCTTACCATTGATCCTCTCATTTTGGATGCCCTTTCCCACTGTTTTAAAAGTTCCTCCACGCCATTATCATGTGCTTTATCTATAAGGGTTAATACCGACTTGATCAACCTTACGGTAAAATCGATTTTATCATAATGTTTACCTGTTTCCAGAAACAAAGATGTAGCTATACTTGATATAGGAAATGGAAAATCTTTGGTATTTAAATTGACGCCTATTCCAATAATAGTTCGATTATTTTTCTCTTCTGTCAGAATGCCGGATATCTTTTTATCCCCCCAGAAAACGTCATTTATCCATTTTAGACCAACCTTTGATGAAAATGCATGTATAACATTGTACACACCGAGAGAAGCTATCATGCTATAAGGTACTGAAAAATCAAAATTCTTTAATACAATTGAGAATATACTGTCATCATTACTGCTATACCATTTTCTTTCAAATCTACCTCTTCCATGGGTTTGCTCTTCTGCTACAATAACTGTTGGATCTACCAAAGAATTATAATCCAGGCCTGCAGCTACATCCATAGTTGAGGTTACCTTATTGTAGTATAAAACTCCCACTGAATTAAAATTATCATTACTCAATTTTTGTTTAATTAATCTTTCTTTTTCGTGGTTTCTATTCATAGTATCTGTAAATTGTGAGGATAATAAAAGGTTATTTATATATTAAAAAATTCTATAGTGGTCTGGGCAGTATACCAAAGAGTTTATCGCCCTCTTTACACTGTTGACCATTCATAAAATAAATTTTTGCAATTTTTCCCCTCTCTCCATTGTATATTATCTCCCGCCTCTTTTTCATCACCATAGCAATAGCTATAACATCTCCCTTATTAACTGTATCACCAACATTTACAAGGGGAGGCAATCCAGGGTTGGGAGTAATATAGTATTGTGCCCCCTGTGGAGCGTATACGAATGTATAATCCCTCTCTTCTTCAAGATTTTGCACCTCTTCAGGGGTTAACTTATGTTCTAATTTTAGAACTTCTGTATGATAGCCACAGAACTTTCCATCAATAGATTTATTTATGTCCTTAACAACTCCATCCTCTTCAGCCAATCTTTTTTTAATTAATCCCAACCTTGTAATTGTATACAGGAGGTCTCCCTCTTCAACTTTCTGCTCTTCCTCAACCTTTATGCTAACAATACCTGTGTGACTGGTAAAATATTGTGTTATTCTGCAGTATCCATCTTTCCTTTTTTTAATTGTACTCTCTGTGGCCATTAAAAATCCCTGATTTTAATATTAAAAATATACTTGCTCTCATTGAAAGCACTATAAAAGCATTCACGTTTATACAAAACACTCACGACCCTTGGCCTTTCTAAGCATTAACAACCTTGAAATAGTTGATTTCAGATTATTCCTGTTTACAACGGCATCTACCCCACCACGGCTCATAACCAATTCTGCATGCTGATAATTCTTGGGTTTTTTCTGTTTAACCGTCTGATGTATAACGTGAATCCCTGCAAAACCAATTTGAGCATTGGGTTCAGCCAGAATGATATCCCCAAGGCTTGCGTAACTTGCAAGTACACCTGCCATAGTAGGATCAGTTTCCACCGAAATATAGTATCCCCCTGCTTGCTTGAACATGGCAACAGCAATACTGGTTTTAACCATTTGCATTAAGGCAAGAATACCTTCCTCAATGCGAGCACCACCTGATTGATGAACAGCAACCAATGGTTTTTTTTCTCTAATAGCTCTTTTGATCGCTCTGTAAAACTTCTCCCCCTCAGCACTACCAAGAGTGCCAGCCCTAAACCTTACATCAGTAAAAACCATTACAACCGGAATTCCATTTATATGGGCATAACCCGTTATCATTGCACATTTTCTGCCGGTTTTGGATTTTGCGATTCTAATTTTTTCATCAAAGCCATCAAAGTTCAATGGATTTATAGATTCAATTCCAGTATTAAACTCTCTAAAAGTTCCTTTATCTGGAATCAAATCAATATAATTATCAATAATTAATCTAAAATGATAACCACAGTTTGGGCAGATACCGTTGTACTCCTCGAATAAAGTTGGTACCCAGATATCCTGACATCCATGGATTGTTGTATTGGGACATTCTACCCATCTATCTTCATACTTTAATACCTTCGGCTGCTCACTTGCTTCGAGGAGGAATGTTCCTTCCGCTTCTTTTGCCTTCATCTTTATAAAGGCATCAATGCTTTTTCTTATTGGCACAAATATTGAGTGTATCCATCTTATTCTATATATTTCTCCAAAAAAGAACTTTATTCTATCTGAGAGATTCGTATGATATTTTCCTATTTTCCTGTACTTCGACTTCCTTTTTCTTAGTAAAATAGGAACCTGGTACTTTTTCAGCCTCCACGAATTCTTTGAACCGCTACCAGGAATAAAGAAGGGTGATACTTTTGATTTAATAATATCAAGTCCATCAATTATAGCGTCTTTAAGTACAGGGTAAAAATCCTTATCGCTCTTCCTTACACCAATCTTTGGCTCCTCGACAATCTTATCTACAACACCTAATTCATAGGCATCCTTTGCCGTAATCCTTAAGTTTTCGGCAGCTCTGTCAAGATCGTCCTCCGTAATATGGCGTTTATCCTTTGCTATAATGGCTGCTCCACCGCTGATTGATATTACCGAGTAATAGGCTTTATCCAGCATTATTCTATAATCACACAGATCAATTGCAAGAGCCCCTCCAGAGCCACCCTCTCCAATTACAACAGAAATATGAGGAACTTTAAGTAAGTACTGCATCTCCAGGTTTTTTGCTATTCTCTGAGCCGGCAAAAACTCCTCAAGTGGCCATGATCCGGGTGTATCAACAAAGGTAACCACCGGAATATTAAACTTCTCAGCAAGTTTCATTGCCTGTATTGCCTTTTGATTGCCCTGGGGTAAAGCACTCCCACCTCTCCTAAAATCCTCATCAAATCCCCCTTTTTCATGCCCAATTACCATTACATCGTTTCCCTTAAGTTTAGCAAAACCACAAACCATTGCGGGATCAACATTGTTGGATTCAAATCCTTTTATTTCTTCAAAGTCCTCAAATACCTCTCTAGCATAGTCCAGGGTTTTTGGCCTTTGTTCGCTTCGAGATATCAAATCAATTTGACGAGGTGTAAGTTTTGAAAAGTATTTATCTTCAATTAAAGAAAAAATCTCTTCAAAAAGAGTTAGTTTATTTTTGGCAATCATATTTTTATGATTAACAATTGCATCTTCTGCTTCTTTAAGATTTTTCTCTAATTTTGCAATATCCTCAGCAGGAATACCAATTGCAATATCCTTTAGATAGCTAAGCTTACCCAATGATTCTTCTATCTGTTGATATATTATCTTTTCTCGTAAATCCATCATCTACCTACGCAATTATTTATTTTCAATATAGCAATTGTTTATAAAACCAAATGTTATAGTTTATATACCTTAAGGTAATTAAAAAAACAATTTAAAGGAGAATTATTAGCAAGTCAACACAAAAAATGGGATTATGAATATCTGGAAATAATAAAACTTGCATAAAATACAGTTGATATATATTTTCCATATAATAGAACAAAAAGGAATTTCTAAGAGGGTATTTTATCATGGACTTAAAAAAAACCACAAATTTATCTATCGAAGATGTTAAAACAAAACCCACAGAAGAAATAATGAATAGCTCTTTTGATTGCGTGTGTGGTAAAACACATACAATCCCAATAAAAAAGCTGAGCATTGGCGAAGATATAATAGGGAACATTGTTCAGGACATCAAGAATCTGGGTATTTCGGGTACTGGTGGAGTAATATTCGATAAAAGAATTGAAAATAAAGTAGCACGTAATGTGATTGAATCTCTAAAAAAATCAGGGATAGAGACCATAGAAAAACCGATGGGCGATGGAGTATCACTGATAAAACCAGAAATAAGAAATTCTGAAAATGTTTCAAAGATTCTGAAGGATAGAGTTAATTTTTTAATTTCAATAGGATCTGGAGTTATAAGTGATATAACAAAATATGCTGCAACCATTCTAAGTATACCAAGTATTTTAATTGCAACTGCTCCTTCGATGAACGGATATACATCTACTCTTGCGGCTATGACTGACAGAGGCATAAAAAAAACTATGCCAATTAGCAATCTTATAGCGATTTATGCAGACATTAACATATTAAAAGATGCCCCAACCGAAATGGTTCTATCTGGATTCGGGGATATTCTATCAAAAGCTAGCTGTATAGCGGATTGGAAATTATCCAATTTGATTAAAAAGAGCTACTTTTGTCCTATGAGTTTTTATATTACTGATATCACAGAAAAAAGGTATATGGCAATTCCCGAAGAGATTGGTAAAAAATCCAAAAAGGGTATAAAGGAATTAACCGACGGTATCATGAGATCAGGCCTTTCAATGACGATCATTGGAACATCTACCCCTTCATCAGGTTCAGAGCATGTAATTTCTCACTACTGGGATTTACTTGCTTTGATTTACGGAAGAAAAAAACTCCTCCACGGTACACAGGTAGGAGTTGCAACTCCTATAGCTGTAAGGCTTTTTGATTTTCTATCAGAGTATCCGATTAAAAAACGAATAAACATGGAAAAATTAAAAAATAACTATTTTGATACAGAAGAAATATTATCATTTCTCAAAAAGAAGTATGGTGAATATGCAAACGGACTCTGGGAACAATTAAATAAGAAGTACATGAATTGGAATGAAAAAGAAAAAGAATTAGAGTACATTCTTGATAATTGGTATGACATATGGGATAACTGTTACAAATTTATAAGGCCTGCAAATGAAATAGAAAATGCCCTGGAAAAAAGCGGGGCCCCAAAAAATTATTCAGAGATCGATTTGAGCATTGATGATGCTATGGATGCTATAATCAACGGCTGGGTGCTAAGGCCAAGGTACACGATTCTGGATACACTTCACGACCTTGGCCTGTCCAAAGAAGCAGCAGAAAAGGTTCTTTAAACAATGAGTAAAATTAAAGTCTTTATAGGTAGCCCAATATACCCATTACAACAAAGACATCCCATCTCCAAGACCAGGATGACATTTGTGTAGGACATCTGTGTAGATCGAAAAACAAAATTTACCTTAATTGTGTGTGCGAGATTTTACCTAAATATGGTTTTATTTATCTGAATTATGGTTTTTAGTCCCAGTTTTCAATTCTTTATATATTATTTATTAATGAGCCTACGCTAAAAACCATTTTTATCAACTATTTAAAAAGTTCTAATTGATAACTCTTTACAATATAAGCAATGATATATTAAGTATTATGTGAAAATTATGGAAAATAACAATTTAAGGCCTTTTTAGAGTGAACTCATCAATATATAAAATATAAAACTCTCTATTTTAATTGCAAATTATCACCCATTTATCAACGAGTTTATCAATTTTACTGCCTGAAAGGCTGTATCACCGTACCCATCCGCACCAATCTGTTCTGCCCAATCTGCAGTTACAGGGCCTCCACCAACAACCACTTTAAACTTATCTCTCAAACCTAACTCGTTTAGTATATCTATAACCTCTTTTTGCCCGGGCATCGATGTAGTCATCAGAGCTGACAGAGCAATAACATCCGCCTTGTTTTTTTTTGCTTCTTCAATAATACTTAATGATTGTTGATCAACCCCTATATCTATAACATCAAATCCATTAGTTTCAAGAACTGTTGCAACAATGTTTTTACCAATACTATGAACATCTCCTTTAACTGTGGCAAGCAAAACCCGACCTGATGCCTCAAGTTCTTTCTTCTGTTCTTCTATTGCGGGTTTAAAAATCTCCATAGCTGCATTAAATGTGTCAGCAGCTATCAGCAGTTCCGGTAAAAACACCTCTCCCTTTTCAAATCGATCACCAATTACCCTCATGCCTGCTGATAACCCATTTTCAACTGCCTCTAGAGGATCAATCCCTGCTTCCAGAGATTCTTTTGCGGCTTTCTTAACCAGAGTCTGATTGCCAGTAATAATAGCATCTGAGAGCTTTTTGAATATATCATCTTTAGACATCAATATCCTCCCCTTCAGTTATTTTTATTTAGATTTATAAAATCAAACATTTTTATCATTCGTATGGTATCCCAATTTTAAACAGTTCTTCTTTTACCTCATCATAAAGTTTTATATATTCATCATTTGGTTTTCCCGTTTTGATATTATAAACTTCCTGATATATATTACCTTCTGGAGGATCTGATAGGTTTGGTTCATATTTTTCTAGAAGTTTTTTTACAATTTCATTGGCCTGATGTCGATTTAGTTTGGAAGCGGCTTTTGTAGTTTCAACTGCAAATATTGCCTCCATAGGAGTTATGCCATCCACCTTAACTGCTTTAGCAGGATGAGGTGTTTGTTCAGATGGTGCACCGGATGTTACAGCAGTAAGAATATGAGCAGCTGATTCATAGAAATACTGTCTTGTATTTGGACCTGCTCCTATATAGCCGAGCCATATTACAGGAGATGGTAAATTTCTGGATGTAGCCTGACAACTCGATGCAACAGCCCACAATACATCCCTTGAGGTTGAACAACCAAAGTTAAAATGAAAGGGAAACGTTAGTTGATAATCTGCCATCATTACTACCACACCCATTATAATGTATGCAGCACTCACTAAAGCAGTTCCTTCCGGACCCCCAGCATATCCACCGAGAATCGGACTTGTTTCAGCACCTATATTAGCACCCCAATTTAATAGATAAGCAATTTTATTTAAAACTCCATAATCGACTTTCATTTCTGAGATGGCTCCACAGAGCCAACCATCGCTGGGCCTTAAACCGAACTGAGGAACACTTGCAGCAATTGTCGTTTCTGCAGATGCTGCAGTGGATATCAGGTTCATAATTGGTAGTCCCGGCCTACCAGCTCTTCTTAAAGCATCCCTTCCTACTTTTACCCCTTCTATAGCTGCATACAACTCGGCGGGAGAACCAACAGAAACAGGAATACCACGTATACTGTCCAGTGCCGATATACTTATTGAATCTGCCTCTTTTATTGAAGCATAAGCTTCAATTAGATTGTACATTATCTCTTTAGAACTGCACACAATACCTGAACCAACATGAAACCACGGTAACTTATTATCATCGGGTTTTCGAGGGCCAAATATACCGGATTCAACACCATCCCCGGCTTTGCACTCAGTTTTAACATTCCTTATAGAATATTTAATCTCCTCCTCTGAAAACTCCATAACCCTGTTTGTATCCTGACAGTATACTCCTACCTCTTTTAAAAACTCAACTGCAGCGTTGAATAGATTATCCGCCGCTCTATCATCATCAGGAACCGGGTTATCTTTATCATATTTGATTCCATATTTTCTGGTAATCTCTCCTACCTTCGGCATAAATCTTTTCATTTCAAAATCATTTTCCGTCATTACAGGACCATCCAAAGCCTTTTTAAATATATCCAGGAAATTTTGATGCATTATATCCCTCCTCATGTTCTTTAATTATAATTCCCGATATTTTTTATCTGTCAATTTACTAACTTGCTAATTTCAAAAAAAATACCATTAACTACAAGTAATGTTTTATCAAAACTCAATATACAGCAACTTCAAAAACCTTCCATTAAATAACAATGCCCATCTGGGAGAACTCCTTCACAATATTTTCATACATCTTCAGATACTCACCAGTTGGTTCTCTTTTTGTAACATCGTAGCATTCATAATACTTTCTACCAGGGCTGGCCTCATTAATTTTTGGTTCATACTTCTCCAGAAGTTTCAATACAATATTGTTGGATTCTTCACTGCTCATTCCAACAATCGCTTTAGAAAAATCTACAAGAAATCTTGCTTCAAGTGGCGTTACACCATCATTTACCACAGCTTTAGCCGGATGCACAGTTTGTATTGCCGCGTACCCGCTGTTTACAATGCTAAGCGCTATAGCTGCAGCTTCATAAAAATATTCTCTAGTACAGGGACCAAATGCAGCGTATCCCAGACCTATCATCGGATACTTCATATTAAGGCTCGTTGCTCTTCCAACGATGTTAAATATCCATAATGCATCCCTTGTTGATGAATTTCCAAAACTAAAGTGTAGGGGACCTGAGAGATGATAACTTCCATTAAAAAATACCTTGCCAAGAATATAATAGGCTGTCATAACCAGTGCCGTTCCTACTGCTCCGCCTGAATATCCCCCAAGAATTGGCAGAGCAGTAGAGCCAATATTTCCGCCTATCATAGATACAAACATCAGTCTGTTTAAAGATTCAAAATTGATCTTCATTTCAGCAAGAAAATCTACTAACCATCCATCGCTTTTTCTAAGACCGAATTCCGGATAGCTCGAAGCAACTGTCCCAACTGATGACGTGGATGAGGAGTTTAAATTAAGAATAGGGAGACCAGGCCTTCCAATTGTTTTCAATGCTTTTCTGCCAGCCTGAACAGAGTTTACAGAGGCAATAATCTCAAAAGGGGAACCCCCTGGTACATCAATCCCCCTGATCTGTGAAAAAGCTGGGATACTGATTGAGCTTGCATCCTCAATGCTTCCATATCCTTCAACTACTGACTGTGCGATATCCTCAGAACTGGACACTATTCCAGTACCAACATGAAACCAGGGTAATGTATTTTCACCAGGTTTTCTTGTGGCCATCCTATTGCGATCTTTCCCTTCACCAAATACTGAATCATTATAGGGCATCTCCAATCCTTCAATAACCTCACTTTTATCAAAGCTTATTACCCTGTTCGTATTCTCGCAATATATACCAACTTCCGCTATCAGCTCAATCGCTGCTTCAAAAACTCGGTTTGCCAGGTTATCATCATCAACAATAATACTTTCTTTATTATAATGAAGATCGTATTCTTTAATGATCTTTTTTATTTTTGGTATCATGATTTTTAGATAAAAATCCTTCTCCGTATACATCGATCCTTCAGTTATCCTTTTCAAATAATCCACAATATTCATATTTCATTCCTTAAAAAAAAATTTTTACTTCCATTTTTTTAGGATTAATAATAGCAGATTAACACAAAATATGGTAAGGTCAAGGTAATTATTTTTATTTATTCTATAACCAATAGCTATATAGTGAAACTAACTCATTAAAACTTTTTCCTTCAAAATGTATACAAAACACTTCCCCTTATTGAGGATTTTATACCCACATTCAGGGCAGCTGTGATAAATCAATTTTTCTCTTAAAAGCTCAAGGCCATAATCTTTATCTGTTTTTCCAAAAAGCTTAAAAATCCAAAATAGAAGTAACTTTTTTATGTCAGGAAACTTTAATTCAAGCTGATTGAATATCTTTTTACAAATCAGTATTAATCATATTAAAATCGTCAATTGCTCTTTTTACCTTATTGAAAAACATGCTGATCTAAATTATCTTTACAGAACCCAATATTATGTCTCTTTATTTTTATTATGGCTGGAACACCGCAAACCGAGAACCTCATAATTAAATTTTTTCTCCTAATAATTCATTCTACTAAATGTTCAATATATACCTTTTCCTGAATCTCTATCCCTCTTTTTTTCAATTCTCTGATAAACTCTATTGGTTTAAAAGCAGCTTCAGGAGCAAGAACACCCTTTTCGTTTACTTTCCCTGCACCGATTAATTGAGCCCCAATAGAAAGGGGAATTCCAACGCTCCTTGTATAGGCTTTTGGACCTTCCCATTCAGGATCACCCTCTGTTGGATGCTTTGTAGTAACAACATGATGAACTTTGCTGTTGCCCCTTCTACCTGTAATATCTATATGCAGAGAATATCCCCAAAGTTTATTTTCTTTACCCTCAGGCATCTGTTCAAGATATGCAGCAATAAAATCCCTTGATCCAATTTCAACACCTTTTATTTTTACCTTTCTGTTTTTGAGGAATCCATATTCATACAAAGCTCTTACCAGTCGCATATTTTTGGGAGGCCATGTTCCTCGTACCTCTATCCTTTTTATATTCTTCTTAATAAACCTCGGTATTGTGTAGCCCTCCGGATGTGGAATAATATATTGGGGATGAACCCCAAAAGGTTCGGGCAGTTCTATTAATTTTTCTCTAGAAAAAGGTGGAACCTGTACATATTTTCCATTTTCATAAACAACCCTTCCAGGCAAATCAGGGTCATATTCAAGAAAAGTTGTTGATGCAAGACCAGGCGAATACGCTATTGCCCTGAACGCTCCATGGCTAATACAGATATCATCCACTTCATCCATTTGTTCACACACATACCTTGTAAGCACATTTGTTGTACCAGGTGTCATTCCAACTCCAGGAACAAACACAATACCCTTTTTCCTTGCTTCCTCATCATAATTAAAATAGGTAGTTCCCATCCCTGTAATATCAAGGCCATTAACACCTGCATCTATAACTGCTTTTACGAATAACTCATCATATTTTATCGGGAGACTCCCAAAAACTACATCATAATTTTTCATAATTTTTGATGCAACTTCGGGGTTTGATACATCAATCCCAACAACATCAACCCTATCATCATTAATTTCATATGCAAGTTTTTCTGCAGCTTCAATTGAAAAATCCCCAATACTGATTTTCTTGAAGTTGCTATATTTAACTATATCTTTAACCGCTTCTCTACCTATCTGGCCAGCCCCTCCAACACATAGGATTTTCATAATAAACCCCCATATTATTAATATTTCTCAATTTAAGATCTGCCTTATTATTTAATTTATTTTTTACTAAAAATCAAATCAATTAATGTTATACTTAATATAAAAATTAGTAATGTCAAAATTCAGCTTTATGACCCTTTCCTTATCAAACTGTAGGAAAATTTTAGTTAATGTTGATTCATTAATCTCCTGAATAATATTTCATTAACTATTAAAGTTGTTATAACAATTAGTTATTATTTATATAAAATTAATTATTTTGACACATAACTAACTTTAGATTTAATATTTTAATTAAATAGAATTAAATAACAAAAAGGTTTCAAATGGATAAAAATAGTTCACTT
>Ga0164318_10001483_pt1 | contig 20955 bp, 8 predicted proteins | sample GuaBasSedimGuay9_FD_113734 | JGI IMG/M metagenome (GOLD analysis project Ga0164318, IMG submission 113734) | Subseafloor sediment microbial communities from Guaymas Basin, Gulf of California, Mexico - Guay9, Core 4571-4, 0-3 cm | ecosystem: Environmental > Aquatic > Marine > Hydrothermal vents >... | reverse complement strand
GAAGCACTCCTTTCTTATCGGTACCGCACATATTAGGATAAGTGTGCCCAAAATCTGCTTTCTCAGTATGTTTTAGGCATATCAGAAAAAAAATGACTCCTGATGAGTCTGAATTTTTATTCAAAAAAACTCTGTGGAGCATAAAATGGCTTGATTAAAAATAGGCGGTGGATTTTGGTAGCTCTAAATAGGCTGAAAAGAAAAGGAAATAGTCATTCCATGTTGGAATAATTTGAGAAGCGGAGCGACATCATTATTCGACGTTCGATGTTCGATGTTGGACGTTCATCTTTAAAACAACTTAGCGGTTATGGGGCGAAGCCACTAAGTTCTTTTACTCTTCTTTATGTGGCCAACATGGCTGCTTCAGGATTTTTACCTGCCAGATACGCCGGTAAAAATGAAAGCTTGAAAGGAACAACGCGCCCCCTATGGCTGCATAGATGACGGCAAGAAAGTGCTTTGGGATGAGTGAGTAACGCAAAGTAATGCCTAACATAATCATGAAGATGATAATCAGATAACCTTTCCAGGTCTGAAATGCGAAGATGCAGTATTTATTCGGGAGAAGACAGAGCCGGGCGATATTTTTAAGTGCAATTTTGGAAAAGCCGTAACGATAGGCTGTTAACGCTGAAATAATGCCCAGCGATCCCAGCGACACCCCCATACTCCAATTGACAGTTGCCAGCCAGATATAAGCAAGACGTAAGAGCATTATTCCAACGCCACTCCACATCAATCCCGCCAGAGCAATAAGCCAGTATTTGGATACAGCCGGGTTTAATTTTTTCAGCAAAATGGTTTCTCCTCCCAAAATTGAAAACTCATTATTTTTGCAAGCGTGTAGGCTTACCACATTAAACCGGATTGCCGCTCGATTTTCTTTTGCAGCGCGGCATTCAGGGCTGCCTGAGAACCATATATTACTACCCGTTTTTTTGCTCTGGTTATACCGGTATAAACAATCTGCCTGGTCAGCAGTCTATGGTTTTCATTATCAGGCAGAACCAGCAATACATCATCAAACTCCGATCCCTGGCTTTTGTGCACCGTCGTGGCAAAAGCAAATTCCCAAGACGGCAAAAGGTTTACCGGAAAGCTGATATAAGAACCGGATCGATGAAAAAATGCCCTGTAAGTGCCGGTACCATCTTTAATCATAACCCCTACATCTCCGTTAAAAAGCTCTTTTGAGTAATCGTTACGGGTAATTATAATCAGAGCGCCGGAAAATACATGGGATTGCCTCTTTGCCAACGGGTCGAATTCATTGATAAGGTAATTGAAGATCAGGGTATTAATTACGGTACATCCGTAAATCCCACTACGTAAAAAAGACAAAATTCTAGCTCGTTCTACCACCATGAATATGTGGCGTAATAAATCTTGACCTTGTTCGGAGGACATAATTTGACCTGCGGTCATCTCACCCACTTTGACAAGCAAATCCTTGAAACTTTTTTCATTGCTCGTCAGTGGGTTAAGGTACTGATATCTTACCCACTGATAAATATGTTTCCGCCAGTTATCGAAACTTTCTGCGGTGACAAAAGCCCATTGATCCGATTGGATTGAAAGCGCAGTTTCAAAAGTAACCGCCGTAAACGGCGGAAAGTCACCCGTATTGGTTTGATTTGCCAGTTCCAGCAGATTGACACCGGAGCGATAGACTTTTTGCAAAACAACAAACCGGTTCTTAAACCTTGAAGCACGAATTTCGTTTGGGATCATTTCCTCAAAAACAGAACCTGCTTCCACAGATGGTAATTGATCTTTATCTCCCAAAAAAACGAGCTTTGTTTTTACCGGATCGACGGCCTGGAGGAATTTATCCAGCATAACCACATCCACCATGGATACTTCATCAATCAAAACTACCGATACGGGCAGCGGGTTGCTATGCTGATAATAAAAGTCGTGCGCGTAACTTCTGTATCGCAAAATTTTATGTAAAGTGCTTCCTTTCAGATTCAGGAGGTCCAAATCTTCGGAAGCAGGTTCCTGTATGCCTGCAATACTGTTTTGAATCGTTTCGGTGATTCTTTGTGCCGCGCGCCCGGTGGGTGCACCAAAAATAATGCGGGATATAGGAATGCCCGCACGGACAAGACACCGAAGGATATTGACCATAAGAGAGGTTTTGCCTGTTCCCGGTCCACCGGAAATAATCGAAAATTGGGACTTAAGTGCCAGCCTTATCGCTTTGACTTGCTGGGAATCTTTTATAATCGGTGTGTTGTCCTGACTGACACGAATAGCAAGGGGGGGTGAATAGATTTTTTTCAATAAATTATCGATTTTTTGGTCAGGTATATTAAAGGAAACCTTTGCTTTCAGGAATGCTTCCATACGGTTTTTAAGCCGGTTTTCATGAATATAATATTTTTGGAAATAAAGTAACTGTCTTTCCCCGGATGTATCCAGAATAAATGGCATGTATTTATCACCGTTTCTCGTAATAAGTTTTTGATACTTGCCTTCACTGAGACCGGACAAAAAATCGCCGATGATTTTACCAGTTTTTTTTCTTGTATCTGCCGGCAGCCGGTTCATTAATTTGTTTTTGTCAAGATCCAGACATAGGCTGCCTTCCTGCAAGACGGCGAACATAATCATCAAGACAATTGCAAGGGCTGTATCCCCCTGGTACCCCCCCAATTCCATCAGATCCCTGATGGTCATATAATCAAGAAAGGAAAGTTCCATGTGGCTGATAAATGGCAGAAGCATTTTTGCCTCTGATTGACCCTTGCTTTCAAATATTTTAAAAGTTTCCAGATTTTGCAGGAGTTGGCCTGGGTCAAAATTGAAATTTGTCATAGCGCCGTGGTCTCCATTTATGATGTGATTGAAAATCAGATGATATTTTGAGCCGTCCGTCATCACATGGTGCCGGCAATTTGGTTTGCAATTTCTTCTTCAAGATGTTCCAACCCTCCCACATCATCGGGGGTAACGTAATATATTCCGTTTCCGTTACCGGACCCCATTCCGCGCAGATAAAAATAAAATATGCCGCCAAATTGCTTGTCCGGATCAAACCGATTTCCCAATGACTGTTTCAACCAGCGCAACACGGCAATCGTGTATAATTTATACTGGAGATGGTACCCTGCAGTGTTCATGTTGCTTTCCAGGTTTTCCAGGTCATAACCGGCATCAATGCGATTTGACTTCCAGTCCGCGATAAAATATTTTCCCTTGTACCGGAAAACAAGATCCACGAATCCCCGAATAAATCCATTATACCCTCTTTGGATCTCAAGGTTTGAAATTTCCAATTCCTTATCAACCGGCAATGAAAAAGGATAATAAAACTCAACCTCGTGAATCCGATCTTCCCTGCGCAGGTGACCGATAATCAACTTATCACCCGCAACACTTACCGGGGTTGTCAGAACGTTGGCAATAACCTGGCAGATCCGGGGGCGCCAGCGTTCATCAATCCGGTATATCTCCATATATTTTATAATAACATCCCTGGGTTCCGGTATTTCAAAAAAGTCGTCAGGATTTTCTACCACCGCTTTAAAATCGATATGCTCAATAATATCATGAAACATCAATCCGATATCTGTTCCTCCCGGAATTTCATCCGCTGCCCTGATTGATTGGATGTTAGCCGAATCGAATGAGGCAAAGCTTTCATCGTCTTCTTTATCTTTTTCCTGTGCAGCCTGAAACCCTATGTCATGGGGCGGTTGATCCAGGCCGTGAAAAATACTGTGGTGTAGACTTGAAAATGATTTGAGTATGATTTTTCTGTGTTGATAATTATTAATAGAGGGCAAAGTCCAGGGGAGTTTGTCTATGACATTTTCAGAAATTATCGTTCGCTTAGTTATTTTGACTTCCCCCTCACCGGAAACGGTATGAGCATCTGGCGCCAGCCTTCCTACTGTCGAATTATCTTCGTCTTCCGGAAAAGATGACGCCAAGGCCGGGGAGAGTAATCGACACACCGGGCCAACCCAGGCTTGCCTGCTTGTAAAGGGGAAGAAAGGCACATACAGTTTAAATTGTGCCCGGCTTAAGGCCACGTAAAAAAGACGTTTATCTTCATCTGTCTTCTCGCGATCATGTTGTTCTTTTGCAGATTGTTTACACAGGTCGATGACTTTACGGATACCCACAGCCGGGTGGTCATTATCATACACATGATACACATGATAGTCGTCACGAAACGGTTGTGTCAGGCCCCCGGCAATAAACACCACCGGAAACTGGAGCCCCTTGCTGACATGTATGGTCATGATCTGTACTTTGCGGTCTTCGCTTTCAATTTGATGAATATCGGCATCATCATCCGCACCGACAGTCTGTTTTCGGTAACTGTCCAGCAGGGCGGAAAGCCCCCGAAAGTCTAACTTCTTCTGATAGGCAACTATTTCCAGATGCTCGAATATCTGGCGATAATTGGTATACTTTCTGTCCCAGTTACGCGACTGGGCTTCACGGAAAAGCAGCCCCGAATCTTCCATCAAAGACTGAAAAAGTAGGCTCCATTTACGAGATCGGGCTTGGTCATTCCACTGGAAAAGCAACTGCTTAAGCGGGTGGGAAACCGGCAGGTTTTCATAATCGTACAAGTCTTTAGGTTCATATTCAAAAAACGGGGTAAGCAGTGCTTTTTTAACATTAGGGATACTGCCTGGATCAAAAACTGCGTGCAACACCAGGCTCAGAAAAACTGCTTCATCGGAAAGAAAGAGCCCGGGTTTTTTGTAAAATGTATAGGGGATTTTTCGATTTACCAGTTCGGGTTCTAAAAAAGAGGTATCGGGTCTACCGCGCACAAGAATACAAATGTCACCGAAATCAAGAGGCCGGCTATCGCTGTTTTTTTCCTGGATTTCAATCCCCCCGTCTGTGACCAGATATTCAATTTCGGCGGCAACAAACCTTGCCAGGTCGGGCTTAGCGGCTTTGGGAGACTTGGGACCCCGAAGATCCACGATGTTAAGTGCCGAACGGTGTGAATTGTCAGCAACCAGGACAGCCGGCAGGTCAGCTTCGTCCGGTGATCCGGCGGCTTGATAGCCAATTTCAAATGTACCGGCCTGATGGTGCTGCGGGAACCATTCTTTGCGGCAGAACAGATCGTTGAACGCCTGAACGAGTTCCGGTCGGCTGCGCCAATTGGTTGCCAGAGAATACAAATTGGCCCTGCCGGAGGTTGACAATCTTTGGATTTCATTTCTTGCATCCAGATAGGCGTAAACATCGGCGCCACGAAAAGAATAGATGGCCTGTTTGGGATCACCTATAAGATACAGCAGGTTTGCGGAGTGCTGCGCAGTATGATCCAGGAAAATCTTCCTGAAAATCCGCCATTGAATCGGATCCGTATCCTGAAATTCATCAACAAAGGCGACCCGGTATTTGTCCCGCAGTTTTTTTAACAATGTTGCTGAATTATCGCCGTATAAGGCCGATTCAACCTGACCGAGCATATCATCATAGCTGATCCACCCATTCTGCCGTTTTATAATAGCAGCATCTTGTTGCAGTTGTTTAACGGCATGCACCACCAAAAAATGAACTAATTTATTGTGGGCTTCGATCAGGCTTTCTAATTTTTCAACAATAGGTTCAAGATTGGGACAAACTTCGGGGTTAGCACCTTTTTTCAGCCATTTGTTGGGGATAAGAGATTCGATCCCTTGTCGGCCGGCAGATTTGGTCTGTTGAATTTGGTCAAACAAATCCGACAAATGAGCCATGGTGAAATTGTTTTCATTGATTTGAGACAGGTAGGTTTCCAGGGGAATCACGATCTTTTCCAGCACTGTTTTTTTACTGCGAGCATTGATGTTTAATCTGCCAAACCCCTCGGAAAATACAGGGGAAATTCCGGTCAGGGTTTTGAGCTGCATTAGCAGTGTTTCTATTTCGGATCGAATCTGCCCGATATTTTTGCCTTCCGAATCTGGTTTGATTTCATCACCTGCACTTGGACGATAGATTCGCCTTGCGATATCGGCTATCAGGGAAAGGAACCGGTCTTTGCGGGTGCTAAGCCCCGATATATTGAGCATTTCAAGAAAATACTCCTGATAGATTTCAGGCCAGACTTTTCGCATTTGCTCTTTGAGCAGGGTATGAAAAAGGGGCTTATCATCGATGACCTCGTTTCGAAAAAGGGTGCCGTTTTCAAAAGCAAAATCTTTCAATATTGTGTGGCAAAACCCGTGGATGGTATAAATAGACGCAGCATCAAAAGAATCCAGAGTGTCCTTGATTTTTTGAAGGACTTCACTATGGTCGGCAGAAACCCTTAATTCCTGTTCTAACTTCTCACGGATGCGGATCTTCAGTTCTGAAGTTGCTTTTTCCGTGAAGGTGACAATGAGAATATTTTCAAGAGCAACATCGTGTCTTTCTTTTAAAAGCCTTACAACCAGATTTTCAATGGTATAGGTTTTACCTGTCCCGGCAGACGCTTCAATGAGCGCATGTCGGTTCAAATCAATTTGTGCAGTGTTGTCTACGAGTGTGTAGGACATGTCAGTTACCTGATATCCATCCATAAATGGCTATTTTTCACAATCTTTGCGTCTGCCCCGTGAAATGCGTAGCCTATTTCTCAGGGGTGGTTAAAAACTTCATCTCCCCCCCGGGGCCTATGCTTGACCTTGTAAAAACCATCTCATTTATGGATGGACACTCCTAATATCAAAAAACAGTTTAAACCGTCCTTTAGCCATATCGAAGGCATCCAAAGGAATCGTCGGCCTTGTAATTCGTATCAGATAATCGTCAACTTCTGAGTATGCATCTTCAAGCTCTAAAATAAAATGTTCTCGGATTAAGTCATCAATCTTATCGTCGGGCACTTTATGCGGTTGAATCGACAGCTTCGAGATGATTTCAAAAGGAAGCCATGCCGCCATCGCCTGATTGAGGTAATCCGAAACCAGATCAACCAAATACATCCTGGCAGTTTCTTGATCGAATTTGTAAGTCCACTCCACCAGAATTTCCCGGTAAACCATATGAAGGGTTATTCCGGATGTGCCGATCAACTGGCAACTCTCCTTTCCGGTCAGACAAAGCAGATAAAATATAACCGGATCAAATACGTACTTATCCGGTTCTTTTGATTTTTTCCCGGAACCGGTTAATATCAGTGCATGCCATCTATTATCAGAGTCTTGCCATACCCAGGGAAGTTGCCCGTGAAGTTCTACGTCACATGTAACGGTTTCTGATGTATGGTTTGTGGTTTGGACCGTCAAGGATAAAGGTGAAAATCGTTTTAAGTCCAGGTTGATGCCGGAAGGGATGTGTTCATCGGTCTGTTCTCCGACAAATACTGCCCGATACAGCTTTTTCGCAGATTGCATTTGCTCTATAACAGGATTTATGGTTTCTACGATTTGGCAAACATGGCCTCGCAGTTCATTCTTGTCAATTTCGGCAAAGGCGCCTTCAGGAGTTTGGCTTTTCCTGCGGCATTCGTCATAAACAAGGTTATAAATATCTTCGGGCTCCGGCTTGGCAATATCGGTATTTTGAGAAGAAAACAGAGTATCAAGCCATCGCTTTATCGGGTCCATTTTTAGATAATAATCCAGTGGAAATTCGGAAAAAAACGGTTCATCTTCACATAAAATTAGGTCTTCGATGGTTTCTTCTTCTTCATAAAGACCCAGATGCCGTTGAGTCTTCTGTCGGACAGGATCTTCCAGAAATCTTTTTAATTGTTTTGATGTAATCCTCTCAACTTCCCGGTCATCCCCTGCAGGTTTAACCATATCAAATGACAAATCCGGATCAAAGCGTTTAAGCCTTTTTAAATCATCTGCCGAAGCGTTTTGATTAAACTTTTCCCATAATCGGTTTGCCCGATAATAAGCTAACCTGTCAGCTGTGGAATAGTTCAGCAAAACATCACTCCAGGTACTGATCGCTTCAGTGTCGAGAAAGCGTTCACTGCTACCCGCGAGCGGTATCTCTGAAATTTGGAAACTTTGGGAATTCGGAAATATTTCCTGCTCCACGTAGTGTCTAAGCTGATTAACCACGGAACACGGCTGTTGGAGACGGTCTTTTTGAAGATCCCTGGAAACATAACTGATATACATCTTGTCCCGCACCGACAGAAGCATTTCAAGAAACAGATAACAATTACGTTCAGGAATACTAATATCGCCGATCCGCCGTTTTAACAGTCGCAGATCCAGTGATGACAGCTCTGATCTGCCGGGAAAATTTCCTTCTTCCATCCCCAGAATGTAGACGATTCTAAAAGGGATGGGACGCATGGGCTGCAGTTCGGAAATGGTGATGCCGCCGGTTAAATAGTCTCCGTGTCCGCCTGAAATGGAGCTGAGGTTCGCACGAATAAATTCTTTGATCAGGTCAACATCCAATGTTGATTGGGGGAAATCATCCTGAAGTTGATCATACAGTTTCAAGTTATCGAAGGCTTGAATCAGAGTTTGCTGAACCACAAACTCCCCTTTGAAATCTTCCGGGATTTTTATCAGTTGATCGCAGACATTAAAAAAGATCTGTTTCCACTGCTCACCGGTTGCTTGTTTTACCTGTAACGTGTTTACGGCATGATGGAGTGTCTCAATAACCATGCAAAACTTCTCCACCAGATCAACGTCACCGGTTTTTATATCGTTAAACGGAATGAGTTCCTGAAAATGCTCCAAACTCGCTGTGTTGAGTGTATTGGGAGCAGCCAGAATTCTTGACAATCGCAGCCTTTGAAGACCCTGCTTCCAGGTGTAAATACCACTTGCCGGGTACCCTTTGGCTATTTTTGCTTCCCGGTCGAATGTATGAAAAACATTCAATGATTCGGTCCAGTTTATCCAGGTTTGAACTTCATCCTGGCTGATCTTCCAGCGGCTCGCAAAACAGGGATTCATAATCAGATCAAAGACTTCACTTCTGGAAAATCGCCCGGTGGCTAATGTCAAAATCCCCAGAATTGCTTTTCCGTATAGGCTCTCGATTTCGGCGTGCGAATCCACCAGATTATAAGCAAGGCACTTTGGGTTGCGGTTAAAAACAGAATCAAACACCGGTTTGTAGGCTGAAATATCCGGCACCAGAATGGCGATATCAGTTAGCTGAAGGTCGTTGTTTTGTTCCAAATTAAACAGGATGCTGTTGTATACGGTTTCAACTTCCCTGTAAACGCTGGGGCAAGCAACGATCTGCAGGGACCGATCCTGGCCCATCCTTTCTCTTTCATGGGCTTTGGAAGATAATGTGAGGATGTGGTTTTGAATTTTTTGCAGGATGCCGGTTCCAGGTTTTTGGGCTGTAAAACAGGCGGTAAAGTTATAATTTGTCAGCTCGCACAAAAGCCGGACGCTTTCTCGACCGGGCTTACCCCATGCAGCCAGCAGTGCGTTATCATCCTTTTGGAAAAGTTCTCCCTGATCTTTTTCCTCCGTCTGAATGGCAAGTGTTTTTACGTTTTTTCTCTGAACCCATCGTTTTTCCCTGGCTGTTTTGATATCCTCCCAGAATTCTTTGGAGGGGTTTAACGAATAGATGAAAATAGTATAATAGGCCTGCAGTGTGCTTATTAGCTTTAAATGAAAAGCTGATATCTGAGACAGACCGAAAAAATGGATAAATTTGGCATCAACAGATTTCCCGGTATCCGGCTTGACTTTGGAAAGTACCTTGTCAGCGTATTCCATCATGGAAAGCAGTTGTTTACCAGTGCGACTTTCAAGTTCGTTTCTCAGGGTTTTTAACTGCAAGTAAAGCTTTTGCTGGCACAGTTCCATGTTTTCCTGTATAAATGGCTTATCCAGCCACTTTTGGATCATACCCATCCGGTGAAATTCATATTCTTGAAACAGATGAGCCAATTTTTCAGAAAGCTGCCAAAGCCTTGTTGCATAATCCGGATTTTTGTGTCCCTCTTCCCCCATCAAATATTGTGTCACAATGGAAAAATCGGGGGCGTTGCTCTCCAGATTTTGCAAAGCATAAAGCAGCAGTATTTTAATCAGATCATTATTCAGCAGTTCCGGCTTGTTTTCACTGGAATCAAGATCTCTAATCATTTCCCACAGGCCGGCTTCAAGGTATTGAAAGTCAATATTCATAAATATCGAATTATTTTTCGCCAAAAAGAGCTGGAGCCATTTGGCCAGATTTGCATTGGGAACGATCACCACAGGAGCATCAAGTATATTGGCTTTACAGCAATTTTCATCATCGACAATATTTGAAAACTTATCTGCCAGTTGATCCAACTGATTGCTGAAATACAATTCAATTGCCATGTTATGCTCCGAATAAATGAGTCTGTTGATTAATGGTCTTTTCGCACAATCTTAGCGTTATGCTCAAAAAATAACCCTCGGAATATCAGATATATACCTGCCTACTCCGCCTTCCCTGTTGAACCGGGCACCCTCCGGGTGTTCAACCGGGGTAGGTCCGGCAGATCGTATTGGGGCGGTTATTTTTTTCGCATGCCCCTCCGGGCCCGGAAGCTTGATCTTGAACGAAAATCCTCAGTTGTGGATAACACTGATTAGGAGAATAAATGGCTGGTTAAAAAAGGTCAAGAGATTCCCAATGTTTGATTTTGGGGTAACATATGCCGATGGTGTATTTTTCGAGAAAATGATCCAATTTAGCTGTCTGATTCGAGGTCATTTCCCCAAATTGAACCCCTCGTTGATGAATTTTTACTTGACTGGGTGAGGTCTTACTGGGTGCATGGGAAACCCAGCGAGTTCTACAAGGCACATTCTTTAAATACGTCAAACAGATTCCATCTTTGGAAAATAATACATCCAACTTAATTGGTTCATTTAAATCACCATTTTTATCGATATAACGAAAGGCGAGCCCGCCTTTGCTGATATTAATGATTTGACAATATTTAAGCTTGTTAGCAAGGATATTTTCACCCGGGCTCGTATCCTTCATTTGTTCCGGTTTTCCAAGCAAGAGCTTAATCATAGCAATTGCGCCGTTTTTGATATTGAATCGTTCGTACTCCCTGCGCTCAATAAACTCTATTTTTTTGTTCATAGTTAATATCCTATTGTTGAAATGAAAATACTGCATGATGTTGAAATACGGAATCGACAGGCGAAGGACTATACGTTCCTTTAAAAACCTTAAAAGGATGCGGGCAGTCTTTCTCGCCACTTATTTATTTTTTCAAAGGCACCTTCAATGGCATGCTCTAACACTTTTAATTTTAACGGCTTACAGAGAACGCCATCAAAACCAATTTCTTCAAACTGATCAGACTCAAACTCTGTAATACCACCAGAAAAAGCATAAATAACAGTTTCTGGGTTTTTTTCTCTAATTTGCGCACACAATTTAATGCCGTCTATCTCCGGCAATCCTAAATCCGTTATAATAAGTGGAAACGCTTCCTTTTCTAATATTTCAAAAGCCTCTTTCCCATTTTCAGCAAATTCAGGATCATATCCAAGCTGATCAAGCCATATTTTCATTAAATTCCTTATAGATTCATCATCGTCAACAATTAATATTTTTTTTGAAAGCGTTGTCATTTTTTCCCTCTCGTGGCAATAATTCAGCTGAGCAGTCATTTTTACTCGAGTGTAAAGTTAGCTGCGTCTTCAGAGACTTTATCTATCGATGATTCGTCTTTTTTGTGGTTTATAATTATCCTCTATCTCTGGATAAGTTTTGAAATACAATATATGTGCCAAAAGTCGATGGGTTTGGATATTATTGTCCGTATGTGGCTGTGAAGCTTTATTCCTTAAGGATTCCAAGAACTATTTTAAGACACCCGTATTGATAGGTATTCTAAAGGAAGGTTTTGATGGAGTGTAGATCATAGAAAAATGCACAGAAAAATGTGCACGGTGCACTGTTTTTTGGGCATGAACCTGGCGATTTAAAGTTTTAGCTGATTATTCAGAATGGTAAGGTGAATGATGGTAAGTTCTCAATAACTAATGGATTCGGCTCAATATCACCATTTAATACACCAGAACTTATTGAGAATTTACGAATGATGATCATATCGGTGTTACACTTGACGGGCTGTTGCCTAAATCAAAAGTTTCGTCCGATTTGCTTCGGATAAAATTTTCTTCACGGGATATTTTGGGACTATGCTTGTTTTAAATGTGACGCTTTCACTGACCGGACCGGTTCTAAAAGTTTGTCAATTTTGCGAATAAACTGTTCGTACACTTCGCATTTCAGCTCCTGCCATTTTATGGGAAAATCTTTGGCCACAAAACCTTCTTCATACGCAATATGCTGAATTTGTCGAATAATCAGTGCACCTTTTACGCCTTGGCTGCAAGCGGACATGCAGGATTGGCAGTCGAGACACAGCCAGATGGATCGACTACGGAGCAAGTCATCCTTTAGGCCAAAGTTGGCAAGCCGAAAAATTTTAAGCGGATCAAAAACCGACGGATCCAGACAAATGGGACATGCGTTGCTGCACTCGCGGCATGTGAAGCAGGACGATAGGGATGTGGCATTTATGCCATATCCCCTAACCATTTGCCGGAAAGCGGCGGTTTGCGGAGTGTCTGAAGGAAGCTTGATGAGTCCATCGGTTTTGCCGGAGCGAGGTGTTCGGGTCCATTGGTCCCAGTGTTCGGCAACATTGGGGGATTCCCCATCCAAAAGCGCGTCTACCCCATGCCATAAGACACGGAGTAAGTGCTTTAAAAGTTCCTTGTGCTGTTCCGGCAATTCGGGGCGTACTATTTTTCGCAAGATCGCTTCGGCTCTGATATTTTGGATAAGGCTTAACGGCTTGACCATCATGGGACAAAGGTTTGAGCATCGATTGCAACCGATGCAATACCAAATATCGGGCATGGACAAGAGATCCTCTAAAAGCCCTATTTTTGCTTTATGTACCAGTTCCATAGGACGTAAGCTGCTGGTTGCGGCATTCACAGGGCAGGCAGAATTGCAGGTTCCGCAAGTGTAACACGACTGTATATTTTCAGGCTTACTGTATCGTGCAACGTAACTTGGAACGGCTGTTTTTTTTAAATAAATGGTGGGGATTTTAACTCCCTGGGATATAATACGTGATTTGTCCATTGATAAAAACTCTCTTTTCTGAGGCATAATAAGCGAAAAATAAAGTTGTGCACAATTGAATGAGCACCACCACCATATGGTACAGTTGGCTATGTAATGGCAATTCTTATTCAGATACCGGTAAATGAAACTCAAATAACAGATGTCGGCCTTATTGTAAACCCGACATTTTTATTCGACACCGGGTCCCGACGAATCGTTATGTACATATGCCTGGTATGTCGCACCGAACGAGCTTCTGACCGAGGGGTTGGAAGTGTAAATTAAGACCGTTGGTAAACGCTTATCCTTGCATATCAACAAACCGTGGCTCCGATGTCAGGTTTTAGGTGTCAGGTTTTAGGTTTCAGGATTAAGAGGGAAACAGGGTACATAACGGAAAAGGTCTATTTAGAAATCCGGGGTGGTTACAAAGAATGCATTCGTATGTTGAACGGATTAGAGAAAAAATTGGATCGGAAAATACCAGAACGAGAACGCCGCTGGCAGTTAGCTGAAAAAACGGCCGTGTATGGCATAACTGATGAATCGTTCCCTCAGGGCTGATTCATTACTACTGAACATGCTTCCTGACACCTGAAACCAAATAGCCATGGCAACCTTAACAAACAAGCGTCTTGATTTACACCCCCGTGAACCTTAAGCAGCATGCTTTGATTTAAATGCCTTGGATAATGACGCATCCATTACCGCTTCGTAACCGGTTAACTGGGCTACAACTACATCCTTTGAGTCGAGGAATGTAAAATCTCCCATCATTTTATGATTGGTTACTTCTTTTACTTCAAGCATGGCGGTAACGCCATCGGCCGGAAACGAGTCTCGATACTGGCGATAACTTGCGCTGTAGCTGGGCAAAGAAAGGGTTTTCCGTTCTTCAAAGCACCATATAATGGCCATCTGACATGCGCAATCCAGAACCAAGGGGTCGGCGATCCATCTGCTTCTGAGCGGATCGGTCATCCATGTTGCGGGTACCGGCGCTGAAGCAATTCGTGCGGCCACAAACCGGGGGGAATACCCGATGATTTCCCGGATTCCTCGAAGTTCCAAACCGTGGAACAGGATTTTTTCATATATTTCGTCGATGGTTTTGGAATAGCCCTTTATGCTCATGTACTTGGATTTATCAAAATAGGGGGGATTTTCTATCTTGTCGGATAAAATAGCCCGGGCACTTGAGTGAATTATCTCTATGCCGTCTTTAATCCCGTTCCTGATTTCGACAGTTACCTCAAAAATCGACCCTTTTTTTCGGGTCTTGCCGGCCATAAGACGGATCAACTTTTTTTTCTGACCCAGCTTGATGCCATGAAAAATACGCATATCATCCAGGCCGTGAAGCAAAAGGCCCGGATTTTCATGCAGCGCACCATGACCGAGCCATTCAGCGATCAGGGCGAAGGGAACCACGGGTTTTCCGTCCAGGATATGGGCGTCCAGGATCGGATATGAGTGAACATCGATTTCCCGTTTAACAGTCATTGAGAGAATCTCTTTTTGCTTTACATCCACGGGTTGATCCGGTGTCGAGCACACGGTTTCGCCGGCATTGTGCTTCGTTGCAGCAATGATATTTGCGCCGATAACCACTTCCACCGGTGCGCCAGTATGACCCATCATCTCATAGATCATGCACAGGGCTCCGGCATCGATAGGAATCAGTTCAACACCGTTTTTTTCAAATTTTCGTTTCAAGGCCGAGCATACCATTCCCCCCGCCCAGGGGCCCCAGTTGATGGCGGTAACCTTGCAATCCGGTCGTGTGACGGATTCTTGCTGTGCGATTTTATTTAAGACCTCATTGGCCATGGCATAATCCGCCTGACCGTTGTTTCCGATTCGGGCGGCTACGGATGAAAAAAGCACCAGGTATTTGAGAGGATCGTTCCGGGTGGCTTCAAGGAGCACGTTAAGACCCGTAACCTTGGTATGAAAAACCGTTTCAAACTGATCCAAGGTCTTGTCGATGATGGTTCGATCTTGCAGGGTGCCGGCGCCATGAATAATTCCTTTGATCGGACCATATTCGGAACGAACTTCATTTAGAATCGAGGTCACCGCATCACCATCACGAACATCTGCCGAAAAATAGCGCACCCGGGCGCCGAAATTTTTGATGGCATCCAGGGTTTTTATAATTTCCCGATTGGCCATATGTTTTTTATACGCTTTTTCAAGATCAATTGGTGTGATATTCGTGTTCCCGAATTCATTTTCCAGGATTGCCTTTTTAATGACCGCCTCATCGTGGAGTGCGGAAAGCCACTCGGGCTCGGGAGTGGGATCCGAAGATCGCCCCATAAGCGCCAGGGTGGGTTTTGCATGTTTTGCAAGGGCACAGGCTGCGGATGCGGTTACGCCCCTGGCGCCGCCGGTAATCACCACCACATCACCGGGGTCTAGGTTTATTTCCCCCTGGGGATACGGGGAAGCGGTTAGCGCTAATACCGATCGCGAGTCTGGATCCAGACCCACTTCCACCGAGCCGTTGCCATTGGAGTTTAAAAGTTCGGCCACAACCGCTGTTGCGATTTGGGTGTTCTCTTTCCAATCCGGATCGATGTCCATGGCACGGCAGCAAACCGTTTCCCATTCAAGGGAAGCGGTTTTGGCAAGACCGGCCAGACCCCCTTGAAGGGGTGCGTTCATGCCCCGGCCTTTAAATCCGAAAGCGCCGTCCAATCGGGTGATGGTGGCAAACAGGGCGCCATGGGTTTTACCTGAATCCAGAAGATCCGGACCGAATTGTTTTGCCAGTAAAAAGGAATGTTTTAAGAACCGTTCATCATTCATCCGGTGTTCAGCCACGATGATCAATCCGGCAGCGTTGTTTACCGATGTCTGACCGGCGACCATGTCTGATACCATCTGTTTTGTTAAAAGCTCGGCTTGGATGTTCCGGAAGGAAAATTCATGATAAATCGCTTCCGAAAGTCCGGTTTTATCATCTGTAATATATACGCTGCGGCCAGCCGGCAGTTCTAACTCGATATTTTGAACCAAGGACTGCTTAACAACAGATACCACTTTTCTATGGATTTGGGCGGCCAGATGTTGAGGGGAACCATCAGTTTCTTCCGGGGCCAAGGGTTCGGATAATTCTTGAACCGTATCTGTGTAAGACGCTGAAGACGCCGGTGAACCCTCGGATTCGGGTATTGGCGTGTTTTCGGCTCCGGCCAGATATTCCACGATCTGGCCCAGTGTTTTCAGGCTTCCCATGATTTCCGGAGAAATGGCCGGGAGGTTGGGAATCTGTTCTTCGAGGGTTGAGAGTATTTCCACCCGTTTGATGGAATCGATGCCCAGGTCAGACTCGATATCCATGTCCATACCCAGCATTTCCGTGGGATAGCCGGTCAGCCGGCTCACGGTTTCCAGCATGCGGTTTGCTATTTCTTGATGATCGTTTGTTGATGCTTCCGCGTCTTTTGTTTCCGGAACCGGGTGAACCTCACTATCCGGAGTTGCGCAAAGATATTCCACGATTTGGCCCAGTGTTTTCAGGCTTCCCATGATTTCCGGAGAAATGACCGGGAGGTTGGGAATCTGTTCTTCAAGGGTTGAGAGTATTTCCACCCGTTTGATGGAATCGATGCCCAGGTCGGACTCGATATCCATGTCCATACCCAGCATTTCCGTGGGATAGCCGGTCAGCCGGCTCACGGTTTCCAGCATGCGGATTTCTATTTGTTTTTGATCGGTGCCTGACGGTTTCAGATCTTTGTCCGAATGTGTTAACTCAGGTTCTTGAACAAAAGCTTCCGGTGGTTGCGGATCAGAAGGCACCGTCGCTGCAACAGGATCCGGCGCAGAGTGGAGAGCGGGTTGCGTATCCGTGATGTTCAGACCATGCTCGGGCTGAACTAAACCGGTCATGGGCTCATGCAACTCGGGTGGTTTTTGTGTCAAGGGTTCGAAGCGAACCTCTGATGGTTTTATTTCTGTTTTAATCCCCATGGAAGCCGTGGCCAACCGCTGAGTATTTTCCACCATATTCTGCAGGGTTCTTGCTGCCTGGGCCTGGGTTTCTAAAAATTTTTGATGGGTTTGGGCGGTTTGCATCTGAATGGCCTGCATGGACTTCAGACCTTCCTGGACGATATTTAATGCATCAGGGATGAATGTTTTTGGGTATGGTTTGTTTTTCATGGCGTCTTGATTTTCGTCTAATCTTTCGGAGTGATATCCGTGGGTTCTCAGGGCATCACCGGGCGTACCGGATGTATTTAGCGCTATGTTTTTAGGTTCAACGGCAGGCAGTTCGTGTGCCGTGTTCTTTAATCTAACCTCTTTGCTCTCTGCTCTTCGCTCTCTGCCCTGTGTTTTGACTTCTGACCTCTGACTTCCGGCCTCTGACTTCCGACTGCCGACCTCTGCCTTTTGTGCTCTGTAATTCACCCCTGAAATAGGTATACTCATCCGCTGTTTTCTGGTTTCAGTGTAGGGTTCTTCCCAGCAGCTTAAATCCACGAAATGTCCCAGAGATGATAGGGAACAGAGCGTTCCCGCAAGATCCGCGATTCCGGACCGTTTTCCTTGAGAAGCGTCAAGGGCAACTGCCTGAAAATTTTCACCGTTTAGTATGGATTTTACCAGGCCGGTTAAAACCGATTTTGGGCCCACCTCAACAAATGTTCGCGCACCGGATTTGAATAAGTTTTTAATTTCGCTGATGAAATCGACAGGAGATAACAGGTGCCCGGCCAGCAGTTCTTTTGCTTTATCAGGGTCGGCAGGATAGGGGGCGCCGGTGGTATTGGAAAATACCGGAATCTCCGAAGGAACCAAGTCGATTTTTTCTATGGCCTGTGAAAAAGGCTTTTGGGCCTCTTTGACCAAACTGCTGTGAAACGCAGCGGAAACCGGAAGCTGCACGGTTCGAAATCCATTCTCCCGGCATAGTGTCTCAGCCCGGCGGATGGCATCCGTTGGACCCGACAACACTCCCTGACTGGGGCTGTTTCGGTTTGCAAGAATAACGCCGGGTTTAGTTTCCGCAATCAAATGTTCGAGTTTATCCAGCGGCCCGATGACCGCCAGCATCCCACCGGTATTCGGACCTGCCGCCGCCATCAAGCGGCCCCGGGTAACGGAGAGGTGCAACAAGGTATCCAGATCCATACAGCCGGCAGCGCAAAGGGCCGAAAGTTCGCCAAAGCTGTGCCCGCAAGTGAAATGGGCGGTGATTCCGAAGACGTGAAGTATGTTCAGCATTGCCATGCTTACCGCTCCGATAGCCGGCTGGGCAATGTCTGTTTTCCGTAAGGTTTCTTCAGCGTTTGTTTTTTCTTTTTCGCCGTGATCCGGAATCGGGTAGATCCTATCGGTGAGCCGACCTTGATTTTCGAATTGGTCATTTGCATGTTCCAGAATTTTAAATGCATCCGGAAAGCTGCATACCAGGTCACGGCCCATTTCCGGGTATTGACTTCCCTGGCCCGGGAAAATAAATGCTATTTTTCCAGCAGGTTCACGGCTACCGTAAAAAATATTCTCAAGTTGCCATGCATGTTGAGAACGATTGGATTCAAGGGCATGTAACGCGCGGTCAAAAAGGCCGCTAAGATCCGTGGATGGTTCAAGGACCATCAGGAGCCGGTAGGGATCCGATGTTGAAAAATCAGCCCTTGTTTTTGCCGTTTTTTTTGAAAGTTCTTCATAGGACAGGCCCTTGTCAACATGAGTTTTGAAATCGCCGAGATGTTCATTTAACTGCTCTCGGCTCGAAGCGGACAGGGCAACAATTTCAACAGATCCGTCCCATGTGATTTCCTGCTTGTGTCCCTGGTATTCTTCCACTACCAGATGAAAATTGCTTCCGCCAAATCCGAATGAGCTGATCCCGGCCCTTCTCGGATGTTTTTTGTCGGAAAACCAGGGTCTTGTCGTTGTATTTAGATAAAACGGGCTTTGATGAATATTCAGTTTCGGGTCGGGTTCATCTACTTTCAAAGTGGGCGGCAGGACTTTATTGTAAATGGATAATGCGGCCTTCATCAAACCTGCGGCCCCTGCTGCGGCCTTGGTATGACCGATCATGGATTTCACAGAACCCAGTGCACACCGTTTGTCACGGGTGTCTGATATGCCAAAAAAATTATTTAAGGCCTGAAATTCAACCTCATCGCCGACGATGGTTCCGGTGCCGTGCGCCTCGATAAGCTCGACCGTAACCGGGTCTATACCGGCTTGAGTGTATGCGGTTTGAAGCGCTTTTGTCTGTCCTTGGGCTCTGGGGGCGTATATGCTTTGTGATTTTCCGTCACTGGAAGTTCCCACCCCTTTAATTACCGCATAAATCCTGTTCCCGTCTTTTTCCGCATCCTCAAGCCGTTTGAGAACAAATATCCCGATGCCTTCGCCAAGCACCACGCCATCGGCATTTTTTGAAAAAGGTCTTGAATCTCCGGTGGGCGAAAGAACAAATGTTTTGGAAAAGCACATATGCATGAAGATGTCGTTAAGCATGTCAACGCCGCCGGTAATCACCATGTCGTTGCGGCCGGAGATAAGTTCCATGATTGCAAGATGGATGGCGCTCATGGAGCTTGCACAGGCAGCGTCAATCACACAGTTGGTGCCTCCAAGATCCAGACGATTGCAGATTCTTCCGGCCACAACGTTTCCCAAAAGCCCCGGGAAAGAGCTTTCCTGCCAGGATACATAGGAATCGGATATTTTTTGGATGACTTCTTCAGTTTTTACCGGGTTAATTCCTGAGTCCTGGAGGGCTCTGCGCCATATGGGATGGCCAAGTCTGGCGCCAAGGGGGATAACAAGCTCCTGTGTCCCGGTAACACCGAGTATTACGCTGGTTCGGTCACGATTAAACTTCTTTCCTGCGCCGTAACCGGAATTTTCCAGGGCTTTTTGGGCAACGATCAGACTCAAAAGTTGAGAGGTATCCGTGGCTTCAAGACATGAGGGGGGAATTCCGAACTCTGTGGGATCAAAAGAAACCGGAGAAATAAACCCTCCCCGTTTACAGTAAACATGATCGGGTTTTTTTGGGTCCGTGTCGTAATAATCTTCGGATAACCAGTGTGTTTCCGGCACATCGGTGATGGCATCTTCACCGTGAAAGAGGAGTCGCCAGTATTCTTTTAAACCGGAAGATTTGGGAAAGAGACATCCCATTCCGATGATGGCAATGGGTAAACTCTGTGGCATTTTTTTATCTCTATTATTCAATGGTTATATATTTAGTGTGTAACTTCTCAATAAGTTCTTGTGTATCAAATGGTGATATTGAGCCAAATCCATAATTTATTGAGATGTTACGTTAGTGTCCATCCATAAATGGTCTTTTTGCTTGCCCAGCCTGCCCCGCCTCCCCTGTTGAACCGGGTACCCTCCGGGTGTTCAACCGGGGCAGGTCCGGCAAATCGTACTGGGGTGGTTATTTTTTTCACATGCCCCTCCGGGGCGTAGGCTTGATTTTGAACAAAAATCTTCATTTATGGATGGACACTAGTTATATTTTGATAAATTTGAAAAAAAACGAACTCATCAAATTTTTAGTTATTAGGACTTTCTGACTTTTTATAAGATTTTGAAAAACTCGATCTTTTACCGATCTATGAGCTATAATGCAAGTAAAAATTATTTGCAAGCATATTGATGGTAAATTTTCTATTGACATATTGATATAACAACTGTCAAGCTATGGGTTACAGTCTGGATTGTGATAATTAAATTTACAAGAGACGCAAGTTAGAGCCTTGTTCAATAAAAGTTTGAAAAAGTTAATATATTAATATAACAAGTTGCTAAGATGCTATTATGATAAAATTCTTTACAAATCGGCAAGCCGCAAACTGGTTGGAAATCAATCTTTCAAAATGGAAGCGGTGGTCCCGGGAATTTCTTCCGCCCGACCCTTTGGGAGGAATG
>Ga0164318_10001482_pt1 | contig 20957 bp, 21 predicted proteins | sample GuaBasSedimGuay9_FD_113734 | JGI IMG/M metagenome (GOLD analysis project Ga0164318, IMG submission 113734) | Subseafloor sediment microbial communities from Guaymas Basin, Gulf of California, Mexico - Guay9, Core 4571-4, 0-3 cm | ecosystem: Environmental > Aquatic > Marine > Hydrothermal vents... | reverse complement strand
TTCAATTTTCAAAGACTTCTAGGACGGAGATTCTTGAGTTCAGGAATCTTCATTATGCATCGGAAGATGCGTTAGATGTATTAAATAAGAGGGGAATTCTAGATCAGATAGCAACATATTGGGCCATAAATTCAACTCCCAACTCGGAGGAGATGATTAATGCGTCAAATCTTGCAAGAGAATATCTGGAGAGGCTACTACCAGAGGGAGTGGGTTATAAATTACTTGTAGAGAATGATGAGATAGCAAATTCGAGTTGGAATCCAAACAGAACAAAAGAGAGTGAAGCAACGATCAAGATAAATTCTGAGAGGCTTCTTGTGGGGTATGCAAAGGGTTTGCCTGTTCGTGGTTTAGTTGCGAGGGCATCTCTAAATAGCATAAATGAAAAGATTACCTCGGCATATCTGTACTTTGGAGGGTTTGTCGGTCAGGGCAATATATCAAGGGAATTATTTCTGCCGAACGGCAGTAATATAATTAGTGCCTATATGGAAATGAATGTGGGAGATAGATTTAAGTTATATATAAATGGTCAGGAATGTGGTGAATTCACACCTTCTGGCTCGGGAATGATGGCAAATATCAAGGAAAATATAACCATTTGTAAGAATCTCATATATAAGAGGGGTGATGATGCAAATATATTCCAGATAAGGTTTACTCGGGGGAGTATAGAAAGCCATTATATTGGTGGTGGTTTTATCGAAGTTACCTATAATACCTCCATAATGGATACATCTCCAGAAACGGGAGTGATGAGATTCTATTTCCCAGAAATTCATGGAATAATTAATTATTATTCCTCATTCTATGTTCCAGGATGGGTAAATGAAATGACATTGAATATTTCTTTCATAAATAATTTCACGACATTTCTTACTATTGGTGATAGATTAATATTCAATGTAAATGGTAACACAACTAAGCAAACAATAGTCAATTCCTCAGCTCAACTACTCGGACTACTTGGCTCATCTGCAGTAAGTGAAAAGACGGTTCCGATAAGAATAGGAACTGGAGGAATTTCCTATAATGTTACATCACCTAGAGGAAATGCAGATGTTGTTTTGATTACTGATCTCTCTGGGAGTATGAGATGGCGAATTGGTTATAATGATGCCACTCCCGGGGTTATAAGGGATTGTGATGACCCCCATTTATATGATCCCGACACAAGGAGAATTAGTCTTGCAAAGTGTCTAGATAAGGACTTTGTAAATATTATTCTGAATGCAACTGGAAATAGGGTGGGTCTGGTAGGATTTACTAGCAGTGCAAATACTTGGATCCATGAATTGAGTGATGATAGAAATTCATTGATTAATGAAATAGATAGTTATCCAAATAATCCCTCTGGTGGAACTTGTGTATGTTGTGCAATAAATAGGGCAATCCAACTCCTTAATCAGGGTAATGTTTTAATTCCCCGAGGGAGTGGTAATTGGCGATATCATATTGAGACAGGATGTGGGAATAGTTGTGATCCAACAACCACCCCTGCGGGATGCGATATAACAAATTGGCATACCGCTAGCTTTGATGACACCTCTTGGTCAATGACGACACTACCTATAGTAAGGACATGGTACAGTAACAGGGTCGTCTATTTTAGGAGACATTTTGTTTTAAGCTCCACCGCGGAGAGTGATGGAACCCTATATATCCGAAATAGAAGAGGTGTAGAGTGTTATTTAAATGGAAATTTTATTGGAGGTGATACGGGTTGTTCATGGGGAAGCTACTGGGACAATATATGGAACGTGCCCGCCAGTTATTTCAATCCACCAGGACAGGATAATGTACTCGCATGTAGAGTGAGATGTGGAAGGTGGTGGAGCAGGAGGGGTATAGAATTCGATGCTATGCTAACAGTTCCCTCATCGAGTGATAAGTACATAATTGTTATGACAGATGGAATCACTGGTTTTCATTGTGGTATTTGCAATTATAATCCAGATTGTGATTGCTCTGGAACCTGTAGTAGTACTTCTGGTACTTATGACTGTGGAGGAAATCCATCAGATTGTACTGGAAGTCAGTGTGATTATGCAATAAATGATGCGATATGCAGTTCAAAGAGAGCAAGAGAGGAGTTGAATGCTACGGTTTATTCTATAGGATTTGGTCCCATAGCGGAGGGGTGCCCAAATGCAAATAGAACATTGCTTGGTATTGCAAATTGTGGAAATGGTTCATATTATGGAAGTCAAAACGCGTCAGAGTTGGCTGAGATTTATAGAGGAATTGCAAGCATCATAGTAAATGCGAGTTATGAGTCACAAACACTTGTATTGATGAGTGGAACGTGCAAAAATGTAACTAATGCAACCCTTTATGGTTATCCAATTTCTTATATCGAATTTAGATACGATCCAATTAATGTTTCTGAATACGGTAGTATCTCTATAACAAAGAAATCTAGTAGATTTAATGATGCTGAAAATTGCACGGGACATGTCTTCATACCTTCTGGAGTCAATGTCACCGAGATGAAAGTAACATCCTATTCTTCAGAGTATTGGACAGATTTTTTAGCAGTAAATAATAGTGATGGCTATCTTGAATTCTATAAGTTGTGGCAACAGTATCCAGGGGTCAATTATACAGCCCTTGGGGATCCATTCATCGTTAATGTTCCGGACCCGGAGGTGACAATAAATCCCGGGGAATACAATAATATAACCGTAGAGACCGGAAAATCACAAAATGAAAGAACGAATTGTTCCGTTGATGATAGGGCAATCTATACAATTAGGGTTAAAAGCCAGACTGGCTATGGAAATGTTTTTTCAAATAGTAAGGGGTGTGTATGGAATATTGAATTCTATGATGGTAGTTTTGCAAATAATGTCAGAATTCCAACATCATATCCCGGCAATGCAGAATGTAATTATACAAGTTCATCGATCACATATCCATCAGATGATGCAATGAGCGATGCGGTGTTTAGATTATTCCAGAGTTTAGATTTAGATGACGATGGAAGAGTGGATATAAAGTTTAATCCCCAAAGTGTTGAATTTGAAACGGCCAATGTTGGAGGTGTGAGGTCATTATGGGGTCCAGTTGTAATTAAATTAATAATCTGGAAATAGTAAAGATGGATATGAATTTTAAAAATTTTAAATTAAGGGATAATAGAAGGGCATTCTTCTTTACAATATCGGTGATATTGCTAATTATTCCATTACTCTTTTTGATAACATTCTACCTAAATATTCGTGAAACCTCAACCAAGGATGCAATTTCAAGAATGAGATGTGATGAGTTACACTACCTTGTTGAAGATATAAGGAAGGACCTCAGCAGAGCGGTTACGATATTTGGTAGGAGGGCAGCAGTATATGCGGTAGACCATGTTGTAAGTAATGGAATTCCACTGGCAGATTACGAATTTACATGCACTTCTCTATGCCCAGTTGATTGCAACACATTTTTTTTCGAGAATAATGGCTCCTCTGCGGCGATAGCGGAATTGGTGCTTTGTGGGACGCTCTATGGAGAAAATGTGACATACATGGTAAATCATACAATGAATGAATGGATAGATAGAATTATTGAGAAGGGTAAGGAATTACATTTTAATATCAGTATGAAAGTCGATAGTATAAATGTAGTTCCAGAGGATGCGTGGCATTTTCATTTGATAATAAACACAAAAACAGAAATTTATGATGAATCTGAACTCTGTCACTTCTCCAATAAAATAATTTCGATAACATCAAATACAAGCATAATTGGCTTAGAGGATCCGTTATATGCACTAAACACGGGAGGGCATATCTTCAAGCAGATCATTCCTTGTAATGCAGATTTAAGATTAACCGCAGTGGCGGGATGCAGTAAAACGGATAGTGGATACGGAAATTTCACTGGAGAGGTAATATTTTATTCCTCATTCACCGGTTTGAATGACCTTGCAGATTACTGTAATGAGACATCCCAAGAGATTCTTGGTCAGCAGGTCTTGGTTGTTGATCAGGCATGGGGCACTGTATGTAATAACCAGAGGGTAGTAGATTGCTTGAATGCAAGCCAACCAAAGCACTTTGGTGCATTAATACTTTACGAATCCGCATCTGAGTCTAATGTATCAAGTTGTATGCCGAGCATTCCTTGGATATCTGATACCGGCGAGATGGACAATCAAACGCCATATGGGGGTGGTTCAAGAAAGCCGGGATGTGATGATGCAATTATAACAAATGGCTCATGCATTGCGATAGTCAATGATCCGAGTTGTAATCTGCATTATGTGTATATTGCATACGATATTGAAGATATAAACACAACATGCTATTATGTTAGCAATATCTCAAGATACTCATTAAATTGTACACCATCATACACAGATGGACCGAGCTTCTTTGACCGCTTAGATGGAAATTTAAATCTCTCAGAAAAATATGTTGAGCAAGCGCTTCGATACTTTAATAATTCTGAAATTGGAATAGAATCACTTGTAGATTTTATGGAGTTGGTTAGATATAGCTCCGTATATCCAGAAATAAAAATATATGAGAATGCGAGTTGGATAGATTACCTATATTGGCAGAATGTATCTGGTTGTAGGGTTTTAAGGTCTTGTCCATACTTAGGTTACGAATTTAATCTAGATTGCCAGCATGCTCATTCTCTTGGAATTGGAACAACATGCACATCAGTAGATGAGAGTTATTGCCCAACAGAAATCTGCGTTGATTGTATTGACCAAGACAACGATGGATTAGAGGACTGGAATGACCCAGATTGCGGTGCATATTTCTCTTCAGGATGTGGCGAGGTTCATTATTGTGATCCTTCAGATACTGACATATGTCCCACATGCGATACTCCAATGCCACCAGAAATTCCAGACAATAGTTCAAACTATTGTAATTATTATGGCTTCAACACAACAGAATGGCACCTCTATAGAATAGTTCCGGACATTACTGGAAGGTTAATAATAAACTTTAGTGGCACAGGGAAAATGCCTCCAGGAAATCTGTATAGAAGTGATTTATCTCTATATAATTATTCTGATTTAGGATGCACATCACCATCAATTGCCACATATCAATTAGAACCAAGTTATGGTGTGGAATTCTGTGTAGAGGCTAATAAGACCTATATAATTGCAATTGATGTAGATTCGAATAACTGTACGCATTATGGCCATTATTTATTGAACACGACAATTGTGGCAGATCCCATCTGTTAATACCATAAAATCGTTAATAGCAGAAGATAGCACACATCTACACATTTATAACTCGTAAATCAATAAATTTTATATAACACAAAATGGATCTGATAAGGGGTAGACATATAATTCCCAGCAATACAGAGGAATTCCTAAGGATATGTAAAAGTCTTGATAAAGCATTTACTGGAGCCATGAGGCTTCTCGGAGAAATCAATGGCGATATATATCAAGCAGATTTACTAATAAAAGAAGGGAAGATAATTGCAGCATCACTTGATGATTTGAATAAAGGGACCACAATTCTTAAGGAAGATGCATTAAGTGAAATTAGGAGCAAAATGATTGGTGTTAGAGGGAGATTAGATGTTTATGAATTTGACGAAGAAGATATGAATGAAACAATTGCAAACAATACCGATGCAATTCTAAGTCCAGAATCTATTGTTCCTCTATCATCCCTGGGAGTAAGACTGGTCCCCATAGAGAAGAAAGAAAGTGAACAGAAGAAGCGCGATTTTATCTTTCATTTTGGTTTTGGGAAATCCCGCAGCCCAGAATCAAAATATGAGTTAGAGAGGAAAATTGATCTGGATACATTAGAAAGGCGAGAGAGTAGGAGTATAAGTTCCATTGTACCTGGACTTGAGAGGATGTCCTCGGAGGAAATGACAGAGATATCGAGGAGAAAGATGGAGAGATTGGAGGAATTGAAGAGAAGGCACATGCTTGCGAAGAAGAAGATAATGGCTCAGAGAGAGCATATTAGTATCAGAGAGGGTGAAAAGATTCAAACACCTATTGATAGATTCTTCAGCCTTGTAAAGAAATATAAGAGGATAAGAATTGATGATAATCTCGCCAAGAAATTAGGTGTTAGTAAGACGCAGATTGAGGAATGGGCGATGATACTTGAGGAACATAAATTGGTTGAGTTGCATTATCCGGCAATTGGCGAACCCGAGATTAGGATTGTTGAGGGTAATGAATGAATTTCTATTAATGTTTTTATATTGCTATGTTAATAAATTTTAATAAAATGAGTAATGGCGATATTATTTCTCGACAATTGGAAGATTCTGACATAAATGAGATGAAGAAGGCAATTGAAGAAAAATTACTTGAGAGTTATTTCATAGAATCAGAGGGTGTTAAGATTGAGATAAATATAATATCTAAGGAACATATACCGATCTACAAATTAATTATTCCGGAGATGGATGTTGCGACGATGGCACTTCTTGATGATATAAAAGAGAAGTTGATTGGTGCTGTGGAGGTAAATCCATCCGAGATATTTGACCCAAAATTGTTGAATGAATTGAAAAATGAATTAAAGAAAGATGCAAGCACATTAATCGATGAAGAATTGCCAAATCTATCCCAGGAATTAAAGGATCACTTTATCGTTACCATAATACATGAACTTCTCGGCTTAGGTGATATAGAATTCCTATTAGATGATGACCAAATAGAGGAGGTTGTTGTAAATTCTGCAAAGGAACCGATAAGAATCTACCACAAAAAGTATGGTTGGTTAAAGACAAATCTAAAGCCAAAGTCGGAGGCACAAATTTCAAATTATGCGAATATAATTGCAAGAAGGGTTGGAAGGGAAATCACAACACTAAATCCATTACTCGATGCACATTTAATGACAAAGGATAGGGCAAATGCAATTCTCTCGCCAATATCAACAAAAGGCAACACAATTACAATAAGAAAATTTGCTCGTGATCCATGGACCGCAACCGATTTTATTAAAAATAATACTGTAAATTCAGAAATTCTGGCGTTAATATGGCTCTGTATTCAATATGAAATGAATATGATAATCTCCGGAGGAACCGGCTCTGGTAAGACATCATTCCTCAATGTTTGCATGCCATTTATTCCTCCAAATCATAGGATAATATCAATAGAGGACACTCGTGAATTACAATTACCAAAATTCCTTTTTTGGTGCCCGCTCACAACGAGACCGCCAAATCCAGAGGGCAAGGGGGAGGTAACGATGCTCGATTTGGTTGTAAATTCATTGAGAATGAGACCGGACAGGATAATAATGGGGGAGATAAGAAAGCAGAGGGAGGCTGAGGTTTTGTTTGAGGCGATGCACACCGGACATTCAGTCTATGCAACACTGCACGCAGATACATGCGAACAAACAATAAACAGACTTGTGAATCCGCCAATAAACATTCCCGAGAGCATGCTTGGTGCGGTACATCTGAATGTCGTCATGTTTAGGGACAGGAGAAGGGGTATAAGAAGAGTCTTCGAGATTGGGGAATTTGTGGAGGAGGTCGGCGAGTATAGAAGGGTAAGTTATCACCCGAGAATACTCTATAGATGGGATCCAAGAACGGATACCATAGTCCCAGAAGAGCAGGAGAGTATCTCATTGTATGATAAGATCAGCGCCCACACTGGGCTTACTCATGAGGAGATAAATGCCGATATTGAGATGAAGAAGAGGATTCTTGAATGGATGGTTGAGTATAATGTCAGTAAAATAGATGATTTGGGGAGAATCATGAACATATACTACACAAATACAGAAAGTTTAATTGAAGTTGTCAATAGAAATGATGACCCAAAGGTAATTCTGAGAATGATATGAGGTAAATCAACTCCCTCTCAATATTTCTTCGATTCTTTGCAGGGTGTCCGCATCCTTGACTTGCTTGTCATCCCTTATCCTAATTAATCTCGGAAATCTTAGGGCATAGCCAGATTCGTATGTTGGAGACCTCTGTATTTCTTCATAACCGACCTCAACAACAATCTTTGGCTTTAATTTTACCTCTTTTCCAATCTGCTCTGTAATTAATGGTTTTAAGATACTTGTCATTTCTTTAAGTTGGTCATCTGTAAATCCGGTTGCCATTCTTCCAATAGTTAGGAAATCCCCAGTATCTGGGTCTCTTACCGCAAGTAAATACGAACCCAGCCAGTGTGCTCTTCTTCCCTCGCCCCATGTTGCCCCCACTATCACCAGGTCGAGAGTTTCCATTATCGGCTTTATTTTATACATATACCCGACCCTCGAGCCCGGCTGATATGGAGCATCCAGGTTCTTTGCCATTACTCCCTCATGCCCAAGGTCCAATGCCCTTTCATAGAATTCCTCCGCCTTCTTAGCATCATCTGTCACCAATTGATCGGACAATCTAAATAAATTTGTTTCATTTATTATTTTTCTCAGTATTTTTCTTCTTTCATTGAATTTCTCATCTATCAGCTGCTTTCCATTATAGTAGACAATATCAAACAGATTCACCTCAACGGGAATCTTCTCGATCATTTCTTCAATGTTGTATTTCCTCTTTATTCGTTTTGATAGGTCCTGGAATGGTCTTGGATGTCTGTTTTCTTTTGAGATTATCGCCACCATCTCTCCCTCGACAATTGCAGAATTTGCCTTTATATTTTTTTCTGCATATTTAACTACCTCTGGAAATTGCCTCGTCACATTTTCTAATCTTCTCGTGAATAATTCAACCACGTTGTTATATTTATGAATCTGCAATCTTGCACCATCATATTTAATCTCAAATGCGGCAATTCCCAATTTCTTTAGTGCCTCTGAAACATTCTCAACCTTCTGCGCCAGCATAACCTCTATGGGTCTCCCGGGAATTATTTTTGCCTTTTTTAGACCCTCATTTCCCTCATTTTTTGCAATTTTTGCAACCTCTCCGATATCTGAAATCAGAGAATATGCCCTCTCAACAAGTTTGGCATCAACATTGAATGCCCGAGCAATCGCATCTCTAACAATTCCCTCACCAACGCCCAGGCGAAGTTCTTCGAGGATTAATCTTATGATGTACTTTGCCTCAACCGGTTCGGCAAATGATAATAATTCTGTGATATATGAAATCTTCTTGTCCTGGGCACCCTTTCCTTCAACACTTGCCAATTTTTCGAGATTATGATGGACCTTTTCAACAGTCAACTTTTCCTGAAACAGGGTTGTTTGCACCTTCTTTACCAATAAACTCTCTGCAGCCAATCCAGTGTCGCCAGTTTCCCTTATCTTGTCCTCGATTCTAAATTCGGGAATTCCAGAGACATTGGAGATTGCCTTAATAACCAATTTACTCCCAACCCCCAACTCCTTATCACTCCAAATTGGGAATACTCTGCCCATAAGAAATAATAATATTACCGGCAATTTATCATCTGGCACGGTAGATAAAAATTCTGATACAATAGAGGTCATTTCTAACCTACTCGTTGTCTTCTCAAGTTTCTCATAGATCTCGACCAATGTTGAAAAGTCCATTTTTTGTTCTATTAAATTTATTTATTTTTTATTCTGAATATTTCTTTTAATTGGTAAAAGGTCATTGTTTCTCATGGTGGAGATCACATATTCCTCCAATTTTCCACAATCCGGCGAATAGAATAGATGCGATCTACAACTGCAATCGGTAGAGCCAAATTTATCTATCGATTTGAACTTCACAGCGAGCCTTCTTGCAATCTTGCACTCATACCTCTGTTTAGTCTCTGCATATATCACCAACTTGATTTTTGATTTTCTGAGAAAATAATCAATATGCCATCTCAATCTCTTATTTCTCCTTAGATGACGCTCAATTCTCTTGTCAAGAAAATTCAATGCGGAGCCAACATATGCGTAAAATCCAGACTCGAATTCGATCGTTCCGAGTTTTCCGACCTCAATCTCCGAATTATCATCTAATTCTATTATCAATACATAAACGCCCTTATTTCCCCTCATTTTCTACAGTAAATTGGCACCAAATACGCCAAGTGAGAAATAAACTGCATTTCCTATCAGGGTTTTATGCCCTTGAGACACGGCAAAATTCGTGAATTTTCCATTTTTTCCATTATTATAGAAGTAATCTGAGTGGAATAGAAAATTTAATAGGAATGCGATATTCGATACGACCCTGCCAAGATGAATTGCATCTTCTGGAGGATTATTTCCAATGTATAGATTAATTCCATCCAAGATGTCTTCACTCAACAGGAGAAGATTCAACCTTAGGGAATTTTTTATTGCTTCTCTCTCAATTCTTTTCAATTCATCAAATTTAATTAGTGTTAGATATTCTTCTGGCTCGAATTTATACTTTACACCCTCGATTATATCCAATAATTCGAAAACCGTTATTGCAACACTCATTTGATTTGAAAAATCGAGAGATTTTTTGAGTTTCTCTCTGTATTCCTCACATTTATCCACGGTCCCTATCTTTTCATCGGAAAGAAATTCTATAATTGGCAATGGATTTGGTCTCGTGAGTATCGTATTTGAATCCTTGGCGAGTCTTATCTTGGTTCTCGTTAAACTGAATAGTTTTTTCACACCCCTAACAACATATTTATCCATTATACCTCCACCTTACTCAATTCCTTCAAAACCTTCTTTCTGATCTCTTGAGCGGATTGTAGTTTCGCCACGATCTTGCCATTCCTTATCAATGGCTTTAGTAATGGCTCCATCTCCACATTACAATTATCACAGATCACTCCATCATCAGTAGATAATTTAACGATAAATTCAAAACATTCCGGGCATCTATAAACCTGCTTCTCTCCTCCAAGGACGCCCCTCTTTGCAACCGGTTTTTTATCAATTTCAACAATATTCATTGCAAAATCAATTGTCGGTGCATTGGAGACGGATGTTCCAACACCGAATCCATCAACCGGGGCATTAACCAATTCCCTTAAATTTTCCTCATCCAAGCCTCCGGAAATGAATATCTTCACATCCTTATAGCCGCGAATGTTTAATTCCCATCTGACTTCCCTTATAATCTCGCTGAAGTTCCCCCTTCTCGAGCCGGGGGTATCTAATCTAACCGCAGATAAATTCCTTATAGCCTCAGAAGCCATCACGACCTCAATCTTCTCATCATAATATGTATCACACAACGCAATTCTTGGAACTTCCTCGTCAATCACTTCATCAAATGCCTTCCACGCATCAACTTGATTTCCGAAGATAATTATTAATGCATGCGGCATAGTTCCAACTGGTTTGATTCCCAATCTCCTTGCGGACAAAACACAGGAAACTCCATCAAAACCACCGATATATGCGGCTCTATCAAGCGCTACACAAACCCCGGGATGCATTCTTCTGACTCCAAACGAAAGTATTAATTTTTCTCCGAGAATCTTCCTTATCCTTGCTGAAGAGGTTGCGACTCCAGATGTCTGACATATTAAACCAAGCATTGGCGTTTCGAGTTCGCAAAATTCAAGATACGGACCCTTTATATTCATTATGGGTATTCTTATACCATTCTTATCCCTTGCGGTGAATATCTCCCCCTCCGGAATCGCATCTATATCAACCCTACAGTTCTGAAATAGATTCGCAACCTCCTCAATTCCGCAGAGGACTCCCCATTTCCAGTTTCTCGGCAGTGAACTACAGGTAACCTCCGCAACAACATTCTTTTTAATATTTTTCTTTATCAGAATCTCCCTTGTCCTTCTGAAGTATATGTCTGTCGTTTCCCCAGATTTAATTTCCTTATCGGTTGCTATATAGAATCTTTTCATTCTTCTTATTCTTCTTATTCTTTTATATAATCCTAAATTAAAAATTAATTTAAAATTAAAAATGGATCAAATAATTATAGACCTGATAACCTTTATTTTGGCATGTCTCGTCTTGGTCAAGAGTGCGGAAACTCTTGTTGCATCATTAAGTAAGCTTGCAGCATATTTTCGAATGACGGAGTTCGTTATTGGCTTTGTTATTATGGCTCTCGCAACCTCGATTCCCGAGTTGTCAATTGGTATATCATCGGCGATACATCAGAGACCGGAACTTGCACTTGGAAATGTTATAGGTGCAAATGTAATTGATTTGACACTTGTTATCGGAATTGCTACTCTTTTAAAGCGAGGTATAAAAATTGAGACAAAAACGGTCAGAATTGATACAGTTTATATGTTCTTAATCTCATTATTGCCGATAATTCTAATGTCGGATGGTGAAATATCAAGAATTGATGGTATTATTCTATTGATTGTATTTGCATTATATTTGATAAGATTGATGTATCAGAAAGAGAGATTCAAGGAATCTGAAAAGGGAATAGAGAAGAGAGAATTCTACAAGAATGTCTTAATGTTTATTGTCGCATTATCTTGGCTCTTCATAAGTGCTGCGTTCTTGGTTACTTCAGCCCATAATCTCGCAATTGGATTTGGAATTCCAGAGATGATTATAGGATTATTCATGATAGCACTCGGCACAACAATACCGGAATTGACATTTGAAACTAAAGCGGTATTGTCAGATCATAAATACATGGCACTTGGGGATTGTGTGGGGAGCGTTATAGCAAATTCCACACTCGTTCTTGGTATTACCGCATTGATACATCCAATTACTGCGGATTTTCTCCTATTCATTACAAGTGCGTTTTTTATGCTGACCGTTGCGTTTCTCTTTATGACATTCGTCGAGGCTGAGAAACATATTCTCTGGCAAGAGGCAATCGCACTGATATTACTTTATGTTTTATTTGTCATTGTTGAACTCAGTGTTGGTTCTTATGAACTCATGCACTCAGAATCTATTCCCGTGTAAGGTGATAATATGATCGATGATGAAGTCTGGACCGAGAAGTGTAAGAATCTTGAAAAATTGGGTAATAAAAAAATTTCAGAAATGATGGTAAGAGATGTCGTAACTGCTCGAGATGATTCTGATCTCATGGAGATTATAGAACTATTCGGAAGATACAAATACAATGCAATACCAATTCTGGACAAAAATAAAAATCTTGTTGGTATTGTCACAAGGTCCGACCTGTTGAAATTTATAACATTTGAGAGATGTCCAATGATGATAGACATGGAATCGTTCATAGGAATTCCAGATGTAAGGTCATTCATGTGTACACATCCATTAGCAATGTCACCAGACGATACAATAAAGGATGCTGCATCGGTAATGATAAGGCATGGTGTAAGATCAGTTCCCATTGTTAAGGGAAGAAAACTGGTTGGAATTATATCGAAACATGACATAATTCAAGCAATATACAGGGAATTAATTAAATCTTAGGTTGAGCATAATGCATGACATCTTCATAATAATTCCCACTATTCTAATGTTGGCAAAGATTATTGGTGAGGTATTTGATAGATTTGAAATGCCTTCTGTCCTTGGAGAAATTCTAATTGGCATCGTTCTTGGCCCCGAGGTGCTAAAAATTCTGGATCCAGAAAACGAATTTATCTCCATTCTTTGCTCAGGTGGGGGCGATCTTAGGTGGGGGCGATCTTCCTTCTATTCTCGATAGGATTTGAGAAGATAGACATTGAAGAACTTAAGGACTCGATAAAAAAGGCTACACCAATAGCATCTCTTGGTATTCTTTTTCCGTTCATTCTGGGATTTGTATCGGTCTATATATTTGCATCCGGCCTCGGTCTTCGGGACAACAAGATATTTGCTGCAGCGCTTATTGTTGGAACGGCCCTCTCTGCTACAAGTATCGGTGTCACAATCAGAACACTCCTTGACCTTAGATACTTCAAAACAATTGCTGGCTCGACAATACTATTTGCAGCAATTCTTGATAATATTATGGTATTGACACTCTTAGCCATCATCACGAGTTTTGCAATGACGGGAACGGTATCGATAATGAGCGCAGTTACAATCCTCCTATATTTTTTGATATTTACAGTTATCGTCTATATAACTGGTAAGTATATACTCCCCAACACCGCAAACATTATCGACAGGCTGAATACCGAAGAATCCAACTTCGCGATTATGATATCTGTAGCTTTTATCTTTGCTGTTCTCGCAGAATTCTTCCATTTGCATATGATAATGGGTGCATTTTTAGTTGGGGTGATATTCTCCGAAATTCCGGTATTTAGGACAGAGGATATGTCTCATAAAGTGAATGCGATCTCACATGGTCTATTCATACCATTCTTTTTTGTGTATGTTGGAACTCTCTTCAGTTTCAGAACAATAGAGAATGTACAGGAATTTGCTCTCGTCCTGATAATTCTGGCTATGATTGGTAAGGCGCTGGGTGGTTTTCTTGGTTCATTGTGGATGAAGATAAACATGAAGGATTCTTCGGTTATTGGAATAGGTCTAATTCCAAGGAATGAGGTAATCCTTGTGGTTGCAGCAATAGGAATTGAACAGGGAATAATCACAGAACCAATCTTTGCATCTCTTGTTCTTACCGCTATAATAACTACCATTATAACGCCACTATTGCTTAGGCTCGTTATTAGTAGAATGGAATAAATTGCTCAGAATTGGCTAAATTTTTAAATAGAAATTTCCTATTCTATTTGTATATTTTGAACTTATTTATCATGATTTATAATTATAAATAATGATAATAACAATAATGACAAAATGGTGCTCAATATCCCAAAAAATTCAAATTTTTTCATAACCTACATTGTAATGTTCATATTTTGGATACTGCTGTCATGGGAATTTAGTTTATCTAATATACTATTTGGGTTGGTTGGGAGTTTCCTGGTTGCTTACTCTACCCGTAATCTATTCATAAAAGAGAGGATCGCTATTTCTCCACAAAAATTTATCAGAAAATCGTATCTGTCAATTCTATACATATTTTATCTCACATATCAGATCATAATGGCTAATCTGGATGTTGCATACCGGGTATTACATCCCAAGATGCCCATCGATACGAGAGTTATAAAATTTAACACAAAACTTGAATCTGATCTAGCAAAGACATGCTTTGCAAATTCTATCACTCTGACCCCTGGAACGATAACGATCGATGTCAAAAAAGACACATTTTATGTTCATGCACTAACATCGGAGGCGGCCGAGAGTCTATTAGAAGGCTCTATGGAGAGAAAACTTATTGAGATATTCCAAGAGTAGGGGTGTATGCAATATGATTGATATGCACGATATATTCAATCTTATTATATTGATTTTGGTGTTGAATGTGTTCTTGTGCATTTATAGAGCGCTCATGGGACCAAGAGCATGGGACAGAGTAATAGCAATAAATGTTATTGGCACAAAGACTATTGTAATTGTGATATTGATAGGGATTCTATATGACAGTCTCTATTTCGTAGATGTTGCATTGGTCTATGCATTATTCAATTTCATATTAACGGTTGCATTATCAAAATATATCGAATTTGGAACACTCTAAAATGGAATTGATGGATTTTATTGTTACGGCATTACTCTTTGGGGGAACATTTTTCTTTACAACCGCGACATTGGGATTACTCAGATTCCCCGATTTATTTACTAGGCTGCATGCAACCGGCAAGGGCGATACCTTGGGGGTTGGATTAATTCTAACGGGTTTGGTTATATACCTTGGTCTCTCGCCAATTACATTAAAGATCATCATTATAATGACATTTATTCTCTTAACATCGCCGGTAGGTACTCATTGTATATGTAGAGCGGTCTATAATCAAGGAATAAAGCCATGGAAAAGGAGGTGATAAGATGATTCATGCATTAGATTTTATGTTGTTGTTATTGCTTGTGATTATAGCATTGATAGCAATTTCGCTGAAAGATATTTTGGGCGCAGTAATTGTATTGGGAGCATACAGTTTGATAATGGCTCTGGCCTGGTTGGAGATGAATGCCCCAGATGTGGCATTTACCGAGGCGGCGGTTGGAGCTGGAGTGACATCATTCCTGTTCATATCCGCACTATCTAAAACAAAGAGGTGGGAAAAATAATGTTAAGATCATTAGCCATAATATCATTACTAATAATGGGTGGGGTCTTTATCTATGTCATAGAGGATATGCCTCCCATCGGAAATCCAGAAAATCCACCACATGTTCATGTCGTTCCAAGATATATAGAAAAAGCCGAAGAAGAGACTGGAGTTCCGAATATAGTGACTGCGATCTTGGCCAACTATAGAGGTTATGATACCCTGGGTGAGACGACTGTAATATTTACTGCTGGGGTATCGGTTATGATATTATTTCAGAGGTGGAACAAATGAGTGAAAAAATGGTCGAGTCCGTGGTTGCCAGAACGATCTCAAGAATAATAATTCCATTTATTCAATTATATGGAATCTATGTCATAACTCATGGAGAGTCATCCCCGGGGGGTGGTTTCCAAGGCGGAGTAATCCTTGGAACGAGCATCATATTATTTGGAATAGTTTTTAGTCTAAATACCACAAAAAAATGGATATCTAAGAAAATACTCATATTGTTTATGAGTCTTGGTTTATTGATTTATTCTGGAATTGGAGCAATTGATATGTTATTTGGTGGTAAATATCTAGAATATGGAAAATTGCCCTTACCATTACACTCCCCGGAGATGAGCGCACTTTCGATACTTATGGTGGAGATTGGAATAGGACTCTGTGTTATGTCAACAATAACTTTATTATTTATATTTTTAGCGGGTGAGAAGAGTGGAACTAGAATGGATAGTTGGGAGATATAATTATTTAATATTCATTGCACTGGCATTGATTGGATTTTATGCCATGATTGCAAAGAAGAATTTAATAAAGAAGATTATAGGAATGAATATATTTCAGACTGCAATCTTTCTCTTCTATATATCGATGGCAGATATAGAGGGCAGAAAGGCACCAATTTTAGTTCCGGGGGTAGAGGAGTATGTCAATCCATTGCCTCATGTTCTAATACTCACCGCAATTGTAGTGTGTGTTAGCACAACGGCAGTTGCCCTCAGCTTAATAGTAAAGATATACCAGAAATTTGGCAGTATAGAAGAAGATGAAATTATGGAGATGATGAAATGAACATAATACAAAATCTCCCAATACTTGTGGTTATAGTACCGTTAATCGCGTCATTTTGTATGCCAATAATTGGATTATTCAGAAGAAGATATTGCTTTTATCTAACTCTAATTACAAATTTTTTAATCCTAATTTTTGCCATGTTGCTACTGAACTATGTCATCAATCAAGGAGAAATTCACTACTATTTGGGTAATTGGGAACCACCATATGGAATAGAATATGTCATAGACCATCTTAGCGCATTTATGATAATACTAATATCATTCATCGCATTTATCATGACCATATACTCAAAAGAGGATGTTGAAAATGAACTCCCCACAAATGCACCTCTCTTCTACACTCTGTTCATGCTTCTTACGGCAAGTTTATTGGGTATTGTGTCAACTGGAGATTTATTCAATTTATATGTCTTTTTGGAGATTGCATCATTGTCAGCATATACCCTCGTTGCTGTTGGCAAGAAAAAAGATGCCTTGATTGGTAGTTTCAATTATCTGATAATGGGTACCTTGGGTGCATGTTTCATTCTTATTGGGATAGGATTTCTCTATCTTGTAACTGGTTCCCTTAACATGGCAGATATTGCACTTAGACTACCCAGCCTGTATAGTTCACATGTCGTGCATGCTGCAGCCATCTTTTTCGTTGTTGGATTGAGTATCAAAATTGCCCTGTTTCCATTACATGTTTGGCTTCCAGATGCTCATGCTCACGCTCCATCAACTATAAGCGTCTTTCTCTCTGGTTTGGTGCTTAAGGTGGGGGCGTATGCCATGATAAGAGTATTGTTTGATATTTTCACCGTTGAATTTTTTGTCAATACGCTACCTATTGCTGAGGTTCTCTCTTGGATGGCTGCCATTGCCATTATTGCTGGTTCTATAAATGCGATAGCGCAGAAGGATATAAAGAGGATGCTGGCATACTCAAGTGTGAGTCAGATGGGATACATCGCATTGGGAATAGGACTTGCTAACACTCCAGGTATTATGGGAAGTCTATTACATATCTTAAATCATGCATTTATGAAGGGATGTCTGTTCTCCGCAGCGGGTGCAATAATCCATAAGTATAAGATAAGGAATGTCCATCAATTTAAGGGTCTTGGAAAGAAAATGCCCTATACCATGGCTGCCTTCTCTATTGCGGCTATTTCTATGGTTGGTGCACCTCCATTTGGTGCATTCTTTAGTAAATTGTTCTTGGCACTGGGAGCAATAGAATCTGGAAAGTGGATATTTGCATTAATTATATTAATAAGTAGCCTATTGAATGCGGCATACTTTTTTTCAATATTGGAAAGAGCGTACTTTACCAAATTACATGATGAGGAAATAGAAGAAGCACCAATTAGCATGGTATTACCAACATTTATCTTAGCCATGGGTTGCATAGCCTTTGGTGTATTTATGTTTATCCTCGAGCCATTTTTAAGAGATATTGCCACATCATTACTCTGAAAAATAATGAAAATGGATATAATATCAATAAAACCCATACTTGCCGTGCTGGTATCATTGATGGCTGCGATATTAATAGTGGTATTTAGAGACTACAGGAATATAAGAGAGTTTTGGACAATTTCTGCATCAATTATAAAATTTACAATAATTTCCTCTATGCTTCCATGTATACTCACGGGCAATACCTTATACTATGAATTATTTTCGGTCCTGCCTAATATATCCGTTGCATTTAGGGTTGATGCGCTGGGAATCTTGTTTGGTATATTGGCATCGTTCCTATGGATTCTTACATCCATATATTCCATAGGATATATGAGAAGTCTTGATGAACACTCTCAGACAAGGTACTATGCATTCTTTGCATTGGCGCTTTCATCTGCTACAGGAATCGCATTCTCTGCAAATCTTCTTACTCTATTTATATTTTATGAAACATTAACCCTTTCAACATACCCATTAGTGGTTCATAAGGAAACCCCCAAGGCGAGAAGTGCTGGAAGAAGATACCTCATCTACACTCTAAGCGGGAGTGTCATTCTACTTTTTGCCATTATTTTATCTTATTCCATCGCCGGAACCTTGGATTTCGTTAATGGAGGATTTCTCTCTAAATCCACATCAATAACAAATCTACAAATATTATTCGCAATGTTTATAATAGGCTTTGGTGTCAAGTCGGCTTTTATGCCACTCCATTCCTGGCTACCATCCGCCATGATAGCCCCAACGCCAGTAAGTGCACTGCTTCATGCGGTGGCTGTTGTTAAGGCTGGAATCTTCGGTGTGATAAGAGTAATTTATTTTGTATTTGGTTCTGAGCTTTTACTTGATATGGGATTAGGAATGGCTTTGGCATATTTTGTTTCATTTACAATTATTGTCGCTTCGCTCTTTGCCCTTGTTCAGGACAATCTAAAGAGGAGATTAGCCTATTCTACAATAAGTCAGTTATCCTATATAGCCTTAGGGGTTGCCCTATCGAATCCAAATGGATTGATGGGTGGTGTTTTACACTTTGTGTATCATGCATTTATGAAGATAACGCTCTTCTTTTGTGCAGGTGCAATCTATGTTGTAACACATAAGGAGAACATAAGTGAGTTAAACGGTATAGGAAGAAAAATGCCAATCACAATGTCCATGTTCTTCATAGCGGTATTGGGTATGTGTGGTTTTCCACCGACTTGCGGATTTATAAGTAAGTGGTACCTCCTATTGGGGTCCGCGGAGGCTAATCAGTTATTATTGATAATTGTATTGATAGTAAGTACATTACTCAACATAGCATATTTCTTTCCCATAGTCCTTCGGGCATTTTTTAAGAAACCTGCAAAACAAAATGGGATTGAAGAAGCGCCACCATTGATGCTTATACCAATAATCATCACGGCATTGATATCCGTACTCTTGGGGATATGGCCAGATGCGCCTTATTCATTTTTCCATATAGTAAGACTCATGGAGGGATATATATGAAAAGAAAATTGAATATATTCGAGAAATCAGAAAATGTAAGAAGAGTAAAGTTGATATTCTTCACGAGTCTAATTATACTATTTATTATTGATTTTGTAATTCACAAACATGTTAGATTCTCGATAGAGAAAATTCCGGCATTTTATGCATTATACGGATTTATTGCCAATATAACCTTGGTCTTTATAGCGAATGGTCTCCGAAAGATTGTTATGAGAGGTGAGGATTACTATGATTAACATACCGGTAATTCCTCCACAATTTATATTCATACTCGGAGCCATTGGTGTTCCGTTCATTAAAGGTAGGACTAAGCAGTTATATCTATTGTCACTACCAATCATAGCATTCATCAATCTGCTTTATCTGCAAGATGGAATACAGTGGACACTGAGATTCCTGGATTACGACCTCTTTGTATATGTTGATAAGCTGAGTCTCGCATTTGCATATATCTTTACCATAATGTCATTTGCAGCGATAATCTATGCACTTAATGAAAGAAATGATGGACAGTATATGGCTGCCCTTTTCTATATAGGTAGTGCGCTTGGAGTTGTCCTTTCTGGGGATCTATTCTCATTACTCGTCTTTTGGGAGATCATGGCAATTTCTTCACTCTTTCTTATACTATACAGAGGAACCAAGGCATCATATAAATCTGGATTTAGATATCTGCTCATGCATGCAGTTGGTGGCTCATGTCTCATGGCTGGTATAGCAATCCATGTCGTAAACACAGGGTCTATTGAATTCGGATTTATTGGACTAAATGATGTATCCTCTATGTTAATATTCATGGGCTTTATCATAAATGCTGCAATTCCACCACTTCATACATGGCTTACAGATGCCTATCCAGAAGCGACTATTGCTGGAACATTATTTTTGAGTATCTACACAACAAAGACTGCGGTTTATGTCTTAGCAAGGGCATTTCCCGGCAGTGAAATACTGATCATCTTGGGAACCATAATGACCGTATATCCGATATTCTATGCTGTAATTGAGAATGATACGCG
>Ga0164318_10001480_pt1 | contig 20961 bp, 20 predicted proteins | sample GuaBasSedimGuay9_FD_113734 | JGI IMG/M metagenome (GOLD analysis project Ga0164318, IMG submission 113734) | Subseafloor sediment microbial communities from Guaymas Basin, Gulf of California, Mexico - Guay9, Core 4571-4, 0-3 cm | ecosystem: Environmental > Aquatic > Marine > Hydrothermal vents... | reverse complement strand
CCATATGCTCTTGGTACCAGTCCATCGCCTCTTCTGGCGCCGCTTCAGTAAGATATCCTTCGCAGTTGAGAGTATCGACTATGTTCAACTTCACTCTCAAACTATCCGGCACCTCGCTCGCGGTTGCACCTGGATACGCAGGTATCTCCACATCAGCAACCGATAGCGCTGCTGAAACTATCTTTACAGTTGCCTCTGGGGTTGTTGTTGTAATTGAAGTCTCTGAATTTTCTGAAACTCCAGCCTGCCTCTGAGAGCATAGGGCGCCATTTGCGTCTGTGCCGATAACTGAGGCGCCAGCAACCATCATCACAGCACATACAAATGTCGATACTCCGCATATAGATCTGCTCCACATTTTTCTCCCCCTGACGCACAATTACCATTTGGTTGAATTCCAACCAACCCTTCCTGACCGGTAGGCCCTCCCAACCGGTGGCATAGGCTGAGAGAGTGACCGCAGTTAACAGAAGGAATAACAAACCCTAACCCGTGATGTGACTCGCATCAGAGACCTGGTTTGTCCCGGGAGCTACTGAAAGATCTCCTCCTTGGCAAACAGGGCCGGAGTGCCCCCGGTGTGCATAAAGAGGACATTTTCACCTTTTCTCAATACACCCTTCCTAATCAGATCGATCAGCCCTGCCATAGCTTTACCAGTGTAGACAGGGTCGAGGAAAAGCCCTTCTGTGCGAGACAACAATTTTATTGCTTCTATGCACTCTGTGGTGGGAATGGCATATCCCTGACCAATGTACTCATCGTAAACTACAACATCTTCCTCGTCAAGCGCTGTATCGATCCCCAGCTTCTCCGCCGTCTGGTTTCCCAATTGTAATATTCTGCGCTTAAGTTCCTGTTTTGGGCGGCTTACACTTATTCCAATCACCTTGATTCCGCTGTGCAACGCCTTGAATCCCAAGGTCAACCCGGCCTGAGTGCCGCTGGAGCCGTTAGCTACCACGGCATAGTCAATCTGTATCCCTTTTTCTTTAATCTGGGTCACTATCTCTAAGGCAGCAGCGGCATATCCCAGACAGCCGGTCGGGACGCTGCCGCCGGTGGGGATCACATAGGGAATTCCCCCGTCCCCCTCTATCTGAGAAGCTATCTCATAAGCTATTCGGTCGGTTTCCTCTGAATTGGAGGTTTGAACAAACCTCACCTCTGCCCCCAGGATGGTATCCAGAAGCAAGTTACCTTTATACAGCTTTGGCTCTTCCCCTCCTAACACTAAAATGGACTTCAGGTTCAGTTTGGCGGCCGCAGCGGCAGTCTGACGGGCGTGGTTGGACTGCACCCCTCCCGTGGTAATGACCGTATCGGCCTTCTTCGCCAATGCCTCTGCCATTAGAAACTCTAACTTCCGCACCTTGTTGCCACCAAACCCTAAGCCGGTGCTGTCATCGCGTTTAACAAACAGTCTGGGCCCGCCCAGAACTTTGGAGAGATTGGGCATCTCTTCTAAACAAGTGGGCAGGTTCGCTAACCTCACCCGAGGAAATCTGCTAAATTGCATCGGTCTTTCCCCCCTTTTTACGTTAGTTCAGCTACACTGAAGTTCTTCACGAGTGAAGACACGAAAACTCATGGATTCGTAAGAATGTCCCATCAAAGAGACCTATTTACGAGAAAACGTCGTCCACTCTTACCTTGGCAACAGATATTGGAGGTGTCCCCAGATGCTGACGAGATCGGATTTTGGAGAGCCCTGCCACAGAAATGGATGCGTGAAGTGAGCCCGCAATGCTGGCAGCACCTCTATTGTTCGACAGCATCTAAGAAGCAGCAAAACTGCCATCCCGAACGAAGAAGAAAGTCTGATCTCTGGATGAACTGGACCAACTTATGAGATGCTTTAGCAGGCTGAACATGGCAAGAAGGGACTTTCTACGAACCAATCAGAGTTTACATCTATGCTTCACAGTTTTCTTTTTGCAAAGAGAAGCCTCGCTATTCACCCTCTCTTTCTTGCCAGTTCTTTGATCAGGTTCAGGGCGATAATCTGCCGCTGTATCTGATTTGTTCCCTCATAGATCTGGGTTATCTTAGCATCCCGCATCATTTTCTCCACGGGGTATTCTTTCATATAGCCATATCCGCCGAAGATCTGCACTGCATCAGTGGTCACTCTCACCGCCACATCAGAGGCAAACACTTTGGCCATTGCGGACTCCCTAGAGAAACTTTTTGCACCAGAGTCAATCATCCGGGCAACGGAATAAACCAGGGCTCGTGCTGCCTCCAGTTGAGTGGCCATATCTGCCAACATGAATTGAATACCCTGAAAAGAGGAGATCGGTTTGCCGAACTGTACCCTCTGGTGGGCGTAGGCTACTGCTTCGTCTAAGGCCCCCTGCGCTATTCCCACTGCCTGGGCAGCCACGCCCGGACGGGTATAGTCAAAGGTTTTCATAGTAATGAGAAATCCCTGCCCCTCTTTTCCCAAAACATTCTCCTTCGGTATCCGGCAATCTGTGAATACCAGCTCCCGGGTAGTAGAGGCTCGAATGCCCATCTTATTTTCTTTCTTACCAAAGGAAAAACCCTCTGTTCCTTTTTCGACGACAAAAGCGGTGGCACCCCGACTTCCTTTGCTTTTGTCGGTCATTGCAATCACCGTGTATATCTCTGCCTCACCGCCGTTAGTGATCCACTGTTTTGTTCCATTCAGCACGTAGGAATCGCCATCTTTTCTTGCAGTGGCCTGTATAGCAGCGGCGTCTGAACCCGCACCGGCCTCGGTGAGGGCAAAGGCAGCCAGTTTCTCTCCAGCTGCCAGGGGTGGAATATACCTCTGCTTTTGCTCTTCAGTGCCGAAGAGTAGAATCGGAAAAGAGCCAAGGCTAGAAGCAGCGAAACATAGGGCAATGCCTCCACAGGCCCGGCTAAGCTCCTCAGTGGCAATCGCCATCTCCAGAAGGCCACCTCCAAAGCCTCCGTACTCCTCCGGGATATGGAGCCCAAAAACCCCCGCCTGGGCTAGAACCTTCACTATATCCCGGGGAAACTCCCCGGTCTCATCGTAGTGAGCCCGCACCGGTTTTATCTTCTCCTGAGCAATCTGCCTGCAAGTATCTCTAATCATTATCTGATCTTCAGAAAGTAAATAATCCATCCTACCTCCTTCCTACATTCGAAATCAGTACAGTTACGATGCTGGCCTCTTCACCGCTTTCTTAGCATTCAAGATCTTGGTGCACAGCTAATTCTGGTAATCACCTGTGACCAGTGGCTGGTGGACCGGAAACCAGTGACGAGTTCTATTCTGAAAAGTCTTCTAAATCTTCCTTTTCATGACGCTGATCCCTTCGTAGTATTCCCAGTTTCTCCAAAGCCTCTCTGGCGGCTGCCTGTTCTGCTTCCTTTTTGCTGTGTCCTTTTCCTCTCCCCAGCTTCTCTTTCAGTATAAAGACCTCAACGGTGAAAAGCTTCTGATGGTCAGGACCTTCCTGGGCCTTTAGTACATAGTGAGGGGAGCCCTTACCCTTAGCCTGGCTATATTCAAGTAACATGCTCTTGAAATTGGGGTGTTCTCTGGGTAGGGTGAAATTCCCTGAAGCGGAGAGCAGTTGACGTCTCAGAAAACGGCGGGCAGCATCGAGCCCACCATCTAAATAGATAGCCCCTATTAAAGCCTCAAAAGCATCGGTGATGATCGAAGCTCGTCCATGCCTGTTGGAGAGTACCTCTGGTCCCGAAAGAAACAGATAGCCATCCAGACCAATCTCAGCCGCTTTCTCACTCAAAATTGCCTTGCTGACCAAATGGGATTTCAGTTGACTAAGTTCTCCCTCTCGCCGGTGGGGAAATCTTTGATAAAGATATTCTCCCACTACCAATCCCAGCACCGCGTCCCCCAGAAATTCCAGGCGTTCGTTAGACTCTACTGCTTGCTCACCGGAAGCGTGCGTATAAGACCGGTGCTTTAGCGCCATTTTCAGTAGCCTAATCTCCTTGAAGCGGTAGGCGATCTTTTCCTGCAACCGCTGAAGTTTCCCCTCAGAGGGCTTACAAAAGGGGTAGAGTATTCTATTCTTTAAAAAATAAAGGACAAAAGAGAAGAAGGACCTGTTCCCTGAGCTTTTGTCTTTGATTGCCTGCTTCATTTGAATCCTCGCCGGAAGGGAAACAGCAGAGACCAGAGGTCTATTCCCAGTGTTTTTCTCTTTTGTCCTTTACGGCTAACTACAACATTTTCTGATGGCTATCACTGCATTGTGTCCACCAAACCCAAATGAATTGGACAGTGCGACATTTATATCCAGCTTTCTGGCCTTATTGGGAGTATAGTCGAGATCACACTCCGGGTCGGGGTATTCATGGTTAATAGTGGGTGGTACGGTAGCGTTTTGCATAGCCAGAGCGGTGGCTATCAACTCAATCGCCCCTGCGGCCCCCAGAGTATGACCGGTCATAGACTTAGTCGAACTGATGGCGATCTTGTCGGCGTGCTCATTGAATACCGACTTGATCGCCATAGTTTCAGTTTTATCATTGAGTTTCGTGGAGGTGCCATGGGCATTTATATAGTCAACATCCTGGGGGTCGAGGTCAGCCTCTTCAAGGGCTATCTCCATTGCCCTGGCCTCTCCTTCTCCATCCGATGGAGGAGCGGTTATGTGGTAGGCATCGGCGGTGAAACCGATCCCCACAACCTCGGCGTAGATTCTGGCTCCTCTGGCCTGGGCGTGCCCTAGCTCCTCCAGAATCAGGGTTCCCGCTCCCTCAGCCAGGACAAAACCATCTCTCTGGGCGTCAAAGGGGCGGCTTGCCTTGCTTGGCGCACTATTCCTGGTCGACAAGGCTTTCATAGCACAGAAGCCCCCCAGGGACATAGGGGTGATAGAAGCCTCAGCCCCGCCGGTCACCATCACATCGGCGTCGCCGTGCTGTATCATCCGAAAGGCAGTGCCAATGGCATGGGCACCAGAGGCACAAGCAGAAACAGTAGAGTAGTTGGGCCCCTTTGCCCCCAGGACGATGGAGATCATCCCCGCAGACATATCGATGATCTGCATAGGCACGAAAAATGGACTTACACCTCGAGGCCCCTTCTGAAGCAGGTTGGCATGCTGTTTCTCAAAGGTAAGGGTGCCGCCTATGCCGGAGCCGTAAATCACCCCCACTCTCTCTGCATCATGGCCAATATCCAGGCCAGCATCTGCCACTGCCGCTAAAGCGGTATGGACCGCATATTGCGTAAACAAGTCCATCCGCTTGGCCTCCCTCTTACCCAGACTGGCAGCCGGGTCAAACCCCTTCACCTCTCCAGCGATCTGAGAGGGATAGTCAGAGGGATCAAATCTGGTTATCTTTGTTATCCCACTCCTCCCTTTGGAGAGAGAATTCCAGAATTCACTGAGGTCAGAACCATTAGGGGCAAGCACACCGAGGCCGGTGATAACCACCCTTCTCATTAAGACTCCCCAGTAACTTTCGGATGTTTTTCGAGATACTTTATAGCATCTCCAACAGTCAGCAGTTTCTCAGCCTCCTCGTCTGGAATCTCAATGCCAAACTCCTCCTCGAAGGCCATTACCAATTCCACTGTGTCCAAAGAATCAGCCCCTAAATCATCCACAAAAGCAGCGTCAGGAGTTACTTGCTCTGGATTAACGCCTAATTGATCCACTATTAGATCTCTCACTCTTTCTTCAATACTCATTCGCACTACCTCCTGTTCTTGAATAATAATTCGTCAGCAGTCATTAACCAGCATTTCACCAATTACCAATTCTGAGCTTTTTCAAGTTCTTACATGACCATCCCTCCGTCGATGTTAATCACCTGTCCGGTTATATAAGAGGCATCCTCAGAAGCTAAGAAGGCAACTACCCCTGCCACATCTTGCGGCAATCCCACCCGCTGCAGAGGAACTGTCTTCAGGAAAGCCTCCTTGGCCTGTTCCGGAAGCCTCTCGGTCATTTCTGTCTGGATATATCCCGGAGCTACGGCATTGACAGTTATGCCTCTGGATGCCAGCTCCTTGGCAGCAGATTTAGTTAAGCCTATAATCCCGGCCTTTGAAGCAGCATAATTGGCCTGTCCGGTATTGCCTACCAGACCGATTACTGAAGCTATATTAATTATCCTCCCATATCTGTTGCGCATCATAAGAGGGACGACTGCCTTTGTGCAGTTGAAAGCACCCTTGAGGTTAACGGAAATCACCCAGTCCCACTGCTGCTGGGTCATCCTCACCAAAAGATTGTCTTTGGTTACCCCGGCGTTGTTAACCAAGATGTCAACTCGACCAAATTCCTGGGTGCTTTTCTCCACCATTGCCTGTACATCTTCGAAGTTGGCCACATCGGCTTTTAAAGCCAGACTTTTTCTGCCCATCTGTCTTATCCGAGATGCGGTCTGCTCAGCGCTCTGAAGGTTGATATCAGAGATAACTACCTCAGCTCCCTCTTGGGCCAGTCGCACGGCTATTGCCTGACCAATGCCCTGGCCTGCTCCGGTCACTATCGCAATCTTATTCTCTAGTCCTCTCATCATTTTCTGCTCCATCGAAATTCTGGTCTAAGCTTCATTCCTGACAATCTGTTCAGCACTCAGAGCCTCTACTGTGCGGTCTATTCTTCGCATCAATCCGCAGAGAACCCTACCGGGCCCCACCTCGACTACTCTGTCAACTCCCAGACCAATCATTCTCTGCATCGACTGATTCCATTTGACCGGATGGGTGAGCTGTTTCACTAATAGCCTCCGAATCTCCTCTGAATCGGTCGTCTCTTCGGCGGTCACATTGCAGACAACGGGAATTTTCGCCTCTTTCATGGGTAAGACAGAGAGCGTCTCCTTCAGCTTTGTGGCTACGGTCTCCATAAAGGAGGTGTGAAATGCCCCTCTCACCTGCAGTTGGATTACCCTTCGGGCCCCTCTCTGTTGGGCCAAGTTCATTGCTTCCTTTACGGCGGAGGCTGCCCCGGAGATCACAATCTGCTCAGGGGAGTTGAAATTGGCCGGCACAACCGGGCCCAAGGAGCTGGCCGCCTCACAGATCTCAGCTACTTTGTCGGCAGGAAGCCCTATGATCGCCGCCATTCTCCCCGGAGTTTCTTCCTCTACCTGCTGCATTAGCTCAGCACGAATCTTCACTGTTCTTAGGGCGTCACGAAATTCTAATACGCCCGCTTTCACTAATGCTGAATACTCGCCCAGGCTGTGCCCGGCAACAAACTGAGGGGCAATCTCCCCATCCTTCAGAACAGAGCAGAGAGCGATGCTGGTCACAAAGACCGCAGGCTGGGTGTACCTTGTCTGTTTTAACCTCTCCTCTGATCCTTGGAAACAAACCTCTTTTAGGTCAAACCCAAGCAAATCACCTGCCTCTTCATATACCCTCCGAGCCGACTGGAAGTGCTCGTAAAGTTGCTTTCCCATTCCTATGTATTGGGAACCTTGTCCAGGAAATATGAAGGCTGTTTTCCCCATAGTTCTCCTAATGAAGCTCCGCTTCAAACCCTCAGCAGTGCTGCTCCCCAGGTGAGTCCAGCTCCAAACGCCACCATTAGCACCAGATTATCAGGTCTAATGACTCCTTTTCGTTTGGCTTCATCTAGGGCAATGGGAATGGAGGCAGCAGACGTGTTGCCATATTCGTCCAGGTTAACATAAACCTTTTCCCGGGGAAGTTTAAGCTTCTTGGCTACCGCGTCGATGATGCGCAGGTTGGCCTGATGAGGGATGAGTAGATCGACCTGTTCGGAGTTGAGCCCTGCCTTCTGAAGCACACATAGTGCAGCTTCAACCATAGAAAGGATAGCCGGACGAAATAGGTCATGTCCGTTCATCTTTATGAAGTGCATCCTCTGCTCTACGGTATGCAGTGAAGTAGGATTTTTGGAACCACCCCCAGGTAGCATCAAAAGTGCTCCCAGAGAGCCGTCGCTTCTGGCATGACTGGCGATTAGCCCTCTTCCCTCTTCCTCAGTGGGGGTCAACACCACAGCTCCAGCTCCATCGCCAAATAGCACACAGGTATTTCTGTCCGTCCAATCAATGATCTTGGATAAGGTCTCTACTCCTATGACCAGAATGTTCTCACCATTGCCGGAACGAATCAATGCATCCGCTAAGGAGAGCGCGTAGATAAAGCCGGAACAGCCGGCACTGAGGTCCATAGCAGCAGCCTTTGTGGCCCCTAAGCTCTCCTGCACAAGACAACCAGTGGCCGGGAAAGGCATATCTGGGGTGACAGTGGCTACTAAGATGAAGTCAACGTCCTGGGCGCTCAGCCCTGCGTCTTTCAGCGCTTTCTGGGCGGCCTCGGAAGCCAGTGTTGCACTGGTGGTCTTCTCGTCGGCAATGTGTCTGCGCTGAATCCCTGTCCGCACTCTAATCCACTCATCGGAGGTGTCCACCATTTTCTCTAAGTCAAAGTTTGTCAGAACCTTTTCGGGAACTGCTGATCCAGTGCCTACAATCTGTGTTCTCTTAAGATGGCTTCTTCCGGCCATTCGCTTCCCCTTTTAGCTGATTTTTGATACACTCATTGATTCCATCTTGTACCAGTCTTTCGGCAACCTTTATTGCATTCCTGATAGCCTTGGCCGAGGAACTCCCATGACAGATAATAGTGATGCCCCGTACCCCTAACAGAGGGGCACCACCGTATTCCTCGTAGTTCAGCTCTTGCCTTAGCTTATTGAAGGCTGACTTGAGAAAATAGGTACCTATTCTGCCAAATAGGTTGGCCCTGGTGCTTGTATCTATAGTGGAGGAGACCATTTCGAAGATACTCTCTGTGAACTTTAGGATGACATTACCGACAAAGCCATCGCAAACAACTACATCCACTGTGCCTCTGAGCACATCTCGCCCTTCGATATTTCCGATGAAATTAAGTTCAGATTCAGAGAGCAATCGGTAAGCCTCGAGGGTAAGGCTATTGCCCTTCGAGCTTTCTTCCCCTATGCTCAAGAGTCCAACCTTAGGTTTTTTGATTCCAAAAATATGATTCACGTAGAGGCTGCCCATAATCCCGAACTGCAACAGATTCCCTGGCTTACAGTCAACATTGGCTCCAGTGTCCAGTACCGTGCAGATACCCGTTTTGCTCGGAAAAGGAGACGCTATGGCAGGCCGGCTCACACCTTCTACTGCCCCCAAAGTGAGCAGTGAAGAGACCACCACTGCTCCAGTATTTCCAGCGCTGATAAAGGCATCTACCTCCCCTTGCTTCTGAAGTCGGGTGGCCACCGCTATAGAGGAGCTCTTTTTCTTTCTCAGTACTGCAGTAGGAGACTCCTGCATCTCCACTTTCTCCGGGGCATGGATAATAGAGAGGCCAGATGGCCGCCCTGAAGGAAGTCTTCTCTCCAGAAGAGTCCTGTCCCCCACCAGCAGAATCTCCAGATTATCCCTATTGCTGTGGAGAACCTGGACAGCCGCCTCTACCAGAACATCAGGAGCATTATCTCCTCCCATTGCATCTAAAGCGATTCTCATTGCCCCCCCAAACTCTCAAACCAGGTGGAATTTAGCCTTCCTCAAATACAATTACCTCTCGTTTCCCGTAGTAACCGCAGTTGGGACACACCCTATGGGGCAGCTTAGGTTGACTACAGTGAGGACAGTTCACTACATTCGGAGCTGCCAGTTTCCAATGGTTTCTCCTTTTATCTCTTCTGGATTTTGATACCTTTCTCTTGGGAAGCGCCAATCTAAACCCCCTTCTCAATGAATTATGATTAATCTAAGCTCAAGCTGCACAGTTCAGAAAATCTGGAAGAGGAGAGCCTCTGCTGACAGCCGCACTCCCCTTCATTTAGGTTCTGTCCACATATCGGGCACAAGCCTCTGCACTTTTGTGAACAGAGAGGTTTTATGGGAATAGCCAACAAGACGGTTTCTCTTATTCGATCGTGCAGGTCGATGATCTCCCCCTCATATTCAAAAGTTATTAGGTCCTCTTTGGAAAGCTCGACCTCGGATTTGTTGGCTGACATAGGCCTTTTTTTGCGAAATATCAGCTCGAATTCCGACTGTAGGTCTGTCTGGAAATACTCCAGGCAGCGGGCACATTCCATCTTCACTCTGGCTGAAACACTGCCGGTGAGAAAAAGGGTCTCTGACTCTTTCACCACCTGCAGTTGGGTGAAGACCGGAGTTAGATAGGTAATCTCTGGCTCATCCAGGTTCAATTCAGAGGCAGAGTTGATGAAACTGAAGCGATTAACCCCCTCAGAGAGCTCTTCTAGATGTATCTTCATCTCTGCTCACCCTTTTGGTTAGAAAGATATTTGTGTATAGCTAAGGCTGCTTTTTTCCCCGCTCCCATGGCTGAGATCACTGTGGCAGAGCCGGTCACAATGTCTCCACCGGCGAATACCCCCGGCTTGCTTGTCTGTCCAGTCTCTTGAGAGGCGATAATGTATCCCTGTTGGTTTCTCTCTAGGTCTGGAGTGGTAGAGGGGATAATGGGATTGACGTCTGTGCCGATGGCTACCACTATAGTGTCAACTTCGAGAGTGTATTCAGAGCCTGGCAGTGGAATAGGGCGTCTTCTGCCTGATTCATCTGGTTCTCCAAGTTCCATTCGGACGCATTCTATTGCCCTAACCCAGCCTTCCTCATCGCCGATGATCCTGACTGGGGCGCTTAAGAAGACGAACTCAACTCCCTCTTCTTCAGCATTTTCTACCTCTTCGGCCCGCGCAGGCATCTCGGTCCTTGAGCGTCGGTAGATATTGAATACTTTCTCGGCACCCAGTCTTAAGGCCGTTCTGGCTGAGTCCATCGCCACATTCCCGCCCCCGATAACTGCCACCTTGCGACCAGATTTGATTGGGGTATGGTATTCGGGAAACAGATAGGCCTTCATCAAATTGGTGCGGGTGAGATATTCGTTAGCGGAATAGACGCCGTTGAGGTTCTCCCCTGGGATATGCATAAAGCGAGGCAATCCGGCCCCGCTTCCTATGAAGACGGCATCAAACCCGTTCTGGAGAAGTTCGTCAACAGTGTAGACCTTTCCGATCACCATATTGGTCTTTATCCGTACACCCAGCTTACTAATAGAATCGATCTCTTGTTGAACAATCGCCTTCGGGAGGCGAAATTCTGGAATACCATAGACTAAGACCCCACCAGGCTTGTGAAGCCCCTCAAATACAGTGACTTCATATCCCATTTTTGCCAACTCTCCAGCCACTGTTAATCCCGCTGGCCCGGAGCCTACTACTGCCACTCTCTTTCCATTGGACTTGGCAACCTTTTCTACTTTAATCTTTCTCTTCTGTAAGGAATAATCGGCAACAAACCGTTCTAATCTGCCGATCGCCACCGGCTCTCCCCGTTTCCCCAGCACGCATAGCTTCTCACATTGGCTCTCTTGCGGACACACTCGGCCGCAGATAGCAGGCAGGCTGTTATTCTCTCTAATTTTGTAAAATGCTCCTTCAAAATCCTTTTCTGTTATGAGTTTTATAAATCCAGGGATATCTATATTAACTGGGCAACCGGAGATGCAGGAGGGCTTCTTACATTGGAGGCAGCGACCCGCCTCCTTGACCGCCTGCTGCGCAGAATAGCCCAAGGCCACCTCATTGAAGTTTCTCACCCTCAGCTTGGCTTCCTGCTTGGGCATCGGTTCCCTGGTTACGGATATGCCTCTGGCTTTAGTCAAAGTCACCCCCTAAGCTTAAAATAAGCTGGCGGTTAAGCCTACTCCAACCTTTTGCTATTTCAGGTAAAAATATGCAAATTTATAAAATTGTCAAGTCGAAAAGGCGGCTGTCAACCTTATCTTACTTGTGACAGCGACTTAGACCTCATAGCCTCTTTTCACCTTCACACTTAATGTCAAAATTTCACAAGCTCTTGTATGTTGTGGATTCGCCCCTTGCGGGCGCCTGCGGTGTGGGTCTGGTCCCAACCGGCAAGTATGAAGCCACGGGACTATTATCTTTTCCATAGAGAAGCTCAGAGAGACCTATGAAAAGCTCTGCCAGGGTCGGTGTGATCTATTTATCCTGGTTCTCTATTTGCAGGGCTATCTTCTCTTCTTCCAAATACATCCTTTGCCTCCTCAGCAATTCCTCAAAATCCACCTGATGGCCATCGAATTCCGGACCGTCTATGCAGGCAAATCTGGTCTGTCCAGCTACGGTGACCCGACAGGCGCCGCACATTCCTGTACCATCCACCATAATAGGGTTCAAGCTGACAACAGTCTGGATACCCACCTTCTTGGTGATGAAACAGACAGCGCTCATCATAACCACCGGGCCGACAGCCACTACTCGATCGATGTTCAATCCGTCGGCTATCAATTTCTCCAAAGCATCTGTGACAAATCCGTGCATTCCATATGAGCCATCGTCGGTGGTCACCAATAGGCGATCGCTGATTTCCCTCATCTGTTCCTCTAAGATGACCAGTTGTTTGTTCTTAGCACCGATAATGGAGACCAGCCGGTTGCCGGCAGCCTTCAATGCCTTAGCCACAGGGTAGACCACTGCAGTGCCGACACCCCCGCCGATGCATACCACTGTGCCAAAATTCTTCACTTCGCTGGGATTGCCCAGAGGACCGACGATATCAGTGACCTCTTCTCCGTCCTCTAAACTTCCCAGTCTCTTAGTCGAACTGCCCACCTCCTGGAAGATGATGGTCAATGTGCCTTTCTCCTCGTCCTGTTCGACCACAGTGAGGGGAAAGCGCTCACCTTTCTCTCCACAACGCAAGATGATGAATTGTCCAGGCTTAATTTTCTTAGCAACCTCGGGTGCACTCAGTACCAAACGTTTAATTTCTGGCGCTAATTCTTCTTTTTCTGTTATATGAGCCATCTCTCCTCCAAGCAACCTTTTGAGTTGATATCTCTAATAATTTCTGCAACTCAATGTCCCTTAAAGAAGAACTCCATCTCTCTCTTAGCGTTAGCCACTGAATCTGACGCATGAACAGCATTTTGAGTCTTAGTGGTGCCGTAAATCCTTCTTATTGTGCCTTCTGCAGCCTCGCTGGGGTCAGTTGTGCCCACTATTTTTCTCAAATAGCTTACGCCATCCTCTCTCTCTAACAATACTGCTACGATTTGCCCTGAGCTCATAAATTTCACCAGGTTGGCAAAAAAGGGCTTGCCCTTATGTACCGCGTAGAATTCCTCTGCCTCTGAGGGGCTAAGAGAGAGGGTTTTAGTCTGGCAAACCCTGAAGCCTTCTTGTCTAACTCTTTGAATAATCTCTTCCGTTGCTGCTTTGGCCACAGCATCAGGTTTAATAATCATCACGGTTCGTTCCATCTGTTCTCTTTCTTAAGTGAATCTGGCACAACCACGCAAGCATAAAGCCATGCGACTGTTTATGAAGATCTGTGCTTAATGGAGCAGGCGGGTAATGTCGTTGAAAGTCACATAGACCATCAGCAAAATGATAATTGCCAGGCCAACCTTAGTCGTCGCCAGTCTAACGTTCTTGGGAATAGGCCTTCTAATGGCGCCTTCGATCAGTAGAAAAAGGATCACTCCCCCATCGACGATGGGGATAGGAATAAGATTAATCAGTCCCAAGTTGATACTCAAAAAAGCAGCGAAACCAAACAACTCTTTCCATCCCCACTGGACCGTCTCACCAGCCATTTGGGCAATCAGAATAGGTCCGCCCAAAAGACGGGGAGATATCTGTCCAACGACCAACCCCCGGATAACTCTGAGGATTAGATAGGTCCTCTCCCAGGTTTGCTTAATCCCATAGTGAATTGCCTGTAGAGGACCAACCTTCTTTGTAGTAAATCCGGCGCTTATGCCGATCGCCCCGTATTCCACAACCCGGTTTTGGGCATCATATTGTTTCTTCATCTGGGTTATGACGGTATCTTTGTAGTATTCCCCGTCGCGTCTCCATTCCACTGTTATTGACTCTCCAGGGTGCGAGTATATTTCGTCGACCACATCCCTCCACTGGGTAACCTGTTTACCGTTTATCGCAGTGATCACGTCTCCCTGACGAATTCCCGCTCTCTGAGCTGGGCTCCCTTTTTCCACCCTCCCAACCACAGGCTCAATAAATGGTGATATACCTAAGATCTCATCCTCTGGCTGGAGCGTGACCACCAGCGTTTTTACTTCGTTGCCTCTTTCCAGTTTGATCTGAAATGTCTTGCCCCTGTTTAAGGTAATTGCTCTCTGAATCTGGGCCCAATTTTGCACCCTCTGATCTTCTATGGAGATTATCCGGTCGCCGACTTCTATTCCCACTGCTTCAGCCGGGGAGTTCTCCAGCACTTCTCCTATCCTGGTAGTGTTGTATGCGGGAATTCCCCAGCCGAGGGTCAAGGCGGAGAATATGAAGAAGGCGAGTAAGAAATTCATGAGAGGGCCAGCGGCGATAACCGCTATCTTGGTGAAGATAGGTTTTGAGGCGAATTCCCAGGGTTCTCCTTTGATCTCAGCCTCACCCAGGTCGGACTGTCCGGCTATCTTAACATAGCCTCCCAGCGGCAACCAGGAGATGCAGTATTCGGTCTCCCCAATCTTCTTGCCTATCATCTTAGGTGGAAATCCTAAGGAGAATTGCTCGACCCGAATCCCTGAGCGTTTCGCCACAGCAAAATGTCCCAGTTCATGGATGAAGATTACCAGTCCCAACACAAGAAGGGTAGCGACAATTGTAATGAACATCCTTTCACTTCCTATTCATGCTTAGCAACTATGCTTTTGGCCTGCTGCCGAGCCCAAGAGTCGGCCTGTAAAATCTCATCTACAGTGGCGCCAGCGGTCACATTGTGTCTGTTCATAACGTCTTCGACTACTTCTGGAATCTGCGTAAAGCTGATTTGTCGGCACAAAAATGCTTCTACTGCCACCTCATTGACAGCGTTCAGGACTGCTGGCATGCTGCCTCCTATCTGTGCTGCCTGATAGGAGAGCCTCAAGCATCGAAATTTCTCCTGATCTGGCGGTTCAAAGCTTAACTCAAGCCTCTGGGAAAAGTCCAACCTCAATTCCTCTCTCTCCACTCTTTCTGGATAGGTGAGGGCATATTGAATGGGCAACCTCATATCCGCCACCGCCAGTTGGGCTAAGATGGAACCGTCGATGAACTCAATCATTGAGTGCACTGTTGACTGGGGGTGAACGACAACGCTGATCCGGGAGGGAGGGACTTTGAAAAACCAGTGAGCCTCGATCACTTCCAGCCCCTTGTTCATTAAAGTTGCTGAATCAATGGTGATCTTTTTTCCCATCTGCCAGGTGGGGTGGACCAGCGCATCAGAGGGCGTTACACTCCTCAATTTCTCCTGGGGCCACCGCAGAAACGGACCCCCAGATGCGGTCAGAATGAGCCTTCTTATCTGTCGGGCGGGGTTGTTGTCTATACATTGCCAGATAGCGCTCATTTCGCTGTCGATCGGAAGCAGTCTTACTCCCCACTCCTCTGCTGCTCTGGTGATGATCTCTCCTGCTATAACGAAGGATTCTTTGTTAGCTAAAGCCACATCCTTGCCTGCCTTGATAGCCTTCAGGGTTGGAAGCAGTCCTACTGCACCCACCAGGGCATTGATAACCAGTGTGGTCTCTGGGTATTCGGCCACTTGCATCAACCCTTCGCTACCTCCTATCACTTCTATATTTATGGACTTCAATTCTTGCTGAACGAGGGGCACCAGAGACTCATCGGCAATAGCTACCAGCCGAGGACGGCAGCGCGCTGCTTGTTGGCATAGAAGCTGTGCGTTTCTGCCAGCAGTTAGCGCTACCACCGAGAAACGCTGGGGGAATTTCTCCAGAATTTGCAAAGCAGCCCTGCCAATAGAGCCAGTAGAGCCTAAGAGGGCGACCTTCTTTAAGATGCTCACTGCAATATCCCAGCTAGTTTAAGATAGAGATAAGCCAAGGGTAGAGCACAAAACACACTGTCGAATCTGTCCAGGACACCTCCATGCCCGGGGATTATCCGGGAGGAATCCTTTACCCCAGCATCTCTTTTGAATAAAGACTCTATTAGGTCTCCAAGTTGGCTCCCAATCGCAATAATGAAGCCCAGGACAAGAGCGTTGACTGTTGAGAGCAGAGGCAAAATAGTTTGGCTACCAGCAAAAACGACCACCAATGCCCCTGCAATTCCCCCTAAAGATCCTTCTATTGATTTCCTAGGGCTGATCTGACCGAAAAGCTTATGCCTGCCAAATCCTCGTCCTACAAAGTAAGCAACTGTGTCAGTGCCCCAGATGGAGAGTAAGACCAATATTGCCAAATTCCCCGAATCTGCCTGGGAAGGAGCGGCCCGAAGCAGAAGTAGAAAACTGCTCAGACAGCCCACATAAAAGACTGCTAACAGGGTCGAACCTGCATTAGCCAGAGCAGAACCTGAATCTCTGCGCCAGAGTTCGGGAAACAACACCAGCAAAATCACCCCGACCAGGATAAAGTCTATGTGTTCGGTACCCCAAAAGAAAAACTCCCAGCTTATGGCCAAGGCCGCCAAGGTTCCCCAAACTCGCTGTGGCCTCCATCCTTTTGCCTTTTGTAACTGGAAAAGTTCCTGAATTCCGCACACAATCACCAGGTCAACGAACACTAGGAGACAGAGCCCACCCTGCCTGATCGCCAGAAGTATTAGAGGAACAGAAAAGACAGCTACCAGGACTCTCTTGGCTAAGTTAGACACGCAAAGCTACTCCTTTACCTTACCGAATCTTCTCTCTCGGGACTGATAGCTTTCGATGGCCTGGTAGAGATGTCTCCTTCTGAAATCTGGCCAAAGAACATCGGTCACCCATATCTCAGTATAAGCCATCTGCCACAGGAGAAAGTTGCTCACCCTCATTTCCCCGCTGGTTCTTATGAGCAAGTCGGGGTCAGGTAGATCAGCGGTAAAAAGGTGTGCCGAGATGGTCTTTTCATCGACCTTCTCCGCCTTCTGTTCTCCCTTTTCCACCTCTGATGCGATCTGACGCACGGCCTCCACTATCTCTCTCCGGCCCCCATAGTTCAGCGCCAGATTGAGTATCAAACCGGAGTTTCTGGAAGTAAGCTCGATTGTTCTCTCCAAGACTCTTTGACAGGAACGGGGCAACTGCTCAATCTTGCCGATGGTTCTCACCCTCACATTATTTTCGACCAGCTCTTTGGTCTCCTTCTCTAAGGTCTCCTTGAGAAGATTCATCAGGGCAGATACCTCTTGGGGGGGGCGTTTCCAGTTCTCGGAGGAGAAAACATAGAGGGTGAGCACCTCAATTCCCAGTTCTCCTGCTGCCCTTACCACGTCGCGCACCGAGTCAACTCCCGCTCTGTGGCCGGCAATCCTCTTTTCGCCTCGCTGTCTGGCCCATCGACCATTGCCATCCATAATTATGGCTATATGGCGGGGCAGATTTCCCCTTTGAATCAGCCGCTGCTGAATCTCTTTGTCCTGTTGTTCCACTTTTGAAATCCCTTATTATACACTTTTGTCTGGGCAAAGTCAAGCACAAAATGGGACAAAGCCGAGAGTCCCTGCTTTGTTTCAGTCAATTGTAGACTGAAATGTTGCTTGAGAGCAACATGATGAATCTCTGGAAGTAGCAGAAACCCTCTTCCTCTTTTGGTTTCCCAAATAGGTTATTTTCCCTACTTGTTTAAATTTAACTTAAAGCTGTAGTGGTGTCAATAAAAATCTGCACCCGCCAACAGGACCTGCTGTCAGCGTCAATCCCTGTAGTTCTGCGTCCTGAGATAAAAGCCAATTTCAGACTCCGGCCTCAAGACTGTCTTTTGTCCCAGCGCAGGAGAGCACTGGATACTGCTCAGAGCGATTCGGACTGAATCGCAGCGTTTTTCCCCACCTCAGGTTTTAATTTCTTGTTGCAAACAGGGGCTATTTCTGTTATATTTAGGAAAATTTTGCAATCCTTAACCAGATTTCAACCAGAAACAGGGAGGTTTGCACTTAATCACACCCCGTGAAACGTTTCTAGAGACGCTCTAGTTTGGTAGGCCGGACAGGAATACCCCTCGCCCCCGGAGGGCCTCGGGAATCTACCTTAGTTGCCTGGCACCAGCAAGGGCTGCCACGGGGGAAAGACTACTACGAAGTGTTGTTGGAAATCTCAGGAATAGAGTCTGAGCCTACTCAGCCTCGGGTAAGCTTAGATGTCTCTTTCAAAATAATCCCACAATTTGAGGAAAAGATCCTAGAACACAAAAACGGGCATTACATTGTTCAGGACTGGATGGGAGCTATTACCGAGATATCCGACGAGTACAACTATACTTATATCGGTTCGGCCAAGGATTTTGTCACTGGTAAACGGCACAAATTCCCAGTTGAGGATGGAAAGGACTGAGAGGAGATGAAAAAACGCTATCTGCCTGATACGCCGGGGCGTTTTCCGAGGATTTTAACCAACGATGTGGGGCCTCAAAGGACAGAGACTATGTTGTCGGTCCTGGCTTCACAGGTCCTTTCTGGCGGTTACTAGAGTGGTGCGGCTTCGAAAATCTCTGTGTCCTAATGATTGATGAATCGGATTTTGTCCAGGAGATGATTGATTTCTGGACCGATTTTGTTTCTGAGACCATGGCACCTATTCTGGAGAATGTTGAGCTTGACTACGTGTGTATCTCTGAGGATATGGCCTACAAAGAGCACAGTATGATCTCTCCCCGAATGGTACGAAAATTTCTGCTGCCCACTTACAAGCGCTGGGTTTCAGAACTCAAGAAGGGTGGCTGCCCCATTGTCTCCTTAGACTCGGATGGTTACATCGGGGAGCTGATCCCCATCTGGATTGAGGCAGGGATAGATTGTTGTGAGCCCCTAGAAGTGGCAGCAGGTAATGACATCGTCGAGTATCGCAGACTCTACGGCAAGAGGATGGCTTATAAAGGAGGAATTGACAAACGGGATATCGCCAAAGGGGGAGAGGTGATGCGACAGGAGGTGATGCGAGTGGTGCCGCCGCTGTTGAAGGAGCGCGGATTTATCCCTGGGTGTGGTTATGGAGTTCCCCCCGACATCTCCTGGCCCAGCTATGTGGAATACTCGCTACTGCTGGCTCAGTTGAGCGGCTTGATATAAAGACCACCGTAGTCTCACAGCGCATAAGTTAGCAGATTTCGTGCAGTGGTCTGAGATCACCCAGCGATTTTTCAGCAAGAGTGAGATGAACAGAAAACGGCGACCTTTAAAGAGGGAGGAGGTTCTTATGCAGATTCAGGTGTTCGAGAGTAAGCAGGAGATGGCCAAAGCTGCTGCCGCTAAGGCGGCGAAATTGCTGAAAGAAGCTATAGACGGGAAGGGCACGGCGGCTTTTATCGCTGCTACCGGCACTTCGCAGTTCGAGTTTCTGGAAAACCTCACCGCTGTCCCCTCAATCGACTGGGCAAAAACCATTATGTTTCATCTGGATGAATATGTGGGGCTTCCGGAATCTCACCCTGCCAGTTTCCGCCGCTATTTAAAGGAAAGGCTGATTGAGAAAGTCGGTCCTGGCACTGTCCATCTGATCCGTGGCGATTCTCCAGACCCTGAGGCGGAGTGCCGGAGGCTTAATGGAATTATATCTGGCCATATTATTGATGTGGCCTTCGTCGGCATCGGTGAGAACGGTCACCTGGCCTTTAACGATCCGCCAGCAGATTTCCAGACCGACAGCCCTTACATTGTAGTAGAACTGGACGATGCCTGTCGGCGGCAGCAACTGGGAGAGGGATGGTTTGCCAACATTGAAGATGTTCCTAAGCAAGCCATTTCCATGTCCATAAAGCAGATTATGAAATCAAGGGCTATTGTTTGCACTGTCCCGGATAGGAGAAAGGCACAGGCAGTGAAAGACTGCCTGGAAGGAGAAATTTCGCCGTGGCACCCAGCTTCCATACTCAGAGAACACTCCAATACATTTCTGTATCTGGACAAAGATTCAGCTTCGTTGCTTAGAAAAGATAGGACATCCCAATAGGTGGAGAAAACTGTTGACAATCAATATGCGTAAAGTTATATTTAATCAAGGACACTGGCAGTATCGAGGGTCAACCGTCTCAACCAGCCCATCTGTCCAGCTATCCTGGAGGTGGGGATGAAAGATGTCGTGGGCTTGGGGGCATTGAATCTCGATTTAATCTACCGGGTGCCCGATGTTTTCTGGCAAAGGGAGATTCAACCTGGAGTTGAGATTCTGAAGGAAGGTGAACAACTTGAATCCGTTCTACGCTTAGTTGGGAGGGCAGGCAGACTTGAGGGTAAGAGCGGCGGCGGCTCCGCTGCTAACACTATGGTTGCGCTGTCGCGAATGGGCTTTGATACCGGATATGTGGGGAAGATAGGCAATGACTCAGCAGGTAGCTTCCTGCTGAAAAGTCTGGAGGGAGTTGACACCAGTAGGATTCGAAAAGGGAAACGAACGGGCGTATGTGTCTCCTTATTGAACCAAAGCGGCGAAAGAGCGCTGTTGATCTTTCCCCACAGCAATGATTGCCTGGCTTACAGCGAAGTGGATATGGAATATATTACCAACAGCCGACTTCTTCACCTGAGCTCTTTTGCTGGAGATACTCCTTTCCATACTCAAAGGAGAGTGATTGAGAATGTTCCCCCTGGATTGAAAGTTAGCTTCGATCCAGGGGAATTTTATGCCCGCAAGGGCCTCCAGCAGCTTCTGCCTTTCTTGAGACGCAGCTTTGTGGTTTTTCTCACCCGGAAGGAAATCGAGCTTTTGACCGGAGAGCACTACAAGACGGGCTGCCGAAGGCTATTAGAATATGGCCCTCAAATAGTAGCATGTAAATTGGCACAACAAGGCTCCTATGTGGTCTCCTGGGAACAGGAGATTCAAACTTCTGCAGAGCAGACAGAGGTGGTGGACAAGACAGGTGCCGGGGATGTATTTAACGCCGGATTTCTGGCTGGCCTTTTACTGGAGAAACCCTTGGAACTCTGTGCCCTGCTTGCTAACAAAGCGGCAGCCCTAAGTTTGACTGCACCCGGAAGAGAAAAATACCCAGACAGAGATTTTCTTGCCCGTGTG
>Ga0164318_10001479_pt1 | contig 20967 bp, 19 predicted proteins | sample GuaBasSedimGuay9_FD_113734 | JGI IMG/M metagenome (GOLD analysis project Ga0164318, IMG submission 113734) | Subseafloor sediment microbial communities from Guaymas Basin, Gulf of California, Mexico - Guay9, Core 4571-4, 0-3 cm | ecosystem: Environmental > Aquatic > Marine > Hydrothermal vents... | reverse complement strand
GACACAATTTCTCCAGACCCCAACTGTGAAATTTCATAATTCTGGCAATAAACACAGTTTAAGTTGCAATTAGAAAAGAATATTGTCCCTGAACCGCCGCCTCCTGTAAGTTCTCTCTCTTCTCCAAAGTGCAAAAACGCACTATTTACTTTTGCCAGACGGCCCGTTTTGCAAAAGCCCTCTTCATTATTCATACGGTTTACGCCGCAGACGCGGGGGCATAAATCACAAGCTGCTAATCTTTCTATTAGAACGTCCCTTGCCTTCTGTATTTTCTCCTGACGGCTGATTCTTATACCTGCTCTCATAGCTGCTGCGTACCGGCAAAAACTACATAAATTTCCTTTTTATCCTGAATGCGGCAGCTAAGGCGGCAATAAAATAAACAAAACTTAACACTAAAATAACTGTATTCTCCGAAAAATACCGCATCAGTTTATCCATAGAGAATCCTCCCACAGCTGAGAGTATGAACTGAATCCAGAATATCCTCGGCAGTGAAGCCAGAAGAACAGCAACGATATATTTCCCAAGCTTTACCTTGCTAAGGCCAAAGCTCATATCCAGTATTCTGTAAGGAATAAGCGGGACGGCACGAAGAAGAAATATCCATCCCAGATTAACACCCTCAAGTTTCTCATAAAACCGGCGGAATTTACCACGTACTTTCTTTTCTATGAATTCCTTCCCCAATATAGCACTGAGATTGAAAAATATAAACGCATTTATTACTTCCGATATATAAATCAGAAAGGTACTTATATAGGCACCAAAAACTACCGCCCCCACTATCTTCAGAGGGTCTTTTAAGTACCATATAAAAAATGTTCCGACAACGTAGAGAAAAACAAACGCCAGGGAAGAATACAAAAGAGGCGTGTGCTTTAGGAAAGACTTTATTCTCTCCGGGTTCACCGAGGAAGTACTGCCGATAATAAGTATAATCGCTAATAATGCAATTAGAAATAAGAAACGAAGCGTTGTGCTGTCAAACTCTTTTTTCATTCTTCATCATGGCTATACGCAGCTGACCGCAGGCGGCCTCTATATCCTGTCCGCGCGGTCTTCTTAAAGTAAAGAAAACACCTTTTCTCTTTAATATTTTCGTAAAACTATTTATATCATAAAAAGAAGGAACTTGCCATTTAAAAGCAGGGGCTGGATTATAAGGAATAATATTTATTTTGTATCTCAATCCTCTTAGCATGCGGCTTAGATTTAAAGCGTCTTCTCTTTTGGAATTAATATCCTTAATCAGGATATACTCGAAAGTGACGGGGAACCTATATTTCTTAGCATACCGCTTTGCCTGGTCTATAAGTCCGGCCAAAGGATATAATTTATTCACCGGCATAAGCAGTGAGCGTTTTCTATTATCAGCCGAGTGCAAAGATATTGAGAGTTTAACCCCAAAATCCATGTTTAATAGTTCTTTTACCTTAGGCGTTATACCACAGGTAGATATAGTTATTCTGCGCCTGCCAAAATGGATACCGAAAGGCGATGTCATAATCGATATACTTTTTATCACGTTATCAAAATTATCCAAAGGTTCTCCTATGCCCATAAATACCACATTCGTAATGGCCTTAGGAATTATAATGCTGTTTATTTTAATAAACTGATTTATAATCTCAGACACTTTTAAATTCCTCTTAAAACCAAAGAGCCCACTTACGCAGAACTTACAACCGTAGCGGCAGCCGACCTGTGTAGACACACAAAGCGTGTTCCTGTTGCCTTTCGGTATAATAACGGTTTCTATAGTATTTTTATCGTCTAATGCAAAGAGAAACTTCTCTGTTCCATCAACAGATACCTTTCTTTCTAATGTCTTTAGGGAAGAGATATAAAAATTACTTTTTAAATACTGGCGCGCCGCTTTTGATAAATCAGACATTTTAGAGAAATCATCAATGTTTCTCTTATATACCCAGCTGAAGATTTGTTTGGCGCAAAACGCAGGATACCTCTCTCTTTCTAAGATATTACCCAGCTCATTTAGTGTATAGTTTTTTATATCCTTCATACTCTAAGACAATTATACCTAAAAACCATCCGCAATTATATTAATTTAATCTATAAAAAGCTCTATCAATAATACCTAAACACTATACAAGTAAACCCTGCGTTCTAGTAAAATAGGGGGGCTGCCCCCCCTATCATTTGAACCATCTTTGTGCGTAATATAATCAGAAAGTAAACTTAACAGAAGCATATATCTGGTCATTATTTCTGAACTGTCCGTTTGAACCGTAAGCCGGCCCCCAGAAATGATGATACCCTAAAGCAAGCCATACATTATCACGCAGTTCATAGCTTGTCTTAAAAGAAATCCTTCCGTCATTATCGTCACCGTAAATTATCAATACCTCAGGCTTTATGCGTTCATGCTTAAAGTCAGTGGCTATCTTTAAAGTCAGGTAACTCTCAACCTTATCCATGAGCCCGTAGGTATAACTATTAAGCACATGCTTACCTTTAAAGGTAGGGCTGTTGTGGATAAACTGGGCAAACTGCAGGGAAAAGAGCCAATTGGTAAAGTAATACTTATCAAAGCCCAAAACATAAGTGTATTTGTCGCTTTTTTCAGTATAATTCCTGTGGCCGGCAGTCCCGTAATATGTGGGTTCGTTATGCAGATACGCGAACTCGCCTCTTATGGTTAGCCCTTCCAAAGGCCCGGGGTTTGTAATGGATTTGTTAAAAGAAAAACCCATTATTTGCATAAGCTTGTGCCGGCGGGAATAATAGTAATCTCCTTTAGGCATACCTAAAGCAGGAATTAATCCTCCTGTAATAGTAGATCCATCTGAATATGTATACGCGCTTGTTGAATATCCATAGAGCCAGTTTAGAGTATAGTCTATGTCTCCCAACATAGAACGCCATCTTAAACCAACGCGTGAATTTTTTAATTTAGAAGAAGGACGGTATATGCTTGTTTCCATACTTCCTCCATTTGCCTCCATAATACCCCTAACAGCATCGAAATCATTGGCTGCCTTAAAAGCAAATGTCCCATTTGCCGGAGTGGAGCGCGATGCTTCAAAATCAGGAATAAACAGAAATTGCAGAGTTGAGTTTAATACAGGTGAGTACTCTATCTTTACCATCCACAGAGGGATTCTGATATCGGCAAAATCCGGAAGCCAATACTTAGTTAAATCAAAAGGCATAACTCTGTCTAAAAACGGCAGGCCGTCAGCCTGTCCCCATACCACCTGCTGTTTACCAAGCCTTACATCTAAAGCGTCCGACGTATAATCCAGATAACAGTCTCTGAGCCACTCCGTTCTCTGAGTTGTCCCCATTTTCACCTGATTCTTATCAAAAATATCGTCTCTTATGCTATAGGCAAAATCGTAGAAATAGCGCGGATGCACAAAAAACACCCAGTCGTTAGATATTTTATACTGCGCTTCCAGATCAAAAGTATTCTTAAAAGAAGATAGAAACTGATGAGAATTATCGTTGTTTGTTTTAACCCAGACTTCGGTTTTTAAATATCCTGAATACTCAAAATTATCACCAATAGATACGGCAAAGGCGCCTCCTAAAAACAGCCCCGTGATAAAACCCGCTATGCATAATATAAACAATATTTTAGTTCTACCCCTCATCTCTTTACACCTCCTTTTTCAATTCTTATTTCTCCGCGGATTACCCAGAAGATACCGCCGATTGCGCAAAATACTCTACAGTCTCTGCGAGTTTTCCGCATCTCTTGCGATTCTATTTCTGCATCCTCTGCGAATATTCTGCGGCATCTGCGTTTTATCCATTATATATTACCATCTTGACCTCATAAGCGCCTTAACCGTAAAATTCTGCTCACTGATTCCCTGGTCATATTTAGTATCCTTCATTAAAATTGTAGTGCGGTGTCCGGTCCTTAAATCTTTACACTCCAAAGAAAGCTGGGTAACATATTTCTTACCTCCTGCCGCTGTCCATGCCCATTCCCTGAAAAGTGTCTTAAAAAGCTTGTCTGTCTTATCATAATATTCTTCAAATATTTCTCCTCCGGTTTCCTTGTCAACCCAGACAACCCTTTTTGAATAATACCAGTGACTCCTAACCGGACGGCACTCCACAACAAAGCAAGGTTTTCCCTTAAACTTAACCTCGCCGGCCTGCTGGAGAGTATATCCTACAAACCCCTTCTCGCCCAACAGCTTATAAGTCTCATCCTCAAAACGGCGGGTAGATACCTCTTCAACTGTAAAATCGGAGCCTAAAAATGCGTCATCATTCTGAGAAGCAGATATTTTTCTTACCTTCTTTAAAGACGGAAGCCAGAGCCACTCATCCTGCTCTCTTTTTGGGTCTACGTATGTCCAGGTTAAAACCGCCAAACCTTTAAGCTCCGTCGGGTAAGTAAAAGCTACTATGTCTTTGTAAGAAATGCCGTTTTCGCCGGCTTTGGTAATTCGCATTCTCTTCCATATCCTTTTACGTGTAAATCCTGACTTATCAATATAAAATACTTTTCCTGTCTGCTGATAGTCATGCGCAAACAACGAATATTTGTTGTTATACATAATGCGCATAATCTCATCAGCCGACATCCCCTCTTTTGGGATATACACTTTATAATACCCTAGCCCTTGAGCCGACGCGCTTAAAGAAAATACTATCAGCCCTAAAAACAATAACAACTTTCTCATACAACACCTCCTCCTTTTTATATCGGACGTCCGGCGTCCGATATTATCTTAGTCTTAATCTGCGGCGCAGCTTCCCGAATAAAAACTCCGGTTTTATCCACCAAACCAAAACCGGAACCATCACCAGTGAAGTAACCATATTCAATATTAGAGAAAGACAAAGCGTGATTCCAAGCCGCGCCTGAAAAAGAATAGGAGAAAAAACCCATACAAATATCCCTAAAGATACTATTGAGCCGCTAAAAAATACGGCTTTGCCGCTTGTAACCAAAGTAAGGGCGAGAATATTCCTGTAGGTTTTTTTCTTAGCGCGCATTTCATCAAAAAGGCGGGCAAGAATATAAATTCCATAATTTATACCTAAGCCTTCGCTCAAAGATACAAGGGGAAGCATCTCGGTATTAATCGGGATACCCGCGAACCCAAAAAGTGAGAAAATCAGCAAATTACTGAAAATAAGAGGCAGCAGCAGAAACAAACCGGCAATAAAAGAACGGTAAATAAAACTTACATATAAGAAAATTATCAGGGAAATAAACAAAGCATTGGGTATGATTGTCCTTCTTATAATATCGTTTATCGCATAAAAAATCCCTATGTCTCCGCCGGCATATGAGAACTTTATATTCTTGAATTTATTATTTTTAAAGAATTCTTTTGTCTTTCTAACAGCAAGGTTAACCGCGCTTGATTTATGGTTACGCAAATCAAACTTAATATTAGACATCGTTTCGTCCCGGCTTATTAGATGGTCGTAATCTGAAGGGAAACCGCTTACAGTATATAGAAACCAGTACTGGGCTACTGTTTCATCTTTGTCCGGAATCTTAAAATATCCCCTTTTCCCCTCAAACATAAACATATTAAGCGCCTTTATCGCGTTAACAACGGATAAAGATGAGCCAACCTGCGGCACTTCCTTTGATAAATATCTCTGGAAAGCGCCTATTGCCTTGAGCTTGCTTACCTTAAGAATAGAATCTTTTGATTCTGCGAAAATATAGTAAGAATTAGTTCCTCCAAAATTATCATTTATAAATTCTTCTGCTTTATTGTAGGGGCTTGAAGGATAAAGATAGCTTGAGCCTTGTGTGTTGTCGCCGATAACAATCCGTTTTATTCCAAAAAGAGAAACAACCGCTGCTGCAATGAAACTGGCAACAAGAATCGTCCCGGCTTTTCTGTTTAAAGAAAAAATACTTATCTTAGAAAGTATGTTATCAACCCAGGCGTGCTGTTCTTCCCGTTTTACCGCTAAGATTTTCGGCCTGTGAAGAAAAGAAAGCACACAGGGAGTAAACATAAACGAAGTAAAGAAATTGGCGAATATCCCAAATCCGCTTGCCAGGGCCATGCTTTTTATCGTAGAAAGCGGTACTATCGTCAAAGAAAGAAACCCGAACCCGTCAGTAAGCACGCAGGCAATGCCGGGAAGAAAAAGGTGCGCCATTGTGTTGACTATCGCGTGTTTGCTTTTCATCGCGGGCGAACGCATCTCTTCATAGTAACGCTTAAGAGTATGCACGGAATGGCTTATACCTAGAGATAACACAATAAAGGGGACTAAAATAGTGGCAGGGTCAAGACGCAGCCCTAAAAGTTTCATCGCCCCCATTCCCCAGATTGTAGCCATAGAAGAATCAAGAAGGGGAAGTATAACCCCCCTTTTTGAGCGGAAAGTAAGGTAAAGAATAACGACAATGGTCAAAAAACTCATCCACAATATTTTAAACATATGCGGGAGATAAAAATTGAGCCATCCTTCCAGAATAGGCCGGCCGGCAATATAAACTTTCGTATTTGAATCTTCATATTTTTTCTTTAAGCTCTGAAGTGTAGAGAATATATATGAAGTCTTTGCACTTGATTCAAAATCGACCTGTATAAAAGTTGACTTAAAATCACGCGATACCATTTTCCCGTAAATATTGGGATTCATCTTTATTCTTCTTCTTAATTTTTCCATGCCTTCTTTATCTTTGGGAGAATACCTTAGGAGCCTTTGGACAAAGAATCCTTCGCTGTTTACCGTGACATACTTTACGTGGCGTGAGGCAATGGAATTAACACGCGCTATATTCACGCCGTTGACAAGATATAAGTCTTCAGTCAATGATATAATCTTATCAATAAACTTTTTATCAAACATGTCGCCTTTCTTTACTTTAAGAGCGATGGATACCTGATTAAGCCCGCCGAACACATCGGTCAGGCGGTGCTGAACCTTAATAAAAGGATGTTTTTGGGGAAGAAAATCCTGAAGGTGAGTCTCAACTTTTATATCTCTTAATACGTTTATAAAAAATAGAGTGGTTATGGTGCAAATAAGAATGATATATATCCTTAAGTGGACGATTCTTCTCGCCAGCCGGTATTGCCAGCTTCCCGATAAACCTTTGTTACCCATAATTTATAAGTTAAATATCAGGTTAATGCAATCAAACATAAAGAACTTTCACTATTCATTAAATACCGGACGTCCAACGTCCGATATTATATACCAAACCACCCCTCAACCGGGCTCTTGGCCAATCCTATCCCTATGTGTTTAGCCTGGACATATTCAAAAAAACCCGCGCTTCCTAAATTTCTGCCCCAGCCGCTTAACTTTGCGCCGCCAAAAGGAGTCTGGGGGCTCATTTGAGCAAATGTATTAATCCAAACCGTGCCGCAAGAGGCAATGTCAGCTAATCTTTGAGCTTTGGCTAAATTCTTTGACCAGACCTGAAGAACCAGCCCTGTTGGATTATTTTCAACTAAGCTCTCTATCTCGCTTTCTCTAAAACTTTTTACCATAAGTACCGGAGCAAAGAATTCATCATAAATCATATCTTTTATTTCTATAACCGTAGGGGTATAAAAATATCCTCTTCGTTTTATGGCCTCGCCGCCCGCAAGCAGCCTTCCTCCTTTTTTTAAAACATCCTTTACGTGCGTGTCTATAGAATTAAGGTGGCCCTTCGTAACAAGCGGGCCCATACCGGAAGCAGCATCAAAAGGGTCTCCTGTTTCTATATTTTTTGTTTTTTGCAAAAGCGCTTTCAGGAATTCATCGTAGATTTCATCTTCAATAAGAGCGATGCTTGTTCCTATACACATCTGCCCCTGTTTCATAAAAGAAGAACCCAATATATTCTCTATCGCGGCGTCTTTATCAGCATCACGGAAAACAACCGTTAAGTTGGCGCCTCCTAACTCACATATAATCTTTTTAGGAGTATCTTTAGTAGAAGAAACTACTTTTTTAAGCGTATTTCTTGAACCGGTAAAAGAAATAATATCGATTTTGCTTTTGGCTAAATATTTTCCTGTTTCTTCACCTTTACCTGTAACAACATTTATCAACCCCTTAGGGATATTCAGCTTATCTATATATTTTGCGAGCTCTAAAACGGATACTGAACCAAACTCAGAAGGTTTAATAATTAAGCTGTTTCCGGCAGCTAAAGCAGCGGCACAACTAAACCCAAAAATCATCAAAGGCACATTATAAGGAATATAAACCGCACATACCCCATACGGTTCATATTTGATGAAATCAATACCGGTATCTGTACGGAACGTTTTCGCCTCTAAAGACTCTATAAATGAGGCATAATAATCAAAACACTGCGCCGCTAAAGGTATATCTACAAAAAGTGATTCCTTAAGAGGCTTACCGATTTCTTTCGTTTCAAGCTCTGCTAAACGGGAAAGATTATCTAAAATTACAGCGGAAATCCCTCTTAAGACTCTGGCTCTTTCCTTGAAATTAACTTCTCTCCATTCGCGCTGAGCGCTTACGGCTTTATCTATTGAAAAATCAAGGTCTTTCTTATTTGTTTCAAAAATATAAGCAAAAACTTCTTCTGCCGCGGGATTTATAACTTCTATTCTTTCCTTACCTTTCCTAAATTCACCACCTACGTAATACCCGTATTCTTCCATAATCCCTCCTGAATAATAATAGTCACGAAATCATAGTTTGGACGCAAGATGTCCGCTCGCTTGGACGAAGGATGCCGTATCCGCAGCTTCGCAAGCATCATACTATACCCACTTCATTCGTTAAATATATCCCTCAGATGAACCTTACAGGGATTTATTGCTGCAATTAATTTCAGTGAAACAGATTTCGTCCGAAGGACTAATTTCAATGAACTTCTTCTATAAATTTCTTCTAATTTCGCAAGCCTTAACTCGCAAACTCAAAGCCCCGAGGGGACAACTTCCTAACTAACCGCTAACCGCTATACGCTATTTATATTTTTCTATGAGCTGCGGGATAAGAGTTTTTTACTGCATCCTGCACTCTTTATATTACCGGCGCCTGCTCCCATAATTTAAAAGTGCGCACTAAAACAGGATACCACCTGCTCATTTTAGTAAAATCACCTTTGGTTTTAACTTTTCCCTGAGTAGAAGCAACAAATGGGTCAATTTCGCGGTTGAAAATCTTCTTTAAAACACCTGATCCGCCTGAAATTATAAACTCTGCATTTTCATTATTGTCTGTCTTTGTAATTTTCCCCTCCCGGTAATAAAAGCATATACATCTGCCGGTATCCATATCTTTAACTGCCAAAGTACAGGTTAAATCATACTTTTTACCTAATTCCTGAACCCCCTTGTCATTATTAACCAGCTCAACCAGCTTTTCTGCATGCTCTTTTGACAATAATTTATAATTCTTCTCTGTATCGCCTTCTTTTAGAATTATATCCTTTTTGCTTGTGACCTTGTGGCCTTGCTTGTGCCCATAAGGGTACGACTTTGCGGCCTTTAACATAAGGTTGACCTTCGCCTGTTCCTCTAAAAGTTCAATTAAACTAAACGCTTCTTTGAAATCTTTTCCTGTGCTCACCACGCCGTGGCGGCCTAAAACTACTATATTGGAATTCTCCAATTCTTTTAATACCGGTTCTATTTCGGTAACTGTAGGGGTGGCCTGAGAGACAACTTTTACATCACCAAGATAAAACTTTGCTTCAAAAGAGAAAATATCCAGTTTATCAAAATAGTGAAAAAATGCTATTGTATACGGTGAATGGGAATGTAACACAACTTTTTTTCTGGGAAATTTGTTATGAATACCTAAATGCAAACTCTTTTCGCTGGTTAACTCTTTATCTCCTTTGATGATATTGCCTTCCAAATCAACAAGCAAAATGTCATCATTTGTAAGTTCTCCTAAATAGCAGTCATGAGAAGTTATAAGCAGGCCCTCAGCCACTTTTAAGGAAATATTCCCGCTTCTTGCGGTAACAAATCCCCGCTCATTTAATTTCTTTGCCCAGTATATCGCCTCTTTCTTTTCATTTGCGTATTTCATAATAAAACCTCCGCGTTAATTAACTCATCTGACCCATTTTCTGCCCGCTCTTTATCTTTAAAAAGTATAAACTCTCTGCCTAACAAAGTAGACACATCCTGGTCTATGTTGTCGAAGTTAACCCTTGCACCTAAAAAAGCATCTACTTTAACGCCGTGTAATCTGCTTAACAGGCCGGCATACAGACTGCCGCAGGGGCCTATTAATCCCTTTTCTGTTTTCTCCTTATAAAAGAGGTATGTCTTTTTTATTTTATTTCTATAAAAAAGATGTCCTATCATATTATCCGTACAATATACAAAAGAGATATTATTCTCCCTAAGCAAAGGGATATTGTGTTTCAAACCGTAGAGAAACGGCCGATTTTCCGGAACGAGCACTGTTTCTTCTTTGAGCAATCCCAAACTCTCTTTGGACAAAACTCCCCAGATTAATATTAAATTATCAAGTTCTTTCAACCTCATTTTCACTGCACATTAAATCTATACACCCGGTAATAAACTTATTCTCAACCACATCAAAAGACGGATAGACCGCGTCAATAGAAGAAAAATCACCTTCTAAAAACATAAACGCCTCAATACCGGGACGTTCCTCTATTTCAATATCTCTTATATCGATATTTTTTGGGTATTGAATAAGAGGATAAAAAGGTACGTTGAAATACTTTGCTAAGACAGCAAGCGGATACGTACCGATTTTATTAACTATGCCTCCTCTTTTGCTTGCGCGGTCGGCGCCGGTTACAACACAATTCACCTTACCTTCTTTCATTAAGCTCGCGGCCTGGTTATCGCATATTAAGTATGCCGGAATATTGTTCTTCCTCAGCTCCCAGAAAGTAAGGCGTGTCCCTTGAAGATAAGGCCGGGTTTCTGAAACATAAAACACTGCGTCTTTTCCTAATTCCTTTAGCGCCCCGTATAAATAAATCATCTCCCCGTTGACGTTGCAGACCGTAAGTATTTTAGCCGGATGGGAAAGAATCCCGGCTAACTTCTTTGCCCGATTCCTTCTTAAACTGTCAAAACTATCGATAAACCCTTTAACTGCCGTCTCTATGCTTAAGCCGTTTTCTTTTTTGCTTTCTAAAATATCTCCTAAAAGGGAGAAATCAAAAGTCGGCCGCGCTTTGCTGAATTTCTCTGCTATTTCACCGATAGAATAATTTTTAAACAGACAGCAGGAATAGAAAAACAAAAGCACCTGCCCGAAAGCGCGGGTTTTCATACTCCCCAAAACCCACAAAGCCTTATCTAAATCCTCTACTTCTATATATTGCTCTCTAAAGGGAAGCAGAGTTTCGTCTAAGACAACCATTTTGCTATCCTTTAATCTAACAGGAAATAAAAGGGGTGAATTAAACATCTGACTCTTCGGTTATTTGAAATATGGTTTTAACCATTTTCTCCTGTGCCTCAAACAATTTAAAATCAGAAAACCCAAGCCGGCCTGTTATAAGATTGTCCGAGACAACTAAAATAGCAGCCACCTGTTTCTTATACAGGTTGGAAACTGTAACAAAAGGAGAAGTAACCATATCAACCGCAATAGCGCCTTTTTCTATATAAGGATTAACTATCTCTTTTGTTTCGCGAAATAAGGCATCTGTTGTCCAAACGCCTCCTTTATAAACCGTGCCTACACTGCTAAATATATTGCTGAGTTTATCGGATAAATCTTTATCTACGGAAGGAGAAAACGCATCGTCAACATAATAACGCGCCGCCCCGTCACCTCTTAAAATTTTATCCGCTATAATAAAATCGCCAATATTTATATCCTCTCTTAAAGACCCGCAGGAACCAAGCCGAATTAAAGTATCTGCACCGGCATTACATATAAGTTCGGTAACAAAGGCTGAATCCGGAGAATAAAAACCGCCGTTACCTACAGTAACTTTTTTACCTTTATAAACGCCGGTCCAGAAAGTATAGCCTAAAAATGTAAAGTTTTTAACTGGTTTTTCTAAATAATCAAGGCACATTTTTGCCCGCTGAGGCTGGCCGCTTATAATGGCAACTTTGCCGAAATCGCCTTCTTTAAACTGAAGATGATTCAGTAAATCTTTAGCTGTTAAGTGAACATCCCTTTGCATCATTGTTATTCTCCCTTCGAATTAACACAGATTACCTCTGATGAATAACAGATAAAATCTGCGATCATCTGTGTAACGCAAAGCGTTAGTCTGTATTCATCTGTGTTATTTCCTATACATACAGCTCATCCGTCTTCGATGCTTTCTCAAACCGGGACATATTCTCCATATAGGAACGGAAACACAATTTCACTACAGGGTGATAAACTTTAGAATACAAAACACTCTCTACCCTGCCCGGCTTAGAATAAAATTCCCTTAGAGCCCAAGCACCCAAACGTCCCACTTCCTCTTTGGATAAATGTTTTGTAGGAACAACCGGATGGTGAAAATCCCAGGTTTTTAAATCGTCGTAGTCGGCCCATCCTCTTTTTACATACTCCGGCCAAATAGGAGCGCCGGGCATAGGAGTCAAATACTGAAGAGCGCAGATATCAGGGTTAATTCTGTCCACAGCCTCAAAACGTTTCTTAATTCTATACTCATCGTCGTTTTCAAAACCCATCATCCAGGTTAAGACTGTTGCGATTTCAGCTTCTTTCAATTTAGTAATTGTTTCCTCGACCTGCTCAACGGTTATGCCTTTGCCGAGCTCTCTTAATTCCTCATCAGTAGCGACCTCAATCCCCGCTAAGGCCATAACACACCCCGCTTCTTTCATTTTAGGAAATAAATCAATGTCGCGAAGATAATAAGGGGCGCGGCCTAAAAACATCCACGCAACTTTCTTGTTTAAACCGCGTTTTATCATTTCATCAATAAACTCTTCCATCCTTCTGCGTGAGACGTTAAAACAATCATCCATCATTGTTATAACTTTTACGCCGAATTTATCAACCAAAACCCCTATTTCATCCGCTACGAGCTTCGCGCTCCTTGCGCGGAAGAATTTCAAATCAGCATTACTGCGGGGGTCGAACTGCGACCATTCATAACAAAACTTACAGCCGGCAGGGCATCCGCGAGAGTTCCAGGTTTCCGTATAATGTTTCCAGTAGTCGTGGCCGACATATTTATCCATAGGGAATAAATCATAAGCCGGCATAGGCAATTCGTCTAAGTCGGTAATTAATCCTCTATATTCGGTAAGGACAACTTCTCCGGCTTCCCTGAACGCTACTCCCTTAATTTTGCTTACGTCTTTTGCCTCCGCTAAAGCCTCTACTAATTCTGTAAAACTAACATCCTGCTCGCCTACCAAACAATAATCTATCCACGGATTTCTTTCTAAAACATCAGTTGGCGCCGAAGCGTAAAGAAGGCCTCCGGCAATAATCGTAACCTCAGGATATTCTTCTTTTACCAGTTTGGCGGCCTGGTTATAACGATAAACCACCGCCGCTCCGCCTGTTGTATGAAGAATATCGCCGATATGGATAATATCCGGGTTGGCTTTACCGATTTCTTCTATCATTTTGCTATCATCCAATTCCAAAGCCCGGCAGTCTAAAACCTGCAGTTTATACTCAGGATGCCTGACACGCAGGAGTGCCGCAATCTGGGCATGGCCGATATTGAGAGCACGGTGCTTACCCCATGTTGACCAGGCGCCTAAGTTTGGCTGTAAAAATAAAACCTTCATTGCTACACCTCCATATTTTTAGCTCTTGATGACCTGCATCTTCCGATATCTCACTATTAACTACGAGCTAGTTAATAATCTTTTAATTTCTTTTTATCAATTTTCCCCGTTCTCGTTTTAGGCAATTCATCAACAAACTCAAAGTAATGAGGCATTTTAAAATGAGCGAGGGACTTCTTTAGAAATTCTTTAAGTTCTTTTTCCGTTAAGCTCTCTGTTTCCTTAACCACAATAAACGCCTTAGGCACCTCTCCCCTTAACTTATCAGTAACGCCCACAACCGCTGCCTCCTTAACCTTAGAGTGACGATGTATCTTTTCTTCAACTTCTGTAGAAAAAACAATTTCTCCGCCAACTTTAATCATATCTTTAATTCTTCCTACAATATAAAAAAGGTTATCTTCATCATAATAAGCAATATCTCCTGTCTTAAGCCAGCCATCTTTAGCCAAAACCGCGGCTGTTAACTGCGGCTCCTTGTAATATCCAAGCATTACCCCTTCCCCTTTAACCCGTAACTCTCCTTTCTGGCCAGGGCCTAATTTATTACCATCTTCATCGACAATTTCTGCCTTCATCCAGGGAACAAATTTTCCTACACTTTCAATCCTCTTTGAGCCTAAGGGCAAAACCGCATTGGGGGCAGATGTCTCGGTCATTCCCCACCCGTTAAGCAAATATGCGTTGGGACACATTTTATGGAATTTCTTTAGAAGAACAGGCGATGAGGGCGCGCCAAAAACAACCGCGTGTCTTAAAGAAGATAGGTCGAACTTATCGGAATCCTTTAAAGATAATATTGCCACATACATCGCAGGTACAATCCAGAATAAAGTTGCCTTATATTCCTGAATATTCTTTAGAAATTTGTATGGCTGGAATCTTTCCATAAGAACCAGACTTGAAGAAAAATGAAGCATCAGAAAAATATAATCCAGACCGCCAATGTGAGAAAACGGAATGCCCGGACATAATAAAACATCCTCTTTTGACATTTCCAAGCAGTACTCTATAGCTTTTATAGGATTATCGAGATGGCCGAAAGTAAGCATAACCCCTTTGGGGTGGCCGGTGGAACCTGACGTATAAAGTATAACGGCCAAATCACTATTGTCTATCCGGGACGGAGGCTCGTTATGTTCATATTTTCCAATCATATCATCCCAGTAAGAAAAAGAATCGGTTTTCTTGCCCCAAACAATAACCTTCTTTAGCGAAGGACAGTGTTTCTTGACCTGTGATAAATTTATGCCCCTGCGGAAATGCGCGAATAGGGTTTTGGCCTTGCTATGATTGATAAAATCAATAATTTCTTCCTGAGACAGCATAAAATCTAATGGCACTAAAGTAGCAGCGACACCAAAGATACCAACGATACTTACCAATGCCGCCGGCGTGTTGGGAGAAAAAACTGCTACCCTGTCTCCTTTTTGTACACCAGCCTTGAGCAGGTAATTAGCTAGGGCAAAAGAGGCGTCTTTTAACTGTTGAAAATTTATGCTTCGCCCTCTGAAAACAACCGCGGGTTTATCGGCAAAATTTAAAGCCTGTTTATTTAATAATGCCTTTATATCCATAACCTTAAACCATCCGCCTCACTTGGAATATGCATAAAAGACTCTCGCCCGCTTTATTGTAAAGCAGGCATCTTACAATAGGCCCGAAACTATATTCTAAAAGAATATTGGTAAAATTTAATTAGTAAAATTTTACTATCTTCTGTTAAAAAGTCAATAATTTTTTAATTAATTTTTAAAATAATAATTGGGTTATTGAAACGAAAGGGTTATTTTTCTATCATCTTGAGAATCAAATAATTGTACACTGTCTTTACTGATTTTATCCACCCTAAACCCTGATATTTTACCGCCTTCAGCAAGAACCTTACCATTAATTACTGCTGTAGGTACCCCCTTATCATAGATAATTCCCTCTAAAACTAAACTGCCCGGAGAGTATTTTTTCTCTACAAACTTAACATGCCTTCTAACTGTTTCCCGACGACTCTTTATCTGTGAAACATGGACTTTTTTATTATTAAGAAAAATAACGCTTAATATTAAGATAATAATTAAAACCGCTATACCTGTAATTATAAAGCGCCTGTTCGGTTTCGGGCTTTGCTTATTATGTATGTTATTATTCTCTTTCTCTGCCTTATTTAGGGCATCGTAAATAATGCTCATTTTAATTCCTCTATGCAGGCCTTGAATATCTCCTGATCCAATACTTTCTTCCCCCTTACAAAACCACCAAGCAAAGCCCTGTCACAGAGCATATTAATCAGGCGCGGTATGCCGCGCGAGAAGTCACATATAAGGCTGAAACTTTCCTGCGGTATATCCACATCTTTGATTCCCGCTTTATTAAGCCGAAAATATATGTAATCTTTAACTTCACCGTTTTTTAAAGAAGAAAGCTCGCATTTAACAAATATGCGCTGGCGTATCTGGCGCAAATTGGGATGGTTGAGTTTATACTTAAGCTCCGGCTGTCCCACAAGAATAATCTGAAGGAGTTTGTTGTAGGAAGTCTCAAGATTGGAAAGAAGACGCACCTGCTCAAGCTGACGCGGCGTCAAATCCTGAGCTTCATCAATAATAACCGCCGCCGTTGAATTATCTCTGCCAAGGTTTAAAAGAAAAGAATTAAGTTCCTTAACGATACTAAGCTTATTCTTTGCAGGCAGGGATAACCCAAAATCATCAGCTATGGCCTGCAGCAGCTGGACCTGGCTAAAATATGGATTAAGAATCAAAGACGTCTTAACACTGCGGGGCAGACGTCCAAGTAAAGTCTTACAAAGAGTAGTTTTGCCTGTTCCGACTTCGCCTGTAATTAAAATTATGCCTTTTTTCTCTTTTATCCCATACAAAAGGGTAGCAAGAGCTTCCCGATGAGATGTGCTTTCAAAGAAAAAATCAGGATTGGAGGTAATATTAAAAGGGGAATGTTTTATGCCGTAAAAATCGTAGTACATGGTTTCACTTGTCTATACCACAGATTAGCGCAGATTTATAACAGAACTGCACAGATATATTATTATTTTAAAATGCTAATTGCCAATGTCACATTTTATTATCTGCGGTCATCTACCTGCCCCGTTGTCCGCAAGGCTCACGGGATTTATCCTTTCTGTGTCCATCTGTGTTGACGCGAAGCGTAAATATTCATTTTTCAGCGGACTCCAATTTAGGCGTAACAATCCTGGGAGTAATAAAAATCATAAGATTCTTTTTCTCTGTTGTCTTATTCTTGTGTCTGAATAAATACCCTAAAACGGGTATGTCTCCCAACAAAGGAACCTTATTGGTAACATTTATTACTTTATCTCTGATAAGACCGGCAATAACAAGGGTCTCCCCATCCTTTATCATAACTTTTGTTGAAGTAGTTTGCGTATTGAGTATGGGGACGGTAGCCGTTGTCCCTCCGGAACTGGTAAAGATCTTATCATCCACCTTCTCACTAACCTTGGGCTTTACAGTCAAAGTGACAAAACCCTCTTTATTTATCTGAGGAGTAACTTCTAAAGTCACCCCGTACTTTTTCCAGTCATAACCATTTATCTCCCAAGCACCGGTATCAGAATTATAGGTATAATCAGGCACAGGGTCTTCTGTAATAACATCTATCGTCGCCGTATTATTATCCATCGTGGTAATTTTCGGCATAGACAATATTTTCGTGTGAGTATCGGTAAGTATAGCATCCAATGTTGCCGATAAACTCGAAGCATCTAGTGTGCCGAAAGTAAACAAAGTACTGCCGGGCGTGGGAAAGTCAAGTGTGCTTGATTTTAAATATTTGTTGTCAGAGTGGCCGGTAGTAGGCCAGGTCATGGGACGCTTGCTGCCTGCGGCAGAAGCCTGAATATTCCAGTTTATCCCTAACTTATCAGTAACTCCTAAATCAGTCTCTATAATCTTGGCTTCAATTAAGACCTGAGGAGTAATTGTATCCAGTGCCTTAACTATTTTCTCAAGAGCCACAAGGTTTGACTGAGCATCAGTGATAACGATAGTATTTGTCCTTGCGTCAAAAGTGAGTCTTCCGCGGGGGGTAAGAGCCCTGCGTATCGCGCCTTGCACATCAGCGACCTTGGCAAAATTTAAAACAAAAACTTTTGTATCCAGAGGTTCAGCCACCCTTGCTTCTTCTGTTTTCTTTCGTTTACTTGCTAAATTATCCAGTGTATCAACAAGAATTATATTATTACCTATCCACTCATAGCCGTAATCATAGGTTTTAAGCACCGCCTTAAGCGCCGTTTCCCAATCAACATTTTCCAAATCCACAGTAACAAGCCCTTTGATATCCGCGCCTAAAATGATATTTACATGTTTACCGTCTTTTATTGCCTTCTGGGTAATGGCCTGTAAAACTACTCTGATATCTGCGTCTTTAAACTTAAGCGTCTCGATAACCCCTGCTTCCTGAGCAAAACCGGCCGTATAAACCAAGCAAAAAGCAAATAATAGCAAAAATATTGTAATCAGCTTGTAACCTTGCCTGCCCCGCTGCCCGAAGGACTCACGGGGTGACCTTGTGGCTTTGCCTGCCCCGCTGCCCGAAGGACTCACGGGGTGACCTTGTGACTTTGTGACCTTGTGACTTTTTACTCTCATTATCCCCCCCATTTTAAAATAAACTCCTCCCCCTTTTTCTCAAATATAACCTTATAAACATCTATTTTCTTTATTCTATATCCTTCGACTATATCACCTTCCTTAAACACCTCATTGTTAATTATTACCTGGCTTTCCTTGGGAGAGCACATAATGCCCTGCAGGACGAAATCACCTATTCCTTTCTTTTCTCTTATAAGGATATCTCCTCTTTTATTTATAAGAGGCTTGAAAGGGTCTCTTTCTTTAAAAGAACTGTAGGGATATTTGTATCCCTTGGCTTGTGTGGAAAACGTAACTACACTGAATAAAACCAAGAATGCCGATATCTTTACGCCCTTTCTTTCTCTATACCTTACCATAATCTACTCTTTAAACAAAGCTGTTACAACAAATTTTACTTCGTGATATGGACTGTTCCCTTTTATAGAAAGGCTGTCTATCTTAAGGAAATAAAACCCGCCCTGAAAAGCATTAAGGCATTGACATAAATTATGAAATCCTGCTTTGGCCCTTACTGTAATGGGAAGCGAGTACACCTTCATTCCTGCTATCTTCTTGTAAAGTTTAGGGCGGGACTGCGTAACCTCGAGTATATCAACAGCATTTTCCTTTGCTTTTCGGGATATAAAAGCCAGAACAGCCGAGATATCCTGTGAAGTAGCAAGCGAACTTTCTAAATCTATAATATCTAATTTCATCTTCTCCCTATTATTAGCAAATTCATCTTTTGATAACAAATCTTTCTTCGCCTGGGTTATTTTCTTCTTTAAAACGCTTGTCTTATGGTGCAATGAAGAGAAATTCTTAACTTGAACCGGAATTATGAGAAATATTTCTATAAGACAAACTCCATAAATAACCAGAGATATAACTTCCTTTTTGTTTAATTTTATATTCTGCATTCTATCTCAAACCTCATTACTTCTCTGGTGTTAAAAATAGTTCTTCTAGAACTCTTAAGATTAACTTTATGGAAAATACTAGAAAAATATTTCGCTTTTCTCAATTTCCTTGTAAATATATCTATAGAAACCAAAGGTGAATCTTTCCATGTAACGGCATAACCGCTAATGTAAATCGTATCCTCATCAAAACGGGTTTTCCCAAGCCATATATTCTTGGGCAAAGAAGCGTAGATATCGGCGAAAACATGCGATATATTCATTTTGTATTTCAAAACATTACGGTACTCTTTCTTTTTCGCGGCAAGGGAACTCAACTCCTTCTTAAGCTCCTCTATTTTCCCTATTTTAGGCTGAAGCTGCTTCCACTCAGAATTAAACTTATGGTAAGGAAAAGACATTGAAGCCGTAATAGAAAAAAGAATTAAGTTGATAGCTATAAGCCCTAATGCTGCCAATAATGCAAAGGGAGTATATCTCTCTATTATCTTAATATACTTATTGCCCTCTTTAGGCTGGTATGGATAAAGGTTTATCTCTACTTTCTTCATAAATTCTTTTAGTATACTCCGGTAAAATACCGTACTAATCTATAAGCTCATGCCTAATACTACAGCCAGAAATTCTTTATAGTTCTTTATAGAATCATTCACATTATAATGAGAAGCATAAAGATAAGGATTCCAAAGTTCGACGTCTACCCCCAAAGAATTCTCAATAATCTTATTAAAACCTTTTACTTTGGACAGACCGCCTGTAAGCAATATTTTTTGCACCCTCTCTCCGGAATTAACCTCGAAATAATCAAGAGAATTCTTTATTTCTTCAGCGAGCTCAAGGCCTATTTCCTCTATAATCTCTATTATTTCCTGCACTTCGGTCGTTTCTCTTGCCTCATCAAGGCTGGTAATTATATGTTCGGCTTCTTCTTCGTTTATATCTTTTAGTTTAATGAGTCTTGCGGAGAACTCGCCGGCGGATATTTTTATCTCTCTGCTTAGCGAGGGAGTGCCTTTTTTGAATAAGTTAAGAAGGGTTGACGATGCGCCTATATCTAAGGTAGCTATATTGGACTCGGTATCTTTGGAGTTAAGGTACAAATTGATTAACGCTATATTATTTAACGTGATTGTATCGATGTTAATCTTCTCTTGTTGAAACTCATTGATTAAAGAATCGACATATGATTTCTTTGCCGCGGCAACAAGAAGAAAAAACTCCTTAGCAGAATAATTTTCATCTAACACAGCGACATCGAAATAAATATCTTCTGCCTTAAAAGGGATATATTTTGATATTTCGTATCCAAACACTTCCTTTAAGGTCTTTTTGTCAACCTTGGGAAAAGGAGTATATCTTATGAGAGTATTATTGCCTTTTATGGCAACTTTTACTTTCTTTGCTGAAAGGCCTTCCTTATGCAGCCACTCGCCAAAAAACTTAATGGGAGGGTTTTTGCGCTTATATACTGAGAACTTTTTAATATCGCCGTCTGATATATATATGCTTTTAACGTATCCTGAACCGGTATCAAGGTATACATACTCTTTCTTTTCTTCATGAAAAATAGGGTTAAGAAAGGAAGGAATCTTAAAATTCATAGCTTTATCTTACAATAGAGAAAAATAAATGTCAAACTAAAGTATAATTTGGTCAGTGTCAAGTTTTAGCAGGTAGTTTTTTAGCGGCCTTAAAAAGTTAAGGTTAAAGCCGTCCGCTTACCCTGCCTAAAATTTAGGGTTCATCCTTGACTCGTAATGGTCCAGAGCGTTG
>Ga0164318_10001478_pt1 | contig 20969 bp, 9 predicted proteins | sample GuaBasSedimGuay9_FD_113734 | JGI IMG/M metagenome (GOLD analysis project Ga0164318, IMG submission 113734) | Subseafloor sediment microbial communities from Guaymas Basin, Gulf of California, Mexico - Guay9, Core 4571-4, 0-3 cm | ecosystem: Environmental > Aquatic > Marine > Hydrothermal vents >... | reverse complement strand
TTCTCTCAAGCTTCAAGATCGAAATCTATTTGAGTCATTTAGATTCGCTTATCTTGCTCACCGGAAAATACCTCAAAAAACAGTATTATTCTAACTCCTGCTCAATCGGCTAAATAATTACCTCTTATAGACCTACGCCGTCTGTATATATCCGTACCACCTAATGCACCACCTCGTTCTTCTTCGCTAAAGCTACGAAGAAACTCCCCCTCCGAAGTGGTTCGACTTCGCTCGCCATCCTGAGCTTGTCGAAGGAGCTTGCCCAAGGAGGGTAGGTGGTGCAACGGGGTATCTCTGTCAAAATCTCCGTATTTCTTTGCCGAACTCACAATCATAATTGCCCCTATCAGCAGCTGTGGTGTCCAATGAATTGAACCCGGATCACCATCATCATTATCATAATCTTCACCAACAAGATCTCCGGTTTCATCTATAAACCGCCAATAATTAAGTGCCCCATCACCCGCAGGCAGTGTTTTCACATTATAATCACACGCACTATTTGAATTATTAAAAGCACATCCGCTTGAGGTCAAAGTTCCACTTGTAGTAAGTGCTTGAATCTGAACAGTAATATATGCCCCATTAACACGGTCAGCAAAATTATCAAAAGTCGCGTTTGCAAACCCGTTTATATCAGCTGTTGAGCCGATACCAACACCTGAGCCAGTCAGATTTTCAATCGTTACATAATTCGCTGTCAAACTCCCAGAAATGCTAACGTTGGAAAATCCTCCTTCCGAAGCTTGCAGTCTGCACCCAGTAGCAGAAGTACCGCTTATGTTTAAATCTGAACCGTTTTTGAAATCAAGTGTTTTTGTATCACCAATGAAAATGGTAGCCCCCGCATCCATAATTACATTTCCATAAATGGTAGAATCACCTGATACAGTTAAATCGTACGACCCAAGTGAAAGTGTACAATCATCACCGATGGAAAGGTCGCCGCTTATCGAAAGGTCATTAAGCAAGGTCCAAGTGGCCTTATCTCCTGAATCTACCATAAAAGTAGTGTCAATATTAATATTTCCGCCGCTTATGGTGTTATCATGATCATCACTATCAAATATCACAGCACCAGTACTGCCCGTAAGCAACACTTCATTCGCAGCATGAAGAGTTAAATTGCCCCCGACGCGTAACTCATAACTTGCTACATCAATAGTACAATTTGCACCAATACTCAAATCTTCGGAAACAGAAAGATTCGCACCCAGTGTTACTGTACCATCGTAAGTATTTGCAATGTCAATAGAACGAATGGTAAGCGCTTCATCAGCCGTACAGTCCTCATCGCTCGTATTATTGAATACTGCCCAGTCATCGGTACCATCGGGATACCCCGCGTCATTATTCCAGTTTTCGTCCGTGGTCCAATTGCTATCCGCTGCTCCGCCGTCATCCCAAATAAATTCACCAACGTCCGTTGTTTCGAGCTGTGGATAACGCGTATACGTAAGGACAGTGCTGTCATCTTCCAGCATACGAAAACTATACACCGTGGCATCAGCCGCACCATTATTTTCCAAGACCCAATCCCATTCCCCGTCATCTCCGGCATTAATTTGATTCGGCGTGCCTGCGGAATTATTTGACTCTTCATAGGTAGCCGCCGTATCCGCAACACTGATAAGCGTACTCGGTACCGTGGTACCGTCAGCCACACCTCCATTGTTATAGAAACGCCAGATAGACCCTGAGCCGGACGCACCCACATCATTCCATACAGTTGCCGGAGCCTGAGGGGTTTCGGTCGTTGCATATTGTAACTTAAATTGCTGACCAGCCCTGAGCGGTGATGAACCTGCTTGTACGGTCATGCGTAATCGTATGAGATCACTATTGGCCACACCGGTAGGCGTAAGATTCTCTCCAGCCAAAGCGTCAGTTGGGGTAATGTTATTGATGTTTTCATAAAATCTAAAATAATTCTGTGTTAATGTACACACATCATAATCATACGTTACCGTAACTGAGTTATATTCCAGCACATCACCAAGGCCAAAGGTTCCTCCTAAACCATTTCCCTGTGCGCGGCCATATACCGACAGTTGGTTACCTGATGATTGCGTATTCGCAACAATAGTTGACCAACTGCCGTGAGAACTATTCCATACATACGTCTGTGTTGATGCCCCGTTCAAATTCGCCCATGTTGATCCTTGATACGATCCTCCTCCTCCCGGTAAATACGTTGTATAGGAATAGGGGTTTCCGTCAACGATAAGCCAATCATTGGTATTTGCGGTAAAACCCACCTGCGCAGTGATACTATTAATGGTTGCTTTGTAATCACTGTAAAAGGATGTCGTTGCTGCGGGGATGGTATAGGTAACCGTACCGCTTCTGGTTGTACCATCCGTGGCGTTATAGGTAATGGTACCTGATTCCATATCGCCTGAGCTTGATGTTGCTGCAATAAGATGCAGTACGTGAGGAATGAAGATTATACCCACGGCAAAGACACCTATAAAGGCAACGACAGGAACCGTTGCTGAGATACGCACGCCACCACATGCAAGACGTATCGTATTCAACATTACAATAAAAATAATAAGTAGCGGCCAGCTATTATGCCAAAAACTATACGGCATGTTCCCCAAAAATGTATTAACATATGTGGGAGTTTCAAGAAGAAGCAACCGTGCAACAGGCGGGATAAAAAGGCAGAGGAGTAATGCGGTAAAAAGCCGTTCACGCCGCACACATAAAAGATCACGGAAAATAAAAAACAACTGAAGCACAACAAAAATATATGTTGCAAACCATGACAGGTGTGCGGTTATCCGGATACCAAGAAAGGGAAAAGAAAAAGGGTGAACACCAAACCCATGACCAAGGTCGAAAAAGGGTGAAAGCCAGACAATCGTAATAAGATACAATGACGCTGCCTCAAGTTTGCGCATAGAAACTGAGGTATGATACAGTTTTGCAAGCATCCATAATCCCATAGTACCCAGAAGCCATGCAGCAATAAATTGGAACGCATGAGAAAATATGCGTGAAAACCACCACGGATAATTAAAAATATGTACTCCAAGAGCACACCATCCTTGTATGACATAATATATAAGCCCACCCATAAAAATAAGCGGTACGATATATATATAATCACCTTTTTTTACTTCACGTTGTTCACGGATAATGCGATGGGGCACAAGAAGTGCAGAAACTGCTGCAGAAAAAAGATGCAGCTGAAAAATTCGTGCATAGGGTACACCCGCGTAGCGGCTTCGCACAATAAAATAAGCATAAAAAGCAATCACCGCACAAACAATACTTAACTCACAGACATCGACAGAGCGTCCGAGTAGTGGTGCAATACAACTTGGTATCATTTGAAAGCCATACAATACCGGTATCGTCAACACGGTAAGGAAAAGCAGGGGTACATACTGTTTAGGCGACATACCTAACAATGCGCGGAACGCAAACCCTATGAGCATCGGTATAAGGATAAGCGCTCCTATCCACGAAAGATGAAGGGGAAATGTACCTATGGAGGTATAGCTACATGAAATGCCAAAACAGTGGGCAAGATCAAGCACATGGCTTATGATAAACGCAAACCATGCATACAGTGCTATATATTCAATGTGAGCAAGCGAACACCGTTTGTGAGGCGTTATACATCGTAAAAAAATAACAAAAAAACACCACACAAGAACAAGAAAACATGTTTCACTGAGAAGGCGAAACTGCAGTGTGTATACAGACAGTGCTAAGATATTAAGCCTATACACTGCCACGAGATTGAATAATGCAGCACAGAATGAAATACTAACAATAAAAGGAACAAACTGGATATACGAAAAACGCCTGACCCGCCTGAGAGAAACAAACGTATCAAACGGTTTGTAAAGCGCGCGTATACAAAGAAAAAATGTTTTAAACAGATTCATACGTATAGTGTGTTTCCGGCAATGGCTGCGTGGAATGTAACGCCATCCTTCTTCTCGCGGGATGAGCGACGGTCCATGACAGCATCATTTTTTTAAACCGCCACCATTCACAAAAGTTCCAGATAGGCACATAATAATGTCCCCGTACCCGGCAACGTGAACAATCATTAGTTTCACTGGTGCAATATTTAAACGTATTATGCATACTAATAAAGTAGTTTCCTTCTCTACAGGAACAGCGCCCGGGAATAAACGTATTATTTACGGATCGCTCAATCGCATCTTCTGTATCAAAAAGAATTGAATCCGCACGGCGCACTTCTCTCTTAAGTACTTCACCGACTGCTCTACGCTCATCATCATCAAGCAGTATGGCAGTATCTTGAGGATTATTCACCTGGGGGAGAAAAAAAGTTATATCAAGACCGAGTACATCCATTGATCTTACAAACTCAATAAACTCTTCAAGTGCCTCGGGTGTTGAATAATTCATCTTAGAGAGGATACAATTTACAATCACCCGTTTATTTCCGTGATAATTATCCACTGCCCTATCAAATGTTCCCTCTCCCCTTACGGCATCATTTAAATCCCGCATACCGTCAAGAGAAAGATAAATGCGCCTGTTAAATTCTTCAGGAAGCTTAATCTGTCCATTGGTAAAAACCGAAATAAAGGGGAAATAATCCTCCGCAAGCTGCATGACATCATATCGCAATGTTGGCTCCCCTCCTGCGAGAACAGCATATACTATTCCCATGTCACGATATGTAGCAAACCTCCGCTCCCACTCTGCTAAAGAAACTGAATCATCCGATGCAATACTGTTTCGATGATAACAATGGCGACAACGCAAATTACACATATCCGTAATATCAATTACAGCAGAAAACTTTTTCCCATATAGCTCTTTTTTAATAAAAGGAATAATAATAGAACGTATTGATTTATTTGATCCCATAAAAATTATTACCCAAATACACCAAGCAATCCACAGCCAGCGTATACAATATATTCATACGGTGCATACAGCGCACTGAAAATACGACGATGGATTGCATAAAAATTAGATGTTGTATTAATATTTTTAAGAGAATATATTCTGATAAGTGCAAACGGTATTGCTACAAGAAAAATAGGATTCCGTATTGAAATCAGAAGTGAAGCAGCAATTGCAATGTACGGTATTGCTTTTAAACTTATTAATGCCCTATGTTGTATCTGTGAAGATGCAATCTCCCCCGTTTGACATTCCTCAAGAATATGAATCATTTCAGTATAGAGGTGAAATAAAAAAACAAACAAGGTTAGAAAAATAATATACATATGAAAAGAACCTAATACAAAATAAGCCTCAAGAAATCCTACGGCCGCACAAATAGGGGAATACACCCATCGCCACCATCGTTTTAAGTTCACCTTTGGAAGGGAATATAATATCGTAATCAGGGAAAAGACTATTAACAATATTTGCGAAACAATACTATCAATAAAAAATATACCCCCTAACAAAACAAGGGGTAAAAAACAATAGATATGTGCGTGCCTTTCACTAAACATCCCCCGCCCAAGTGCATAACCCATAAAATTCTTTTCATTTTTTTTCTTATAATCATACAAATCATTCAGGGAATAGGCGCACATACATATTCCTGAAATGACAAGAAGGTTACACAAAAGAGGAATAAAATGAAACTGAGCTGCAACACAATAGCCAAGAAAAACATAGGCTAACCCCCGTGTCCAGGCAAGTTTTTCTTCCCAGTGGACGAGGCGGTATAAATAAACAATGTCTTTTAAGACTAACACACACATTCTTCCTTTTTGAAGATGGTAAGCTCTTTTGTCATTTTGTTTATTAATAAAAACGCTCCCGAGGAGCGTCTTTATTAGATGGATCTTAGATAAAAATCTTAAATAGTCAAATTTTATTAAAAAAGTTTCTGTGCCTGCCTATTTGTATTACTTAGCTTTTTTTCGTAACTCCTTGGCGTCTACTTTATCCTTATCACGGCCGCTCGCTTCCTTATTTGCAATAAGATCCCCCTCAGAAATAAAAGGAAGCGTAATATCATCAATACAGAACTCTTTTCTCTTCTCGTATGCTTCAGAGAAATTAACCCCATCAATGGCGGTAAGAATATCAATGCGTCGCGGCGCAACACCAATCTGATAAACTATTCCCTCGACACTAAATGTTTCGCCATTTATTTCTTTAAGCGGTGCGCCAAACTCTGAAAGGGCTTTATAAACATTCTCAGAATTTTCATTTGTGGCTTCAACCCAAATATCAATATCTCCTGTTGCTCTGGGGAATCCATGGACTGCCATGCTGTAAGCTCCAACGATTAAAAACCTGGCATTATTTTTTAACAAGGCGGACAACATCTCTTTGTAATCTTCGTTTAACATCTACCTCTCCCTGCAAAAACCAAATTTCTTTTGTAATATCCCAAACAGACAACACACGCTCTTCAGGAGAATCATCCACAAACGAATCACTCTCGCGTATAACTTTTTTTAATACAGCATGTTTTCGGTTAAGTTTTTTCATCTTTATCTGTTTTAATAAAGATAATCGGAATCAGGATCAAAAATTTCACTATCAACGAAACTATCTAAATCTCTTTTTCCTTCTAATGAGATTAGTCAACTACATAATACCAAATCGTAACTTTTACCCAGTCAACATTAGTATTATCTAAATCGAGAAAAATGTAATTAGTCGCGGCAACACTCGAATCATCAATAGCAGTACGTTCAGTTGTTACTTCCGAACCGCCGCCCAAAGACATCAACTCTATAGTTGATAAAGACCCGGAAGTGGGAGAAGTCCATTCTTCCACATTAATGGTTAAATTACAGTTCGCTGAAGTTGCAACACGAATCGCCACAATCACAATACCATTGGCATAATTATAATCTTCCAATGCAATAAAAGGAATCGCATCGGACACTGCCTGCACTTTATCCGGCTCCATTATGGTAACGTCTTTTTGAATGACAAGAGGCATAGCAACCGCCGTAGTGGCAGGGATATCAGTGCCGTCACCGGCCTGTATATTGATGGTATTGACATCAGTCTCAAGGGCAAGGTGTCCAACGGATAATATGTTTGATGCCGTTCCAAAAGGAATGCGTAATGTGCCCGCAATAGAAAGACCATCGCTAATACTTACGTAGCCGCTGATTGATACATCACCTGCAACGCCTAATAACCTGTCAGGCCCTGTCGTACCGATACCCACGTTGCCGTTGTCTAATATTACGAATTTATCCACTTCATTAGAATCTTGCGTTCTTAAGGTATATCCTATCCCTGTTCCACTTGCTTTTATATCCAACCGGGCATCTGTCGAACCATTGCCCAAACCTACATCACCATTAGAATCAATATAAAACCTAGACTCATTGACCACACGGTCGTAAATAGCAAAATGATAAGCTCCGCCGTTATCATGCACCTCCATGCTGTACCCGCGGGCACTATCACTGTCCGGAGCAAAAACAATGGAGGCATAATCATCAGCGGCCAGTCGCTCACCAACGACCAGTGTCATAAAACTCGTGGATGCTGGACCAGTAATACCAAATCGAGCGTTTCCATTAACGCCTAATGTCGCAGAAAGTTCCGTTGTCCCGATACCCACGTTCCCGTTCGCATCATCCACAAACAGCGTATCCCCCACCGATAAATTCCCCCCAATGGAAACATATCCTGATAAGGTTACATTTCCGTCAACTTCTATTCCCTCACTCCCATCTTTTGGTTTGAGATAATTACCTTTATCATCCCACTCACCTGCCGCGCCACCGCCATATGCGGCTTGTGACTTTCCTACTGTACCATCATCATTAACAACCATATAATACACACTATCAGATGCCGAGGCTATTTGTGAAATGGTGAGGTCACCGCCGAGGGAAACATCATCCGCCACTTCCACGTCATCACTTATATACATATCACCGGTACCAATGAAATTTGATGACACATCTGCCGGATCACCAACCGTAAGGGAACCGCTTATCGATGCATCTCCCGCAACACTGAGCAATGCCACCGGCGCTTCTGTCCCAATGCCAACGTTGCCAATGTTGTCCACGATAACTCTTGGAACGCCAGCTGTTGCATCAAATATACTAAATTTACCGCCGCCGAGAGAACTTCCATTACTCGTAGAGAAAATATCATATTGACGGCCACCAGAACCTATATTATCCATTCTGATACCAACTACGTTTGCATTTTCTGATATAGTAATGGTTCTAGACGTGTCTGTCGTACCAATGGCAATGCGGCGTGTTGACTCATTGACAAACAACGTATCCCCGACCGACAAATTCCCTTCGATTGAAACATATCCAGACAACGTTACATTGCCGTCAACTTCTATCCCTTCACTCGCATCTTTTGGTTTGAGGTAATTCCCTTTATCATCCCACTCACCTGCTTCAACGCCGCCGTAAGCAGCCAACGATTTTCCGACTGTACCGTCGGCATTCACTACCACATAATAAACCGAATCAGATGCCGAGGCTATTTGTGAAATCGTTAGGTCACCGCCTAATGAAACATCATCCGCAATCTCAGTGTCGTCACTCACGTACATATCACCATATCCTGTAAACGCGCTCGACACATCCGCCGGATCACCGACCGTTAGCGAGCCGCTGATAGATGCGTCACCTGCAACACCGAGTAATGTAACAGGACCCGTTGTGCCAATACCAACGTTGCCGCCGCTACTCTGTAATACAACATCACCAGTACTATCAAAGACAAAGTCGTTATTTGCCGTGTTATATTGAATCGTTCCTTCATCCCCTGTTGTCGTACCAATATAGACCGTATCATCTCCTATATAAAGATTCGCCCACCTGAGTGCATCTGATCCCAAATTATAACTATCATTCGCATGCGGACCAACAGTACCATCCACCTGCAATTTAAATGTAGTAGGACTCTTCGTCCCAATACCAACATTCCCTATACTCGCATCTACATACACAGCACCAACACTCAAATCACCACTAATGGTTGCTTGTCCACCAACCGTTAAGTCACCATCTATCTGAACATCTTCATTTGTATCTTTTGGAATGAGATAATTTCCCTCATCATCCCACTCACCTGCTGCGCCACCGCCATAAGCAGTTTGTGATTTACCGACTGTACCATCATCTTTAACCACCATATAGTAAACAGAACCTGACGGCGAGGCAATCTGCGAAATCGTGAGGTCACCGCCTAACGAAACATCATCCGCAATCTCAGCGTCATCACTCACATACATATCACCATATCCTGTAAATCCTGTCGATATATCCGTGGGATCACCTACCGTTAGTGAGCCGCTGATTGAAACATCACCATTGACCGCTAACCGTGTTTCAGGATGTGAATCAAAAGGAGTCCCAATCCCCACATTATAGGAATCACGATCTAAAGACATAATGAGTGTTCGGGACCCTGCATTATCACCTATGAATTCCAACCAGTTATTTGTTGCACCAAGGTCTGTATCATACCTAATTTCAAAACCATCTGCATTCCCTTCTTCAAACCGTAATTGCGAACTCGACTGAGCCCCTTCATTAACTATGCGCATCTCAACCGTACCACCAGGAAGGTTATCAGCAATATGCAGTTTACTGGATGTACTTGCCGTCCCAATCCCTACATTTCCGCTCACCTGATCTACAAAAAATGTGTTCCCAACCGACAAATTGCCGTTAACTGACATATAGCCGCTTACCGAAATATCACCTTGATTATCGATAACCATACGAACATCAGCAAATCCATCGCCATCCTTTGTAGTTAGAAATTCCAATCGCGCTGGCATATCGGTAGGATCTGCTCCTGATGCAGGTTCACCGTCTATGACTGCACGTATTGCCGCCGCACTTTGAAAATCAGTACCATCATAAGCCCAAAAACGATAAGTTCCTATACGATCATCCTGTTGTACAACCGCAGGAGCAGAAGGTGTACCTCTTGACCAATGGATGTCAACATCTGCCTTATTGCCCTCTGTATCAGTAAAACTATACAGCTGTATATCACCTTTTCCTTCAGATATAAAGGTAAGTGCACCATCAACGAAACTATTAAGAACAGCCGCATCGCTTCTTCTAATTCCAACATCTACGTTTTTAGTACTTGAATCAACAAAAAATCCTCCTACACTTAAATTACCTGAAAAAGTTGTATCCCCCTCAACCGTCAAATCCCCATCAATCTGAATATCTTCATTAGCATCTTTTGGTTTGAGATAATTTCCAAAATCATCCCATTCACCTGCTTCAACTCCTCCGTAGGAGGCTTGTGATTTGCCGACTGTACCGTCGGCATTCACTACCACATAATAAACTGAATCCGAGGCCGAGGCTATTTGTGAAATGGTAAGGTCGCCTCCAAGAGAAACATCATCAGCAATCTCCGCATCATCACTTATATACATATCACCGTATCCTGTAAATCCTGTCGAAATATCCGCAGGGTCACCGACTGTAAGGGAGCCGCTGATTGATGCGTCTCCCGCAACTCCTAATAAAGTAACCGGACCTGGTGTTCCAATCCCAACTTTGCCGTTGTTTTTAATTGTCATACGGTCAACACGAGTGCCTCCATCTTCAAAAGTAGTAAATATTACCTTGGACGGAACATTTCCATCTGAAGGAGTCCCATCAACAACAAAATATATCCGTCCATTATGTTCAAAACTATCACCATCATATGCAAAAGCGCCAAAACCAGCTATCATATCACCGTCTTGTACAGCGGCTGGGGATGAGTCACTTCCCCGAGCTCTTAAACCATAATAATCGGGTTTAAAACGATAATCATCTGAATAACTATAATAATGTAAGTCTTGATTATTGTTAGTAATAATAGTTAAAATTGTATCAGGACTTGATGTGCCGATGCCAACGTTGCCTGTCATATCATCCACAAACAATGTATCTCCCACTGACAAATTCCCTTCAATTGAAACATATCCTGATAAGGTTACATTTCCGTCAACTTCGATTCCCTCACTCCCATCTTTTGGTTTGAGGTAATTGCCTTTATCATCCCACTCACCTGCTGCACCGCTACCGTATGAGGCTTGTGATTTTCCGACTGTACCGTCGTCATTCACTACCATATAATAAACTGAATCCGAGGCCGAGGCTATTTGTGAAATTGTGAGGTCACCGCCAAGTGAAACATCGCCCGCAATCTCCGCGTCATCACTCACATACATATCACCGTATTCGCTGAAATTTGAAGTAGCTTTTGCAGGGTCACCAACTGTAAGTGAGCCACTAATAGATGCATCACCCGCAACACCAAGTAATGTAACAGGACCGGTTGTACCAATACCCACATTGCCTGAAAGGTCTATAAATAAATGATTCCCATAATCTGCTCCCAAAGTCAAAGTATCGTTACTGCCTGTATATATATATGACCTTTCCCCCGCATTTGCTCCAAAGTGTAACGCCCCTCCGCCTCCGTCAGACCTGAAATGAACAACTTCACCAACTTCATCCTTCCATATATTCAATTTCGGTACCGAACTTGGTATTTGAATGTTTCCAATTTCTACTTGCCCCACATTTTTATTTACAAACATTGTACCGGCCGCAGACAAATTCCCCCCGATCGAAACATATCCGCTCACTGATGCATCCCCTGCAACACCCAATAAACGATCAGGTGCTTCTGTACCAATACCGACTTTGCCGTCATTCTTGATTATCATTCTTACATCAGTGCCACCTGCCCCGGCCTCTTCGGTACGAAAATCAATACTTGATGGAACATCTCCTACAGCAACAGCTCCATCCACCAAAACACGAATACCACCAACGAATTCATCTGCATTACCATCATAAGCTAGGTAATTGATCTCTCCGAGTTCATCGCCATTTGCAACAGTTACTGGATTAGAAAAAGTTCCTTTAGCTCTCCTCATAGATAATATTGGATCTACATTTGATGTATTACTATACGATGTAATTCTAATAATTGTGGTATCATTGCTAACTACATCAAGTTCCTTACTTGGACTTGCAGTACCGATTCCCACATGCCCGGTTGCTTCATCCACTAACAACGTATCCCCCACCGACAAATTCCCTTCAATTGAAACATAGCCTGAAAGGGTTACATTACCGTCAACTTCTATCCCCTCACTCGCATCTTTTGGCTTAAGATAATTACCTTTATCATCCCACTCACCTGCTTCAATTCCTCCGTAAGAGGCTTGTGATTTGCCGACTGTACCGTCATCATTAACAACCATATAGTAAACTGAATCTGATGGGGAAGCTATTTGTGAAATGGTTAGGTCACCGCCTAATGACACATCATCTGCAATTTCTGCGTCATCACTTACATACATATCTCCAGATTCGATGAAATTTGAAGTTGCTTTCGCAGGATCGCCAACAGTGAGTGAGCCGCTGATTGATGCGTCCCCTGCAACACTTAATAAAGTAACTGGACCTGTTGTCCCAATACCGACATTACCAGTATTTCTTTCTAAGATAATTACATCTGTATCGTTGGTAGCATCTGCATCATCGGCAGGATGAACTCCCAATTTTAAAAGATTACCAGTATTATCATAAGTAAGGTATCCACCCTGATATTTATCTTCGTCTTCTACTAATCGAATGATCCCGTTATACCCTGAAATATTTTGAGCAGAAACAATGATTGAGCCACCATTAGCATTATTATTAACTTGTAAATCAGCAATTGGCGCTGCCGTCCCAATCCCTACATTTCCTGTCGCATCATCCACATAGAGCGTATCCCCAACCGATAAATTACCACCAACCGAAACATAACCGCTAACTGATGCATCACCAAGCACGTCAAATTTTGTGTCAGGGCTTGTTGTACCTATACCAACATTGCCACCCGAATCAATCCTCATACGCTCATCCGCTAAGGCAACACCACCCGTTGCAAAACGAATGGGTGCAGCAGCCTGGGTTATGATACTGAATCCGCCTGCAGCATTACTGCCGGCACGCAATGTTCCGCTGGATGCAATAGTATTAAGAAATAAATTATCGCCACCGGAATTACGATACGATAATTGAATAAACTGATTGATAAAATCCTCAGTTAAGGTTAGGGCAGAAGTAGCACTTGTTCCTGCGTTTGGATTTTGAACTGAAATATGTGGAGCAATAGTATCGAAATTTTGGTAAAGATGGAGTTGTGTAGTAGGACTTCTAGTTCCGAAGCCCGTGTTTCCCGTACTTCCGTCAACAAACAAACTCCCAACACTTAAATTACTTGAAATTGTAGTATCCCCAGCCACCGTAAGGTCACCGTCTATCTGCACATCTTCATTTGTATCTTTTGGAATGAGATAATTACCCTCATCAATCCATTCACCGCTACTGAATTCGTTATACTGCAGCTGCGACTTCCCCACCATACCGTCCGCATCAACAACTGCAAAATAGACCGCGGTTGAGGGTGATGCAATTTTTGAAATTGTAAGATCACCTCCCAAAGAAACATCATCTGCAATCTCAGCATCATCACTCACGTACATATCACCTGATTCTCTGAAATTTGAAGTAACTTTTGCCGGATCCCCTACTGTGAGAGAGCCGCTAACTGATGCGTCTCCCGCAACTCCAAGTAAAGTAACAGGCCCTTTTGTGCCGATGCCCACATTACCTGTATTTTTTATTATCATACGCGTTGGTGGTGCCCAGCCAAAACTTCCATCAGGCTGCGTTTTGAATTCAATTCTCCCAGGCATATCATTATTACCTGGTACTTCATCAACATACATTGCAATCGCAGCCATGGGTTCATAACTATTACTGTCATACCCTTGCACAGCAAGAACATAAGCCTCATCATCATCATTCAAAACGAGAGGGGATGCCAATGTTCCTCGTGATCTGCGAATAACAAATTCAGGGTTATACCATGCATCATTGGCCGCATGCTGAACAATAAATTCTGTCTCTTTTGATGTTCCTTCGCCCGCAATATGAAGATAATTATCTGGACTTGCAGTTCCGATGCCAACGTTGCCTGTCATATCATCCACAAACAGTGTATCCCCCACGGACAAATTCCCTTCAATCGAAACATATCCTGATAAAGTTACATTCCCGTCAACCTCAATTCCCTCACTCGCTTCTTTTGGTTTGAGATAATTACCTTTATCATCCCACTCACCTGCTGCGCCACCGCCATAAGCAGTTTGTGATTTACCCACCGTACCATCATCTTTAACTACCATATAATAAACAGAACCTGAAGGAGAGGCTATTTGTGAAATAGTTAGGTCACCGCCTAATGAAACATCATCCGCAATTTCTGCGTCATCACTTACGTACATATCTCCATATTCGATAAAATTCGAAGTAACTTTTGCCGGATCACCAACTGTGAGCGAGCCGCTGATTGATGCGTCCCCCGCAACACCTAATAATGTAACAGGCCCCGTTGTGCCGATACCGACATTACCAGATATATCAATCGTCATCAAATCACTATCGCCCGGTGATGCCCATCCCGGATTCTTGTATCCTATTTTGAACTTATATGCATCACTCTCATCAAATCCTATTGACCAAGATTGTTCTGCATCAGGGGGTGAAGGATTGTCTATACCATTTCCAATGACAATGTACGCATCAGCATTACCATCATCATCCCGATCAGCTCTAAGTTTCATAACAGCTAGCTCGTTTGTTTCAAAGAGAGCAACATCGGTACCAGAACCTCGTCGGACATTGAGGGTTGCTTCAGGACTTTTTGTCCCAATCCCCACATTCCCAGTTGCATCATCCACAAACATCGTATCCCCCACCGAGAGGTTCCCGCCAATCGACATATATCCGCTTACTGATACATCACCAAGCACATCAAACTTTGTATCAGGGCTCGTCGTGCCGATTCCTACATTCCCGCCTGAATCTATCCTCATGCGCTCATCCGCTAAATCAACACCGCCCGTTGCAAAACGAATGGGAGCAGCGGCCTGGGTTATGATACTGAATCCACCTGTAGCATTACTGCCGGCACGCAATGTTCCGCTAGATGCAATGGTATTAAGAAATGAATTATCCCCTCCGGAATTCCGATACGATAATTGAACAAACTGATTGACAAAATCCTCAGTAAGAGTTAGAGCAGAAGTAGCACTACTTCCCGCGTTTGGATTTTGAACTGAAATATGGGGAGCAATAGCATCTAAATCTTGGTAAAGATGGAGTTGTGTATTAGGACTGCGCGTTCCAAATCCCGTATTTCCCGTACTTCCATCAACAAACAAACTCCCCACACTTAAATTACTGGAAATAGTCGTGTCTCCAGCGACCGTAAGATCACCGTCTATCTGCACATCTTCATTTGTATCTTTTGGAATAAGATAATTTCCCTCATCAATCCATTCACCGCTGCTGAATTCGTTATACCGCAGCTGCGACTTTCCCACCATACCGTCCGCATCAACAACTGCAAAATAGACCACAGTTGAGGGTGATGCGATTTGCGAAATGGTGAGATCTCCGCCAAGCGAAACATCGTCTGCAATTTCTGCGTCATCACTCACATACATATCCCCAGATTCTATAAAGTTTGAAGTAACTTTTGCAGGATCGCCGACCGTGAGTGAGCCGCTGATCGATACATCACCAAGTATATCTAATTTAGTGGATGGGACTATGGTACCTATGCCCACATTACCGCTTTGCTTCAAATGAATCCCTGCTATATCTCCATTATTTGCATACAGGTCAGCAACACTAATTGTGTTATCGGTTGCAATCGGTCCATAGACCAACAGGGCTGGATTCGATGTGTTATCCTGCTCCAAATACAATAATGCCCCTGCGTAACTATCCCAAATTGTCACTAAAGGACCATATATATGGCTGTCTACACCAATGCTTACACTTCCATCTACAACCAACCTAGCCCCCGGCGTTGCCATACCAATTCCCACATTCCCGTTAGCCTCATCCACAAACAACGTATCCCCAACCGAGAGATTACCGCCGACCGACACATAACCGCTGATAGTCATATCCCCTGTATCATGAACAGACAGCACAGGATATCCAGATGTATTTGTTTTATATATATTAAAGGTATTTACACCAGCACCGTCCGTATCTAATATTAAATGAGTATTGGCTTCACTCGCAATTTCTAAATTATTTCCGGTCGCCCCAGATTGGATATAAGTCGTTCCCTTATCAACGTAAGCAAGATCGATCATGGCATTACGCGGTAATTGTATTCCACCATGTACAGTAAGAAGTCCACTTATACTAACATTTTCTCCAGGATCAGAAGGTATAAGATAATCACCCATATCATCCCACTCACCTGCTTTAACTCCACCGTAAGAGGTTTGGGATTTGCCTACTGTGCCCTCATCATTAACTACCATATAATAAACAGAATCAGATGCTGATGCTATTCGCGAAATTGTGAGGTCGCCTCCAAGAGAAACATCATCGGCAATCTCAGCATCATCACTTACGTACATATCACCGGATTCAATAAAATTGGATGTTATTTTCGCCGGATCCCCTACCGTTAGCGAGCCGCTAACTGAAATATCTCCTATGATTCCTAAATCGGCTGAAGGTGTTTTTGTCCCCATGCCAATATTTCCCGCAGAACTTATTCTCATTCTTTCTATATCATCAACGCCGAAGATAAGAGGGACAGCAGCACCCGTTGAAACAATAATTCCTTGGACTAAAGAATCAGAACGTAATCTTGCCCAGTCAGCCAGAGTAATACCATCCCAAGTGCTGGTAGCAGTTGAGACAAACTTCTGCAATGTAATGGCTCTATTTGTCCCAGTATTTATATTCAATAATGCAGACGTTGTCCCAATCCCTGTACTTAAACTTTGAATAATAAGAGTTGCGTTATCAGAACTATCGCTTATATGAAGTTCAGCATCCGGGCTTGAGGTGCCTATGCCTACATTCCCGTTACCATAAACGGCAAGTGTATCCCCCACTGAAAGATTTCCAGTTATAGATACATTACCATCTACATCAAGTGTGGCATCAGGGGAGGCAGTACCAATTCCAACGTTTCCCTCTGACCGATCTACAAACAATGTTCCTGCGGCTGAAAGGTCACTGCTAACAGTTAAAAATCCAGCGAGAGTTGTATTGCCGTCTATCTGCACATCTTTACCAGAATCGGTAGGAATAAGATAATTACCCTCATCATCCCATTCTATAACTCCTGCTGTAGCAACCAGGTTCCCATCATAATATAAATTACCACCGGCAACATAAAGATCATATCCCGGTGTATTACCCCCCTCTTCTGCGAAAAAAATGTTATATCCTAAAGTAAGATTACCTGCCAGCGACAGATCGCCTCCTATCTCTTCATCATTAGTTACAAATATATCACCAGTATCATCAAAATCAGCTGATACTTTCGTTCCATTGCCAAATCGTATGCCTCCTGTCAGGGCATATACAAAAATAACATTTCCACTTCCCTGATCATATATTGAACCATCTATATTCCCAGCCATAATATTGGTATTAATAACATTATTGTTTGAGTCAGAATCAAGACTAATGCCATATCCGCTATTTCTACTGATGCCACAATGGGAAATAATACTGTATGAAGCAGCAATAAGACTAATGCCATTGCCACCACATGAATCAATGCCGACACCACGAATAGTGCAAGAATTTGTATTATTCAAAACTATAGCATCTCCGGTCGTCCCGGTTATAGAAAGATCTTTAATTAAAACGGCATTGCCAGTCACCACAAAAGCATTAGCAGCTGCTGAGGCAGAAAGTAAAGTTGCACCACCAGAACCACGGATAGTAACGTTATCTGAATTTATGTTAATGGGATTGTTTAATGTATATTTAGCTTCAGTCAACATCACTTCTCCTGAACCTCCGAGCGCATTGACAGCGGCTTGAATCCCCGCATCATTACGGGCATATTTTTCGCCATCAATAACAATAATACGATTATTAATGTTGCTTACTGTAAGGACTCTACTTACGGAAAGGTCGCCGAATATTTGATGCTGGTCAGTTGCCAGGTCGCCAAGTTTTGTATCACCGCTGTAAGCTTGAGAATTTAAAAGAAAAATAAAGGCTGGAATGATTAATATGAGGACAAGGAGTCTATTCCATTTTTTTATTGTGTATTTAACATTTTTAAAATCCATATTTAAATTAAGAGTAGACACAATATTATCTTAGAAAAATCTTCCTTTTTCAACATAAAAAATTTTAAAAAATTTTAAATAAATATTGTGTATATTATAATATGACTTATAATTATTGTAAATTAAGAAAATTGGTGTCAGCCACTAATTTTTTAAACTAATACTTGTATGATGAGTAAGGCGACTCCTCTATATAAAGAAATAATCATAAACATTCTTCTTATCATTCTTCTTCTTATTCCTTTTATTAATAAAATAAATGAGCACTCTCTTCATGGTGATGAAATTGGTTGGCTTTACTCAACCAAGTTTTTTACTTTGCTTTTTATAGAACATGACATTAATAATAAACAATTTAAAGATGTATTCTCTTACGACCAGCCTCCTGTAGGAAGATACATAATAGGACTTGCTTTAACGATCTCAGGCTATGGGGATAGGATTAAAGAACTAAAGGACCTAAGGTGGGATTATTCTAAAAGTGAAGCCTGGAACAGGCTACACGGCGTGATGCCTCAGGATGATATTTTATACATAGGAAGATTAACAATGGCATTATTCGGGGCATTTACCTGTTTTTTGATATACTGGATAGGAAAAAAGATATTTAGCCGGACTACAGGCATAATTGCCTCATTCTTATTGGTTTTTACCCCTGAAATGCTGCTTTGGTGTCCAAGGATTAAAACTGATGCGCCACTTATATTTTTTTTAACAGCAAACGTAGCACTTATGATTTTTTTCTATCATTTTCTAATTGAAAAAAAAACAAAAAAGACCTTGCCCCTTGCAATTTTAATAGGTATTAATATTTTCTTATCAGTTGGCGTTAAATTAAACGGCAGCCTTGCTGGGCTCACCTTTATAGCTTTCTGCATTTATATAATTTTAATTAAAATACTTCGTCATAAACTCTCACCTACCCTCTCTGCTGCTTCTCAAAAAATTGATTTAGAAATAAAAATGATTTTTGGAAGTATATTAATAGCACTCTCAACCGCATTGTTTCTTTTTATAATATCAAACCCATTTCTATATGAAAATCCGATAAAAGGAATGGTTAAGATGATTTGCTACAGAATGACAGCACATCATTATATATTGAATTCTTTCTGGAAAAAGTTTCATTTTGTCTTTAATCAAGTATTCTTTTCTGAAAATTTCGCTGTTTTAAAAGTTTTTTTAAAAATCCCGCTTGATTTTTGTTTATTTATTTCGGGAATAATTTTAATCATTCTTGATGAATCAAAACATATTATTAAATCCGGCCATCCATCATTAAAAAGCATCGTACTGTTGTGGACAGTCGTAACCTTTACAGGAATAATTACTTGGATCCCCTTGGACTGGAGCATGTATTGCCTTCCCCTTATTCCTTGTACAGCAATGATTATAGGCTATACAGTAGGACACCTAGTAAATAGTGTCAGACACCAATTTTTGAAAAAAAATGGTGTCTGACACTACTTTTCCTTATTCCCTGCTTTTAATTTAGTTCCTAATATCAACTCTATTTTCTTAATAAACTCTGTTCCACCAGATGGTCTGCCGTTTAAACTATTATTTCTAATTCTTTTGACTATTTTTTCATTTAAATTTTCAGAAAGATATTCACGCCAATCTTCAACCTCAACCCATGCATTAATATCTACTAAATTTATAACAGAAATAGCCTTTCCTAAGTGAAATGCCGTACTAGACCAATTCCACATTTCCGGAGATTTAACTAAATTAGCACGAACAGGATTTGTTTCAACATATCTAACTGCCTCATAGCAATATCTCTCATCCATAGGTGTTGAAAAAAATCTGCTGTGCCATAAATGTCCAACATTATTGTATCTCTTATTAAAATATTTTGAGTATCGAACTTGACATATTTGAAATGTTTTAGATAATGCTTCTTCCTCCCAAGGGACAACCACAAAATGAACATGATTTGGCATAAAAGAATATGCAATAGTAGAAAGTTTATTTTCAGCACTACACTTATTCCATAGATATGCATAATGTCTATAATCACTATCGGATAAAAATATTTTTTCTTTTCGATTTCCTCTTTGAACTGCATGATGTGGAATCCCGTTTATTACAAGTCTCGGTAGTCTAGACATCTTTTCAACCTCCTTTTTAAAATTGGTGTCAGACACCATTTCTAGAAATGGTGTCTGACACCAATTTTATCCCCACCAGTTTCTGTCTGAGCTGCGGTAGTTCAATGCTTCGCTGATATCATCCCTTTCAATTAAACAGTTTAACTTCTGAGAATTGGCATCTATTTCTTGAACTGTTTTTATATCACGAATAGTACGGGCAATTTTGAGGATTTTATGATATGCACGGGCTGAGAGGGCAAGTTCTTTTATCGCTAGCTCAAGAAATTTTTGAGCATCAGTGCTCATAGGACAAAAACTTTTAATTTCACGCGGCCCCATATGGGCATTAAAATGTATTGTGCTAAAATTTTTGAAACGTTCTGCTTGTAAAAGTCTGACTGCATTGACTCTTTGTCTAATAGTAACTGAACTTTCTATATTTGAGTTATCCTTTAATTCTTTATATGGAATGCGGCGTACTTCTATGTGTATATCAATTCTGTCAAATAAGGGACCTGAAATTTTACCCAGACATTTTTGAATCTTTAATAAAGAACAATGACATTCTTTTTGCTTATCACCGAAAAAACCGCACGGGCATCCCTTCGGCACACTTCGCAAACTCTTCCGGACTGTCCACGTAGATTGTCATGTCCATCTTGAGCTTTCTGCGGACTTTTTTGGCGAGGACTTCCTTGATGATTACGCTGAGCCTTGACTTTCTTGCTTCTTCCGAAAGGACAGGCCAGGTCTTT